>Ga0209370_1002136_pt1 | contig 14995 bp, 16 predicted proteins | sample AgamicAtPrz_FD_187164 | JGI IMG/M metagenome (GOLD analysis project Ga0209370, IMG submission 187164) | Agave microbial communities from Guanajuato, Mexico - At.P.rz (SPAdes) (version 2) | ecosystem: Host-associated > Plants > Phyllosphere > Phylloplane/Leaf | place: Guanajuato, Mexico... | reverse complement strand
CGCGCATGAACGGATGGCTGTTCTCGAGCAGGATGTGCCCTTGCGTCGCCTTGCGGATGTGCGCGATCGTGTTCTTGGACTTGATCGGGTAGCGCTTCACCATTTCGGCGATCGGCGACGTGGCCGATGCCTGGTGATCGATGAAGAGGCGGCAGGCCTTGTCTTCGAAGAACGCGATGCCCCAGCCGTCGGCATGGTGATCGGTGAGCCCGCCCCGGGCCGCGAAACCTGTGAAGGAAAATGTGACGTCCGTCGGCGCGGCGCAGTTCATTCCAAGGAGTTGGCACATTTTACGTGGGGCGGCAGGCTGAAGCAGGGGGTAACGAACCGGGCGAACCCCGGTACAATGCGGCTTCTAGCATATCACCGAGCCCTGAGCGGTAAAAAGCGGATTCCGCTGGCCAAAGGCCCCGTGTTGCGGTTTGCCGTCAGTCGGCCCGCACGCTGCGCGTTCCGGCCCCGCCGATGGCAAGCCCGTTCCTCACGACGCCTCCTATGACTGCCTCGAACGCTTCTTCCCCGGCGACGCTTTCGCTCGCCCGTCCCGACGACTGGCACCTGCACCTGCGCGACGGCGACATGCTCGCCGCCGTGCTGCCGCACACCGCCCGCCAGTTCGGCCGTGCCATCGTCATGCCGAACCTGAAGCCGCCGGTCACGACCACCGCGCAGGCGCAGGCCTATCGCGAGCGCATCCTCGCCGCGCTGCCGGCCGGGATGACGTTCGAGCCGCTGATGACGCTGTACCTGACCGACAACACGCCGCCCGACGAAATCCGCCGCGCGCGCGAAAGCGGCTTCGTGCACGGGGTGAAGCTGTACCCGGCCGGCGCAACGACGAATTCCGACCATGGCGTCACCGATCTCGCGAAATGCGCGAAGACGCTCGAGGCGATGCAGGAAGCCGGCATGCCGCTGCTCGTGCACGGCGAGGTGACCGATGCGTCGATCGACCTGTTCGACCGCGAAAAGGTGTTCATCGACCGCGTGATGACGCCGCTGCGCCGCGATTTCCCGGGCCTGAAGGTCGTGTTCGAGCACATCACGACGAAGGATGCGGCCGACTACGTGCGAGATGCCGACGCGGCGCCCGGCCTGCTCGGCGCGACGATCACCGCGCATCACCTGCTGTACAACCGCAACGCGCTGTTCGTCGGCGGGATTCGCCCGCATTACTACTGCCTGCCGGTGCTGAAGCGCGAGACGCATCGCGTGGCGCTGGTCGAGGCCGCGACGTCGGGCAACCCGCGTTTCTTCCTCGGCACCGACAGCGCGCCGCATGCGCGCAACGCGAAGGAAACCGCGTGCGGCTGCGCGGGCTGCTACACGGCGCTGCACGCGCTCGAGCTGTACGCGGAAGCATTCGACACGGCCGGCGCGCTCGACAGGCTGGAAGGGTTCGCGAGCTTCTTCGGCGCCGATTTCTACGGGCTGCCGCGCAGCGCCGAGACGGTCACGCTGCGCCGCGAGGCGTGGGAGCTGCCGCGCGAGATCTTCGCGGGCGATACGCCGGTCGTGCCGTTGCGCGGCGGCGAGACGATCGGCTGGAAACTCGCGTGACCGGCGCGCCGCCGCGCGAACCCGGCCCTGCGGCCGGTCGCGCGGCGGCGGATTTCGCGCGGATCGACTGGTCCGCGCCGTGGCTCGCGCCGTACTGGGTGCCGGGCCGCGCGTGGCAGGCGGCCGCCCGTGCGGGCGAGGCCGCGCTGCTCGATGCGTTGAACGGCGCGTTGGCCGGTGTGTCGCGAGGCGGCGATCGCGTCACCGGTCGCGGCAGGCCGCTGCGCTTCGTGCCGCAGGCCGAGCTGCCACCCGGCGTCGCGTACGAGACCCATATCGCGGGCACCGGCAGCGTGCCGACCCGCCACACGCTTCACGACTTCTTCAATGCGCTCGTCTGGTTCGCTTACCCGCGCACCAAGGCCGCGCTGAACGCGCGCCAGGCCGCCGCGATCGACGCGGCGGGCGGCATCGGCCCCGTGCGCGGCACGTTGCGCGATGCGCTCACGCTGTTCGACGAGAACGCTGCACTGTTCGTCACCGCCGATCGCGCGCTCGCCGACGCGCTGCGCGGCTTCGACTGGCCGCGGCTACTGGTGGCCGCGCGCGATGCGTGGGGCACGCGGTGCGAAGCGCGGCTGGTCGGCCACGCGCTGCTCGAACAGCTCGTCGCACCCTTCAAGTCCTGCACCGCGCACGCGTGGATCGTCGAAGTGCGCGCCGACTATTTTTCATGGCCCGACGCGCAACGAATCGCGCATGTCGACGCGCGAATCGCCGCCGAACTCGCGACGCGCGCGCTGACGAGCCGTGATTTCACGCCGCTGCCGGTGCTCGGCGTGCCGGGTTGGTGCGCGGCGAACGCCGACCCCGCGTTCTACGACGATCCGGCCGTGTTTCGCCGCGGCCGCCGCTCGCGCGCTGCCGACGGCGGCGCGCAGTGCTAGAATGCGCGTCGCAAAGCAGGCCAGGCAGTCGCGGCCTCGCCGCCTTCGGGCGCGCGGGGGCGAGGAAAGTCCGGACTCCATAGGGCAGGGTGATGGCTAACGGCCATCCGTGGCGACACGCGGAACAGGGCAACAGAAAGCAAACCGCCGATGGCCCGGCGCAAGCCGGGATCAGGTAAGGGTGAAACGGTGCGGTAAGAGCGCACCGCGGCGACGGCGACGTTCGCCGGCACGGTAACCTCCACCCGGAGCAATTCCAAGTAGGCAGGCGCGCATTTTCGGATGCAGGACGGGGCCCCCGTCTCGTCTGCGGGTAGGAAGCTTGAGCGCGTCAGCAATGGCGCGCCTAGAGGAATGACTGCCACGCGTTGCGCGCTTCGGCGCGCGGCGTGCACAGAATCCGGCTTATCGGCCTGCTTTGCCGTTCGAATGCGAAAGGGCCGGCGTCTCCATGCGGAGCGCCGGCCCTTTTTTCATGTGCGCCGTGCGGTCAGGCGGCGACGATGTCGAACGAATGCGTGAGTTCGGCGGTCTTCGCGATCATGATCGACGCGGAGCAATACTTGTCGTGCGACAGGTTGATCGCACGCTCGACCGTGGCCGGGTTCAGGTTGCGGCCGGTGACCGTGAAGTGGAAGTGCACCTTCGTGAACACCTTCGGGTCTTCGCTCGCGCGCTCGGCCTTCAGCGTGACCGAGCAGCCGCTCACTTCCTGGCGGCTCTTCTTCAGGATCAGCACGACGTCATAAGCCGTGCAGCCGCCGGTGCCGAGCAGCACCATTTCCATCGGACGCGGCGCGAGGTTGTGGCCGCCGCCTTCGGGCGCGCCGTCCATCGTGACGAGATGGCCGCTGCCGGTCTCGGCGGAAAACGCCATGCCGTCCTGGCCCATCCAGCTTACTTTGCATTCCATGCTTGCACTCCAGCGTTGCCTGATTCGGGTTCGATCCGGCATTGTAGCCCGCGGCGCAACGGTCGGCTGATGCGCTGCACGACGTGCAGCGTCGGCCCCGCGCGAGCGGAGCGGAGAGCGGCGATTTCCCTGTTGAATTTAGGGGTTTTGCTCTAGGTGGCGGCGGTTTCAGGTCGCGCCTTGTGCGCCTATATGATTGATTTCAAATGGAAATTTTCATGTGCGAGCGCGTCGGCTGAAATCTCATATCGTGGGATTTGATTTCGCAATGCAAATTTTCTTGTGGAGTCGGTAGGGCATTCGTATAATGATCCTCATTGGTTGTCGCGCTGCGGCAACCTCCGAATGTCTCCTCCACCCTCCTCCTAAGGTGGATTAAGCCCGAACCAACCGTTCGGGCTTTTTTTCGTCCCATGCAAACGTCGGCGTGCGGCTTGCACGTGCCGGCACCGTCACGCGGGCTGTCGTGCGGCCGGCTGCGCGGTCGCGTCGGGCGGCGTGCCGCGCGAGCCGGCCTCCGGCGCCGGCGCATCGGCGGCCGACGCATGGCCGTGGCCGCGTGCGCAGAAGTGGCGCACGCGTTCGCGCACCGCGCGCAGGCGCGCGATGCGGTCTTCGGCACGGGCGGTTCGGGCTTCGGCGATGCGCGCATCGAGCGCGTCGAGCTTGGCTTCGCAGCCGGAGGCTGCGGCGACGGCGGGGGCCGCGGCGGCCATCAGGGCGGCCGCGAGGAAGGGCGTCAGTCGTTGTTTCATCATGCTGGTTTGTTGTTTTTCGGGTTTGGCCGGTCGCGCGCGGCAAGGTCATGTGCCGCGCGTCGATGGGTGCCGCCTCAGGCGCTCGGTTCGCCTGGCTTGTCGGGGCACGATCGAATTTTGGCCCATTTCGGCCGCCGCGAACACGGGACGTGGATTCTCTTTGACCACGTAACCGTATTTCCTTTATAATTCAGGGCTTTTCCGCATTCATGCCCACGGAAAAAGAACAGGGAGAGCCTGCACCGCGCCTCGAAGCGCACACAGACAAGCAGGAAGAACACATCGGGCAAAGCATTTTTTTTGGATCGATCATGAAGACGTTTTCCGCAAAAGCCCATGAGGTGACGCGCGAATGGTACGTGATTGACGCGACGGATAAGGTTCTCGGCCGTGTTGCCAGCGAAGTGGCACGCCGTCTGCGCGGCAAGCACAAGCCTGAGTTCACCCCGCACGTCGACACTGGTGATTTCATCATCATCATCAACGCGAGCAAGTTGAAGGTCACGGGCAACAAGACGCTGGACAAGAAGTACTACCGTCACTCGGGCTACCCGGGCGGTATCTATGAAACGACGTTCGGCAAGATGCAGGAACGCTTCCCGGGCCGCGCGCTCGAGAAGGCGGTCAAGGGCATGCTGCCGAAGGGCCCGCTCGGCTACGCGATGATCAAGAAGCTGAAGGTCTACGCAGAAGCGACGCATCCGCACTCGGCTCAACAGCCGAAGGCGCTCGAGATCTAAGGGGACCCACATGATCGGTAACTGGAACTACGGTACGGGCCGCCGCAAGAGCGCAGTCGCACGTGTCTTCATCAAGGCTGGCAAGGGCGACATCATCGTCAACGGCAAGCCCATCGCTGACTACTTCTCGCGCGAAACGTCGCTGATGATCGTGCGTCAACCGCTGGAACTCACGAACCACGGCCAGACGTTCGACATCAAGGTGAACGTCAACGGCGGCGGCGAAACGGGTCAGGCAGGCGCAGTGCGCCACGGCATCACCCGTGCACTGATCGACTACGATGCGACGCTGAAGCCGTCGCTGTCGAGCGCAGGCTTCGTCACGCGCGATGCGCGTGAAGTCGAGCGTAAGAAGGTCGGTCTGCGCAAGGCACGCCGCGCAAAGCAGTTCTCGAAGCGTTAATTCCGCTTCATGGCCTCGCCGCTTTCGGGCGGCGTCCGCCGAAAAAACCGCCAGCTTTCACGCTGGCGGTTTTTTTATGTCCGCTTCCGGGCCGCTGCGGCGGCCGCCTGCGCGGGCGCGCTTGATGAAATCGACAAGAACCTATTGATTTCATGGACATCAGCACGATCTTCTGATCGGCCCTACAATAGCGGCTAAAGCTTCTTGGAGAGTTCGAATGAACGCTGTTACCGAATCCGCAGCAACGACGACCGATATGCCGCTGCCGTTCGTCTTCACCGACGCCGCGGCCGACAAGGTCAAGCAACTGATCGACGAAGAGGGCAATCCCGACCTCAAGCTGCGCGTGTTCGTGCAGGGTGGCGGCTGCTCGGGCTTCCAGTATGGCTTCACGTTCGACGAGGAAGTCAACGAGGACGACACCGTGATGAACAAGAACGGCGTCCAGCTGCTGATCGACTCGATGAGCTACCAGTACCTGGTCGGCGCCGAGATCGATTACAAGGACGACCTCAACGGCGCCCAGTTCGTGATCAAGAACCCGAACGCGACCACCACCTGCGGGTGCGGTTCGTCGTTCTCGGTCTGAGCGCACGGCAGATCCGCGCCGGTTCGCCGGCATGAAAAACGGGGCTTCATGCCCCGTTTTTCATGCGCGCTCGCGCTGCAGCGCCCGCCGCGCGGCGCGTATCGCATCAGCGCGGATAGAGCGCGCCGAGCACGCGATTGCCGGCTGCGCCGGTGACCGTCGCGAGATTGCCGGGCTGGCGCGCGGTGAAGCGGTACGCGAGCCACGCGAATGCGAGCGCTTCCACCTGCTGCGGCGGCACGCCGAGCGCGGCCGTCGTATCGACGGTGGCCGCCACGCCGGCGTCGCGCAGCGCGTGCCGGAGCGCGTCGAGCAGCACCGGATTGCGTGCGCCGCCGCCGCAGACGAACACGGCCTTGCAGCCGGGTACGTGCTGCGCGATTTCGCGTGCTACCGACACGGCGGTGAGCGCGGTGAGCGTGGCTTGCACGTCCTCCGGTGCAATCTGCGGGAACGCGGCGAGCTTCGCATCGAGCCACGCGGGATTGAACAGGTCGCGTCCGGTGCTTTTCGGCGGCGGCGCGGTGAAATACGGTTCGTCGAGCAGCGCGTCGAGCAGCGGCGCGTGGACGGCGCCGCGTGCGGCGAACTTGCCGCCGTCGTCGTACGGTTTGCCCAGATGGCGGGTCGCCCAGGCGTCGATCAGCGCATTCGCGGGGCCGCAGTCGAAGCCGCGCACGTCGCCGTCCCCGCCGGGCAGGATCGTGATGTTGCTGATCCCGCCGAGATTGCAGACGACGCGCGTTTCGCCCGGCGCGCCGAACACCGTCGCATGGAAGGCCGGCGCGAGCGGCGCGCCGTGGCCGCCGGCGGCTACGTCGCGGCTGCGGAAATCGGCGATCACGTCGACCTGGGTCAGCTCGGCGAGCAGCGCCGGATTGTTGAGCTGGCGCGTATAGCCGCGCTCGGGGCGATGGCGCACCGTCTGGCCGTGTACGCCGATCGCGCGGATCTCGTCGCGCGACAGCCCGGCCGTGCGCTGCAATTCATGGCAGCACACCGCATAGCGCGTGACGAGCGCATTCGCCGCGAGCGATTCGCGGTCGATCTCGTTGTCGCCGGGCTGCTGCAGCGCGAACAGCGCGTCGCGCAGCGATTGCGCGAAGCCGACGAACGCTTCCGCGAGCACGGCCGGCGCGCGGCCGGCCTCGAAACGCACGGCGACGCCGTCGACGCCGTCCATGCTGGTTCCCGACATCAGCCCGAAGTAGATGCCGTCCGCCGGATGGGCGTTCTGCGGCTGTCGTTGCGGCACGTTGGGTTCTCCTGGATCGTGCGCGCGAGCCGGTGCCGCGCGCCTTGCGCCCGATTATCCGCGCAACGCGACGCGTCGTTAAGCGATGCGCGCGCAAGTTATGGGAAAATCCCTATTTTTGCGACATTCTTCCTGGCACCGATGAGCACCGAACCCAGTTCCAAGCCCGTTTTCCCGATCACCGACGAAGTCCGGCATGCGCTCGCCGTCACGAAGCGCGGCGTCGACGAGCTGCTGATCGAGGAAGAGTTCGCGCAGAAGCTCGCGCGCAGCGCAGCCACCGGCACGCCGCTGCGTATCAAGCTCGGCCTCGACCCGACCGCACCGGACATCCACATCGGCCATACGGTCGTGCTGAACAAGATGCGCCAGCTGCAGGACCTCGGCCATACGGTGATCTTCCTGATCGGCGATTTCACGTCGCTGATCGGCGATCCGTCGGGCCGCAACGCGACGCGTCCGCCGCTCACGCGCGAGCAGATCGAATCGAACGCGAAGACCTACTTCGAGCAGGCCGCGCTCGTGCTCGATCGCGACAAGACCGAGATCCGCTACAACAGCGAATGGTCGATGCCGCTGGGCGCGGACGGGATGATCAAGCTCGCGTCGCGCTACACGGTCGCGCGGATTCTCGAGCGCGAGGATTTCACGAAGCGCTTCCAGGGCGGCGTGCCGATCTCGATCCACGAATTCCTGTACCCGCTGATGCAGGGCTACGATTCGGTCGCGCTGAACGCCGATCTCGAACTCGGCGGCACCGACCAGAAGTTCAACCTGCTGGTCGGCCGCGAACTGCAGAAGCAGTACGGCCAGGAGCAGCAGTGCATCCTGACGATGCCGCTGCTCGAAGGTCTCGACGGCGTCGAGAAGATGTCGAAGTCGAAGGGCAACTACGTCGGCATCAGCGAGAAGCCGACCGACATGTTCGGCAAGCTGATGAGCATCTCGGACACGCTGATGTGGCGTTACTTCGAGCTGCTGTCGTTCCGCAGCCTCGACGAAATCGCCGGCTTCAGGCGCGAGGCCGAGGGCGGGCGCAACCCGCGCGATTTCAAGGTGCTGCTCGCGCAGGAAATCGTCGCGCGATTCCACTCGCAGCCCGACGCCGAACGCGCGCTCGAGGACTTCAACCACCGCGCGAAGGGCGGCGTGCCGGACGACATTCCGTCGGTCACGCTGGCCGGTGCGCCGCTGGCGATCGGTCAGTTGCTGAAGCAGGCCGGCCTCGTGCCGTCGACGAGCGAAGCGCTGCGCAACATCGAGCAGGGCGGCGTGAAGATCGACGGTGCGACCGTGTCGGACAAGGGCCTGAAAGTCGAGGCCGGCGAGTTCGTCGTGCAGGTCGGCAAGCGCCGCTTCGCACGCGTCACGCTGACCGCATGATCGCGCTGATCCAGCGCGTGACGCGCGCCGACGTGCGCGTCGGCGGCCGCACGACAGGCGAGATCGGCGCGGGCCTGCTCGCGCTGGTCTGCGCGGAGCGTGGCGATACCGAGGCCGCGGCCGACAAGCTGCTCGCGAAGCTGCTCGGCTACCGCGTATTCAGCGACGCAGCCGGCAAGATGAACCTGCCGGTATCGAACATCGACGGCGAAGGTCGCGCAGGCGGCCTGCTGCTCGTGTCGCAGTTCACGCTCGCGGCCGATACCAACAGCGGGCTGCGTCCGAGCTTCACGCCGGCCGCGCCGCCCGACGAAGGCGCGCGGCTGTTCGACTATTTCGTCGCGGCCGCGCGGGCGCGCCATCCTGTCGTCGAGACGGGCGAGTTCGGCGCCGACATGCAGGTGTCGCTCGTCAACGACGGCCCCGTGACGTTCTGGCTGCAAGTGCGGCCCTGATTCTTCCCCGGAGGCGCGCCGCGATGGCCACCACGCAGATTCTTTTCATCCGCCATGGCGAGACGGCCTGGAACCGCATCAAGCGCATCCAGGGGCATATCGACATTCCGCTGGCCGACACGGGCCTCGCACAGGCGCAGCGGCTGGCGGCGCGGCTCGGGCGGGAGGCGCGCGACGGCGCGCGGATCGACGCGGTGTATTCGAGCGACCTGATGCGCGCGCAACAGACCGCCCAACCGTTTGCCGATGGGCTCGGGTTGCCGCTGCTGCTGCGCGAAGGGTTGCGCGAACGTTCGTACGGCGCGTTTCAGGGGCACGACAGCACCGAGATCGAGGCGCTGTTTCCGGACGCGTATGCGGCGTGGCAGACGCGCGATCCGGGCTTCGCGCCGGAGGGCGGCGAGTCGCAGCGTGCGTTCTATCACCGCGTGCTGCATGCGCTCGAACCGATCGTCGCCGCGCATCCCGGCGGCCGGATCGCGTGCGTCGCGCACGGCGGCGTGCTCGATTGCGTGTATCGCTTCGCGAACGGGATCGAGTTGTCGGCGCCGCGTACCTATCAGTTGCTGAACACCAGCATCAACGTCGTCGATTACGTGGATGGCCGCGCGCAGGTCGTGCAGTGGGCCGACGTGTCGCATCTCGAAGCCGCGAGCGACGATGACGACGGCTACCGCAAGGTGCTCTGAGTACGCCAACCCCGTCCGGCGTGGCCGGGCCGGGGTTCCCTTCGGGCTGGCGTGACGCTTACTGCGGCAGCGCGTGGCGCGTCTTGTAGTCGAGCGCGTACGCGATCTTGCCGGGCTTGTCGGCCGTGATCGGCTGGCGCAGCTTGTCGAATTCCCCCTTGTTGTATTTCTTCCCGCCGTTGATCGCATCGGCGCGCCCGAGGTCGGCGCCCGTCTTGCCGTCGATCACGGGGTCCGTGGCCGCGACCATTCGCGTCGACGCATTCCACACCGCATTCAGGTAGCCCGTGTCGGCCTTCGCCGGATCGGGATCGGTCGCGCCGGGCCGCGTCAGGTCGTAGCCGGCCAATGCGAACGTGCCCGGCTGCGCGCGCAGCCAGTCGGCCCAGTAGAACTCGAGGTAGTCGGTCGCCTGCGCGGGTTTGCCGTAGCCGATGTCGCGCGTGAAATAGACGAGCGACCGGTAGCGGTCGTTCGTCATCCCGCGCGTCAGGCCGAGGCCGGTCGGCAGTTGCGCGGCCGTGATCGGCTTGCCTTCGCCGTTCTTCAGGCGCAGATAGCCGCGGCTTTGCATCTGCTGCCAGAACGCGTCGCCCGAGTAGTCGCCGAGGTTGTCCTTGACGACGACGTGCACGCGCAGCGCCGGGCCGCCGTCGGGCGTCTCGTAGTAAGTCGACAGGCCGTGGTGGCCGTCGGTCAGGTACAGCGCATCGCCGTTCGGACCGATCACGACGGGGTTCAGCACCGAGCGGTCGCGGGCGTTCGCGTCGGTCGTCGCGCACGTGTAGCTCGCCGGCTCGCGCAGCGACGATTGGGCCGTGTAGCCGCTCGATGCGACGCCGCCGAGGCCTTCGTCCGCGCAGAAGTCGTCGAACTTCTTGTCCGGCTGCAGTTCGTAGCGGCCGAGCTTGTAGTAGATCTGGTCGTAGCCGATCGCCCCCTGCGTCGGGTGGAGATCGCCGAGCGTCACGTCGATCAGGTCGCCGGCGCGGGCAGCCTTCCACTTGCCCGGTTGCGGTGTGGTGGTCGCGGGCGGCGTGGGGGCCGGTGCCGTCGCCGTGCCGCCTGAAGGCGGTTGCGCGTCCGCGCGTGCGACGGCGGTGACATCGTCGCCTCCGCATGCGGCGAAGGCCAAGCAGGTGGACAGGCTGGCGGCAACGGCGAAACGGATCGGCAGGCGTGGCATCGCGGGCATCGGGTGTCGGGCGTCGGTCGGATGGGTGGGACACCGCGCGGGTCACTGGGCATGGGTGGCGAGCAGGACGTGCGACCGTGCGCGGGTGCAAGCCTGTCAGCTTGTCACAGGTATTTGACAGTCAATTGAAATAATACGAAGAAGCGAATCGTCAGGCTGGCGGGGCGCCGTCGGGCGGGGTGGCCGTCGCGCGGCGGCGCGCACGCTTCGACGCGCCGTTCACGAGCGCCCAGCGCAGCACGGGCGCGACCGCGCGTATGCCGGGCCGGACCAGCGCGCGCCGCAACGGCGCGAACGTCGACACGCCGAGCATGCGCTGCGCCCACGGTGGCAGCAGATCGATGCCGGCATGCATCACCAGCGACGCGGCGGGCCGCAGCGCGGGCTTCGCGACCGGCACATTCAGCAGGATCGACATCACGTCGAACGTACGCGGCCCGGCTTCGAGCTCGGGCAGCATGCGCGCGAGATAGGCCGCGACCTCGGCGCGCGAACGCGGCACCTCGCGGGCGCCGAGCAGCTCGGCGACCCGCGCCGTTTCCGCGTAATAGCGGTCCTGCAGTTCGCCCGGCAACGCCGGATTCACGTAACGCAGATGCGCGGCGAGGAAGCTCGACACTTCCGCGACATGCACCCAGGTGAGCAACGCGGGATCGTCGGCGCGGTACGGCCGGCCGTCCGGCGCGCTGCCCGAGACGCGCGCGTGGATCGCTTTCACGCGCTCGATCAGCGCGAGCGCGTCCGCGCGGCTGCCGAAGGTCGTCCCCGTGATGAACGTGGCGGTGCGCCGCAAGCGGCCGAAGATGTCGGTGCGGAACGACGAATGATCCCAGACGCCCGCGAGCGCGAGCGGGTGAAGCGCCTGCAGCAGCAGCGCGGCGATGCCGCCCGTCATCATCGACGTGAAATCGGCATGCACGCGCCAGCAGACGGCGTCGGGGCCGAACAGCCCCGGGTCGCCAGATGGTGAAGAGAGATCGATCGACGGGCCGCCGCCGCCGGCCGTCAGGTGCGTGATGCCGGCCACGAGCCGCTTGCGGATCGGCTCGGCCCAGCGCGGGCCCGGCGCGGGTGCGGTGGGGTGGCGGCTGGGCGGCGTCGTCATGGCGGGTGCGGCTCGGGCGGCGGATTACTTCCCGTCGGGGGTATCCCACTCGTCGCGTTCGGTGCGGCGGGCATCGGGCACCGACAGCCCGAAGTGGCGATACGTGAGCAGCGTCGCGACGCGCCCGCGCGGCGTGCGCTGCAGGAAGCCCTGCTGGATCAGGTACGGCTCGAGCACGTCCTCGATCGTGTCGCGCTCCTCGCCGATCGCCGCCGCGAGGTTGTCGATGCCGACCGGGCCGCCGTCGAACTTGTACAGGATCGCTTCGAGCAGCTTGCGGTCCATCAGGTCGAAGCCGACGGGATCGACGTCGAGCATCGCGAGCGCGGCATCGGCAACCGCCGCGGTGATCTGGCCGTCGGCCTTCACTTCCGCGAAGTCGCGCACGCGGCGCAGCAGCCGGTTCGCGATCCGCGGCGTGCCGCGCGCGCGCTTCGCGATTTCCAGCGCGCCGTTCGGATCGATCTGCGCATTCAGCAGCGACGCCGAGCGCCGCACGATGCGCGACAGCTGCTCGGCGTCGTAGAACTCGAGGCGCGCGACGATCCCGAAACGATCGCGCAGCGGGTTGGTCAGCATCCCCGCACGGGTGGTCGCGCCGACCAGCGTGAACGGCTGCAGGTCGAGCTTCACGCTGCGCGCGGCCGGGCCTTCGCCGATCATGATGTCGATCTGGTAATCCTCGAGCGCCGGATACAGGATTTCCTCGACGACCGGCGACAGCCGGTGGATCTCGTCGATGAACAGCACGTCGTTCGCTTCGAGGTTCGTCAGCAGCGCGGCGAGATCGCCCGCGCGCTCGAGCACGGGGCCCGACGTCTGGCGCAGGTTCACGCCCATCTCGCGCGCGATGATGTGTGCGAGCGTCGTCTTGCCGAGGCCCGGCGGCCCGAACAGCAGCACGTGGTCGAGCGGCTCGGAGCGGCGCTTCGCGGCTTCGATGAAGATCTCGAGCTGGCCGCGCACCTTTTCCTGGCCGACGTAGTCGTCGAGCTGGCGCGGCCGCAGCGCACGTTCGAACACCTCCTCGTGCGACGAGGTGGGCGTGGCCGCGATGATCCGCTGCTCGGTGGCGAGTTTGTCGGTTTCAATCATGCGGCCATTGTACCGCGCGACGAAGCCCGGACCACCTGGCCGAACGGCCGACTGGCGAGGGCCGCGCGGCGGCGCGACACTGGCTTCGACGGCCGGATCGACGGCGCGTTACGCCTTCGACAGCGCCTTCAGCGCGAGCTTGATGCCTTCGGACACGCCGGTGCCGGCCGGCACGTTCTTGATCGCGGCAAGGCCTTCCTTCTCGGAGTAGCCGAGCGCCAGCAGCGCGTTGAGGATGTCGGTCGCGTGGTCGGACGGCGACGCGGCGCCGGCGAGCGCGCCGAGGTCGGCGCCGAGCTTGCCCTTCAGCTCGAGCAGCAGGCGCTCGGCCGTCTTCTTGCCGATGCCGGGCAGGCGCGTGAGGCGGGCGGCGTCCTGCATCGTCACGGCCTGTGCGAGCTCCTGCACGCTCATGCCGGACAGCACGGCGAGCGCCATGCGCGCGCCGATGCCGGTGATCTTCAGCAGCTCGCGGAAGGTCGTGCGTTCCTGCGGCGTCAGGAAGCCGTACAGCAGGTGCGCGTCCTCGCGGACGATCTGCTGCGTGAGCAGCACGATGCGTTCGCCCGTTTGCGGCAGGTTGTAGAAGGTGCTCATCGGCACGTCGATTTCGTAGCCGACGCCGTTGCAGTCGACGAGCAGATGAGGCGGATTCTTTTCGAGCAGGATGCCGGCGATGCGACCGATCATGGAGGACGGGATGCGAGGAAGAAAGCGCGAGTGTAGCGCACGCGCGGCGCAATGCCGATGGGCGCGGCCGTCAGGCCGGAGCGGCGCGTGTCGCGGGCGTGTCGGGCGCGGGTCAAGCGATCAAGGTGGCCAGCGCAGCCAAGGCGGCCGACGCAGTCGAGCCTGCCTGCCGGGTCGCGATGCGCGCCGGCGTCAGCCGACCAGCCGGCCGCGCCGCACCCGCAGCCCTTTCTGCGCGAGCGCCGGCGCGAGGCCGCCCAGCGTGCTGAGCGTGTTGCCGCCGTGCGCGTGGCAGATCGCCATGCCGAGCGCGTCGGCCGCGTCGGAGCCCGGCTGGCCGGACAGGTTGAGCAGCCGCGTGACCATGTCCTGCATCTGCGTCTTGGTCGCGCGGCCGTAGCCGACCACGGCCTGCTTGAGCTGCAGGGCCGTGTATTCGGCGACCGGCAGCCCGCCCGCGACGAGCCCGCAGATCGCGGCGCCGCGCGCCTGGCCGAGCAGCAGCGTCGACTGCGGGTTCACGTTGACGAACACCTTTTCGATCGCGGCCTGGTCGGGCGCGTGTTCGCGCACGATCGTCGAGACGCCCTGGAAGATCGTGCCGAGCCGGGTGGCCAGGTCGGCCGTCGGCGTGCGGATCACGCCGCTCGTGACATAGGCGAGCCGGTGGCCGCTGACGTCGATGACGCCGAAGCCGGTGACGCGCAGGCCGGGGTCGATGCCGAGAATTCGCATGAGTGAGGAGAATGGCGTGATGCAGCGATACTACAACGATTGGTGCGGCAAGCCGGTCGCCCGGTCGTGCGCGAAGGCGCCGCGCAATAAAAAACCCGGCGGGGGTGATGCCGCCGGGTTCTCGTGCAGCGGCCGCGCGGGCCGCATGCCGCGATCAGTGACGGAAGTGGCGCACGCCCGTCAGGATCATCGCGATGCCGTGCTCGTCGGCTGCCGCGATCACTTCGTCGTCGCGCATCGAGCCGCCCGGCTGGATCACGCAGGTCGCGCCGGCCGCCACGACGACGTCGAGGCCGTCGCGGAACGGGAAGAACGCATCCGACGCGACGGCCGAGCCGGCCAGCGTGAGGCCCGCGTTCTGCGCCTTGATGCTCGCGATGCGCGCGGAATCGACGCGGCTCATCTGGCCGGCGCCGACGCCGAGCGTCATGCCGTTGCCGCAGAACACGATCGCGTTCGACTTCACGTACTTCGCGACGCGCCAGGCGAACAGCAGGTCGTCCATTTCCTTCGCGGTCGGCTGGCGCTTCGTGACGACGCGCA
>Ga0209370_1002135_pt1 | contig 15001 bp, 13 predicted proteins | sample AgamicAtPrz_FD_187164 | JGI IMG/M metagenome (GOLD analysis project Ga0209370, IMG submission 187164) | Agave microbial communities from Guanajuato, Mexico - At.P.rz (SPAdes) (version 2) | ecosystem: Host-associated > Plants > Phyllosphere > Phylloplane/Leaf | place: Guanajuato, Mexico... | reverse complement strand
TACATGGCGGTGCTGGCGGCGGCATCGGTGATGTCCACCACCGGCACGTCCAGCAGCTCCTGCAGGCCTTCGCGGCCATGCTCGCCGTAGCCGGCCTGGATCACGGCGTCGAAGGGCTGGTCGTAGGCCAGCACCCGGTCCATCACCGCGATGGCGGCCAGGTAGCTTTCGAAATTGCCTTCCACCGACTCGGCGCCGAACCACGGGGTCAGGCCGACGATCTCGGTGCCGGGCGCGGCCACGCTGCGCGCCTGCTCGGCAATGGCTTCGGTGATGGCGGCGGTGGTGTTGACGTTGGCGATCAGAATACGCATGACGGATCTCCCTGAATTCAGTGGCTGCTGTGGTCGACGGCGATGCATTCACCGCTGACGTCGTGGTACTGGATATGGCGCGGCGCGATCAGCAGGTACACGGCGGCGGCGATGCCGGCACCGATCAGCCACGAGAACGGCGCGACGCTGTGGAAGTTGGGCACCAGAGCCAGGACGATGGCCAGCAGCGCGGCGGGGATGAATGCCGCCACGGCGCGCAGGTTGATGCCCTTGGTGTAGTGGTAGGCGCCGGCGGGGTTCTCGCTGTAAAGCTCAGGCACATTGATGCGGCCCCTGCGCAGCAGCCAGTAGTCGGCCATGATCACCCCGTACAGCGGGCCGAGCAGGGCGCCGAGGCCGGAGAGGAAGTACACGATCACCAGCGGGCTGTTGTACAAGTTCCACGGCAGGATCAGCACCGCCAGGGTGGCGCTGATCAGCCCGGCGCGGCGGAAGTTCAGGTGTCGCGGCGCCAGGTTGCTGAGCACGAAGGCCGGGGCGACGAAGTTGGCCATGATGTTCACTGCCACGGTGACGATCAGGAAGGCCAGGCAACCGAGCACCAGGAACGCGGTGTTGGGGATGCTGGCGACGATCTGCGTCGGGCTGTCGATGATCTGGCCGTTGATCTGGAACTGCGCGCCGCACAGCACCACGGTGATCGCGGCGAACACCAGGATGTTCACCGGCAGGCCCCAGAAGTTGCCGACGCGGATGGTCTTGCGGCATGGCGAGCTGCGGGCGAAGTCGCAGAAGTTGAGCACCAGGGTGCCGTAGATCGCCAGCCACAGCGCGCCGCCGGCGAAGATGTTGCGCCACATCTCGTAGCCGCTCAGCGGCTCGGCCACCGACCAGGCGATACGCGCATCGGCCTTGAAGTACATGAACACGGCGAGGCTGGCCACGGTGAGCAGGATCACCGGTCCGGCGAACGCCTCGTAGCGGCGCACCATTTCCATGCCATAGGCGAGGATCACCAGCTGCACCAGCCAGATCGCCACGAAGCACACCCAGCCCAGGCTCGACAGGCCGAGGATGCTGTCGTGATCGAAGGCCGCCACCTGCGGCCACACCGCGGTCAGCAGCACGCGCAACACCACCGAGGCCAGGTAGGTCTGGATGCCGAACCAGGCGATGGCGATCACCGCGCGGATCAGCGCCGGGATCTGCGCGCCGTGGATGCCGAAGGCGATACGGCTGATCACCGGGAACGGCACGCCGGTCTTCTGTCCCATGTAGCCGGACAGGTTCATGAAGAAGTACACCAGCGCCGCGCCGATCGCCAGCGACAGCAGGATCTGCCAGCCGCCCAGGCCGAGGGCGAACAGCCCCATGGCGAACGAGTAGTTGGCGATGTTGTGCACATCGTTGGTCCACAGCGCGAAGATGCTGTAGCCGCCCCAGCGGCGGCCCGCAAGTTTGGTCGGGGCGAGGTCGCGGTTGTGCAGGCGTGGGCTCAGTTCGAGGTCGGCCGGGTGGCCTTCGAGGCTGGTGGTCGAGGGATGGGTGCTGGCAACGGAAAGTTCAGGGGCAAGGGGGAGGCTGCTACTCATTCCGGCGGCTCCTGATGCGCGTGACTGCGATGAGCGGGCGCTGGCGCACGGGCTCGCCATCTCGTCGGTGCAGGCGTTGGCATCACTGGGTTCTGGGCGCAACGGCCGCCGATGGGGCGGCGCTGCGAGTTCTTGTGTATTTATGTTTTGATGAATTTGTATACAAAACACGGACACACAAAAGCCAGTTCCATGCCAGACGGAATCGGAGTGCGGTGTAGCTTTTATTTCGAATCGATCTAATTGGTAGGTAAGTTAATGAAAGTAGTCGATTATAAACTGACCGAATGAACAGGTTTAAAATTTATGATGTTGAATTAGTTGATCATTTGGTCAAATTTTATAGCGATTGATGTGTAACTTATTGGGGCGTTACCTTGTGAAAGTGCACACAAAAATGGCACCAATGGTGACGTTTGTGTGTACAACTATTTATGCGAGTGGATCCTTTTTCCGGCCAGGACATTCATGTCCTGCAGCTTCCAACGCGCCGGATCGAATAGTCAGCGCGTCTGCGTGCCCAGGAAATCTGGCTGACGCCGGCTTCGCGCAAATGCTTCCGGAACATGGCAAGCGCTTCCTTCACAGCGCCGCCAGGGAAGCAGAAATCGATCACCCAGGCCCGTCCCCCCTCATTCCACTCGCTGGGGTGCAACAGGAAATTCGGGTCCTGCACAAAGCGTTGTTCGGTATCGGGCGCCAGGTGCGCCCAGATGAGAAAACCTCGGGGGGTAGATGACGAATCGAAGAGCATGATGATCTGTGCGTGCTCGATAGCGGGTGCGAGCCAGTAGTACAACGTGCGTATCTGGAAGCTTGAAGAGCGTCGGCAGCAGGCCATGACCATGGCCGCATGGCCCAACATCGCCGCCTTGTCATTGAGCTTGGTATCCCGGCAGTTGGTCTGCAGGTTGTAATGTCTGGTCATCTTTTCACCTCGCGAGGCCAGGGTAGAAGTTCAATGCTTGTCTGATTTCTTCATCGCCATCGGCCTCGGCCAGTAGCGCCTCCAGGGTCAGCGCTTGTGCAGCACGCCCTGGTAAGGTGAAGCAGCCGGTTTCAGGGTTGAAGCTGATGGCCAGCGTGGCAGTTGACCAGAACGGCAGGGCGTCCGGCTGTTCATGGCCGAGGTTGAAGCGAGCCGCCAGCAGCGCGTGGTCTTGCAAGGCATGCAGGGCCGCTCTTCGGTCACTGTCCGATTTCTCGTCGAGGGCATCGATCTGGCTTTGCAGCTCATGCAGCACGCGGTGGCTGCGGTTCAGCCGCGTGGCATTGATCAGCAGGGCGAGGTGCAAGTGCCGGCGGTCGATGCCGTGATCGCCAGCCACCTGTGCAACCCTGTCAAACAGCTGACCGTAACTTGAGCGCAGTTGAGCGTCCAGCGTGGGATTGCTCGCCAGCCAGGCTGGGCCGGCTGCTGCAGTGTCCTGGTCCAGGCTGGCCAGCAGGGCGTGAAAGAGCGCTCCACTCCAGCGTTCATATCCGTCCCAACCTACTGCGTCGGCTATGGAGGTGACCGTGAACGGGTCAAGTTCCAGAGCACGGTGCAGTGCCGTGGCAAAGGCGGTGAACTCCGGGGCATTTTCCACCGCGCGCAACAACCAGAGCGGAAACCCGGCCTGAGCGATCTGATACAGGTGCAGGTAGTGGTTGTAGCGTTGGGTAAAGTGCTCCGCAGTCGTTTGCCAAAGGCGTAGCGAAACGTCGCCTGTCACGACCGCATATTTGCCCAGGTAGTAACACAGGCTCTGCAGGCTTTGCACGGCGGGCAGGTATTCGGTATTGAAACGGTCGATGCTGGAGCGGTCGTGTATAGCGTCGTCAGTGAAAAGGCAAATACCGCTGAGGTCCAGCCAGCCGCCTGTAAGTGAAACATTGGATGCGCTGACATTGAAATGGATGATGTGCTTTGCTCGCGCAGCAGCGAATTGCTCGGCGTAGCGGTCGGCCAGTTCAACAAGGCCACTTTGCAGGCGTTGTTCGAGTGCGGGCATCTGGGCGGTCGAGCCTGGTGCCGCGGGGAGGAATTCGACAAGTCGCTGAATGGCCTGTTTTACCCGCAGCGCATCCTCGCCCAAACCATCCAGGCGCTTCTGTCTGAAGTAAACGGACCTGATGAAATGCGCGGGGCGCACAACCGGCTGACGCACGAGAAGGCCGCGTTTCAACGCCCCTTTCCACGTGTCATAGGTCAGACCGGTGTCGAGGATGGCCACGGTGCGCGTCGCCCCGAAAGGCAGCACCGACTCGATGATCTCTGCCCAGATCGATTCATAGAGCGCGGTGGTCAGCGACAGGTTGCCATCCCCATGGCCCGCGTCGACATCATGACCGACCAGGGCATTGGCCCCCAGCCCCTTGAGTTGCCAGGTGCCATCGAACCCGCAGCGCGCGCCACCGCCGTTGCTTAGAATACCGTCGCCGCCATAGCGTTCAGCCATGAAAGTCTTGCGCGGTGCGCTGTCGCACCGCGGCACGGCCTCGGGCTTGATCAAGTAACTGTAAGAAGCGAGTACGTCATCCGAAGTCTGTTGTTGGCACAGCGACTCGTTGAGATAAACAACTTCACAGCCTTCGATAAGTACGGCGTCGAAAGGGACGAATACTTCGTGCAGCTCATTGAGTTGAGCCGCTTTATTGTCTGGGGCGTTCATCGGGAAAGCGTAGTTTCGACAGTGGTGGACAGGTGGGTGCCGAAGTGGCCAGTCAGCGTATCGAACTGGCGGGGCAGTGACTGTTTATACCTCACGGTCATGCCAAAGTGCCACCCTACAGGTGTAGGATGGCCTGAACTTCAAGAGTGTGGATAATCAAGCATTGTGCGCAGGAACTTTAGACGCATTGATAAGAATCGCCAGTTCAATACGGCTGCTGATATTCAATTTCTTGAATACCGAAGACAAATGGTCTCTGACGGTGTGCTGGCTGATACCCAATTGTTGTCCGATTTCCTTGTTGGTCAATCCTTTTGATAAACAGTGAATGACGTCATGTTCTCGTTCCGTGATGTTCAACGCATGTTCCCTTAGTGTTGCAGTTGCCGACTGTCAGGCGGCGGATGGTAAAAATCGAGTGGCTGTATGTGCTGTCCTGCTCATGGTGGGGTGGGACGAACGGTCAGGTCAAAAATTTAGTGCGCAGGCCCATTTTTTATCGGCCACCGAGGGCGACCTCTTGACGCGATTGGCCCTGTGGGGTTGAGCCGGGAGCATGACGCCCGGCCAAAAAAAGGATGACTGCGTGACAGGTAAGGCCCCCTTGTTTCGACACGAAGCGCTGGCCGCGCGACAGACCAACTGGCTGGGTGACATCGTGCTGGTCCGGCCCGTTTCGTTCACGGTGATGACACTCGTGGCGTTGTTGCTCGCGGCGATGGTCGTGAGTTTTTTCTTCTACGGCAGCTATACCCGGCGCAGCACAGTCCCGGGTCAACTGGTGCCGTCATCCGGGCAGTTGAAAATACACGCACCGCAGTACGGTGTCGTGCTGGAGCGTTTCGTCGAAGAGGGTCAGCTGGTAGAGCAAGGGGCTCGGTTGTTGCTGATTTCCAGTGAGCGCTCGGTCGACTCGGGGCCTGTCCAGGCAGAGGTCAGCGATCAGCTCCAGCGCCAGCGTCATTCCTTGGAGGAAGAGTTGCGCAAGCAGCAGCAACTGCAAGTCGAAGCGCGGCTGAGCCTGGACAGCAAATTGCAAAGCCTGACTCAGGAGCTGGACACGCTGGCCCAGCAAATCGCCAGCCAGCAGCGGCTTGTGCAACTGGCCGGCAATGCGGCGGAGCGTTACCAGGGCCTCATGGACAAGGGCTACATCTCCATGGACCAGTTGCAGCAGCGGCAGGCCGAGCTTCTTGGCCAGCGCCGGAGCCTGCAGGGGTTGGTGCGCGAGTCCACGGTGCTCAAGCAGCAGTTGGTCGAGCGCCAGCACGAACGGGCCGGGCTGGCCGCGTTACACGGCAATCAGCTGGCCAGCATCGGCCGCTCCCTGTCGTCGGTGCAGCAGGCGCTGATCGAGAGCGAAGCCAAGCGCTCACTGGTCATCACGGCGCCGCAGCAAGGCGTGGCCACTTCCATTCTGGCCGAGCCGGGGCAGGTCGTGGACAGTTTGCGATCATTGATGAGCCTGGTGCCGGCGGATGCCAACCTGCAAGCCGAGTTGTATGCCCCCAGCAAGGCCATAGGCTTCATCCGGGCGGGCGATGCCGTGTTGCTGCGTTACCAGGCCTATCCCTACCAAAAGTTCGGCCAGCACCATGGCCAGGTGATTTCAGTGTCCAGAACGACGCTTTCGGCCGCCGAGCTTGCCAATGTGGTGGGGACCGTGCCGGGCCTGGGAGGCGACGGCGAACAGATCTATCGCATCCGCGTGGAAATACAGAAACAGGCGGTGCTGGCTTACGGTGAGTCCCGGCCCTTGCAGGCGGGCATGCTGCTCGAGGCGGATGTCCTGCAGGAAACCCGGCATCTGTACGAGTGGGTGCTCGAACCGCTCTACAGCCTGACCGGCAAGCTCTAGGAATGCATGCATGAACTACATCGATGCCATTACCCCGACACTGGGGCGCCGTCTGCCGCTGATCCTGCAGACCGAGGCCACCGAGTGCGGGCTCGCATGCCTGGCCATGATCGCTGGCCTGCACGGCCACCATACGACCCTGATGGAGCTGCGCCGGCAGTTCAGCGTCTCGCTCAAGGGCATCACCCTCAGGCAACTGATGCAGACTGCGCAGCGCCTCGATCTTGGCACTCGGGCGGTAAGGCTGGAGCTGAGCGACCTGGACAAGCTCAAGCTGCCCTGTGTGCTGCACTGGAACTTCAACCATTTCGTGGTGCTCAAGGCGGTCAACGGACAGCGCCTGACCCTGCATGATCCCGCGCAGGGGGTACGGCAACTGAGCCTGGCCCAGGCCAGCGAATGTTTCACCGGCGTTGCGTTGGAGGTCTGGCCCGAGCCGGGCTTCGAACCGCAGGCTGCCAAGCCCCGACTCGGCTTGACGAGAATGCTCGGCCGCGTCAGCGGGCTGTACCGCGGCCTGGTCCAGGTGTTGCTGCTGGCGCTGGCGCTGGAAGTGTTCTCGCTGGTCAGCCCGTTCCTGTTGCAATGGACCCTCGACAATGTGCTGGTCACTCAGGACCGCGACTTGCTGAGCACGCTGATGATCGGCTTCGGCCTGTTGCTGCTGATGCAGCAATTGGTCAGCGCCACGCGGGCCTGGGTGATGATGCACATGAGCACCTTGCTGAGCGTGCAATGGCGGGCGAACGTCTTCAGCCACCTGTTGCGCCTGCCGATCCAGTACTTCGAGAAACGCCACCTGGGTGATGTGGTGTCTCGCTTCGGGGCTGTCGATCAAATCCAGCATACGCTGACCGCCGCATTCTTCTCGGCGATTCTCGATGGCCTGATGACCGTCGCGACCCTGGCCCTGATGTTCCTCTACAGCCCCCTGCTGGCGATGATCGCGGTACTGGCCATGGTGGCCTACATCGGCGTGCGCTGGGCGTGGTATGGCCCGCTGCGCCGTGCCAGCGAGGAGCAGATCGTGCATGCGGCCCGCCAGCAGAGCCACTTTCTGGAAACCCTGCGTGGCATACGCACGCTCAAGCTGTTCCAGCGGCAAAGCGAAAGGCGTTCCACCTGGCTGGGGCTGCTGGTCGCGCAGATCAACGCGGGGTTGCGCACGCAGAAACTGCAGTTGCTCTATACCCAGCTCAATGCGTTGATCTTCGGCCTGGAAAACCTCTGCACCATTGGCTTTGGCGCTGCGCTGGTGATGGACAACCACTTCACCGTTGGCGTGCTGATGGCGTTCGTGGCGTACAAGAGCCAGTTCGTCAGCCGTGTGGCGAGCCTGGTAGACCACCTGTTCGACCTGCATATACTGCGTTTGCAGGGCGAGCGTCTGGCTGACATCGTCCTGCAGCCGCCCGAGGAGCAGCGCGATGCGTGCCAATCGGTGAACTGGCCAGCCGGGCGGATGAGCATCGACATCCAGAACCTCAGCTACCGCTACTCCGAGCATGAGCCGCTGGTGCTCGATGGCATCGACCTGCGCATTGCTCCCGGAGAGTCCGTGGCCATCACCGGGGCCTCGGGATGTGGCAAGAGCACCCTGGTGAATGTGCTGTTGGGGGTATTGCCGCCCACCAGCGGACAGATCCGCATGGCGGGGCATGAACTGCGCCAGCTGGACCTGGAATCCTGGCGCGGGCGGATCGGCACGGTGATGCAGGACGACTGTCTGTTCGCCGGCTCGCTCGCGGACAACATCACCTTCTTCGAAACGAGCCCCGATCTGGAATGGGCCATGGAATGCGCGCGCATGGCCGCCATCGATGCCGACATCGCAGCCATGCCGATGGGCTACAACACGCTGGTGGGCGACATGGGCACCGTACTGTCGGGCGGGCAGAAACAGCGCGTGCTGCTGGCCAGGGCACTGTACCGGCGGCCGGATATTCTCATCCTCGACGAGGCCACCAGTCATCTCGATGTGGCCAGCGAGCAGTGTGTCAACGCGGCGGTACGTGCACTCGATGTGACGCGAATCATCGTTGCCCACCGTGCCGAGACGATCGCCTCCGCAGATCGGGTAGTGCGTCTCGAGGCGGGGCGGGTGGTACTTGATCAGCGGGTGGCGTGCGTGTCGTCGGACCTGGGCGAAGCTGTCACGCCATGAGTGCAGGTGTCTTCAATCGTTGCCTGCTGGTGCTTGTGTGCGCATGGGCGCCCTGTGCTGCTGCACTGGACGTGTTCTCGACCGCCGACGCCGTGGCGCCTGCGGCCGTGCTCCAAGGCTCAGGCCTGGGTGCGGCCTGCGTGGATGGGGCGCTACCGGAGGTGCTCAGCCTGGAGGTCATGGTCGAGCGGGTGTTGTGCCACGACCCCCAGGCCCGGCACGCCTGGGCGCAGGCCAAGGCCCAGGCGGCGCAGGTCGGGGTAGCGCGCTCGGCGTACCTGCCCAGGCTCGATGCCACGGCCACCTACAGACGCGGCCGCAACGACACCCAATACGAACAGACCGACACCTCGGCCCAGGGGCGTCAACGTCAGCTGGACCATCGTCTGAGCCTGAGCTGGGTGCTGTTCGATTCCGGCCGGCGTGAAGCCGACCTGCGCAATGCGCGGCAGTTGCTGGTGGCGGCCAATGCCAATCAGGATGAGCGCCTGCAGGAGGCCTTTGTGCAGGCAGCCAGCCTGTACTACGACACCCTGGCCGCCCAGGACAGGCAACGGGCCGCCGAGCAGGTTGCCGCGCTGGCCGCGGAAAACCTCAAGGATGCCAGCGCCAAGTTCGACGCGGGCGCCGCCGCGCTGAGCGACCGCCTCCAGGCGCAGACTGCCTACTCGCAGGCCAGCCTGAACCTGGTCCGCGGCCAGGGGGCGGTGCGTGATGCCAAAGGCCAGATCGCCTTGCGCATGGGGCTGGCGCCGCAGACGCGGTTGATGCTGGCGCAAACGCTGACACGACGGCCGGACACTGCCTTCGTCAAAGGCCTGGATGCACTGCTCGAGCAGGCGGGCAACGACCACCCTGCGTTGATCGCCGCCAAGGCGAAACTGGAGGCGGCAAAGGCAGCCGTTGCCGAACGTGAGGCTGCCGGCCGCCCATCGCTGTCGTTGATCGCCTCGCTGTCGGATGTGAAGACCCATCAGGCAATGGCGTACAACGGCGATAGCCATATCCGTGACAACAGCGTTGGTCTTCAGGTCAGCATCCCGCTGTTCGAAGGGTTCGGGCGCACCTATCAGGTTCGGGGTGCCCGGGCCAGGGTGCAGGCCCAGGAAGCAGAACTGGCCGATGCTCGGCAGCGTGTGGCGCTGGAGCTGTGGGCCAGTTACCAGGCCCTGGGTATCGAAACCCAGGCGCTGGACAGAACCGCCGAGTGGGTCGAGCAGGCAATGCTCGCCCTGACCGTGGTCCAGGGCCGTTATCGCTCTGGAGTGGGCAGCATGATCGAGCTGCTCAATGCTTCGTCCGCCTATGCAATGGCGGAGCAGGAGCATATTGCTGCATTGAATGGTTGGCACCGTGCGCGATTGCGTCTGGCGGCGAGCTTGGGGCGCCTGGGGTTCTGGGCACTGTAACGGTTAACGCTTCGCCATATGGGAAAACGAGCATGAAGGGTTTTTGTGTGGCATGTGCTGCATGCAGTGATCCGGCAGAGGCTCATCCCTACACCTGTAGGGTGTTAGGGGCGAATTGCTGGCGATACACTGCGCTTTGATAATGGCCATGGGCCTGCTTTCTCTGGCGCCGTAGAAGTAGCCTGGGTCGATTGTGCTGTCTCCGGATGAGGCATTCAGGACGCTGCAGCGTGCCGTTTTAATAAGTGTTTTGCGTTATTCGGGTAAAGCGCTGATGTGTTGGCGGACGTCGTCAGTTAACGTGTTATGCCCAAAGGTCGTGAGAGCAGTGCAAGCGCAAGCGTCAAAAAAAATGGCCGAAAGATGCTCTGGAGGGCGGGTTTAATGAAGGCTTTTGTCGTAATGGTCGTAATCATTTCGATCGGATTAGCAGTGGGTACAGCTGCCGACTATTGGGAGCTTAATACCTACATTAAGTACGCCTTGATGGCAGTGGCAATTACAGCTGCCCACCGTGTATTGAATGGCAAGAGAGGTCAGGAGGAAAACTCCTGATTCTTTTATCGCAAGGTGTGATTTTAACGTAACCAAGGAAAGCAGTATGAGAGATCTGACTGAAAAGGAATTGTTAATGGTGTCAGGTGCCGGTGGCATGACGGTCTCCCCGGAGACCGTAGGTGGCGCAATTGGTGGATACCTCGGGGCCCTGGTCTCGACAGGCGTAGGAGCAATAGGCATTGTTGTCGGTGGTGCAGTGGCCAACTATCTGACCACTGGTACACGTGAAGTAGGCTCCGTCAGCACCAGCGGGATTCCATGGGGGGCATCGATGGGCGGTGGCAGCGGGGCTTAACTCGCATGCTCGACGGTAATTTGCAAAGAGCAAATGACTGAGCGGGCCATTTCAGCACAGGTCATTGGGCTTGTGCTGACTTGAACGGTGGTTATCTAATCGCGCCTTTGCGAATCCTGATTGTCTGGTTTTAACTCCATCTTCTGTGTGGGGTGCACCATTCTAAGTGCGTGTTCCAGATGCTCCCTGCAGGATATATAAAGAGGTGATGCTTGCCTCGTCAATAATTAATTACTTATTTCCGTGATACCGATGAGTCTGAAAATTACTACGGGGGATCGTGATGTCCCTGAGGAAGCGTCATTTTTTCGTAAGACCTTTTTTGTAATTTCATTGTATTGGAGAAGTGAAGAAAAGCTGTTCGCTTGGTGTTCGTTAGTCTCTCTAGTGGTGCTGTCTCTTCTGGCCGTAGCCACCGCGTTGGCTATCAATGAATGGTACAAGCACTTCTACAATGCCATCCAAGCGCTCGATGCTTATTCCTTCTATCGACTGGTGCTGGTATTCGTTGCCATCGTGCTGCTGTCGGTACTGCGCTCTGTCTTGATCACCTATTGGGTCGACGTTTTCGCATTAAGATGGCGGCGCTGGTTGACCAATCACTATCTGTCGGCATGGGTGGTCGAGTCGAATCGCCCCGAGCAGATCGAGCAGCAGGTCGACAACCCCGATCAGCGCATCGCCGAGGACATCAACAAATTCACGTTTGAGACCATCGATCTGGCCTGCGGCCTGTTCTACACCCTGGCCAGCGTGGTCTCGTTCAGCGTGGTGTTGATCAGTATTTCAGGCAGTGCGCAACTGTGGGGCTTGAATATCCCCGCCTACATGTTCTGGGCTGCCATTTTCTATGCGCTGCTGGGCACCTTCATCAGCCAGAAAATCGGCTTCAAACTGGTCTCCTTGAGCAACAATCAACAGCGTTCCGAGGCGGATCTGCGATATTTCCTCATCCGTTTCCGGGACCACTCCTGCGAGCAGGGGGATCAGTCAGGCCGCAATGGCGAAAAAGACCGCATCAGTGAAAAGCTCGACGTCAGCCTGGCCAATATGCGCCGCACTATCCGCGTGAAGATGCGTCTTTCGTTGTTCACCGAGAGTTACAGCCAGCTCTCGCTGGTGTTCAGTAGTCTGCTGGCGGTTCCGCGCTTCTTTTCCGGTGCCATCCAGTTTGGTGACGTCATGCAGATCAACTCGGCGTTCGGCAACCTTTGCGAGAATCTCAGCTGGTTCATCAATGCCTATCACCGTCTGGCCGACTGGAAAGCCACGACGGACAGGTTGATCTCGTTCGATGGCGCATTGGCCGAACGCTCCGAAATGGAGGGTGTGACGCGTGGGCACGGAACTGTCTTCGCAAAGTAGCCTGAAGCGACTTGATCGGAGTCCGACATGTTAGTGCAATCCGCGCTGTCGTCATTGTTTGCGCGAGCCAATGAAGTGGGGGTTGCCGGTACCTTCCAGTTCGTGTTTTCCGGGGAGCAACACTTCTGGGTGTGCGCGCCGGCTTGCACCCAGGTTCATGCGGGCATGCATCCACAGGCAGATGTGACCATCGCCATGGACACGTCAGTGTTTCTCGCAATCATGCAGGGGCAGTCCGATATCGAAGCGCTCTTTGCCCAAGGGCAGCTGAAAATCGACGGCCGCCTCGGGCTGGCGACATTGCTTCCGCGCCTGGTCAGTCGAGCATTGCATGGCGGCGATGGGGAGCGGGTGGAAATGGACCACCGCTACCCGGCTCGCCCTCGCTTCAGCGAGCAATTATCGGCTCGTCTGGACATGCGTGGCGGGATCGAGCGGCGTACCGCGCGACAGCTTTCGGTACACGAGTTCACAACCCGTTACCGGGCAGCCGGCAAACCCTTGGTGCTCAGCTCGGCACTCGACGATTGGCCATTGGCGAAGATGTCGATGGGGCAAGCCCTGGAGCATTTTGCCGACGTACAGGGCATCAGTCGGCACGGGCACTACGCCGACCATGCGTTCTCTTCCGGGCGTGAGTTCAAGGCCACAAGGGTGGTGGATTTCGTCGCCGGGATGGAACAGGCGAGTAAGCCGACCGGCGACGAACCGGCTGTGTACATGGGAAACAATCAGGTACCGCAGCAATGGCTTCAACTGATCCGGTTTCCCGAGTTGTTCGAGCGGGCACAGTATATAGCGCCAAGGTTCTGGCTGGGCCCGAAGGGCACGCTGACGCCACTTCACCGAGATGACAGCGACAATCTGTTTGCCCAAGTGTGGGGTGAGAAACTGATACTGCTGGCCGCACCGCATCATCGCGAGGCCTTGGGCAGTTGGGCTACTGCACCGGATGGCGGTCTGGAAGGATGTGATTTCAATCCGGACAAGCCGAACTGGGAGGATTTCCCGACAGCCCGGAATGTGGAATTCCTGCCCGTTCGACTGAGGCCTGGCGACCTGCTGTTCTTGCCTGAAGGCTGGTTTCATCAAGTCACTTCGTTGAGTACGTCGCTATCGATCAACTTCTGGACACGTTCGGTGCGTGTTCCGGCTGAAGCATGCGTCGGCTGACGTCTGCACTGCCGGACCTTCTCAGTCCATCGGCGGCAACCGCCGCTTCACCGGCGTCTTCTTTATGATCGCCGTATTGGTCTCGGCCAGCACATTCAGGCGATCGAGGAGGGTGTCCAGCTGTTCCATCGAGCGCACATGCAGGCGGGCGATGAAGCAGTCCTCGCCGGTTACCTTGTCGCACTCGGTGAACTCGGGGATGGCGACGATCTGCCGTTCCACCTCCTGCAACTGCCCCGGCAGCGGGCGGATGCGCACGATGGCCTGCAACTGATAGCCGAAACAGCGCGGGTCCACCTCTACTGTGTAGCCGCGCAGCACGCCGCGCTCCTCCAGACGGCGCAGGCGCTCGCTGACGCTGGGCGCCGACAGGCCACTGATCTGCGCCAGGGCCTTGAGCGAGCGGCGCGAGTCCTCCATCAGGGCGTTTATCAGCAACTGGTCAATGTCATCGGTCATGGCTACCTCGTTAGGTGATTTTCCAAATCTGCCTTGATAGTAAAGGTGCATGAGCCGATCTGCCTTGGTTATCCGCTGGAAGGTCAGCCTCAACCCTCCGCATACTGTGCCCATCGTCGACAGGAGGTGTGAGATGGACAATTCGTTGCGCCGTGGTTCGCTGGAAATGATCGCCGCCATGCTGATCTCCGGAACCATCGGCTGGTTCGTGCTGGTGTCCGGGCAACCGGTGCTGGAGGTGGTGTTCTGGCGCTGCGTGTTCGGTGCCGGCACCTTGCTGTTGATCTGCGCGGCCATGGGCTTCCTCAAACCGGGCGTGCTGACCCGCGCCACTTTCCTGCTGGCGGTGGTCAGCGGGGTGGCGATCGTCGGTAACTGGGTACTGCTGTTCGCCTCTTATTCGCGGGCATCGATCGCCATCGGCACCGCGGTGTACAACGTCCAGCCGTTCATGCTGGTGGGGCTGGCGGCACTGTTCCTGGGCGAGAAGATCACCCTGGCCAAGCTGACCTGGCTGAGCGTGGCGTTCCTCGGCATGCTGGCCATCGTCAGCGCCCATGGCGCGGGGCAGGCCAGTGGTGGCGAGTACCTGCAGGGCATCGCCCTGGCGCTGGGCGCGGCGTTTCTGTATGCCGTGGCGGCGCTGATCATCAAGCGCCTGACCGGCACGCCGCCGTACCTGATCGCCTTGATCCAGGTGAGTACCGGTGTCTTGCTGCTGGCGCCCTGGGTGAAGCTGGGCGGGCTGCCGGGTGAACTGCCGGCGCTGGGCAGCCTGGTCACGCTGGGCATCGTGCACACGGGGTTGATGTATGTGTTGCTGTACAGCGCCATCCAGCGCCTGCCCACGGCGTTGACCGGGGCGTTGTCGTTCATCTACCCGATCGCCGCGATCCTGGTCGATTGGGTGGCCTTCGACCATCGTCTGGCAGCGTTGCAGTGGCTGGGGGTGGGGCTGATTCTGCTGGCTGCTGCCGGTATGCAGCAGGGGTGGTGGTTCCGGCCTGCCTGCGCGCGTGGCGTGGCCCGGCCGGAGTGAGGCGATGGATCAGTTCAACCAGCTCAACGCCGGCCCCTGCGGCACGATCCGCGTCGGGTTGATGTGGTTGTGCGAGTAGTAGTAATGCAGCTTGATATGCGCCATGTCGATGGTGCGGTAGATCGCCGGGATCTGCGTCAGGCGCACCAGGTACTGGTAC
>Ga0209370_1002133_pt1 | contig 15004 bp, 13 predicted proteins | sample AgamicAtPrz_FD_187164 | JGI IMG/M metagenome (GOLD analysis project Ga0209370, IMG submission 187164) | Agave microbial communities from Guanajuato, Mexico - At.P.rz (SPAdes) (version 2) | ecosystem: Host-associated > Plants > Phyllosphere > Phylloplane/Leaf | place: Guanajuato, Mexico... | reverse complement strand
ATAGCTGCGTCCAATCAGGTCAAAGGTTGCGTAGACAGTGAAGCTGAGCGCGGACAGGATTGCTGCAATGGCTAGCACTGTATAGGGCAGTCGGCCTAGCGCCGCGCCGACCTCTGTCCATTCAATGCTCTGCGCCTGTTTGATCAGCAGGCCGATGACGAGCGCCAGAAAGGCGAAGACCGCTACGCGCTTTGCATAAGGCCACCAGGGCCGCGAACCCAGGCGCGACAAGAAGCCGGGCTGGGACGGAGCAAGGTGTTCAGCTGCGCGCATGGGGACGCTCGTGAAGCCGTAGCGAGTTGCGGGGTTTCGGCGGCGCCGGGCTGCCGTCAGGGGCAGTCAACTGAGGTCTGTGCGTAGGCAGCCACGATACCCAGGAGGGGAAGTGACGCAGGATGTGGAATACGAACGCATTGCGAACCGTAGCCCACAAGCCGCTACCGCGTGCCTCGTCTGCCTTGATCTCCTTGCAACTGTTTGCCATCAGCTCCTTGAAGTGTTCATACAGCTGATGGTTAAACTCACGGTCACGGATAACAACGTTGGCTTCCAGATTCAAAGCCAAACTCAGGGGGTCGAGGTTGCTTGAACCCACCGTCGCCCATTCGTCGTCAACCAGCGCAACCTTGCCATGCAGTGGCCGTTTGCAGTACTCGAATATCTTCACTCCGGCGCGGTGCAAGGGGTCATACAGCATCTCGGCGCCGAACTTGACGATGGCCATATCGGGTTCGCCCTGGACGATCAGCCTTACATCCACGCCGCGGCGCGCTGCGCGCCGCATTCCGCGCAGCAGTCGGTAGCCGGGAAAGAAGTAGGCGTTCGCGATGATGATGCGTTTTTTCGCAGCGCGGATTGCCGCCAGATAATGACGCTCGATGTCGTTGGCGTGCTCGTGGTTATCTCGCGTCACGAACAGGCATTGCGCATTGCCGTACTTCGGCTGCGACGATGCGGGTGCGGCGGCCGTGGCCGGAGGACGGCGCCGGAACCAGCTGCGTCCTACGCCGTCCGCGTCTCGGATCGCGGCATTCGCGAAGCTCAGGATGTCATCAACGATGGGTCCCTGGATCTCGATCGAATAGTCTTGCTTCGCTTCAGGCCCGAAGTCGCCCAGTTGGTCGGCCGAGTAATTGATGCCACCGACGAAAGCCAACTTGCCGTCGATCACCGCAATCTTGCGATGCATGCGGCGCAGCATCTTCAGCCGTCGGCCAAAGATGCCTGAGCCGGCATCGAAGACGCGGAAGCGCACGCCCGCATCCATTAGGGCCTTCACATAATCCTGGCTAAGGTCGGGTGACCCGAAACCATCAACCATTACGTCGACTTGCACGCCGCGTCGCGCTGCCTCCAGCAATACGCGGTGCAGTTCCAGGCCGACCTTGTCTTCCCAGAGGATGAAGGTCTCAAGCACGACCTCCTTCTGGGCCTTCTCTATCGCTCCGAATACTGCGGGGAAAAACTCCTCGCCGTTTTCGAGCAGCCGAATCCGATTACCTTCACGCCAGACGCCATGACTCATCGCGTTTTCCTTAGAGGTCGATCTGCGCTGCCAGCGGTGCGTGGTCGGACAGGTGCGACCAGGGCCGGCGCGGCAAGACCATGGGCTTGTGCACCCGCGCATTGCGCACATAGATGCGATCGAGCTGCAGGAAGGGCAGACGTGCCGGGAATGTCTTGGCCGCACGCCCGGTGGCGTGGTGGAAGACCTCGCGCAGGCCGGCACAGCGTTCTAGCCGGCTGTGAGCGCGATTGCGCCAGTCATTGAAATCACCGGCGACGAGTAAGGGCGCATCCGGCGGTACCGATTGCTGCACCAGCTTGCACATCAGATCGATCTGCTGCTTGCGATGCGCTTCTCTGAGACCCAGGTGAACGCAGATGGCGTGAATATCAAGGTCGCGCTCAGGCGCGCGCAGAACGCAATGCAGAAGCCCGCGTCTTTCGGGGCCGCTGATCGAAACATCGTGATTCTGATAATGGACGATGGGATATTTGGATAACACGGCATTGCCGTGGTGGCCGCTCGGATATACGGCATTGCGGCCATAGGCGAACTCCGGCCAGATCTGATCGGCCAGGAATTCATAGTGTGGTGATTCCGGCCAATTGAGAAAGCGCGCTGGGTGCGCTGTGTGTTCGCCCTGGACTTCCTGCAGGAAAACCACATCGGCCCCGACTGCGCGGACAGCTTCGCGCAGCTCATGCAGGATAAATTTGCGATTGAAGAAGGTGAAACCCTTATGGGTATTCACCGTCAGCACGCGGAAGGAGAAATCCGGAGCCGAAGACGTGGACATGGGCATGGCGGATTACAAGAGTATGGTCGTATTCCGTTTTTACAAAAATCGCTCATTGCCGGCTGTAGGACAACGACGCCATGCCTTGCAGTCCAATTCCGCCATCGGCGCTCTCACGGCTTTAACCGTTGATCACAACACCGCCGTTTGCATGAATGACTTGCCCCGTGATGTAGCTTGAATCCGCAGCGGCCAGAAATACGAAGGCCGGTGCGATCTCGTCCGGTTGTCCTGGCCTACCCATGGGGACCTCGCTGCCAAACTCGGCGACCTTGTCGGGTGGGAAGGTCGCGGGAATCAAGGGCGTCCAGACAGGTCCGGGCGCCACCGCATTGACGCGTATCTTTTCTTTCACCAGCGCTTGGGACAGAGAGCGGGTGAAGGCAACGATGGCGCCTTTGGTGGCCGAATAGTCGAGCAACTTCGGGCTGCCGCGATAAGCAGTGATCGACGCGGTGTTGACTATGCGGCCGCCGTTCTTCTGGAGGTGAGGTAGGGCGGCCTTGGACAGATAAAAAATCGAGAAAATATTGGTGCGGAAGGTTTTGTCCAACTGCTCAGTCGAGATGTCACTGATGGACTCTTGCGGATGCTGTTCGGCAGCGTTGTTGACCAACACGTCCAGCCCACCGAATTTGTCTGCGGTCTCTTTGACGGCCTCACGGCAAAAGCCTTCGTTCCCCACATCGCCCTTGATGAGTAGGCACTCGGCGCCTGCGGCCTCAACAGCCTTACGGGTATCTGCCGCATCGTTGTCCTCGTTCAGATAGACGATCGCAACCCTGGCGCCTTCCTTTGCATAGGCAATAGCGACCGCTCGGCCTATGCCGCTATCGCCGCCCGTAATCAGGGCGACCTGATCCTTGAGTTTTTCGCTGCCGCGATAGCCTTCCATCCAGGACTCGGGTGGAGGAGACATCTTGCTTTCAATGCCGGGTTGCTGGTCTTGATGCTGAGGCGGCTGATTGGTTTTGCTCATGAGTGTGCTCCATAGAGAGGATGAGCGCAGTCGAGCAAATAGGGTTCCCGCGATAACTGTAGCGATGGCAGGAAGGCGGTTTGCAGATAGTGAAGCGGAGGTTCCAGTCCTTCAACCTACTTATTCACCGCACAGGAGAGACAATCATGAGTCAGCAAAGAGACTATGGTCAGGACCCCGAGCGTCGTGCATCGCCCGACCGGGATCGCAGCCGCAATCCCCAGGACGGTGGCTACCCGCAAGCTCAGCAAGGCAGCGGACAGAGTGGACGCTATCCCGAATCACGCGGGCAATATGGTCAGTATCCCGACTCGCGTGGTCAATCCGGCCAGTACGGTACTTCACCGGAAAATCAATACGGTAATTCACCGACCAATCCTTATGCCAAGAACCAGCACGGCAGCCCGGGAATGGGCGAGCCATGGCCCGACTCACCCTACGGGAGCGATCCCCGCTACGAAGCCAACTTCGGGCATAGCGGCCCCGGCGGACATAACGTAGGGAGTGATCAGCAGGGAGGTGAGGGCGGTCGCGGATCTTACCGCAGCGACCAGTCCCAATATGCCGGTGGCGCTTATCAGGGCTACCGTGAGCAGGGAGGCTATCCCGCCGGCAATTATCAGCAGGGTTCCGAGAGCTACCGTAGCCCCGGCGTTCAAGGGGGTGGCGGTTCGCACCAGAGCGGTTACGAAAGCAGCTACGGTGGTGGTTACCATCCCGGGCGTTACCAGCAGCAAGAACCGGAGCGTTCGCGCTGGCCGGGCAGCGATTGGCAGCACAGGCCGGGTGAGTCTGGTCGTTGGGGCGGCGATCATTCCGACTTCGATCCCCACTATCGGCAATGGCGTGAACAGCAAATCCAAAAGCTCGATGATGATTACCGCGCTTGGCGAGAAGAACATTACGGCCGCTTCTCAAGCGAGTTCGACGAGTGGCGTAAGAATCGCCTCAGTAGCCAAGGCAGTAGTGAGGGTGCAGGCAAGAGCCAGGAGGGAAAAGGCGCTACTGAAGGCAAACAGGCTGCTGCAGGCAGTACCTCAGGCTCAGGGACTGCTTTTCAGGGTAGCCAGGCAGGTAGTGGCGGAAGTCCTGTCCCTGCGACGAACTCGAACAGTTCAGGTAAGCAGTAAGCCAGTGCTCGCAGATACGAGGGGCTTTGCCTCTCGTATCGGCCGGGCGAGGGAGCGGAGGTTTCTCAACGTCCGGGCAAGAAGGACTCTGTTTTTCCGGCAGCTTGCGACGGAGGTGCCAAGTTAAGCCGGCTTCCTGTGATGGCGCTGACGTCATGAGTCGTCAGCATTCCGGAGAAATACGCAATCGTTTCCTTTAAACCTGTCTGGAGCGGAATGCCCGGCTGCCATCCAAGAACCTCGTGCGCCAGCGATATATCAGGCTTGCGGCGTACCGGATCGTCAACCGGCAGGGGCAGGTGGATTACGGCCGAGCTTGATTCCGTCATTTCGATGATCTGCTGTGCGAGTTCCAGCATGGTGAATTCATGCGGGTTGCCCAGATTGACCGGCCCCGTGAATTCGTCGGGCGTCTCCATCAGACGTATCAGTCCATCGACAAGATCGGTGACGTAACAAAACGATCTTGTCTGTGAGCCATCGCCGAATATGGTGATGGGTTCATCGTTCAGCGCTTGCACGATGAAATTCGAGACTACCCGGCCGTCATCGGAGCGCATTCTGGGGCCGTAGGTGTTGAAGATGCGTGCGATCTTGACGCGTACGCCGTGCTGGCGCTGATAGTCGGAGAACAGCGTTTCGGCGCAACGCTTGCCCTCGTCGTAGCAGGCGCGCGGACCGAGCGGATTGACATGCCCCCAGTAGCTTTCGCACTGCGGGTGTTCTGCCGGGTCCCCATAGACCTCGCTGGTGGACGCCTGCAGGATGCGGGCCTTGAGGCGCTTCGCGAGGCCCAGCATATTGATGGCGCCGTGCACACTGGTCTTTACGGTTTGCACGGGATCGTTCTGGTAATGGATGGGCGAGGCCGGGCAGGCGAGGTTGTAGATTTCATCGACCTCCACGTACAGGGGAAAGGTCACGTCGTGGCGCAGCAACTCGAAGTTGGGGAAGCTCAGGAGGTGTGCGATGTTTGCGCGCACGCCGGTGTAGAAGTTATCCACGCAAAGCACATCATGGCCAAGATGGACGAGTCGTTCGCAGAGATGCGAACCAACGAAGCCGGCGCCGCCTGTGACCAGAACGCGACGTGGCAGATAGCGAGTTTTCAGCGCTTGCATGGGGTTCTCCTTTATTGCGTGACTTCATCAAAAACACGCAACCAGTCATGGATGAAGCGGTTGATTCCGAACCGGGATTGGGCTTCACGTCTGGCCCCTTCACCGAGATGGCGGGCAAGTTCGGGTTCGGCGATTAACTTGCGCATGGCGGCAACGAGGTTTGCGGGCTCGGTATCCAGATAGCCGGATTCGCCATTGCGTATGACCGTGACGAGCTCGGTCGCCGCGAAGCCGACAATGGGTAAGCCGACCATCATGGCCTCGATGGCCGACAGGCCCAGGCTGGTCCAGCGTACGGGGTGAAAGTAGAAGCGGTATTGCGACATGAAGAAAGGCAGTTCGGGGTTGGGTATCTCACCTAGCCCACCCATCTCTGTCGCGCCCATGCCGACGAGATCAAGCGGAATCGCCAGTCGTGCATCCTCGAAGATGTCGCTGCCCAGGCGGCGACCGCGCTTGGCAAGATGGTTGACCACACTGATACCGCGCGGCAGATGGCCCTGGTAATTTGCTTCGTCTGGGACGATGACGCCATGGTCAACGACCCGGGTGGGGCAATTGCCGTTGTCCCACATGGCGCGGTTGAATGCGGTGACATGCACCAGCATCACATTCGGGTTATCTACCGGATGGCGCGTGTTCGTCGGGTGTTCCTGGGGCGTATCGTGTTCCAAGTAGATCATCGGCAGCTCAAGTTGGGCCTTGGAAAACAGCTCGAATCTATCCCGCTCATAGGCAGACCGCGATTGAAATAGGATGCAATCGAATTCGGTTTCCTTGATCTTTTCGACGGGAAGCTCGATGACATTGCTGCCCCAAGGCAAGATGCCGCCTACGCCGGTGTAGCCAGGCGAACGTTCTTTGTTCGCCAGTACATAGAAGGTGTGCGGAACCTGGGTCAGGTAGTAAAGATAGTTGCCATGCACATGCCAGGTCAGGATGCGCAATGGTCTAGAGCGGATAGGCACGGTGCTCCTTCCGGAATTGAAGCGACGCCATCAGACCGGGCCGGAAGGTTTTGTAGAGTAGTGCCATGGCCGCCGTGATGACGTGCCGGCTTGAAACGCCGCTGGCGCACTCATGCTGTGTGGGACAGTCTCTATGGTTGCAGGGACGGCAAGGAACGTCTGCCCACAGCGCCGGATGCAGTTCTGCATTCAGCGGCTGCCATCGTTTCGCATCGGCGCCGCAGCAGATTACGATGCTGGCGGTCTCCAGCGCAGCGGCGACATGCGACATGCCGGTGTCGTTGCTGATCACCAGACGGGCGTTGCTTACCAGAGCGGCCAGTGTGCCGAGTGAAGTTCGCCCCATCAAGTCGATAACCGGGCTGTGCATGTAGCTTTTCACCGCAGCACCGATGGCTGCTTCGTCTGCGGTGCCGGTCAAGACGATATCCAAGCCTTCGGCCGCCATGCGGTCGGCGACATTGGCAAAGCGTTCCGGCAACCAGCGCCGCGAGGGCAGGCGTGCGCCCGGATGGACGCACACATAGCTTCCGATCTCCAGGCCGTGCTCACGACACAGCGCTTCGAAGGCCTGGGCCTCGGTATCGAATAGCGGCAGCTCGATCTGCTCTCCCTGTGCAGGCGCGCCAAGAAACTCGGCCAGCGCCAATAGGCGCCTCAGTTCATGCAGATGTTCGGGCCATAGGATGTAGCGCTCAGGATCGGGACACCAACTGCCGCGGCTGACGAAGCCGGCCGTCTGTTTGGCACCCAGCAGGGCAACGACGGGATTGCTGAGCTCGCCGCTGCCATGCATCTGGATGGCAAGATCGAACTCGCGTTCCTGGGCTGCTTTGAAGAATTCAGGTATGGCCTTGAGATCGGTCCGGCTTTCCGGCATGCCGGGGTAACCGGGAAAGGGCAGGAAGTCGTCTAGGTAGGGCATGCGTGCCACGAAATCGCTAGCCCAAGGTAGACCAATCAAGGTGATGTTCGCCTCGGGCCAGGCATGTCGCAGTGCTCGTAGCGCTGGCACCGCGCAGAGCAGATCGCCGAGCTGGAGCGCGCGGAAGACGGCGACGCGCTTGGGGTGCAGTTGCAGGTTCATGCAAAGACGGCCCGGTAATGCAGTGAGCCGGCCAGGCGCCAGTACACCGCAAGGAAGGGGATGAAGAGCGACGTCCACAGGATGCCTGCTACAACAGGCCGGCTTGCGCGTATGCCGCGCAAGCGGCGCACGACCACGAAGCCGGTCAACATGAGCCAGACGAGTAGGCATACCACTGCGATAGCTATCGAACCAAACAGTCCGGCGATGACCGCGGCGATAAAGGCGGTGACGGCGGCGTAATAACGCAGGGGCGGGGCGGTGGCGATTTTTTCGCGATAAAGGCGCGGGTGCTTCTTGTAGAGCAGCGCGTCGTAGTAAAGATTGCCATGTTGTTTAAGACAGGCAGCCGCAGGTGCATCCTTGGCCGGATGTACGACGACGGCACGTGGCGCCGGCTTGACCTCATAATCCCGTTCCAGCAGCGTGAAATAAAGATCAGAATCTTCTCGCCAGGCGCGAAGAAAGCGTTCGTCAAAACCACCGACGGCGGCAAGGACTTCACGCTGCACAAAGCAGTTTGCGGTGATGAATTCGGCGCCGTGCAAGCCGGCGGTATTGCGTTCCGCATCGCTAGGGTGGGCGGGCAGGGGTACTTCGACATGACCCCATACCGCAGCCGCACCAGCGCTCATCGCACTCATGCCCTGCTCAAGCCAATTGCGGGTCGGAATGGTGTCGTCGTCGGTAAAGGCAATGATCTTGCCGAGCGCCACATCCCACCCGGTATTCCTGGCGGAGGCGGGGCCGCGTTTACCGGCCGGCGGACGCAGGTAGCAAATGTGCGGTCCGCCATAGCGCTCCGAGAATCGACCGACAAAGGCTTCCGTCTCATCACTGCGGCCGTCGTCCACTACCAATATTTCGTAAGCCGAGGATGGATAGTCCTGGCTGATCAGCGCAAGCAGGCAACGCTCCAGCAGATCGTCGCGATGGTAGGTAGGCACAACCACTGACACGGCCAGCCGTATCGACGCCGGCTGGGGCTGGTCTATGCCGGTATGTCTGATGTGTTTCATGGGCGCTTCTCCAACAGGAAAGAACCAATCACAAGAGCATCCAGCGGCGTGGAATAGAAGGATTCGACCGCATCGCGCGGTGAGCAAACGATGGGTTCGCCCCGGACATTGAATGAGGTGTTGATCAGGACCGGCACGCCGGTGCGCTGCTCGAATGCGGACAGCAGCGCGTGATAACGCGGGTTAGCAGAAGGTGAGACAGTCTGGACACGGGCCGTGCCATCGACGTGCACGGCGGCCGGAATACGATCGGCCATGTCGGGCCTGACGTTGTAGATGAAAAGCATGTAGGGGGCGTCGGAAGCCGCGACATTGGCCTGCTGCGGTACTGAGTCCGAACCTGCAGCCAGGGCCGCGGGCGCGGTCCCTGACCCTGTTCCTGCCATGGCAGCTTCGGCATTGAGCGCCGCTGCCCGGCTTTGCATTTGATGGACGCTTTCTGCATAGAACCAGTCGTTAAAACGTTCCTGCAGTACCGAGGGGGCAACGGGCCTAAAGTCTTCCCTGTCCTTGAGTTCATTGAGCTTGGCCTGCATTTCGGCATGCAGCGGAGAGGCGAGGATGGAGCGGGCCCCCAAAGCGCGGGGACCGAACTCCATGCGCCCTTGGAACCAGCCGATGATTTTGTCGTCGGCGAGCAACTCGGCTGTTTGCGTCGCGACATCATCGAGCTTGCGATAGGGCAGCTTGGCCCAGCGCAAATAGGCTTCGATTTCCTCGTCGCTGAAGTCGGGGCCGAGATAGGCATGCTCCATGACCCAGCGTCGTTTATCGTCGTCCTGTCGCGCTTGCCAGTCTATCCACAGCGCCGCACCCAGCGCCGTGCCTGCGTCGCCGGCGGCGGGCTGGACCCAGACCTGTTTGAACAGGCCGCTGTCACGGATACGCGCATTCATCACGCAGTTCAGGGCAACGCCGCCGGCCATGGCGAGATTTTCCTCGCCGCTTTCGCTGCGCAGCCAGTCGGCTAGCTTCAGTGCTGCGCCTTCCAGCGCAATTTGCAATGAGGCGGCCATGTCGTAATGTCTTTGTTCGAATGCCTCGCCCTTGCGCCGCGCGGGTCCGAATTTTTCCGTCAGGTCATGCGGCTGAATGCGGAATCCGCCTTCCTCGTTCCACTCGATCAAGGAGAGAAAGTAATTGAGATGCAGAGGTACGCCGTAAGAGGCGAGCGCCATGACCTTGTATTCGTCGGAGGAGTGCAGAAAGCCGAGATAACTGGTGACTTCCTCGTACAGCAGGCCGAGCGAGTGCGGAACATCGACCTGGCTGAGGCGCGTGAATTGTCCCCCACGCCAGATCCCCAGCGTTGTGGTCGCGCGTTCGCCGCGACCGTCCAACGTCATCACCGCACAGTGTTCAAACGGTGCGGCCAGAAAGGCGCTGGCTTCGTGGGCGAGATGGTGCTCGACGTTGTGCCATTCGAAGGACTCCAGCGTAGCGCCTGAGAATCTCGCCTTGAGATGATGTGGTGCACCACCGACGAGCTGTCTGGGAGCGTTCACGACGTAGCTGTAAAACAGCGGCTCCCAGGGCGACGACCATTCCTCACCAAAGCTCTCGGCCGATGGGCGCAGCGGCAGCGACAGGTGGGCATCTTCGCTGTGACCGGGCAGAAGGTGAGGTTCATAGGAGTAAGCCACATGATCGACATCGGACAAGGCAATGTCGGCGACAGACAGGCAGTAGTCGATTGCGTTATAGGGCAGCTCCCAGGCAGAGAAGGGCAGGGGGCGCTTACCGTGCTTGATGCGGTTGAAGCGTTCTTCTTCTGCTGCGGCGACCACGGTTCCATCACGGACCAGGCAGGCCGAGCTGTCGTGATAGGCGGCATTGATTCCAAGTGTGTACATGGGAGACCTCGTTTCAGTGCAGGGCGCCGCCGCTCAGCTGGCGGCGGACTTTGGATAGAAAGGAGGAATGGCGCGATCAGCGCCTTCCTGCAATAGCTGACGCGCTGCTTCGGCGATGCGGCGCGGATCAAGCAGGTTCAGGCATTCGTGGTGAGTGCGTGGACAAGTGCTGCGGTAGCAGAAGCGGCATGGCACGTCGTGATAGAGCACGCGGTTGGGTACCTGCCACGGCGCATGCTGGGGATTGGTCAGTGCATAGAGATCAACGACCGGCGTGCCCACGGCGGCGGCAATGTGCGCCGGGCCCGTGTTGTTCGACACCAGCGCGGATGCCAGCGATGTCAGTGCAACCAGCTCACCGAGCGTGAGTCGCCCGGCCAGCGAGGTGGAGGCTTGCGGCATTCCCTCCAGCCCCGTCTGGATAGCGGCAGTCAGTTCGGCTTCGCTGCGGCTTCCCGTCAGTACGATCTGGTAGCCATCGTTATCCATCAGTTCTTTGATGGCGGACACGTAGTGATGCACGGGGTAACGGCGCGAAGGCGCACTCGCACCCGGATGCACCATCAGCCACGGCGCGTGAATGTCGATGCCTTCAGCCAGCAGCTTTTCCACCACGGCAATAGTGTCTGGCACTGCAATATCGATGGAAAGTCTTTCATTGCCGGTCAATGCGCCGATCGAGGCGACCAGGTCCAGCTGGCGGCGAACTTCATGGCGCAACATTTCATGCGGCTCGGGATCCTGCAGCCAGTTTGTCAGCAGCCCATAGGGGTTTTCACGGCAATGCGCGAGCCGCAGCGGAATGCCTGCCTGCCAGCAAAGCATGGCGGAAGGCAGGGAGCTCTGGCTGTACACGGTAAAGATGACCGCAGCATCGAAGGCCTCTGCCCTGAGCTCTTCCACCAGGGCAGCATAAGCAGTTTCGCGCATGTCGCCGCCGGGCATCCAGGGCAGTGAACCGCTGACGATGACTTCATCTATCTCCGGCACCATGGCCGCGATACCGCTGCCTGCCGATGAGGTCAGCAAAGTGATGCGCCGGCCGTCAGCCGAGTCGCGCAAAGCGCGCAGGGCGGGTGTCGTCATCAGTACATCGCCCAGGTTATCGACGCGCACTGCAAGAATGTTGCGCGCGCTGTCCCACTCTTGCTGTCTGTTCATGCGCCACCCCGGTTCGTCACCTTCCCGTCGACTCGTAGAATCAACTCTGCGGCCTGGGTCAAGCTGGTGGCTTGAAAGTCGGGTTGGCGCCAGGAACCATCGCGCCATTCCGTTTCCGAACCGACATCAAGGAGTATCGTGCGGCAGCCAGCGCGGCGCCCGGCTTCCACATCATCGAGAATGTCGCCGACCATCCAGGATGCGGATAAGTCGATGCCATGTTCCTCGGCGGCCCGCCTGAGCATGCCGGGCTGTGGCTTGCGGCATTCGCAACCGGCTTCGTCGTCGTGCGGGCAGTAATAGATGCCGGACAGGGAGACGCCCTCGAAACCCAGCTCGGCCTTGAGCGATGACCATACCTGGGTAAGCGCCGATTCCTCATAGCGACCCGCTGCAACTCCTGCCTGATTGCTCACCAGCAATAGAAGATAGCCGGCGCGCTGCAGAGACAGCAAGGCATCCGCCGCGTCGTCGCGGAAGCGGATCAGCTTGGGGTCCACGTTGTACGGAACGTCGTGGATCAGGGTGCCATCCTTGTCGAGGAAAACGGCGGCTGACATTGTCTTTCCCAAAGTTAGGGCCAAGAGGTTTCGCGCATCGGCAGCACCGTGATTTCCGGGATGACGCTTTCTCCCGGAAAGGTCAGCACTTGCAAGACCGCTGCCGCCACCATTTCTGGGTCTTGCAGCGTTCCAGGGTCGATGTCGGGAAAGCGCTCCAGCAGGAAAGGCGTTCGCATGCCGCCGGTAATAACGGCTGTCACCTTGATGCCATCAGGGCGAAGCTCGGCATGCATGGCATGCGACAGGCCTAGCAAGCCCCATTTACTGGCGTGATAGGCAGAGGCGTTGGGCCAGGTGCGTTTGGCGGCCGTCGAGGCAATATTCACGATATGGCCGCTGCGTTTTTTGCGCATGTGGGGCAGCACGGCCTTGCTCAATAGGAAAGGGCCACGCAGATTGGTGGCGATGACGCTGTCCCATTGATCGATTGTGAGCTCTTCCACGGAGAGGGTGTAATCGATACCGGCATTGTTGATGAGGAGGTCGATGGGGCCCAGCGCTTCTTCTACGCTTCGGATCGTCGCATCGACCTTGCTGTCATCACCTACGTCCAGCACCACGGGAATCGCGGTTTCGGGCTTGGCGCCAAGCTTGCCGCATAAGGTTTCAGCCGATGAGGGCGAGATGTCGGCGATGGCGACTTTGGCACCGGCCTGCAGCAGCACCTTACAGATCGCTGCACCGAGGCCGCGCCCGCCACCGGTGACAAGCGCGACCTTGCCGGTCAGGATACTTTCGGGAAGCGTATTCATGGGCGTAGCTCCTCGCTGCGACGGCTGCGTTGACGCGTGGCGGCCATTGAGGCTCGTACCGCAGATACGGCCGTTTGGGAAGGTGCGATGCGTGCATAGACGCTGTCCAGTTTTTCAGCGACCTCCCGCCAGGTGAACAGGGCGCTGACCCGCTCCAGTCCGGCCTGTCCCAACGCGAGGCGTAGTGAGGGATCCTGCTGCAGGGCAGCCAGTCTGTCGGCGAGCCGCTGCGGATCGTTTGGCGGCACCAGAAATCCTGTGATCTTGTCGGCGACCGAGTATTGGATGCCGCCGACGGCTGAACCGATGACGGGGCAGCCGCAGGCCATCGCTTCGAGCGGCGTAATGCCGAAGGGCTCGTACCATGGAGTGCTGACAAAGACATCGGCAGCGTTGTAATAGCGGCGTAGTTCATGACGAGGGCGGCTGCCGATGAACATGACCTGATCCGAGACGTCGGCGAGAGAGGCAATGCCGGCCAGACGCGCGATTTCAGGGGTAATGCGGCTGTCTGGAACGGCCCCATCGCCGCCCACAATCAGCAGCCGTGCCGTGATGCCATAGCGATGCTTGAGGTCGGCAATGCCGCGAATGACGTTGTCTATGCCCTTGCGTAGCACTAGCCGCCCGAGCTGGAGCACCACGAATTCGTCATCGCCGATGCCGAGCTCTTTGCGCAGTGTGGCGGGGCCAGGTGAAAACTCGTCCGCATCAAAACCGCAGGGAACGATGTCTATCCGATCCTTGTCGGCACGATAGTGCGTCATCAGATCAATACGATCCTGAGGGCATTCGGCGATAAGGCTATCCGCCTGGGCGACCAGTCTTTCCTCAATCGCGATTCGTTCAATGGGAAATTGATCTGCATTGCCTTGATGAATGCGTCGGACTTTTCCCAATGCGTGAAAGGTCATGCAAAACGGTGTGCCATACGCTTTTCTCAAGGCAAGAGATGCAAGCCCTGACATGAAAAAGTTGGCGTGCGTTAGATCGTAACGGGCACTCGGAGTCCGGCAGAACTCGACAACGTGATTGCAGAATTCATCCATATGCGGAAGAAGCTGCTCCTTGGGAACAAATTCAGCTGGCCCGGCCGGAACATGGATGACGCGGGTATGGTTGCCAAGCTCAATGATGGGCTCGATGTGTGGATCGTCGCGACGGGTGAATATGTCCACGTGATGGCCGCGCCTTGCAAGGTGCTTCGCAACCTGGGCGACATAGACATTCTGTCCCCCACTGTCCGGGCCTCCGAGCGGGGCGATAGGGGAGGCATGTTCACTGATGATTGCGATTTTTTTTGAAGGAGTCATGGCGAGGCTCTCGGGTTGATGAAGCCTCGATACGGCAATAGCCGTTCCCGTATATCGTCTCCCCTTAGCCGCTTGTTTCTCCAAGTCATAGGGCATGCCCATGGGAATGCGTATTGCAGTCACAGCATGCTATGCAAAGACATGCAGAAGCTCAGCCATGCGCCAGCGAAGGACTCCCGTAACTCCATGAGCCCCAGTCAGCCATGACCCGACAAGGAGTGGCGACGCCATGGAAAACTCTACGAACCTGATTGTTATTTCTCCCCATCTCGATGATGGTGTTTTTTCTTGCGGCGAGGCCATGGCCTTTTGTCCGCGCTCCACGGTAATCACTGTGTTTTCGGGAGCGCCGGAGCCGCCGGTTGAGTTGACCTCTTGGGATGCCTTATGCGGATTCAAGCCGGGTGACGATGTAATTTCTATTCGACGCGAAGAGGACAGAAAAGCGCTACTTGCGCTGGACGCCATGCCCATATGGCTGGACTTTCTCGACAGTCAGTACGGCCCCAGCCCGCCCCTTGAAGAGGTCGCGAGGGCGCTCACAAGCTCCATCAGCACCGTATGGGAGCAGAAGGGAAGGAACCAGATCTGCTTTCCACTCGGGCTGTTCCATTCCGATCACCTCGTAGTACGGAACGCCGCGCTGATAAGCATGAAGGCCTTCCCCGACGTGGACTGGCTGATCTACGAAGACGTGCCCTATCGCAGTATCAATGGCCTACGTGATGAGGCATTGACCACGGTTCGGTCACAAG
>Ga0209370_1002132_pt1 | contig 15005 bp, 14 predicted proteins | sample AgamicAtPrz_FD_187164 | JGI IMG/M metagenome (GOLD analysis project Ga0209370, IMG submission 187164) | Agave microbial communities from Guanajuato, Mexico - At.P.rz (SPAdes) (version 2) | ecosystem: Host-associated > Plants > Phyllosphere > Phylloplane/Leaf | place: Guanajuato, Mexico... | reverse complement strand
ATGCGCAAGAAGTTCGGCGGTAGCTGATACCGACGCTCTTCATCGTTGCTTGGAAAAGGGGTAGCCTTGGCTACCCTTTTTCTTGCCTGCGATTTAACCAAGGTTGTGGATAACCCGATCATGTGGGAGCGGCTTCAGCCGCGGTGACCCCTTTTCTGATCGACACTCACGCAACGGATTGCTGTGAACCCTCTTTCTTTCCGCTCTCGTTTATCTGGATCTGCCATGTCCCTCGATATCGTCATTCTCGCCGCCGGCCAGGGCACCCGCATGCGTTCGGCCCTGCCCAAGGTGCTGCACCCGGTCGCCGACAAACCGATGCTCGGCCACGTCATCGATACCGCCCGCAGCCTGCAGCCGCAGAGCATCCAGGTGGTGATCGGCCATGGCGCCGAGAAGGTACGCGAGCGCCTGGCGGCCGCCGACCTGAATTTCGTCATCCAGGCCGAGCAGCTGGGTACCGGCCATGCGGTGGCCCAGGCGCAGCCGGCGCTGAGTGCCGATACCGTATTGATCCTCTACGGCGACGTGCCGCTGATCGAGCCGGCGACCCTGCAGCGCCTGCTGGAGCTGGTCGACGACAACCAGCTGGGCCTGCTGACCGTCGAGCTGGCTGACCCGACCGGCTACGGCCGCATCCTGCGTAACGGGCAGGGCGCCGTGCAGGCCATCGTCGAGCACAAGGACGCCAGCGAGGCGCAGCGGCAGATCCGCGAAGGCAACACCGGCATTCTCGCCGTGCCTGGCAAGCGCCTGGGCGACTGGCTGGGGCTGCTGTCGAATAGCAACGCCCAGGGCGAGTACTACCTGACCGACGTGATCGCCATGGCGGTGGCCGATGGCCTGGTGGTGGCCACCGCCACCGCCGCTGACGAGATGGAAGTGCTGGGTGCCAACGACCGCATCCAGCTGTCGCAGCTCGAGTGCCACTACCAGCAGCGCATGGCGCGCCGCCTGATGGCCCAGGGCGTGACCCTGCGCGATCCCCATCGTTTCGACGTGCGCGGTGACGTGACCGTCGGCCGCGACGTGACCATCGATATCAACGTGATCCTCGAAGGCCGTGTGGTCATCGAGGACGATGTACAGATCGGCCCCAACTGCGTGATCAAGGACAGCACCCTGCGCAAGGGCGCCATCGTCAAGGCCAACAGCCATCTGGAAGGCGCCGAGGTGGGTGAAGGTGCCGATTGCGGTCCGTTCGCCCGTCTGCGTCCCGGCAGCGTGCTGGGCGCCAAGGCCCATGTGGGTAACTTCGTGGAGCTGAAGAACGCGGTATTGGGCGAGGGTGCCAAGGCCGGTCACCTGAGCTATCTGGGCGATGCCGAGATCGGCGCGCGCACCAATATCGGCGCCGGCACCATCACCTGCAATTACGATGGCGCCAACAAGCACCGCACCGTCATGGGTGAGGATGTTTTCGTTGGCTCGAACAGCGCGCTGGTTGCGCCCGTTACGCTTGGCGATGGCGTTACCACCGCCGCCGGTTCGGTGGTCACCGCGGACGTGCCGGCCAACAATCTGGCCGTTGCCCGAGGCCGCCAGCGCAATATCGAAGGCTGGCAGCGGCCGACCAAGAACAAGCCTTGACCGTGCGCTGTGGATAACCTGGCTATCGGCGCAATGCGGTAGCTGCCGGGGTTATCCACAGCCCCGAGCGGCTTGACAGCAAAGCTTCGTTAGGTTTTGATTCGCGCCATTATCTTTCGAATCGAAACTTACGCATGTCCAAACGCAACACGCCGCAACGTCGCCATACCATTCTTGCCCTGCTCGCCGAGCAGGGCGAGGTGAGCGTCGACGCCCTGGCCAAGCGTTTCGCCACCTCCGAAGTGACCATCCGCAAGGATCTCGCCGCACTGGAAGCCAACGGCCTGCTGTTGCGCCGCTACGGCGGTGCTGTACCGCTGCCCCAGGAAATGATGGTCGAAAGCAGCCAGCCGGTGTCCCGCTACAAGCAGGCTATCGCCCGGGCCGGCGTAGCGCGCATCCGCGAGCATGCACGGATCATCATCGACAGCGGCACCACCACCGCGGCGATGATCCCCGAACTGGGCCACAAGCCCGGGCTGGTGGTGATGACCAATTCCCTGAACGTGGCCAACGCCCTGCGCGACATCGAGCACGAGCCGGTGCTGCTGATGACCGGCGGCACCTGGGATCCGCATTCGGAGTCGTTCCAGGGCCAGGTCGCCGAGCAGGTGCTGCGCTCCTATGATTTCGACCAGCTGTTCATCGGTGCCGACGGCATCGACCTGCAGCGCGGTACCACCACTTTCAACGAACTGCTGGGCCTGTCGCGCGTGATGGCCGAGGTGGCCCGTGAAGTGATCGTCATGGTCGAGAGCGACAAGATCGGCCGGCGCATTCCCAATCTCGAGCTGCCCTGGGGCAGCGTGCACACCCTGATTACCGACGAGCGCCTCGACAGCGAGGCGCGTGAACAACTCTTGGCCCGCGGGATCCAGCTGATCTGCGCGGCCAGTGACGCATCCTGAGGAGAACGCTATGTGTGGCATCGTAGGCGCCATTGCCGAACGCAACATCACCGCCGTGCTGGTCGAGGGCCTCAAGCGCCTCGAGTACCGTGGCTATGACAGTGCCGGTGTGGCGCTGATCGATGACCTGGGCACCCTGCAGCGCCGCCGCCGCGTCGGCAAGGTCAGCGAGCTGGAGGCGGCGCTGGACAGCGAGCCGCTGCCGGGCCGCCTGGGCATCGCCCATACCCGCTGGGCCACCCACGGCGTGCCGACCGAAAACAATGCCCACCCACACTTTTCCGGCGACCAACTGGCGGTGGTGCACAACGGCATCATCGAGAACCATGGCCCGCTGCGTGAGCAGCTGCAGGGCCTGGGTTATACCTTCAGTTCGGATACCGACACCGAAGTCATCGTCCACCTGCTCGCTCACACCCTGAAGAGCCACAGCGACCTGGCCGACGCCCTCAAGGCGGTGGTCAAGCAGCTGCGCGGCGCCTACGGCCTGGCGGTAATCAGCGCGGCCAATCCGGATCGTCTGCTGGCCGCGCGCAGTGGCAGCCCGCTGGTGATCGGCCTGGGCCTGGGTGAGAACTTCCTCGCCTCCGACCAGTTGGCACTGCGCCAGGTCACCGACCGTTTCATGTACCTGGAGGAGGGCGATATCGCCGAGATCCGCCGCGACAGCGTGCAGATCTGGGACACCCACGGCAACCCGGTGCAGCGTGAAGCGGTGCAGTACCACGAAGGCGCCGATGCCGCCGACAAGGGCGCGTTCCGCCACTTCATGCTCAAGGAAATCCACGAGCAGCCCACCGTCGTGCAGCGCACCCTGGAAGGCCGCCTGGGCACTGACCACGTGCTGGTGCAGGCCTTTGGCCCGCAAGCCGCCGAGCTGTTCGCCAAGGTGCGCAACGTGCAGATCGTCGCCTGCGGCACCAGCTACCACGCCGGCATGGTCGCCCGTTACTGGCTGGAAGAACTGGCCGGGATTCCCTGCCAGGTCGAAGTGGCCAGCGAGTTTCGCTATCGCCGTGTCGCGGTGCAGCCGGACACCCTGTTCGTCAGTATCTCCCAGTCCGGTGAAACCGCCGATACCCTGGCCGCGCTGCGCAATGCCAAGGCCGATGGCGGCTACCTGGCCAGCCTGGCGATCTGCAACGTCGGCATCAGCTCGCTGGTGCGCGAGTCCGACCTGACCCTGCTGACCCATGCCGGCCCCGAGATCGGCGTCGCTTCCACCAAGGCCTTCACCACCCAGCTGGTCGGCCTGATGCTGCTGACCCTGGCGCTTGGCCAGGTCAAGGGCACGCTGCAAGCGGGTGTCGCTGCCGAGCTGGTAGACGAGCTGCGTCGCCTGCCGGCGCGCCTGGACGAAGCCCTGGCCATGGACAAGATCGTCGAGAAGGTCTCCGAACTGTTCGCCGAGAAGCACCACACCCTGTTCCTCGGCCGTGGCGCCCAGTATCCGGTGGCGATGGAAGGCGCGCTCAAGCTCAAGGAAATCTCCTATATCCACGCCGAGGCCTATCCGGCTGGCGAGCTCAAGCACGGCCCGCTGGCCCTGGTCGATGCCGACATGCCGGTGGTCACCGTGGCGCCCAACAACGACCTGCTCGACAAGCTCAAGTCCAACCTGCAGGTGGTGCGTGCCCGGGGCGGCGAGCTGATCGTGTTCGCCGATGCCAGCGCTGCCATGAGCAACGGCGAGGGCACCCACGTGGTGAACATGCCGCATATCCACGATGCCCTGGCGCCGATCCTCTACACCCTGCCGCTGCAGCTGCTGTCCTACCACGTGGCGGTGCTGCGCGGCACCGATGTGGATCAGCCGCGCAACCTGGCCAAGTCGGTCACGGTGGAGTGATGCGCAACAAGGCGGCGCTGGCCCTGATGTTTAGGAATGAAGTCGGTTATTGAGCAATGAAGTCGGTTCGATCACGGAACGATCGAACCTGGCTCCCCTCGTTCATCTCATAGTGTTTTTCTATGCTCTGCTTGCAGCCCGATGAGGCTTTGAACTCATTCTATTCAAGACTCGTATTTTTCTTGCAGAATCCTAAGGCGAAGTACCTGGACTCCTTATTTGGGGTGTCTACTAACTTTACGCACTGGACTCCATCTAAAGCCAGATCTTTTACTTATGAAATTGGCTGGGGTGGCCACAAAGAATTTAATTTTCTTCTTAATCGGCATACTACTTATCATCGCTATGAATTCTCTGTAGATAGTTTTGGTTGTTATGATCAGTACATATATTGGAAGAAAAGCCACTTTGGTTTTGCGGAATATATTGGTCTCGATCCCGTGAGATTCTGTCCTCTTTGTGTAAGAGAGGATTATGAGAACCTAGGTTTTATTTACTGGCGTAGAAATCACCAGGCGAGGGATGTGACAGTCTGTGGTACGCATAATTTAGAACTTTTCGAATCGTGCGGGGGATGTTCAAAGCCCTATGAGACAAAGAATAACTATCTTGATATTCAATGGGTTGGGTGCGAGTGTGGATTTGATTTTTTACAGGTCGAAGCCAAGCCTAATCATGACCAAGGAGCTTTGAGGCTTGCGAGGTTTCTGGATGATTTATATAGGTGCGAATTCCAGATTTATAGGCGAGATAGATACAGGGTAATTGATCATCAGATTAATAAAATAGGGCTTAGGACTGCGGCTGATTACTATGACTATCTAGGCGCGCTGCTAAGGCAAAAATTGCTCAGTGTGCTATTTAGAGAAATAGAAAGAAATAAAGAGTCTGGGGCAAGCTATTTGTTTTCGAGAAAATACGAATACATGGCGAGCCTGTTTTGTAGTTTTGATGAAATGTCTCTTGCACTGGATGAAATAGGCGCAGAGAAATACCCTATCAGCAAGTCCTGTTATCATACTACATATTAGGAAAGACCATAGTGGTAGGCTACGCCGGATTGCTATCGCCTACCGGAGCAGCTTAAATAGTTGGTGCCTGGACATTTTTAGGTGCGTCAGGATAAAAAGCCTCAAACTTGTCATGTGGGAAAAGTGACCGAATTTTATACACCGCATTGGTGAGGAATTGTGTCTTTTCTACATCGGCGTAATCCCCACTGTATCTGCCCGAGAAGAAGTTGACCTCCCAGTACTCACTTTTGGGCTTGATTTCTCCCGCAATCCTAGCGGCCTGCATACCAGTCATGCTGGGATGACCGAGCTCATCAGGTGCTGGAATGTCTTCAGCGATGAACAGTACACCATCCTTACCGATGGCCCAGATAAGCTTGCTCTTTGAGTCCGGGTCGTTGGCCGCCGCATCAGCCACCTTTTTGTAGGCCTTATGAACCTCAACTAAACGGATCTGTTGTGGGTCCCAGAACTTCTTCATAGTCGGGTTGGTACCCTTCCCGTTCCGCGAAACCTCGTTCTCCTTAATGTGGTTGGGCGCGCGTAGCGTGCCATACATACTATTCAGATGGTTTTCGTAGTCATCTCGGCGCTGCTTTAGGGCTCTAGTAAACGCAGGGAAGAAATGCTGGTCATCCAGCCCAGCGACCTGGGATTCTTGCCCCATGAACCCGGCCATCATCGCGTCTGCGTAGAGCGGATCATAGATGTAGATACCCGAAACAGCGTTGCCCAACGGAATATCGGTAGCATCCAAGAAAACTCGGAAAGCACGCTCCGAGTCCCAGAAGAAGTCGATCTGCCAGTGCAGTCGAGCCAGGCTTCCAGTCAGGAAACTAAGCTTCTCCTTTCTCCACCGAACCATCCTCTCCTCGTCAAGGACAAAGCTACCTAAGGCATCCTTGATCTGGCGATTGGTGTAATGCTGGCGAACATCGTCACGTGCCTGGGCGATCGACGCCAACTTGATCTCGTAGCATACGTGCGGAACTTCAATACCAAGCTCAGGACAGATTTCATCCACGAGGTAGCCGATGACTTGATCGCGTATACACTCGGCCGTGCCGTGAGCGAACTTGAAATCGATTCGCGTTTTCCGATCCGCTGGGATGATTGAGATATCGGGTACGATGATCTCATGAGGGGCGATCCAAGTAGTGGCATCCGGCTCTCGAATGGACATCGCCAAACCCCATCGATCCTTCAGCTCGTCCGGAGTGGACTCCCCTAGAAAATCTCTGAGCATGACCATTTCGGCTCGTGCATACGGGCCAAGACGGTCATCGTGAACGTATACCCATTTCTTCTCGCTATCCCGGAAGTCATAGCCGAGGGCAGTGATTGCGTGACCTGCTTTGAGGTGCTCGCCAGCTTCATTGGGTTTAGCGCCATAAACCTTACCCGTCAAAATGACAGGCAAGTCGCTGTCGATGTGAGCGACTAAGGCCTCACGGAACGATTCTGGGGTCGATTCTTCGAGGCTATTGTTGTGGTAGCGCAGTCCTTCGACATCAAGGGTGCGCTGGATTTGCTTGTTGGTTAGCTCCTTGTTGGGGAAGCCATTGCTGGAGCCATCCACAAAATTCAAGGCAGCGGTGGTGATTTCACTGCAGGACTTGATGTCCTTGACACCCCGGCCTGGCAAGCTGTGCAGCGCAGTCCAAATGGCAGTGGTAGCGCATGCTGCTACGACCTTGTCCTGCTCCTGGAAGGCGATCGAATCAATTGTGAGCTTGATGCCGAACAAGTTCACATCGTAGCGTTTGTCGATTTTCTTCTTGCCCGCGCCGCGGTCACCACTCACACGAAGACAAGTTTTGCCTACAAACGTCCTAGTGAGCGGCTTGATGACCATGAAGCCAAGGTAGTGCGATTGGAGCTCTTTCACTGTCCTTACGGCACTTTTATCCTCATCGCTAACCAGTACCGTCCCAGCGTCACCTGCCAGCAATGCATCCAGGCGCTTGTGTGTCAGGTCGCAGTTGAAGAAGTGAAGTCGAGCGCACTTGTAGCCGTCGTTGCCGAAACGCCCCAGATAAAAGCGAGAGTAATCTTCGAGGAAATCTCGGTCGATGTATTCATGCTCAAGCAAGATGCTACCCACGGTCTTCTTGCCCTCCGGAATCTCAGGCATGAAAGATTTGAGGTAGTTGTAGATATACTTGATTTGAGGTTTATCGAAGATGTCAGCATGATCATAGCCGTATGGTTCATGAATCAAAGCTGCCAGCGTTGCTTCCTCGAAGCTGGTAATAAGATATGGAGTCATTTTGATAGCGCAAAAAAAAGCAGCCGATCAGGCTGCTTTTGAATGAAGGGGTTTGTTAGAGGCTGCAGGTTTTGGCAAGCAGCGACGCGGTGACTTCTTGTTTAGCGAAGTCACGTGCCAGACGGTTGTTGGTGTCGGCCATGCGATCACGAGCCGCCTTCAGGCTGGCTTCATGAGAACCCTTACGGTTACGGGCCTCTTCGATCATACGCTCCAGAGTCATAGCTCCATCCTCTAAGAATGCTGGTTCCACGGTGCATCAACGAATCCAAATGCGCGACCACTGACTCTACTAGATAGCAATTTGGTACCGACGCGCTTGCGGCGGCGCGGATTATCGAATCCGGTCGCCAAACTCAACAAGCAGTACCTTCCGTTAGCCGACCAGCGGCATCACGACTGTAGTTCAGATCGAGCGAAAGCTCCAAGGTTCACGACGAACAGTCTCAGCATCTGCCAATCAGTATCGTCGTCACAGCTCTGCCCTTCCCAAGCAAAGCTGGACGATTCTCTCCCTGCTATACGGCGCTGTAACGCCAAAACCTTCATCACAGAAGGTGCTCTAGCTGGGCGCGAATCATTGGATAAATCGAGTATGGCATATGGCAATCACACACCTAAAGTGTATTTTGCCATTATTTTAGAGCCATTTGGGTGCGAAAGTGGGAGTGATCTGGCTCAGCGACGCTGCGCATCAGCGTATGGGTGACTGACCGGGAGTGAAGGAGGAGTGGTTGGGGGATGGAAGGGCCTTCTCACTACAGCCCAGACTCTTTCCTTTTATAGGTGCGTGGCAGATAGCCCGGGATCAAAGCCCGAGCCACCTCTTGAACCTAGCTATAAAGGGCGGTGCCCCCGTTTGCTCCTGGATTTGCGATGCCGGCTGGCGAGCCTCACTCACCTCTGGCCTGCTCGCCTGCAGCCGGGCTTTCGCTTCGGCATCGCGTTTGCGCCCGGCGTTGATTGCAGCCTGGGACATGTCGCCGGCCCACTCAATGCGACCAGACTGCACCCAGTAGTGAGAGCGGCACTTGAACGACCAGTTGCCGATAGAAGGCTTGAGCGAAACCGTTTCACCGTCAAATGACATCTGCCAATCGGTTGGTGAGAACGGAGTGATCACCTTGTTGCCGCAACCACAGGCACACAGGTGTGCTGCGGTTGCGAACTCCATCGCCAGGTAAAGCTCACCGGGCTCCAGCTTCTGCGGGAAGCTCTCAACGAACTGAGGGACAAGGCTCTTGATGGTCATGGGCGCTCCTCACTGTTACCCATCTCGTTAAGGTTGGTCGAGTAGGTGAAGTGGTCAGCCTGGACTTGGTCGACGTAGAACCCACAGAGACGTTTCCAGGTGCCAACTGCGAGTACCGCGTTGAGTGCATTCAAGTCGGCGATCTGAATATTCGAGCGATAGGCATCCTCTGCAGAGTTCTCGGTGAGCGGCATGGTGCGATTTGCGTGCTCGTGATGCCCGGGCGTGAGAGTCGTTACGCGGCACATCCCCCAGACCTGTTGCGTATCCCCCACTAGGTGTACACCCATGCCGACATCAAAAAGCGAGGTTCGCGCACCTCGAAGTGCTTTCACCACCAAGTCCCGCACGATAGCGTTATCGACACTTAGGAACACGTAGTCGAAGGCCTCCAGTCCAGCGACATTTCCAGCAGTGATCATGCACGGATGGGCAGTGATGTTGCGGTGCATCTCCCCATACTTTTCCTTCAGATACTCGACCTTTTTCAGTCCCCGCTGAAGGTCGGTGAAGGAAACAGCACCGGGGTAGCGAAACGCATTGTGCTGCTGGAGCACATCTCCATCGTATAGATGGATCTCCGCAACTGGTGTCTTGGCAACTTGATCCAAGATGTAAGCTCCAGTACCACCGAGTCCAACCACTGCAATCTTCAGCCCCTTGAACCTCGCGGTGGGTGCTCCGATACCGGCGCGTGCCGACGCAGTGTCGGTGTAAGCGAAAACCGTATCCTCCGCATCGGATCGGAACGGTGCAAAGGTCTTGGCAGTGATGTCGTTGTCTATCGCCTGAGCCTGGCCACTCAGAATCGAAACGTAGATCGAGACCTTCTCGTAGTAATCGGCATAGTTACCCGCCTTGGGCTTGGCCGAGAAATAGTGGTTCACGACCAAATCTGGCAGAAGCTGATTAGTACTGCTGCTGTTGATGATTTGTTCAAGGGGACGCCCCTGCGAATCGCAAGGGAGGTCACCAATGAAGTGTGCCGTATGGTCGCTCGGACTGACCGCTACATCAGCGGTCAGATTGAGCGACATCACCAACACGCCTTTGCACACCTGGCGCTGAGCGTTCACGTAGGGCACATCCCGAACCAAGAGATAACCTTCTTTGGTCTCCAGGTTGTACCCCTCGTTACGCAGGCGCAGGAGGTGAGGACTACGACTTATCAGTTGGTGTGACATTGAAGTGCATCCCCTTCTTGATACGGACGTGTTGGCCATCGACCAGATTGGTCATGGAGTTACCATCGTGGCCTTTCGCAAACGTAACGGTGAACTGAGCGTTCGGATCCGGTACCGCTTCCGGGTAGGCCAGCCGCACCACTTCCCAGTAAGTGAGGTTGCGCGAGTGGACGAACACAGGTTGTGTGTTCACGAACACCTTGATGTTGATTTCCACCGCGGCGAAGTGCTCGACGCCAGGTCGGGCCAAATCGAAGAGATCGCGGTCTTCAATCAGCTCATCATCATCACCAGGGATGACCAAGAAAATGTCGTATTTCTGAGCGTCCACACCGGCCAGTTTCTTCAGGGTGCGACCAGAGATGCGCTGGCCCCCCCAGTCCTGAGCCCGCCCATCGATGAAGAAACGGAAGGTGCGGTCGCTTTTGAATGCCAGAAACTTCTCGATGCCAGCTTGGCGTAGGTCAGTGGTTTCACCGGGGCTAAGCAGCTCCAAATGCCCGTTGGTGAGCACCTGGAACAGCAGGTACTCGTCTACCGGGCGGAGCTCAGCCGCCTCCAACACCTGTTGCCCGGTCGGAACAGGGTCAGTGATCACCAGGGGCCGATACTCCAGCGCATCATTACCGAGCTGGATTTTGTACGGGCCGTGGTCACGTACCTCGCGGCCCGCCAAGACGGCGGCAGCCACGTCCTCAACCTCAAAATCGTTCAATTGACTCATGTGTGAATCCTCGTATCTGAACAAAATGGGTTGTTGCCTGAGCAGACAACACCACCGCCTTTAAAAAACGACCCAAGGGTCGTTGTCCAGCCAGACAACAGTGGACTTCAAAAAAAAGCCGCTTATCATGGATCATGAATCGCGAGCTGTTGTCTGGCTAGGCAACAGACTACTCCCGCCCGTTCGGGCAATGCAAGAGGTTGGAGAAAAAAATGGATTTGGCCGGGTTCATCGCTGCCATGCGTGAACGGAAGGAGCTGAGTTTTCGTGAATTGGAGAGACGTGCAGGCGACTTGGATCACGCATACATTTGGAGGCTGGAGAAGGGAGATCGAGCAGCACCCTCTGAGGAAGTCGTCGACCGCTTGAGTCATGCACTCGAGTTGGATGAGCGTGAAATAGAAGTGTTCAAGCTGCTGGCCAAGTCGGTCACGGTTGAGGATTCCCTCTACCGCCTTATGGTCTCTCGGGTGGACATCCCATGGATGGATTTTGAGGACGTTGCAACAATGAGCTTCCGAGGTGAGCGCCCCTACACCGAGGATGCCTGGCTCAAGCGGATCGAGCTTATTCAACAAATGTAACGACGAGGAGCTTCATGGACGAAAACGTCGTGATCTCACGGGCTAGAAAGCTTCTGCAGGACACCGGCATCAAGTCGGCACCCGTCGATGTTGAGGCGCTTGCTCTTCACTTAGGGTTCAAGGTTTCGCGTAAGGAGCTACCCGACGGTGAAGCAGGTAGCACCTTTGAAAGGCGTGGTCAGAAGCACATTCTAGTCAATGAAAAGGACAGCGTCGTTCGACAGCGTTTTACGATCCTTCATGAGATTGCACACCACGTCCTTGAGCTTCCGTCTAAGCACGGCGAGAAGGTGCCTGGTGACGAGCTCGAGCGCTTTACGGGACGTCACCCGGAAGAGGTCTCATGTGACCTTTTTGCCGCCGAGTGCTTAGTTCCGTGGGCAATGATCCGGCCGTTTACTGAGGAACGGGAATTCTCCTTGGAAAGTCTTGCAGAGCTTGCTGATCATTTCCAGGCCTCTCGCTCCTGCATCGCGTCCAAGTTCGTGCAGGCTGCTGAAGGCCATCTAGCTTTCGTTGTTGCGGAAGATGGCGTGGTCAAATACTCAATAGGCTCGAAAGCCTTACGCGATGCCAGGGTGTGGATCACTAAGGGAATTCCGCTTCCCCAGCACTCAGCTGCAGCCAAGGCGCACAGAATTGGCATCAGCGGCCTACATGAGGCGGATATCGAAGGGACTGATTGGAGTACCAGTGATGATGCTTGGCGCTTCGCCTGTTACGAACAAGCCACCTACCACGCCCCAACTAGGCAGACCCAGTCGATCTTGAATTTCGAAGAGCTCGATCCTCGCCCTGCGTCGAACGGCTATCGCGCGAGAAATGACGATGATGACCTTCTGGAAGAGCTTGATGGTCGGCCGGGCTGGTCTAAGTATCGGTAGTGGCCTTAGAAGAATTTAAAAGCGAACCCTGGTGCCATAGGCTCCGCTTTGTAGTGGTCTACTAACCCCGGACACTTTTTTAGGCGAAGATGATCGCCATGCAGAGGTGTTCGATGAGCAGACAACGACGTACTTTCACCACCGCCTTCAAGCGTGAGGCTGCCAGCTTGGTGCTCGACCAAGGTTACAGCTGCCCTGACGCTGCCAAATCCCTCGATGTGGGCGAGACCGCATTACGGCGCTGGGTTGCCCAGTTGCAGCTTGAGCGTGGAGGCGTTACGCCTTCTGCCAAGGCGCTGACGCCCGAGCAGCAGACGATCCAGGAGCTGCAGGCCCGTATCAACCGGCTGGAGCTTGAGAAAAAAATCTTAAAGGAGGCCACTGCGCTCTTGATGGCCGAGGAGCACGGGCGCAGACGTTGAAGTCGATTCGGCAGTTGGCCAAGCATTACCCTGTTCGACTGTTGTGTTCGGTCTTCGAACTGCCCCGCTCGTGTTACTACGCCTATCTGGCACGACGGCGTCGCATCGATGTACGCCGAGTGAGTTTGCGCAGCCGCATCAACGAGCTGTTCAGCCAAAGCCGTAGCTCAGCAGGTAGTCGCAGTATCGTTGCCATGCTCAAGGACGAAGGCACCAAGGTCGGTCGCTTCAAGGTTAGAGGCTTGATGAAGGAGCAGGGATTGATCAGCAAGCAGCCAGGTTCTCATGCTTACAAAAAGTCCACCGTCGAACGTCCTGACATTCCCAATATCCTCGACCGGCAGTTCACCGTTGCAGCGCCAAACAGGGTCTGGTGCGGCGATATCACCTATATCTGGACGCAGGGTAAATGGAGCTATCTGGCCGTCGTCCTGGACTTGTACAGCCGTAGAGTGGTGGGCTGGGCGATGTCTGCCAAGCCCGATGCCGACTTGGTCATCAAAGCGCTCGACAGAGCTTACGAAATGCGTGGCAGGCCGCAGGGTGTCCTGTTTCATAGCGACCAGGGCAGCCAATATGGCAGCCGTAGTTTCCGTCAGCGGCTCTGGCGCTATCGGATGACGCAGAGCATGAGCCGACGTGGAAACTGCTACGACAACGCCCCCATGGAGCGGCTGTTTCGCAGCTTGAAGACGGAGTGGGTACCAACGGTGGGTTACATGACGACAGCGCTGGCTGAGCAGGATATTGGCCGCTATCTCATGCAACGCTACAACTGGACAAGGCCGCATCAGCACAACGGCTTCGTGTCGCCGGCGATTGCGGAAGAAAAACTCAATTCTGTGTCCGGGAATTGTTGACCACTACAACTGAGCCAAGCTATTCACTAGATCGAGTATGGGCTACCAGTTTAAGTGAAGTTAAAGCCGATCTTATTTTAAAATCGCCTGCATATGACTTATTTTTATTTATTTGCCAGCTGTAGTAGCCGTAAACGATCTTCTGCCAAAATTCTCTGAATATTTTCTAGACTCCGAAGGTCTGCTCGTTGGGTGAACGCATCTTCGTGAAAACTTCCTGAAAAGTCTGCCATGCGCTTATGTCCAATCAAGCTGGTCAGCCAGCCAATCAAATCACTATCAAAGAATGGGAATGCACGGTGTGACCCGAGATGAACAGCGACTGCGCGTAGTTCGGTTAGGCAGATAATATCTACCAAATCCTCATCAAATGTGATCAAGTGATCCAGACAGAAGTCTACGCCATCTAGGTGTCGAGGATTGGATAGGGACTCGATAATCCTTAATATGAACAAATCCCAAGCGCAGTTGCTGATGATGCGAAGTGGCTCTTTCTGGTCTAGAATCGAGTTCAATTTCTCGGAGAGCTTTGTTTTCTTGGTGTGGAAAAGGATATCAGCACATACAATTAGTTCACGCAGCATGAAGATGTGTAGCTCATTGTGCATGAAGCTAAGTAGCTCCTCCATCTTCGCCTCCGGCGAAGCTGAAGAGCTGCACTCTATAATCTTGGCGCGCAGAATCATACATTCAGCGGCAGCAGATTGCTGAGCGATGGCGGTGCTCAAGCCTGCTTCCATACTGCGCGAGAATCCCTCGATCCACTCCTCGGCGAATGCCTCCGCGCGATCTCGGTGATGAGCGCGAAACCGTTTTCCCCAACCATCGCTCAATGGGTTTTCGTCGAGAGATAGTGCGTGCACAGCGGCGACCGTTTCTTTGCAAAACTGTCGAGTTTTGGGCGACCAACTTTTCTGCGCTTCACAGAGATATATATATGAATTCAGCCTAGCCAGATCGGCTACGGAGAAGGTCCGTTGCAGATCAGCGCGTACAGAATCTAGCTCAGGAGAAATGTTCTCCGCATACGAAATTTTGCGGATGTAGCTGGCTGCATTCGAATCTAGAAATAGCGAGCCGCCCAGCGTGTAGTCCACTTGGCTTCTGGACAAAGCGAAGGCCTTGTCCAGAAGCCAAGTGGACTTGCCGCGCAGCATGGTGGAAATGAATCCTTTTTTGGAGAACTGCTCTCGCACCAAGCCAAAGGTGCCTCCAGGCTCAGCCGCCGCGTACATGATACGCCAGTCACCTAAAAGCTCGACATGATCTTGGAAACGTTCAAGAGCCTCCTTGGGATTGTCCGCAGTGCAAACGTAATGTAGCGCGCGTTGGGTCTCAAACTCATCGTAACTATTCATTAGTAGCTCATATGTTATCTATCGGAAGCTCAACGGCCTTGGAATTATCTATTTGCAGAAAATTAAATACAGCCCCCCATGTCCTCCCGCTGATGCTGACGCATTGGA
>Ga0209370_1002131_pt1 | contig 15006 bp, 11 predicted proteins | sample AgamicAtPrz_FD_187164 | JGI IMG/M metagenome (GOLD analysis project Ga0209370, IMG submission 187164) | Agave microbial communities from Guanajuato, Mexico - At.P.rz (SPAdes) (version 2) | ecosystem: Host-associated > Plants > Phyllosphere > Phylloplane/Leaf | place: Guanajuato, Mexico... | reverse complement strand
CTATATCGTTGGGTATTACAGCGCGCTCAGGCCGCATGAATATAACTGTGGGTTACCACCAAACGAATCGGAAAACCGATACTGGAAAAACTCTAACGCGGTGGCCAGTTTTAGTTGACCACTTCACTTTTGCCGTTACGCACCACGCCTTCAGTAGCGGAGCAGGAAGGACATCTGATGGAAATGGAAGCCACGCAAGCACCTTAAAATCACCATCATACACTAAATCAGTAAGTTGGCAGCATTACCGGCGATGGTCAAGTAATTTGCAAACGGATGGTCAAGTAAAATGCAAACGAGTAGTCAAGTGAGTGCAAATACCCAGTTGTGGTACTGAGCAACAACGACGGCTGCGTCATTGCGCGCAGCGCCAGCGCAAAAAAACTTGGCATAAAAATGGGCACGCCATGGTTTCAGATAAAGAACCAGCTCTATCCCGAAAAGGTATTTATCTTCAGTTCGAACTACGGGCTTTACCATAATCTCAGCCAGCGCGTGATGACAGCCCTGGAAGAACTGACCCCCCGTGTTGAACAGCACAGCATTGATGAAATGTTCCTCGACCTGACGGGCATTAACGGCTGCGAAGATTATGAACATTTTGGCCGCCGCCTCAGAATACATGTGATGAATACCACCGGGCTGGTTATTGGCGTTGGTATGGGGCCGACCAAAACGCTGGCGAAGTCAGCACAGTGGGCCAGCAAGGAGTGGCCACAGTTTCGGGGCGAGCTCGCGCTTACGCCAGACAACCCAAAGCGCACCGCTACTCTTCTGGAAAATCAGCCTGTGGAAGAAATCTGGGGGGTGGGACGTCGCATCGGCAAACGCCTGAATCTGATGGGTATCCATAATGCGCTACAGCTGGCACGCGCCCACCCTGCCCTCATCCGGAAAAACTTTAACGTGGTTCTGGAGAGAACCGTACGCGAACTGAACGGCGAATCCCGTATTCCGCTTGAGGAACTGCCCCCTGCCAAGCAACAAATTTGCTGCTCCCGCTCTTTTGGTGAGCGCATCACCTCAAAGGTCGCCATGCAGCAGGCGCTGTGCCTGTACGCGACAAGAGCGGCCGAAAAGCTCCGGGGCGAGCGGCAGTTCTGCCGGCGTGTCAGCGTGTTTATTCGCACCTCGCCGCATGCGGTCAACGAGGTGTTTTACGGAAACAGCGCCGGAGAAAAGCTCAGCCTGCCTACCCAGGATACGCGGGACATTATTGACGTGGCCATGCGATCGCTCGATCGCATCTGTCTCGAAGGTCGCCGGTACATGAAAGCGGGCATCATGCTCGATGACTTTACCCCAGACGGAGTGAGTCAGCTCAATCTCTTTGATGACAGGCAGCCACGAAAGAACAGTGCGCAGCTCATGAAAGTGCTGGACGGCATTAATCAGTCCGGGCTGGGAAACGTGTGGTTTGCAGAACAGGGAGTGAATACCGAATGGAACATGAAGCGGGAGATGCTCAGCCCAGCCTGGACCACACGCTGGTCTGACATTCCTGTTGCACGCGTATTATAGCCGGGTAGGCAAACGGGAGTTCGCCTGTTTTCTTCTCAGGGAACCTGTTTCGGAAACGCTTTCTCAAACTGGCCCTGAAGCCAGCCATAACGTCCCTGTTTTGCGTGACTCACAGGAGCATCGCTCGCCGTTACTCGCTGAAAAATGCGTCAGGCGCAATTCCGCTGACGCACCGGGATATCAGCATCACTCAGAGGGTAAAATCGACGTGCTCACCGCCCGGCATATTGACGCCAATTGTCAGCTGACCGCCAAGGGCTTCAACATAACGTTTGAGCGTGGCAATTTTCAGATCTTCACCGCGCCCTTCAATAGCCGCAACAGAAGGCTGTGCAATACCCATGGCTTCAGCCTGCTGCTTTTGGGTTTTCGACAGCGCCTCACGCAGTTTATACAGCTGAGAATCAAGTCGCATTGCCGCGACTTTTTCATGAACCTGCGTGAGTTCATCAGGTGTCAGATCAGCCATCAGGTCATCAAGCGTTTTCATTTCCCGCTCCGTTTCAGTTGGTCCAGATGTCGGTGGTACTCATTTTCCGCTGTTTTGATCATGGTCTTGTAGAAGCGCTTTTCATCTGCGCCTTCTTTATTACCCGCACACAGGACAATCGCTTTACGCATGGGGTCAAACACAAAGAACCCTCTTACGGGCCGCCCGTTGCTCTGCACCCTCAGTTCTTTCATGTTCGGGATTTTTGAGCCGTAAAGCGTATCCACATGCGGCCGGCCAAGATGCGGGCCTTCCTGCTTCAGGAGGTTCAGTGCGGCAAGCACATCCAGCTGCATCGCCCTGTCCTGCTCTCTGAGCCATTCCGCGAATAAATCCGTGGTTTCAACGATCCACACACGCCCACCTTTATATATTACAGTCTATACAGCATATATATCACAGTCTATTTTTTCAATACTGCGCTCTGTCTGCTATACCAACATCCTTTATCGCCAGGTTTTCATATCTGCGCAGGTGGCAGGCTGTATAAATGCAATATGCCCGACATCAGCCAGACTGAATACGCTCAGGGTAAGCGGCAGGCCCCGGCCTGCTAAACAGCGGGTCTGTCATGAACGCAGACCCTCAGATTAATTCTTTACCCTGCGGCGCGTCATTAAGTCCGTCGTGACTTTCTTCGTTGAGGTAGCTGATCTCATTCAGATCGATAACGGACAGCAGATGCGCCTGCGTTTTACGGCCGTGGGGCAGGCGTGAAGCCGGTGTCAGTGACACTGTCTCACTCTCAACGGTGACGTTAAGCCGGATGCCAGGCATCCAGCCGGCCCGGACAGCCACATCATCCGGAACCGTGATGACTAAAATACCGTTCTGCTGAAGTAATGTCAGGTCTGCCATATTTCTCCCCTTCTCCTCTCTGACAATGCGCACGGCGCCAGACAAACGATATCTGACTTTACTGTGAGGTTTGCTAAAGCCGGTTTTAGACAGTAACAAGACGCTGTCAGTAGCTGTATGCCTGCCCGTTAACGTGAACTGAGGCTACAGCGCAATTCTTTCCAATACCGAAAACATGCGGACTGGTTAAGTGAGTATCTCGTTAATCATTATGGAAGGGAATTTCATGTTTACGACACCATTCTGGCCTGCAGCTGATTCATATCACATCCATATGATGGATATTCCGCTGCCAGACTCACTTTCTCCGGCTGTGCTGGACCTTATTCATCAGGCTACCCGGCTTGCCGATGCAGCAAATCATATTCATCCGGTTGCCACGCGAACCGGTACCACTTTACTTCAGTCCGTCGAAGAAAAGCTCAGCATTATCTGTTTTAAGCTCGCCCGGGAATTTGCCGACCCGGACACCCGAAAAGCATTGCAACTGCGCGCTGATGTGCTTTCAGATCCCCGTACCGCAGGCGAACTGCTCCCGCAGATAGCCGGTCTTGATGAACAGGAACTGGTGCAGGGTATTGGCTATATGTCGACATGGGTGGGTAAATCCAGAGCACAGCATTACTCCGCATGGTTTGGATTACCTAATCGCGCCCTGCAGGAAGTTTCTGATGTGGTGGATGACCTTTTTTCAGATAACCTGACCTGGCTGCAGCGCCATATTGATGCACGGCTGATTGCCCTGCCCGGCTGCCGTTACAAAATCGTTGATCTGTTTGCGATTGCCGGCGAAGCCAACAGCTATCCCAAACACTTTGCTTATTTCTTCCCTGAAGACGAAGGCGTCAAGTACGCGCCTCAAAAATGCACCATCGTGTTTGCAAATACGTATCTTAACCTGTTCGAACGCTTCGCCCGAACCCAGGCCTCTCTGCTAGGCTGGCAACAAAACGTTATTCCGGAAAGCAGCATCTGTGCCCGTCACCTGATTGCGTGGTTCAGAGGTCACGATTTGGGCCATTCCATTGTCATTGAAAAAATGAGGTTCGGCAGCCTGAGCAAGCTGGACCGATGGGGATCCATGGTCATCCAGGAGGCGCTGGCTGACGTGTTTGGTCTGCTGATGTGCCTCACAGAGGATACCCGTCAGGCACTGCAGCTGGATGAAACGCATCAGCTGAGGGTGTTTCTTCTAGAGATGCTTCGGTATCTGCGTCGTGGTCCCTGCGACTATCCCGATGCCGGGGCGGCGTATATTCAGCTTAAATGGCTGACGGAACATCAGTGCCTGTACTGGAATGGAATCCACTATGAAGTGGATCTCGCCGCGGTTAAACCGGCTTTAACCGCGCTGGCCAGTGCAATGACATTCTCCGTTCTTCAAGGTGATACCGGAAAAGCCGGGGAGTTCCTGCAACGTTATTCACCGCATCATCAGCGTGAAGAAGCTGCAATGCTGCTCAACCGGCTTGGCAAAACGGTCGACATGATTGAATACGACCAGAAGATAAAAGGTTTTCTATTATGATCGAATTCTCAAACGGCTTTTTACTGAGTTTATCGCTGTGTCTCGATATCGGCATTGCCAATATCGCCATGATCACCCTTGCCATGCAGCACGGGTATTTCCATGGGTTCTGGCTGGGTATGGGCACCTGCGTCGGTGACCTGGCCTATGCATTACTGGCGCTGGCAGGCATGGCAGTGCTGCTTCAGTATGAAGTGGTCCGCTGGGTGCTGTGGATAGGCGGTGGAGCCCTGCTGTTATGGTTTGCCGGTAAAATGCTGGTGGCCGCATACCGAAAAGCAGCAGAACTTAATGTCAGCGAATCTCATCAGGCTCGCCCACTCCTGCGGGAGTTCGGACGGGGTGTTGTACTAGCCATGTCCTCGCCCACAGCCATCTTGTGGTTTGCCACCGTGGGCGGTGCGCTGATTTCGCGGATGGGTCATCATAGCCTGACTGGTACATCGTGGTTTCTGAGCGGGTTCTTTATAGCGGGTATGTTCTGGACATGCGTGCTTTGCCTTGTCGGGAGCTTCGGCGGCAGGATGCTGGGTCAGCGGCTGCTTAAATATTCCTACATCGCCTCGGCCCTTATCTTCAGCTATTTTGCGCTCTATGTCATTGTATCAGGATACCGGGAATTTATGGTGGCCTGAGCAGACCTGCGAAGCATAATGATGGGGCGTCGTCCCCATCACTTTTCGAAAGGCATTAATGAAATGACTCTGATCGTAAAAACCCAGCATTATTGCCGCATCAAGCGGATAAACGTTTCTGCGAAGTAAGTCTCGAGCGTGATGCAGGCGAAGCTGCATATGGTACTGCAGGGGCGGCATACCCGTATGCCGGATAAAGAAGCGCACAAGATGATATTTACTCAGCCCCGCCATCTGCGCAAGCCTATCCAGCTGGGGTTTAACGCTGAGATTTTCTCTCAGGTATTCAATCACAATGTTGAGCCTCTGTTCGTCATTGCCCTGCAGAAATGCCGGGGTCTCCAGCAGTTCGCCGCACAGCAACATCAGCTCCTGCTCTTCATTTGCCCCTTCACCTTCGCGCGCGGAAGCCGCAAACCGGTACAGCGCATTAAACAGTCGTCTGTTTTCAATAATGCCTTCGCGCAGAACGGGCGCATGGCTGTCGCTGCGTATACTGTCCTCATCAGCCAGCAGTTTCATGACGCTCTGGGGCATGTGCACGCTGATAAAATCAACGGACTGACTGTCAAAACGCGACGCCTGAATGGTCCCCGGATTATATAAAGTCACCTGCCCACTCTTAACGTACGTGGTTTTACCTGCCAGCCAGATTTCCTCCACACCTGTTAGGTTGGCGCTAATGACGTACTCATCATGAAGATGTTTTGGAAAGCCAGCATTACAGGCACTGACGCGGGAGCATTCCACGCCATTGCGGCTAAACCACTCTGCAGACTGTAGCGACAAAATAATGGGCCTTATGCAGTAATAGTGAATGATTATTAACGTTTACTAAACCATTCCCCGCTACTTTTTTCAACTCTCCGCGGCAAAGCTTTCACGGTGCCTGAACGTCCAGGACACTGACCAGCATCCTTGCGGGGAATGCTGAGTCGGTATTTTACGTTCGGAATTTCTTCCCTTTAGTCTGTATAAAAGAGGGCAGGGCAATGCCCAGCTTTCAGCGATGAATTTGGCAAGCGAACAGGTGAATTCAAAAGGTGGTGTGCCCATACGTTCATCTGCAGCCTGACAGCAGGCATTCTCTCCCTGACTGCGTGAAGAGCTGACAGTCAATCCGATTACATGTGTTGCAATACAGTCAGCGGCCATAATGCCGGGGCGGTCGCCTTTGCGAAACTTCGTGTCTGGTCAGTATCCGTTGCTATGTTCATGAGTAGGACACACCTGCACGTTATCGTCGCAGCGGTTAAACAGGACAGCGTGCTGAGCCATGACCTGATCAGCTTTCCACTTCTTCTATGGATTCAACAAGTCTGGGGCTGAATGCAGTATCTGTTGGCAGTGAATCAGCGCCCGGCTACTTTTCACTGCCCGTAATGCTTACTCATCGTGGCCTTATAACTGCGTGTGTCCATCCACCTGACAATCAGGTTAAAATTCTGTTCAAACCGTGAGTGGGCAGTAAACCACATGGGAATTTCACATTGAAATAAATCCATAAAAATATTTTAAATCAATTAGTTAAAATTGAAATTCGCATGGGAATTTCATTCTGCTTTCAGACCCAGATATGTGAGATGCAAAACAGGGAAAGGGCAGGGGTTTGCGGCATTTCACCCGCTGCCTTTTAGCTGATCCCCCGTAAAAGCAGAACAAGAGGCGACAAGTTCATACCACCTGCTCTGTACAACTTTTTATTGAATACAGAAAAATGTTGCACAAAGCATTCATAAATGTACACTGGCGAAATTAATTGTCAGTGGAGCGGATGATGAAAAGTAACTACGGTGGAGTGGATGAAACTGCGCGCAGAGCGAATGCTATGTTGCGCAGTATGAGTGATGACATTATCGATAAGCGCCAGGAATTCGGTCTCGATCAGTTCTATCAGACGTTCACACGTAATGCCGTGGCCAACCTGCCTAAGCTCAGCCGCCGTGCTGTTGAGCAGGCCATTGAAGAAATGGAATCCAAAGGGCATGTATTTGGCAAAAAGGATGCCGGTAATGCGAAACATTACGCGCTGACTGTTCAGGACGTTGTAGATATCTACGCTCACCGGAAGGTGCCAAAATACCGCGACATCCATAAGGGCGAAGGCCCGTTTGTGATCTTCGTCGTCAATCTCAAGGGTGGGGTGTCCAAAACGGTCAGTACCGTGACGCTTGCTCATGGATTACGCGTTCACCCTGACTTACTGCAGTATGATTTGCGCAATCTGGTTATCGACCTAGATCCGCAGGCATCCAGCACCATGTTCCTGAATCAGGCAAACAGCATCGGGTCGATTGTCGAAACCGCCGCTCAGGCCATGCTGAATGATCTTGATGCGCAACAGCTCAGAGAACAAATCATCAAGCCAACCATCATTCCGGGTGTGGATATTATTCCGGCTTCCATTGATGATGGGTTTGTGGCCAGCCAGTGGGATCGCCTGGTTCAGGAACACCTGCCCGGCGTACTGCCTTCTGAAGTTCTGCGCCGAAACATTATCGACAGGGTGGGAAGCGACTATGATTTCATCTTTGTCGACACCGGGCCTCATCTTGACGCATTCATGCTTAATGCCATTGCGGCAAGCGATCTGCTTCTCACGCCAACACCGCCCGCGCAGGTGGACTTCCACTCAACCCTGAAATATCTCACCCGCTTACCCGATATGCTGGAGCAACTGGAAGAGGAGGGGATTACACCGCGTATAAAAGGAAATATCGGCTTCATGTCCAAGATGACGTCCAAACGTGATCATGAGATGACTCACGGGCTGGCCCGGGACGTGTTTACGTCTTACATCCTGGACGCCACGCTGCCCCGACTGGATGGGTTTGAGCGCTGCGGGGAAACGTTCGACACCATCGTCAGTGCCGATCCACAGTCATATCCGGGCAGTTCAGAAGCGCTTAAAAATGCCAAACGTGAAGCCGAACGCTTTACACAGGCCGTGTTTAAACGGATTGAGTTCGTCAGAGGGATGCAATAATGAAAGAACTGAAGAAAATGGGACGCACCCTGGGTAACTCCAGCTTCAGCAAAATGCTGAGCGAAACGGAAAGTGCCCGTACTTTTACCCTTAAATCCGGTGCCACCGCACGGTTTACGCTTAGCAAGATTCTGCATGATGACATCGAAACGCAGACTTACGTGGATGCCACGATTAACGGCCGCGATCAGGCCTTTTTAACTGAAGAATCCGTCAGCGATATTTCACGCACCATTAAACTGCAGCAGTTCTTTCCGGCTATTGGCCGTGAGGTAGACGGGCATATTGAAGTCCTGGACGGTTCACGCCGCAGGGCCGCGTGCCTTTACAGCGGTATGCCATTTGAAGTGTTAGTGACGAAAGATGAGCTGTCGCTTTCAGACGCCCGGCAGCTGGCCATCGACATTCAGACGGCAAAAGAGCACACACTGCGTGAACTGGGTAATCGCCTTAAGCTGATGTACCCGGAGCATATGAATCAGTCTGACATTGCTGCTGCGGAAGGGCTGTCGCCGGCAAAAGTCACGCGTGCTTTTCAGGCGGCGTCGGTACCCGATGAAATGATTGCGGTCTTTCCCTCCGCCGGCGAGCTCTCTATTAACGACTATAAGACCTTACTGGATATTGCAGAAAAAGCGGCGAGCAGGCAAATCAGTGTCCAAGAACTGGCAGAGGGCGTGCGCGAACGTATTGCGCATGATGCGCTCACTGAGCTCGATGATCCGGCTGTTAAGGCAAAGATTATTGGTTACTTTCGTGCAGCCAGTGCTGAACCTAAGTCAGCGCGTGATGCGAAAAAAGTCGTGACCGAAAAAATAGCGGAATTCAGCGATAAAAAGCAGTTTGCGCGGAAAAAAACGGACGCCGAAAAGCGTCTTGTGACGTATGAGTTTTCGCGTCTTCCTGCGGCCTGGCAGGCAGAGCTGGATGATGCGGTGAAAGCCGTAATTGAAAAGATGCTCACAAAATAATTTTCAATCCAGTGTGCAAAAGAAGGGGAGTTACTCCAGTGAGTATCTCCCCTTTTTATTGGATACCCACCAAAAAACCGCTCTAACTTACTGTTATATCTCGCCAATATGGGAAAATTTCAACCTGAAATTCCCATCATTGAATATCCTGATTCTGCACGGCTTAGTCTTCACAGTTGACTCAACTGCCCAATCTGCCTGGCCCTGAATCCCTAACGTTCAGCTTATAAGAATTATCGATCAAACATGCAGAAGTGATAGGGAAACTCATAATGACTACTTTCCACTTAAGACGCCACATGATCTGTTAACTGGAACCGCTGTTCGTTGCCCACGTCTTGAATCATAGGAGGAGGTATATCTGTAGCGTCTCAACGTACAAATTGATGCGAAGAACTTGTCCGATAGTTGTGGTGGCTGTGCTGATAACGTTGCTTTCAATATCTTATAGGTCTGTGCAAAAAACACACAATCAAGCCTGATAAAATAAAAATATTATTTAATAACAGTTTCTTAAAAAATAAGTGGGAGCATTTTTAGCATACCTTTTAGCAGTCCTATACGACCAGGGTTTTTATATGCGAGCATAATGTTGGCTCCTCATCCTGTGACATTATTGCTGAGTAATCGCTTAAAAGGGAATGTATGACGAACTGGTAGTGAGCACAAAACACCTCAGACAATTTCAGAGAGGTCTCTCATCACATTTCTTTCATAGAGTGAGGGTGAGACCCCATAGCACCTCAAGGCTTTCACCAGCACATAAATGCAGGCTGGCTAAGAGTGGCTACAGCGACGGTTTATCTGCAGCAGAGATCGGCTGTAAATGACCCGTTGATGATGGCGCGAGTATGCCTGTTAAGCAGAAAGCCCTTAGAGTTATCCACTTATCCACGCGATAGATCCCAATAAATTGATCCTAATGAGATCCTTTATAGATCCCAAAGAGATCCCCGATCGCCGCAGGCCGCACCAGCTCTGGCCTGAAGAGGGGTCCGCATAAGCTATAACAAGTAAAATATAAGCTATACAGAGATCACAATAAGCTATAGAAAGTAAAATATAAGCTGTAATTAGGAAAAGACATAAGCTATAGTGAGTTTATCGCTCATTTCCCGTTTTGATTGTGGATAACTAATCTGATTGCTTGTCAGAGGGTTACTTCGATCATTGGCGAGTTGTTATCTAACAATTCACAATCCGGATCGGTTGATCATGCTCAACGATCCTCTGAAACGTGTGCAGGAACGCTTGTGGCCAGCGACAATCTTGACTTAACAAAGCTTTTTGAAGAAAAAGACACAAAATCCGGGGAAATCGTAACCCTGACGCCGAATGCCAATAATACCGTGCAGCCGGTGGCACTGATGCGCCTGGGCGTATTTGTCCCTACGCTTAAGTCGTTAAAAAACAGTAAGAAAAACACCTCTTCAACAACCGATGCCACCGAGGAGTTGACGCGCCTGTCTCTTGCGAAAGCAGAAGGTTATGAAAAGGTTGAGATAGTCGGCCCGCGCCTGGATATGGATAACGATTTCAAGACCTGGGTCGGGATCATCCATTCCTTTGCAAAGCACAAAGACAAGGTCATTGGCGACAAGGTACAGCTCTCATTTGTAGAGTTTGCCAAGCTCTGCGGCATTCCCTCAAGTCGCTCCTCAAAGCAGCTCAGAGAGCGTATCAGCCCGTCTTTGAAGCGTATTGCCAGCACTACCATCTCTTTCTCTTCAAAAAGCGGCGACGATGCAAAAGAATACATCACGCATCTGGTCCAGTCTGCTTTTTACGATACCAAAAAGGACATTGTTATCCTGCAGGCTGACCCGAAGCTTTTCGAGCTCTACGAGTTTGATCACAAGGTGTTACTGCAGCTCAAGGCGATCAACGCGCTTAAACGCCGTGAGTCCGCTCAGGCGCTCTATACCTACATTGAAAGCCTTCCCAAGAACCCGGCCCCTATCTCACTGGCGCGCCTTCGCGAAAGGCTGAATCTGCGCTCTCCTGTGTTTTCGCAGAACCAGACAGTGCGCCGTGCGATGGAGCAGCTCAAAGAGATTGGTTATCTGGACTATAGCGAAGTTCAGAAGGGACGCAGCGTCTACTTCCAGGTCCATAATCGCTATCCAAAGCTCAGAGCGCCCAAGACGGAGCAGCTGGAAGTACCGAAGGCAACAACGAAAACAAAAGAGCCACTCGATCCGCAACTGCAGGAAAAGATTGAACTTCTGGATAAGCTCGGTATTTCACTTCAGGATCTGGAAAAGATTTTTAAGTCTCAGTAACAGATAAGCTGTGATGAGTGGTTCTCTTATCAGGAGAGCAAAGAATTAATGAGGCTGTAAGTACAGTCTTATAGTAACTCTCTGAATTTTATTAATTTTAGAAAAACTACTCACTACAGCTTAGCTCTGTGGTACAAAGGGCGCGTTTTACTCCTTATAGCTTATATCTATGCGCTGAGGAGTCGAGGTCACTCACTATAGTTTATATAACCTCTCCCCCTGAAGACTCTTACTCACTACAGTTTATAAAGAACGCAAATTGCCGCTTATTCCACTCACTATAGCTTATGCAGTGATGGCGAGTAGCTGATTACTCACTACAGCTTATGATTAACAAGTCAGAGTCTTTCTTACTTGAGATTATCCTGCTGATTTTTAATGGTTTATATGCATTTCCGGCTTCTCAGCTATAAAATAGCAGAACTCACATTACTTCCTATAGCTTATGTTTACTCACTACAGCTTATGATCAAGCCATAACATCCACTCTTTATAGCTTATATAAGCTGTAAGGAGTGATAGTTCTCACATATAACCACTCATGACAGGCGATGAACGTCATGGCAGACAATTACCTTGAATCTGCAAAGCCAGGAAATCGCAGAAACTGAGCTCGTGAGGAAATCAGTGTGCTGGCAGGTTTCTCTTTCAGGATACGCACGTGTCCGTGCCAGCCCGGCATGGCCTTAGTGCAGGCGTCTCGTTGAGAACAGAGTTTATTTATAGACAGGCAACAATCTTGCTTTCCGTCTGCCCCGTGACACTGGCAGACTCATGAAAGAGCTGGGGCTGGTCAGTTGTCAGCAGCCGACTCACCGGTATAAGCGTGGGGGGCATGAGCACGTTGCTATCCCGAATCATCTTGAGCGACAGTTCGCCGTAACAGAGCCAAACCAGGTGTGGTGCGGTGATGTGACCTATATCTGGACAGGTAAACGCTGGGCGTACCTCGCCGTTGTCCTCGACCTATTCGCAAGAAAACCAGTGGGCTGGGCAATGTCGTTCTCGCCGGACAGCAGGCTCACCATGAAAGCGCTGGAAATGGCATGGGAAACTCGCGGTAAGCCCATGGGGTTAATGTTCCACAGCGATCAGGGCAGTCATTATACGAGCAGGCAGTTCCGGCAGTTACTGTGGCGATACCGAATCAAGCAGAGTATGAGCCGGCGCGGAAACTGCTGGGATAATAGCCCAATGGAGCGCTTCTTCAGGAGCCTGAAGAACGAATGGGGGCCGATGACGGGCTACGTAAGCTTCAGCGAAGCAGCTCACGCTATAACGGACTATATCGTTGGGTATTACAGCGCGCTCAGGCCGCATGAATATAACTGTGGGTTACCACCAAACGAATCGGAAAACCGATACTGGAAAAACTCTAACGCGGTGGCCAGTTTTAGTTGACCACTTCACAAAGAGCAGAACAGGGCGATGCAACTGGATGTGCTTGCCGCACTGAACCTCCTGAAGCAGGAAGGCCCGCATCTTGGCCGGCCGCATGTGGATACGCTTTACGGCTCAAAAATCCCGAACATGAAAGAACTGAGGGTGCAGAGCAACGGGCGGCCCGTAAGAGGGTTCTTTGTGTTTGACCCCATGCGTAAAGCGATTGTCCTGTGTGCGGGTAATAAAGAAGGCGCAGATGAAAAGCGCTTCTACAAGACCATGATCAAAACAGCGGAAAATGAGTACCACCGACATCTGGACCAACTGAAACGGAGCGGGAAATGAAAACGCTTGATGACCTGATGGCTGATCTGACACCTGATGAACTCACGCAGGTTCATGAAAAAGTCGCGGCAATGCGACTTGATTCTCAGCTGTATAAACTGCGTGAGGCGCTGTCGAAAACCCAAAAGCAGCAGGCTGAAGCCATGGGTATTGCACAGCCTTCTGTTGCGGCTATTGAAGGGCGCGGTGAAGATCTGAAAATTGCCACGCTCAAACGTTATGTTGAAGCCCTTGGCGGTCAGCTGACAATTGGCGTCAATATGCCGGGCGGTGAGCACGTCGATTTTACCCTCTGAGTGATGCTGATATCCCGGTGCGTCAGCGGAATTGCGCCTGACGCATTTTTCAGCGAGTAACGGCGAGCGATGCTCCTGTGAGTCACGCAAAACAGGGACGTTATGGCTGGCTTCAGGGCCAGTTTGAGAAAGCGTTTCCGAAACAGGTTCCCTGAGAAGAAAACAGGCGAACTCCCGTTTGCCTACCCGGCTATAATACGCGTGCAACAGGAATGTCAGACCAGCGTGTGGTCCAGGCTGGGCTGAGCATCTCCCGCTTCATGTTCCATTCGGTATTCACTCCCTGTTCTGCAAACCACACGTTTCCCAGCCCGGACTGATTAATGCCGTCCAGCACTTTCATGAGCTGCGCACTGTTCTTTCGTGGCTGCCTGTCATCAAAGAGATTGAGCTGACTCACTCCGTCTGGGGTAAAGTCATCGAGCATGATGCCCGCTTTCATGTACCGGCGACCTTCGAGACAGATGCGATCGAGCGATCGCATGGCCACGTCAATAATGTCCCGCGTATCCTGGGTAGGCAGGCTGAGCTTTTCTCCGGCGCTGTTTCCGTAAAACACCTCGTTGACCGCATGCGGCGAGGTGCGAATAAACACGCTGACACGCCGGCAGAACTGCCGCTCGCCCCGGAGCTTTTCGGCCGCTCTTGTCGCGTACAGGCACAGCGCCTGCTGCATGGCGACCTTTGAGGTGATGCGCTCACCAAAAGAGCGGGAGCAGCAAATTTGTTGCTTGGCAGGGGGCAGTTCCTCAAGCGGAATACGGGATTCGCCGTTCAGTTCGCGTACGGTTCTCTCCAGAACCACGTTAAAGTTTTTCCGGATGAGGGCAGGGTGGGCGCGTGCCAGCTGTAGCGCATTATGGATACCCATCAGATTCAGGCGTTTGCCGATGCGACGTCCCACCCCCCAGATTTCTTCCACAGGCTGATTTTCCAGAAGAGTAGCGGTGCGCTTTGGGTTGTCTGGCGTAAGCGCGAGCTCGCCCCGAAACTGTGGCCACTCCTTGCTGGCCCACTGTGCTGACTTCGCCAGCGTTTTGGTCGGCCCCATACCAACGCCAATAACCAGCCCGGTGGTATTCATCACATGTATTCTGAGGCGGCGGCCAAAATGTTCATAATCTTCGCAGCCGTTAATGCCCGTCAGGTCGAGGAACATTTCATCAATGCTGTGCTGTTCAACACGGGGGGTCAGTTCTTCCAGGGCTGTCATCACGCGCTGGCTGAGATTATGGTAAAGCCCGTAGTTCGAACTGAAGATAAATACCTTTTCGGGATAGAGCTGGTTCTTTATCTGAAACCATGGCGTGCCCATTTTTATGCCAAGTTTTTTTGCGCTGGCGCTGCGCGCAATGACGCAGCCGTCGTTGTTGCTCAGTACCACAACTGGGTATTTGCACTCACTTGACTACTCGTTTGCATTTTACTTGACCATCCGTTTGCAAATTACTTGACCATCGCCGGTAATGCTGCCAACTTACTGATTTAGTGTATGATGGTGATTTTAAGGTGCTTGCGTGGCTTCCATTTCCATCAGATGTCCTTCCTGCTCCGCTACTGAAGGCGTGGTGCGTAACGGCAAAAGTGAAGTGGTCAACTAAAACTGGCCACCGCGTTAGAGTTTTTCCAGTATCGGTTTTCCGATTCGTTTGGTGGTAACCCACAGTTATATTCATGCGGCCTGAGCGCGCTGTAATACCCAACGATATAG
>Ga0209370_1002127_pt1 | contig 15031 bp, 15 predicted proteins | sample AgamicAtPrz_FD_187164 | JGI IMG/M metagenome (GOLD analysis project Ga0209370, IMG submission 187164) | Agave microbial communities from Guanajuato, Mexico - At.P.rz (SPAdes) (version 2) | ecosystem: Host-associated > Plants > Phyllosphere > Phylloplane/Leaf | place: Guanajuato, Mexico... | reverse complement strand
CGCGACAAGTTCGGCAATGTTCTTAACTTCCGGGGCGAGCCACATCGGCCCACCACGGACGACCTGGTCAAGACCCCATGAAGCAGATAGTAGATATTGCCCGCCGCTGGGTGGATACACCGTTTCACCACCAGGCCCGCGTCGAGGGCGTGGGTGTGGATTGTGTGGGCCTGGTCATCAGCGTGGCCCGCGAGATCGGCGCCGTGCCGGCGGATTGGGATGTGGGCGGTTATGGCCGGGTGCCCGATGGCAAGCAGCTGGTGCACCACCTGAGCGAGCGCCTGGTGGCCGTGGCCCAGGCCGACATGGCGCCCGGCGATGTGGTGCTGGTGGCCTTTGACAGCCATCCCCAGCATGTCGGCATCGTGGGCAACTACTTGCACGGCGGCCTGTCCATCATCCACGCCAGCGGCGCCCACGGGCGGGTGCTGGAGACCCGTTTGCTGTTCACCAAGGCCATGCGCTTTGTGGCGGCCTATCGCTTCCCGGAGGCTGAGTAAATGGCACAGCTTGCAATTGCGGCCGTGGGGGCGCTGGCCCTGGGGCCGGTGGGCCTGGGCCTGACCACGGCGGGCACCGGCTTCATGCTGGGCAGCCTGGCCTATTCGCTGATGGCGCCGGGGCAGAAGTCCTATGGCGCCAGGCTGGGCGATCTCAAGGTCACCGGCACCGAATACGGCTCGACCATCCCCTGGGTGATCGGCATGCCCCGGATCTCCGGGCAGATCATCTGGGCCAGCAACCGCCGGGAGACCGCCACCGAGCAGGAGCAGGGCAAGGGCGGCGGGGCTACGTCCACCAGCTATACCTATGACGTGGATCTGCTGATTCTGCTCAGCGAGAGTCAGATTGCCGGCCTGCGCCGGATCTGGAGTAATGGCGAGCTGGTGTTTGATGGCACCACGGCCAAGGAAGGTCTCTGGAATGATCTGCGCGTCTACACCGGCGCCGATGACCAGCTGCCCGATCCGACCTATGAAGCGGCGGTGGGCCTGGGCAATGCGCCGGCCTATCGGGGCATGGGGACGGTGTTGATTCAGGGCCTGCAGCTGGGCAACGGCGGCAATATCCCGAATCTGACCTTTGAAGTCTCCGCCGGCGGGGATGCGCTGGAGCCCTATCTGCTGTTCGACTACGAAGGCGAGTATGACCAAGGGCAAGGGGCCTTCTGCAATGCCAGCTCACATCCGATTTTCCCGCTGAGCACGGTGCATGTAGGGACACGAATCCCAAACCCTGTAAAGGGTTCTACTTTCACGGTCAGCAAGACGCTGACGGTGCAGGCGGGCTTTCCGCTGGTGATCAGCCTCTATCACGACAACTCGGCCGAACTCACCATCAACGGCGAGAAGGTCGATCTGTCGGCCTCCAGCGCCTGGACATCGCAGGCCGACTACACACCTAAAACCACCTCTGTGGTGCTGGTGCTCAAGGTCACGGAGGACGATGAGGCAGACCCCGGCAACTATGCATTTGCTGCGTTCCGCGTTATTCAGATGCGCCACGTTTACCAGGGCTGGAGTATTGGTACTGCCCAGCTGAGGCATGCCCTCTCCGAACTGCTGGAGCGGGCTGGATACTCCGAAGACGATTTCAATATCTCGGGCGTCAGCGAGGACAGGGGCGTGCACGCGCTTGCCGTGGGGCAGGTCAGCACCACGCGATCGGTGCTGGAGCCGGTGCAGCAGGCGCATTTTCTGGAAGTCAGCGCCCATGAGGTGATCCACATCCGGGAGCGGGCCGTGGATGCCGTGGTTGCGATTCCGTTTGCGGATCTGGGCATGAGCAGCGACAGCGGCGGCGAGGAGGAGCCTTTGTCGCTGACGCTTGGCAACGACCTGGAGCTGCCGGCCCAGCTGGCCTTGAGCTATCCGAACATGTCGGGCGACTACCAGGCGGCGACGGAGTTCTCCGACCGGTTGATCTCTGGTCAGCAAAGCACGGAGACTGTGCAGCTGGCTCTGGGCCTGCACCCGGGCGAAGCCAAGGGCATTGTGGACGGCCTGCTTATGGATCGCGTGGCCAGCCTGTGCACGACAACGCTCAAGCTGCCGCTCAAATATGCCCGGGTGGAGCCGGGCGATGTGGTTCAGGCAACGGGCAGCGATGGCCGCAGCTACCGCCTGCGCGTGCAGTCCAAGACGGACTCCATGCCCATCATCGAGCTGCAGTGTGTGCTGGACGATGTGGGCGCCATCGAGAGCGCAGCGGTCACGGATACCGGCTATGTGGACACGAATACCGTGATTCAGCCAGCAGGCACGCTGTTTGAGCTGCTGGATCTGCCCATCCTGCGCGATGCGGACGATGCACCGGGCTATTACGTGGCCGTGGCCCCTCTGAGGGCGGCAGCGACCGACAAATGGCCGGGCGCCGCGGTGGCCCAGGCCTGGGATGCGGTGAACTACACGCAGATCCTGCAGACCACGGCGCAATGCGTGATTGGCACGGCATCCAATGCACTGCCCGCCTGGTCGGGCGGCGTGGTGTTCGATGAGCGCAGCACGGTCACGGTGCAGGTTTCGGGCGAGCTGTCCTCCAGTACCCGGGAGGCCATGCTGCTCGATGAGTCCATCAACGCCTTGCTGCTGGGCAGCGAGATCGTGCGTTTCAGGTCGGCGGCGCTGCTGTCTGCTGGCACCTATCTGCTGTCGGGCCTGCTGCGCGGGCAACGCGGCACGGAGTGGGCCATGGGCAGCCATGCCGCCGGCGAGCGCTGTGTGCTGCTGGGCAATGGGCTGCGCCGCATCGGGTCGCAGACCAACGAGATAAACCTGCCAAGACAGATCAAGGCGGTGACGCTGGGGGCTTTCCTGTCCTCGGGCACAGCCAAGGACTTCACCGATACCGGTGTGGCGCTCAAACCGTTCAGTCCGGCCAATCTCCGGGCACTGCCTGACGGCCACGACCTGGTCGTGACCTGGCAGCGGCGCACGCGCCGCAGCTACCAGTACGCCGGAGCGGCGCCCGTGGTGCCCTTGGGTGAGGCGGTCGAAGCCTACCGCGTGCGGGTCTTTGCCGGCAGCACGCTGCTGCGCTCGGATGTGGTCAACGAAAGCACCTACCGCTACACCGCCGACATGCAGGCCGCCGATGGCCTGGCCAGCGGCACCGCCTTGCAGTTTGAAACCTGCCAGCTCTCCGCCACGGCGGGGCCTGGCTATCCATCTACCGTAGGAGCCAAAGCGCCATGAGCGTATTGCAGCAATGGGAACAAGCCCAGGCCGACCCGCAGATTGTCGTCAACGAGAACTTCGAGGCGCTGGAACATATGGCCGTCTATGGCAAGGACGCCACCAGCACGGCGGGCCTGACCTGGGGCTATCTGGGCGGGCGCTGGGACGGCCATGCCGTGGCGGCCGGCACGGTGGCACTGGCGGCCAGCTCCACCCTGTATGTGGTGGTGGCGCGGGCCTCGGGCGTGCTGTCCGTGTCCAGCAGCTCGGCCAACTGGAGCAACACCGCAGCTTATGCCCGCGTCTACAAGCTGACCACGGGTCCGGCCACGGTGACCGCTGTCGAGGACTGGCGCGCGGGCGGGGCGGGTGTCCATGGGCAGGGCGATGCATCCGGCGGCGGTGGCAGCACGGTCACGCCATTCCGATTGCCTGCTCGGATGAGAGTACGCCTTTGACGGCGGGCACCGCCAAGGTGACCTTCCGCATGCCGTTTGCCATGAACCTGAGTGCCGTGCGGGCCAGCCTTACCAGTGCCCAGGCCAGCGGCTCCATCCTCACGGTGGACATCAACGCCGGCGGCGCCTCGATTCTGTCCACCAGGCTGACCATCGACAACACCGAAAAGACCAGCACCACGGCGGCAGCTGCAGCGGTCATCAGCAGTTCAGCACTGGCCGATGACGCAGAGATCACCATCGATGTGGACCAGGTCGGCAGCGGCTCGGCCGCAGGCCTCAAGGTCTATCTGATTGGGGTGCCGGCATGAAGCGAATGAAGCAAAGAGGGTTCCTGCTCAATCCATTCCGGTTCACTGGCACGCCAACCGAGGATGCGTACAGGGATCTGATGTTGTCCCTGGCTCCGCTGGCTTATTGGCGGCTTGATGAGACATCGGGGACAGCCTGCGTTGATTCAAGTGGCAATGGAATCAATGCATCGTACTTTGCCGATGCATCGACCATCACCAGCCCCGGTCTGCTTTCTGGCAGCGACAACCGAGGCTTGGATCTGCCGCTGCAAGCTATCAACATCAAGGCAGGCTTTGATAGACCTCTTCCATTGGCAATAGATCAGCCCTGGTCGATGGTGGCTTTGATCATGCCGATGGGCGAAACCTCGGCGGGGGCATCGTGCCTGATGCAGCTCGGCACTGTGAGCGATTCGTCCTCGAACGTGCCGGAAATCGGGCCAAGCTACCCAGGCGGCGGCAAGTTCTCCTTGCGCGTCATGCGCTCCGGCGTGGCCCAGCTATTTGAGTCGCCGGCCTATGACTTCGGGACCCGGTTGCATGTCGTCCTGACCCACGGCGGGGGAAGCATAAATCTCTGGATCAACGGCGCCAAGACGAACACCCTTTCGCATAGCTTTGGTGGATCGCCTGGCAACGCCAAGTTCGGCCACGCTGTTTTTAGCGGCTCCAACTATTACCCGCTCTATGGAAAGCTGGACGAGGTCGCGTTGTTCTCCTCCGTTCTGACCGATGCACAGATTGCGGCCCTTTACGCCGCGTCGTGAGCTGAGCTTGCTCAAACCGAATTTGCACAAGTGTCTTTGTCTTATTACCAGGGAGGGATATGGACGATTACGGCGATGAATTGCCGGCGGTGACGCGCCGACAGATGAATGAACGCTTTGATAAGGGGAGTGAACGCATGGCCGCCATCGAGCGAGATTTGAAGGCAGTAGCCCAGGAACTGCACGAGCTCAAGCAGCAGCTGGCCGAAATGCTGGAGTTCTTCGCCGCCATGAAAGGTGCTTTCAAGGTGCTGAACTGGGTGGGCAAAGTGGCAAAGCCGCTGGCTGCAATCGTCATGTTGGGAGGGGCCTGTGTGGGCTTCTGGACTGCAATCAAGGGAGTGACAAGCCGATGAACTGGAAAGAAAAACTCATTGCCACTATCGGCGGCGCTGCCGTCGTCCTGGCTGTGCCGCTCGTGGAGAAATACGAGGGCACAGTGCTGCGCAGCTACCGCGACCCGGTGGGCATTATCACGGCCTGCACGGGTCACACCGGCCCAGAGCTCAAGATGGGCCAGACCTACACCCGCCAGCAGTGTGAGGAAATGCTCTACAAGGACTTGGCCAAGCATGCCGACGCCTTGAGCTGCGTGCGTGCGCCGCTGACGGACGGCCAGCGTGCGGCCTTTCTAAGCTTCGCCTTCAATGTGGGGGATGACGCTTTCTGCCGCAGTACCCTGGTGCGCAAGGCCAATGCGGGCGACTTCGACGGCGCTTGCGCCGAGCTGAGCCGCTGGATCTATGCCAGCGGCAAGGAGCTGCCCGGCCTGGTCAAGCGCCGCGCGGCAGAGCGCCAACTGTGCGAGGCGGGCCTGGGATGACCGGCGCATCACGCATCTGGCCCTGGCTAGCCCTGGCTCTTGCCCTGCTGCTGGCTGTGCAGACCCAGCGGCTGGCCAAGGTCGAGACTTCACATGCAAAAGCGGCTGCGGCGCAGGCTCAGCAAGCGCAAGCAGATACAGAACAGAAAGCAGCGGCCGTGGTGGAGCATGGCACTGCCCAGCAGGAAAACACCCATGACTACACGCAAGAAATGGCCCGCCTGGAGGCTGGGCGCGCTGCTGATGCTGCCCGCATTGCAGGCCTGCAGCACGACATCAGGAGCACGGCAACCCGCAACGCCCAGCTTGCCGGTGACGCCGCTGCCTGCCGAGATCTCGCAGATCAGCACCAGCGACTCGCAGCCATCGCTGCAGAAGGCGCGGGCGTGGTTGGCAAGCTTGTCGGATTGGTCGAGAAGCGGGATGCCGAGGTAGATCTGTTGAGAGGCCAAGTGGCCGTGGACAGGACCCTTCTTGAGCAATCGCGGTGATCAAGCCGTTCGGCCTACCCTTACCGCTGATATGGGACTTCAAAGCTGAAGCAATTGGTCGCTAGCGGAATTCCATCTTTCGAACTTCCTGTCTTTCGACTTGAAACTTTGATTTGAAATCCATGTACTTTGGCTATTATGTCCGCGAGAAAAAGTCCTACACCTCGACCTTCAAACGTCTTCGCCCATTTTCCTCTTCCGCGCTTTTTAAATATAGCCGATCGCTCATCTTCTTCAATATATGGGCCTATCGATTGGACGGTTATTTCAGCCGATAAGTTTCTATCGACAATTGTCACTTCAATGCTACCAGTCATGCTGTATTTAACTGCATTGGTTAATAGTGCAAATGGTATGAGTTTGAAGCTTTCATGGACAAATGCATTTCTATGGCATTCTCCATGTATATATATTCTCTGGTTTGATGATCGAGTCAGTCCACCATCGTCGATCCTAAATATCGATACTAGCTTCGTCAGTAGACCGTGTAAACTTAATGAGCTTTTTCTGCCGAAGCTTGCCGCATCTGGGTTGAAGTATATTGTTAGTAACTCAAAAGAATCTGCTAATAAGTCAGCGGCCTTTACAAGGGTTTTTAGCTCTGGAGCTGCATTTTCTAGTCTAGGCTCAAATCCAGATCTCCTAGCATCCTCCCTTGCAAGCTTGTTTGCTATAGTATGAATCTGTTTGGCAATTCTTGTAGGATCATGCAATGGATCAAGCATTTCAGATTGGCGAGAGAGAAAATGCTTCTCAATAGAACTATGTAAAAGCTCTAATGATTTGACCCATTTTTCAAAATCCTCCTTTGAAACATAGCGCCCCTTGAGCCCTTCTTTTGTATAGGAGTTAATTGGGGTTTTGTTGTTTGGACCACGTACTCCATAAACGTGCAGGATATTATCCGCCATCTCATGACGAAAGTACGTCAATCCATCATCACAGACAAACTCTCCAAGATCTATACTTGATGCGCATTTGGGTGAGTCGCCGCATTTCTTAATGCATGTTTGTGATTCAGATAGCTGAGTTTCTAAGATACGCTTGCCATTTAGAATGGTGGGCCAAGGTAGGTTGATCCCGCCGGTTGAGGCGATACTATTAAGCTGCATTCGCGATCATCCTTGCAAGGGTAATTATTGGGGTTTGGTTTTCCTTATTTATTCCTAGCTTTCCAAGGTTCAATGTTAAATTTTCAATGGTTTGCTTTTTAATTGAGTATTCCTCAATATCCCTGATAATGCTGACCCGACTTTGTATCGGTAGATTTTTCAGCAGTTCTCTAACTTTTTCGATTACATCAGTCGGATTGAATATCTCTGAAAGGAAATTATCGATAACTAACTTGCACTCTTGTGCTGTAAGTGGCTTTTTCTTGTTGTCGTCTGCCAGCTTAAAAAACTCTGTCGCTGTAGGATCAAATCTTTGACCAGACACGGCGCAGATTTTTTGATTTGGGTTGAGCCGTCTTAAGGTCGCGATTAACTTTAATCCCCCTTCATCAAGATCATCTTTTACGATTCCCTTCATGTCGAGAAATACGATGTCAAACATCGAAAGCCTGTCATTGTCGGCTAAATTTACCTGTTCGAATGTTTCTATTAGATACTTATTTTTTTTCAGGTCTTCAACTGGAAAGTCTTGCAGTTGATCATCTACTATTGCAATAGAGGCTATACTTTTTGACTTTTCATGTGTCCATATGGAATTGAGATTTTTTGGTGTTATAGAATCTATATTATCATTGCCTGATTTGGTAAGAAATCTTTTTTTAATAAGAACCATGCCTCCAAAGGCTGGCAAACCAATTCCTAAGGCATTGGCAAGCCAACCAGAGTTATTAAAGAAATCTTTGATGCTAGTTATCAAGGTAATATCCATGTCTCTCCTCATATTTTCGCTGCAAATAAATTGCTACAAAATGTTTTGCGGCCTCTTGGATACTATCATCTTTGGTGTGACGCTTCTTAAAGCAGTCAGCGGCAGATTCGCAATGGCTAGCGGGATGTCTTATTTGGGTCTTCAGGCCCTTGCAATTGGAATCTCATCAATCTTGGTGGTATAGCGTGGCGTACGGCGCTCTTGGCGCATTCGCCAGCCGCTTTCATCCTGCTCGGGCACGCCGGTGCTGGCGACATGCACCGTGCCCTTGCCGAAGCGCTTGTTGACCTTGTCCATGGCTTCCATCAACTTGCCCTGGTCGCGCACAGGTTCCTGAAAGAGCAGATCGCCTTGCTGCACTTCTGCAGGGCACAGGTCTTGCAGCATCACGCCGGCCTTGGAGAGCTGGTAGCCGGGCTCATAAATAATGCGCAAGCCGCGCACTGCTGCGTTCACGAGAGCTTTGGTGTCGGATGAGGGAGGCTGCAGCTGAATCAGGGCCGTTTTGTAGAACCTGGGGCCGGGCCTGAATGGCGACGTGTGCGCAAAAACATGCAGGGCACTGGCGCGCAAACCGGCAGCGCGTAGCTTTTCTGCAGCCCTGGTTGCAAATTCGCTCACGGCTTCAATCAATGGGGGCAGGGTGGTGATGGGGTAGCCGAAGCTGCGCGTGCATGCAATCTGTTTTTTGGCGGCCGGGGACGTCTCCAGGCTCATGCAGCTCACGCCCTGCAGCTCGCGCACGGTGCGCTCCAGCACAACGCTCCAGCCATCGCGCGCGGCTTGGGCGGGCAGCCTAGCCAGGTCCAGTGCCGTCAGCACGCCCTGCTCGGCCAGCTGGGCCGAGATGCGCCGGCCCACGCCCCAGATCTCGCCGGCGGCGGTGCGGCCGAGGATATCGATGCGCTGCTGCTCGGACAGCTCGGCCCAGTTGCAGACCCGCTGCAGCTCGGCGGGGTAGCTGCCAGGCTTGCGCTCGGAGTCCTTGGCAACGTGGTTGCAGAGCTTGGCCAGGGTCTTGGTGGGGGCCAGTCCCACACAAGTAGGTATGCCCGTCCATTTCAGGATGCGCGCCCGAATGGCAAAGGCGCGGCGCGTGAGATCTCGCACGCCGTCCAGATCCCCGATGAATGACTCGTCAATACTATAAATTTCTTGAGTGGGGCCCAGGCCGGCAGCCAGCGACATCATGCGGTCGCTCATGTCGCCGTACAGCTCAAAATTCGGAGAGAGGCAGACCAGCCCCTTGTGCTCAACCAGATCGCGCAATTGAAAAAACGGCTGGCCCATCTTCACGCCCAGGGCCTTGGCCTCGTCAGAGCGTGAGATGGCGCAGCCGTCGTTATTGCTCAGGACGATGACAGGAATGCCTTGCAAAGCGGGCCGGAAAGCCCGCTCGCAGCTGACGTAGAAGTTGTTGCCGTCGATGAGCGCAAACATTTGCTCCCCCTACAAGGGGATGATCTTGGCGCTGCCGCCGAGGATGGGGCGGCACAGGATTTTGTAGCCATCCGCATCGAAGCCTGCGGCCACGCTGTTGAGCTTGCGCGCGGCTTGCAAGGTCGGGGCGCTGCCCAGGTAGCACCAGTTGTGGATGACATGGATCTGCCGCATGTCCTCGCACCTTTCCTCGATGCCTACGGCGCCTGCATAGGGCCAGGTCACCACGCGCAGGCCTTCAAGGGCTTCGATGAGCCGGGCCCGATGCTGCTCCGAGGTTTCTGCGCCGTGGCAAACACCGGCGCATTGGCGCACCATGCTGCGAAAGCAGCCGCGGCCTTGGGCCAGCTTTTCCAGGCCCAGCGCGCCGTAGCAAAGCTTGTGCTGGTCGGCTAGATCACGCAGCGCCTCAAGGGCGGAATGACGGCTTGCATACAGACCAAAGATGTCGGGTGTGCTGGCAAAGTCGATGTCCCGCGAGTAGATGACTTGCGGCTGATCGCCGGCCAGCTGCAGCGCGCACAGTTGCCGGTTGCGGCGCAACTTCTGATTGAACAACGGTTGCTGCTGCTTAATGAGTTGCGCTTCCAGCAGCAGGGCCCCGATTTCGCCGGCAGTGCGTATGAAGCTGATGCGCGCTGCCTGGCGCAGCATTCGGGCCTCATCTTCGGTGCGAAAGTGCGAGAGCAGCCGGGCGCGCAGGTTGATGCTCTTGCCGATGTACAGCGGTAGCTCGCCTTCGGCCGCATGAAAAATATAGACGCCCGGTGCAGCTGGCACGCCCTCTAGCGAGGCGAGCAGGTGCTCGGGGTACTCGTATACGCGGGCCGCTTCAAACTCTGGCCGTCGTTTGGCGGGAATGTGCATGTGTTCACCTGGCAAAGCGCTTGATGCAACTGGTGACGACGCCCCAGATTTCCAGAGTCTGCCCCTCTTTGGGCACGATGTCGGGATAGGTGGGGTTGCCGGCCCTGAGTTTGCAGGAGCCGCTGGCGGTATGCAGGACTTTGACAGTGAAGTCACTGTCAATGACAGCCACGACGATGCTCCCATGGCGGGGGCGCAGCGCACGATCGACCACTATCATGTCGCCGTCATCGATGCCATATTCGCGCATGGACGGCCCGGCCACGCGCAGCAGGAATGTGGCCTGTGGGTGCTCGACTAGCAACTCGGCGATATCAAGCCGCTTGCCAGAGAAGTCCTCGGCTGGAGAGGGGAAGCCTGCGCGCACGCTGCAATCTGCCAGAGGCAAAGCAACTGGGGAGGCAGTGAGTTGGACGGGCATGCCGCTCAATAGTCGATGACTGTACATGCATACAGTATATCAATTGACCACCATCAACCCTCCTGTGACCCTTTTGGCGGTGGATGCATACCTGCCGCACGTTGTACCGAAGGCGGCCCGAACCGAGGCATAATAACGACCGGTCATATCAAACGAGAAATGACCAATGCGGAGCGCTCCGCAAATCTGGGTTGAGTCCACAGCGAAAAAACCTAGTGAAAACAATCATCTGCCCGTAGCTCAGTTGGATAGAGCAACAGCCTTCTAAGCTGTGGGTCACAGGTTCGATCCCTGTCGGGCAGGCCACATGAACAAAAATCCATTCATGCAATTGCATGAATGGATTTTTTGTTTTTGTATCGGCGGTTTGCCGCAGAGTGTTTTGACAGCTCTGCGAGCCTGGCTTACGTTTTCATTCCATTTCTTCTTCAAAAACGACCGACGGTGCGGCGACGACACGTGCAATGTCTGTGGGTGCCGTAATCAGGCTTTTGCTTACATAGCTGAAGGGTGTGTCGGGCTCCAGGGCTGCAGTCGCTAAATGGGCTTTTGCCTGGTTGAGGGTGATGTAGTAGCTGCCCATGGGCGCTTCAATGGCGCCGCGCGTCAGCACGGGGGTGTTGCTGCCGGAGCGAGACGGAGTGTAGTTTTCTGCAAGCATCTGGCCAGATTCCGCAATCTGCATGACTTGCACCCCCTGCAGGCGTAAACGGTCAACGGCTCGCCCGGAGTCAGCCGACAGCCAGTAGCCACATGGGCGAGGACGGCTTTGTTCGGGCTTGATGCTCAACGACGAGTTCCAGTCCACACGAGCCTCAATTTCCTGGCCGGAGTCGGCCCGCAGCATGTGGATGGTGCGCTGTTCGGGCGTTTGCCTGGCCTGAATGGTCAGGGTGTTGCGGCAAGCGAGAGCGGAAATGTCGCGGGAGACGAAAGACTCGACCTGCTTCAGATTTTTCGATTTCTCGGCCGTTGCACGCAGTGCAGCCGTTGCCGCGGTGACCAGACTGTGCACGCGACGCTGAATGTGTAGGCGGTCCAGATCGGAGCCGCGGCTGGCGATGAGCAGGGCAACAGAATTTTTCAGGCTGCTGGTGTTGGCGAGGGTGTCCGCAGTCAAGTCGGCCATGGACAGCGACTTGTCCTCAGGCTGAGCGCTGGGCTGAAAAAACCATTCATTACTGAGCTCTGCCTGCTTGAGCGCGTTGCGTACAGGCAGGCTGAACCACTCTCGTGCAGCCTTGTTGACGAACTCGTGTGCATTGGCCGTGGCAGCGGGTTGCAGCAGAACGTCGTAGCGCTGCACAGCCTGAAACTTCTGCAGCAGCGTGCCTGCCGCAGCGAATTCACGCAAGTCAATCACAGCAGCCGGGCGGTAGTTGCGGGTCAGGCGAGCGAGGGCCTGTGCTTCCGGAGTGTTGAGCAGCAGATGATCGTGAACAAGGTCTGTGCCGTCTGCCGTAACGTGGCTGGCCGAGCCTGCCGCATCAGGGTTGGCGCGGGGCAAGATGATGATGTTGATCTGTTGCAGCAATGGCGCCAGCAGGCCGCTCTGGCCCAATTCGCGTGCGACGACCAGCAAGGCTTCTGTGCTGGCGGGTTCGTCGCCACGTTGGCCGCCGACCAGCAGAACCGTGGGTTTGCCATTGCTGTTGATGGCTGTTGCCTGCGTACTTTGGCCCTGTGTGGCAATAAGGGCTTGAATCGGCAGCCCTCGCTGAGAGGTGCCGATGGTGACAGTGGACAGCTGGGAGCCGTTGCCGGCTTTGCTGCTCACAGATTGGAGCCATGCAGAAATTTCTGTCTGTGTGCTGAACTGCTGTCGTCCGTTGCCCAGACCCGGTGTGTCATAAAGAGTGGTGGGGTCGGTGAAGCGAGATTCGATGGCAGGGTTATAGGGCAGTGATGTGAGCTGTGGCGCAGGGGGAACCGGTTGGCTGACCGTTGAGGGAGGCGTAGGGGCACTGGCCGTTGGGGCGTTCGTAGTCGGTACCGGGCCTGACATGCCAGTCCAGGGCTGCAGCTGGACATTGGCACAGGCCGTCAACAGCACTGCCGAGCCCACTGTCGTCAGCTTGAGCATGCTTTGAGTCCAGACGGACTGCGTGCGCTTGGCATGAGAGAAAACAGGCTTGGTTAGAAATGTCATAAGTTCAACGCAGATAAAAAGAACATGCCAAGAGCGAAAGCCCAAGCTTCGCACATCTGGAGCCCATATTAGGTCGGCTGGCTTGCGATCGGCTGTCAGCGGGCAGCGATGCTGCAGCTGGAAAAAACAGAAGGGCTGCAATATTGGAGATTGCAGCCCTTCGGGACGGTGGGTTGAAGGCGATTTCACACCTTCAGCCAAGGAGGCCGTGGATTAACGGCTGTAACCGCCGCCAAAGCCTCCACGGTTGCCACCGCGATTGCCGCCTCCACCGAAGCCACTGCGACCGCCGCCAAAGCCGCCACGGCGACCACGGTCAGCCATGCTGTCCACGCTGGTGCGCATGGGATCGGGCTGGCCACCGGCATTGCTGCCGCGCGCGCCATTGTGGCGGGCATGGCCTTGCTGCGTGCCCAGGTGCGCATCGGCGCGAGGGGGCTGGTCGTCGTAGCGGTTGCCGCGTTCGCGATCACCGAACTGGCGGGCGCCGCCGCGCTTGGGAGCGCGCTGCTGATCGTTGTTGCCCTGGGGGCGTGGAGCGCGGTCGCTCGGGCCGAAGGAATTGTTGCGCTCTGTGCCGCGATCGGAGTTGCGTTCGCCGCGTTCGGCAGCTTGCTGGCCCTGGCCGCGCTGGTTGTTGACGCGGTTGTTGCTACGGGGCTTGTGCTGGCGTGGGGGGCGTTGCTGTGCTTCACCTTCTGCTTCGCCTTGCTGGGCATCTGCAGCAGCAGGGCGACGGCCACCGCGGCCACCGGTGGGCGCCTTGTTGGAGCGGATGCGCTCCATCATTTCCTGGCGGGCCGCCTTGGCAGCTGCCTGCATCACATCGCGGCTGGGAGGCTTACCTGCGCCACCCCACAGGGTCTGGCGGCCCATGGCGATGGGCTCGGCGATTTCACCTTCTTCAGGGCCAAAGCCTTCGATGGGCTGAACCGGAATCTCCTGCTTGGTAAAGCGCTCGATATCCATCATGAAGCCTTCTTCGTCCATGCAGACCAGGCTGACTGCATTGCCTTCGCGGCCTGCGCGGCCCGTGCGGCCGATACGGTGCACATAGTCTTCCGAGATATTGGGGATCTCGTAGTTCACCACATTGGGCAGCTCATCAATGTCGATGCCGCGGGCTGCAATATCTGTTGCCACCAGCGCGCGCAGCTCGCCTGTCTTGAACCCTTCCAAGGCCTGGGTGCGGGCGCTCTGGCTCTTGTTGCCGTGCAAAGCCATGGCGGAGACGCCGTTCTTGGTCAGGTATTCGGCCACATTGTTGGCACCAAACTTGGTGCGAGTGAAGACCAGCACCTGGCTCCAGTTGTTTTCCTGAATGATGTGCAGCAGCACCTGCTTCTTCTTGCCGCGACCCACCGGGTGGATCACCTGCTTGATGCGCTGTACGGTGGTGTTGCGCGGCGTGACCTGGATGGACTGGGGGTTGCGCAGCAGTCCGCTGGCCAGTTCACGGATTTCATCGCTGAAGGTGGCCGAGAACAGCAGGCTTTGCTTGTCCTTGGGCACCAGCGCCAGCACCTTCTTGACGTCATGGATGAAGCCCATGTCGAGCATGCGGTCGGCTTCGTCCAGGATCAGCATTTCGACTGTGGACAGGTCCATAAAGCCCTGTCCGGCCAGGTCAAGCAGGCGGCCAGGCGTGGCGACCAGGACGTCCACGCCTTTTTCAACGCGGGCGATCTGCGGCTTCATGCCCACGCCGCCAAAAATCACGGTCGAGGTGATGTCCAGATACTTGGCATAGCCGCGCAGGTTTTCTTCCACCTGGGCTGCCAGTTCGCGAGTAGGGGTCAGCACTAGGGTGCGAATGCCCTTGCCGCCAAACCTGTTCTTGGGCGCAGTGCCGCTTGCCAGGCGCTGCAGCATGGGCAGCGTGAAGGCGGCTGTCTTGCCGGTTCCGGTCTGGGCGCCGGCCAGCAGATCATGCCCTGCGAGAACCAGAGGGATGGCTTGTGCCTGAATGGGGGTCGGGTTTTCATAACCCTGTTCTTGCACGGCCTTCAGAATAGCTGGGGCCAGATTCAGTTCTTCAAATGTCATTGTGATCAATTGCGCCAATCCTGGGCGCGGGGTATCAGCCTGTCATGGCACCCGTGGGGTGCCTGGCCAGTTGTAGGCAGATAAGTTTGCGTGTGTTGGGAGCTTGGAAACGCTTCCTTTGTCCCCAGCTGAAGTGCTGCTGCAGCAGGCAACTGGACGCCTGTTGCGAGGGGTATTGTCGCATGCACCGATAATCATGGTTTGATTGCCGTGTAAAGC
>Ga0209370_1002118_pt1 | contig 15103 bp, 16 predicted proteins | sample AgamicAtPrz_FD_187164 | JGI IMG/M metagenome (GOLD analysis project Ga0209370, IMG submission 187164) | Agave microbial communities from Guanajuato, Mexico - At.P.rz (SPAdes) (version 2) | ecosystem: Host-associated > Plants > Phyllosphere > Phylloplane/Leaf | place: Guanajuato, Mexico... | reverse complement strand
TAGCTCCATCGAAATGCTCATTCCTTGAACCGATGTCGCAGACTGGATGCTCAGGCTGCCACCCTGTCGCTCAATGGCAGAACGCAGCACCATGGGATCGAAGGTCGAGCCGGAAAATGGCACCGAGCTCCCCACACCGTCCGCAGAAAGATGCCGACCGTCTACCAACAACAACTGTGCCCTCTGAGCCACTCGCTGCAGCCGCAGATCGACGCGCCCACCGCCCGGCGTGGCCTGGATGGCATGCATGCACATATCCCAGAGGGTCTGCGACAGCACGGCCGGGTCGCCACTGATACGCAGCGGTTCGGCATCCAGATGCGTGATGAGCTGTATGCCTCCCGCGTCCAATGCGGGCCGAATTCCGTCGATGACGCCTGCCAGAAGCGCACCCAGATTCAGGGGCTGACGAACCAGCCTTCTCTCCAGTCTGTCGAACTCTTGCTTTTGCAGTTGCAGGTCCCAAAGCTGGGCATACAGGCCGCGCCGCGCGAGCAACTCCTCGTGCCGACCCTGCTCCACGATTCTTCCCTTGTCCAGCACCAGGATCTGGTCGGCGTCGACCACGGTGGAAAGACGATGCGCAATGATCAGAGTAGTGCGCTGCGCGGCAAGCATATCGAGCTGGGTCTGGATGGCTTTCTCCGAGCGGGTGTCCAGCGCCGACGTCGCTTCGTCGAAAACCATGACGGGCGCATTCTTGAGGAATGCGCGCGCGATGGCAATGCGCTGCTTCTCGCCCCCCGACATCTTTAGGCCCCGCTCTCCGACCAAGGTCTCGAACTGCTGGGGTAAGGAATCGACAAGTTCGGTAAGCTGGGCGGCACGCGCCGCGGCAATAACTTCGGATATCGATGCTCCGGGACGGCCGTAGGCTATGTTGTAGGCCACACTTTCGTTGAACAGCGTGCTGTCCTGGGGAACAATGCCGATCCCGGCCCTCAGACTCTCCAGCGTCACCGTGCTGATATCGGTACCGTCCACGAGTACCCGCCCCCGCTGGGGGTCATAGGTCCTCAGCAGTAGACGTGCCAGGGTGGACTTGCCCGAACCGCTGCCGCCCACGACCGCCAGGGTCTGGCCCGGACCGATTCTGAAACTCACATCCCAAAGTACCTGCCGCCCGGTTTCGTAAGAAAAATCGACATGCTCGAAAACTACTTCGCCGCGCCTGACCGACAAGGGCAATGCTTCCGGCGATTCCTGGATCTCCGGCCGACGGCCCAGCATCTGTTGCAGCTTTTCCGCATTCGTCATAGCGTCCCGGGCTTCGCGGAAGAGAAAACCCAGGGCGTTCAACGGCAGACAGACCTGAATCACGTAAGTGTTCAGCAGCACCAGATCACCAACGGTAATGCGACCATGCACCGCTTCCAGGCCGGCAAAAAGCATGATAGCTCCCACCCCCAGGGCAATGATGGCGCCTTGGCCCATATGCAGCGCCGACAACGCCTTCTGGCTCTCCACACTGTGCTCCAGCCAGGTCTGGCGCACATTCCGGTAGCGCAAGACTTCATGATGCTCTCTTGCGTTGTGGCGCACCGCTTCCTGGTTCAGGAGGCTGTCCAGCATCAGACCATTGGAGCGCGAGTCCAGTTCATTGACACGGCGCTGCAGAGCGACTCTTCGCCTCGTCATCAGGGCGGTATAGCCGGCATAGGAGACAAAGGTCACCAGAATGCAGACCGTGAACCAGCCGCTATATCCTGCGGCAATGATTGCAACCACCGCAAAAATTTCCACCAAGGTGGGAATCAGGGTGAATAGCAATGCACTCAACAGGAATCCCATGCCCACCGTGCCCCGGTCCACATCCCGGATCAGAGCCCCGGTCTGGATCTGGAGATGAAATTTCGGGCCCATGCGATGCAGATGGCCCAGCGCTCGCTGCGCAAAATCGGCCACAGCGAACAAGGTCACCCTCGCGAAGCACAGATCGCGCAGTTCTGTGAAGAGCGTGCTGGAAAAGCGAAGCGCAGCATACCCGATCAGCAATAGGACCGGTAGCACAACCACCTGGCCGCCGCTGGGCATCAGACGCGATGCCTGCGACGTCACCTCCTCTGCCAGGCTGCCGGGCATACTGAAAAGATCGACGATGCGCTTGAAGACTAGAGGTACGCTCACGCTCGCCAACTTGGCAAGTATGAGCAAGACCACCGCCGCCAAAGTACGCCATCGATATGTCCACGCGTAGTGCCAGAGCTGGTCAAAGATCGCACGGGCAGGTCTGCGCGGCCGAGAAACCTCGTTTCCTGGCTCAGGCATGACGGACTCCATGGGCTGCAAATGCCCTTTCGAGATCCAGCCGTATCTCGCTGGCAAGCTGCTCCCTGGCGCTGATGTCTGGATGAAACCAGACAGCAAACTCGAACTGGCGCGAGCTGCCGTCGGCCGAGCTGAGCAATATTTCGGGTGATGGCGTCTCCAGAAGCTGCGAATGCGCATGCACCAGCTCCAGCAACAGTCTGTCCAGCAGCAACGGGTCGGTATCGGCCGCCAGAGCCACGGCAACGCGCAAACGCACCGGCTCCTGCAGATACGCAGCATTAACCACGTTTTCGACAATGAAGCGCTGGTTAGGCACAAGGATGGCCACATTATCTGAATTCACCAAGGTTGTGTGGCGCGCCGAGATCTCTCTCACCACCCCTTGTACGCTTCCTACTTCAATGCGATCGCCCACCTTGATGGGGCGCTCCAGCATGACGATGAGCCCGCTGATGAAGTTGCTAACAATGTTCTGAAGTCCAAAGCCCACGCCCACACCGACAGCGCCCGCCACCACGCCCAGCGCGGAAAGGTTGATGCCTACGTTCTGCAGGATCAGAACCATGCCGAGAATCAGCACCAGATAGCGCATCACCGAAGCGATGGCGATGCGTGTGCCCTCATCCACATCGAAATGACCCAGCAGGCGCCCAGCAAGCCAGCGCCGCATGCCGCCCGCCAACCAGAAGAGCAGGCTCATGAACAGGAGCAGTTTGAGCAACGAGCCGACGGAGATCGTCACGTCCCCCACTCTCAACAACACCAGTTGGAGTGCCGTTCTCCACCATTCGCCCTGAAATATTTCTGCAAAGCTCATGGTAAGACTGCTGGCAATCGCTGTACCTGCCCAGGGCTGCAGGAACAGCGATTGCCAGAGCGCTGGGGTGGCAACCAAACGCTTTAAATCATGAATACTCTCGAAGACAAGGTAATCCTGGTGACCGGGGCAGCCAGTGGCCTCGGGGCAGCCATTTCGCAACAGTTGGTGCAGGCTCGCGCTCGCGTGGTACTTGCCGACTTGGATGCAGACAAAGCCGCACAGGTGGCCCATGAGATCGATCCTCAAGGTCATCGCACGCTGGCACTGAGTTGCGATGTCGGCCTTGCCGGCGCAGCCGAAAGGGCCATGGGTGCCATCCGACGTCAGTGGGGCGGCCTGGATGTGCTTATCAACAATGCGGGCACGGATCACACAGCTTCCGTGCAAGACATCGCGCCAGAACAGTGGACGCGCGTCGTGCACACCAATCTCTTTGGCCCCTTTCTTCTGGTCAAGGCTGGCTTGACCATGCTGTGCGAAGCCGATCAAGGCCGCGGCGGTCAGATAGTAAACATCGCCTCGACGGCTTCGCTGCGCGCCTGGCCCAACGCTAGCGCCTACCATGCAAGCAAATGGGGGCTGCGTGGACTGAGCGAAGCCCTGCATGCGGAGTTTCGCTCCAGCGGAATTCGTGTTTCGACCGTGATTGCCGGTGGCATGCGCACCCCGTTTCTGCTTGATCGCTTTCCGGACATTGACTTGAATGTCCTGCAACCCCCCCAGAACGTTGCAAGCGCAATATTGTTTCTGTTGGGCATGCCCAGAGGCTCGGTCGTGGCAGAGATCATGGTTCTACCTCAGCAGGAGACATCATGGCCATGACTGCCGACTGGGCCCATGTAAGCAATGTGCTTGCTGTGCGGCTTGACAGCATGGGCGATGTCCTCATGACGACTCCGGCATTGGCGGCCATGCGCCGCAGCCTCCCCCAGGCACGTATAACTCTGTTGACTTCAGAGGCCGGCATTGAGGCGGCTGAAAGGGTGGAGGCCATCGATGAGTCTCTGGTCTACGCCGCCCCCTGGATGGCAACTGGCGACAAGCCAGCCAGCGTCAGCGCAGACCTCGATTTCATTGCCAAGCTCACGGAGCGCCGCTTCGACGCGGCCATCATCTTCACGGTGTGCACGCAAAGCGCCCTGCCCGCCGCCCTGGCCTGCAGACTGGCGAATATTCCCCTGCGCCTGGCCCATGCACGGGAAAATCCATATGCCTTGCTGACGAACTGGGTTCCGGATACCGATATACAGATCGGGACGGTTCGGCACGAAGTCCAACGCCAGCTGGATCTGGTGGGCCACATTGGCTGCGAGACGGCCGACAATCACCTGAAACTTCGCTACGGAAGCGCGGATGTGCAGCAGGTACGAGAGCGCATGGCTGCAATGGGCGGCTCCATCGACCAGCCCTATCTGGTGATTCATCCCGGCGCCAATGCGGCCTCTAGGCGTTATCCCGCCAGCCACTTTGCTGCAGCGGCAAGGATGTTGGAAGAGTCTGCTCGCTGTCAGCTCATCTTCACCGGCTCAGAGCATGAAAAAGACCTCATTGCCGAAGCTGCCTCGCAGTTGACCCGCCCCGCGATCTGCTTGCCCGGACAGCTGAAGCTGGGTGAACTGGCGGCCTTGATTGCCGGCGCCCGTGCACTGTTGTGCAACAACACAGGGCCTGCCCATATCGCCGCTGCAGTGGGCACACCGGTAGTCGTTCTCTATGCCTTGACCAACCCCCAGCACACACCCTGGAAGGTCAGCGCACGCATCCTCAGCCACGACGTACCGTGCAGGAACTGCCTCAAAAGCCGATGCCCCCAGACGCATCACGATTGTCTTGAACGCATATCGCCACAGTCGGTTTCTGAGGCGGTGCTGGAGTTACTGCGCCAACACCGAACCACGCAACCGGCTTCAGCCGATGCTGCGCCACAGGACCGTTACAGGGCAGCGCTTCACTTCCTCTCCACCACCGGCCTGTGTGAACCATGATTCTTGCCAATGCCCTGCTCTGTGATGTACTGCGAGACCGCGCTTCGCGGCTCGAACGCCCCATGGTCTTCACCAACGGGGTGTTCGACCTTCTCCACCGTGGTCATGTCGAATACCTACAGGCCGCCCGGCGCCTGGGAGCTTCGTTGATTGTCGGCCTCAATAGCGACGCATCTGTGCGGTCGCTGGGCAAAGGCATTGGCCGCCCTCTGAACTGCGCTGCCGACCGCGCCATCGTCCTGTCCGCACTGCAATGCGTCTCACTCGTTGTGCTTTTCGAGGAGTCTAGTCCTCAGGCTCTACTCACCGAGCTCCAGCCTGACATCTACACCAAAGGCGGAGACTACCGGGCGCAAGAAATGCCGGAGGCAGCGCTGATGAAGACCTGGGGCGGTCAAACCATCATCCTGCCCTACTGGGCCGGCCACTCGACTACCCATCTGATAGCTCGCGCGCATCAGATCCACAGCATGGAGCAGACGAAATGAAACCCCTCGCGAATCCACAGATAACGCAAGTCAGGGAGCGTGCGCTCAGCCAGGCCGCTTTTTCCCTCGCCTTGCATGACCATCTGGCCCTCTTCAACTGCCTCGCGGAAATACGGCGGGACGTTGAGGTTGCGGCAGAAACCATCATCGCGACCCTGGACCTGGGGAAAAAACTCATGCTCTGCGGCAATGGCGGATCTGCAGCGGACAGCCAGCATATTGCAGCCGAGCTTACGGGACGCTTTGTCACAGAGCGTCAGCCTCTTGCAGCCATGGCCCTGACCACCGACACCTCTGCGCTGACCTGCATCGCCAACGACTACGAATTCAATGAGGTTTTCGCCCGCCAGCTCACAGGCCTTGGCCGACCGGGAGACTGCCTGCTGGCCATCTCGACCTCTGGGAACTCCGAAAACGTGATCCGCGCAGTAGAAGCCGCACGCAGGATGAACATCTCGACCATTGGCCTCACCGGCCATGGTGGAGGCCGCCTGAGAGAAGTTTGTGATGCCTGTGTAGTCGTGCCTTCTACCAACACTGCTCGGATTCAGGAGGCTCATATCTTTGTGGGCCATGTTCTGTGCTCCTTGATCGAACAGAAGCACACGCGCAGATCATTCCAGCAGGCCGGCTATTCGGCGCATTGAGCGCAGGACCACAAGGCCCTTACGTCCAATGCTGGATCTCTTCGCCATCGGACAAAACGAATGGCGTCGGGTTCATTCCGCCAGCCCAGACTGCCACTCACAGCAACCAGGAGATCACCATGCCTAGGAATCAGAAACTCTCCCAGCCTCGATCGGTGAAGGATACCGCCCAGGTCCAGCGCAAGATCCAAAGCCAGCAACAGGCCAACGATGAAAGAGACAAGGCCGATGTGCAGGCGGGTTCAGATGTCCCAAGCTCCGCCCCTGGTCCCGGCCACGAGGTTCCCACTCCCCCAATGCTGTCCCAACCGTTGACAAAACCGGGACATGAGGGAGCGATGATCACAAAACCCTTGTATCTCGCCTCCGATTACAAAGGCAGTGGGAAGCTGGAGGGAAAAATTGCCGTCATTACCGGCGGTGACTCCGGCATTGGACGTGCAGTGGCGGTACTGTTTGCCCGCGAAGGTGCCGACGTGGCTATTCTTTATCTGAACGAAGACGATGACGCAAAAGAAACATGTGATGCCATAGAAAAGGAAGGTCGCCGGAGTTTGGCGATTTCAGGCGATGTACAGGACCAGAAATTCTGCGACAACGCAATCAAGCAGGTTCTTGAAAAATTCGGCTCCATCAACTTGCTGATCAACAACGCGGCATTCCAGGAGCATGCTTCAGCAATTGAAGACCTCACCGACGAACGTATCGAGCAGACATTCCGGACCAATGTGCTGGGCTACTTTCACATGGTCAAGTCAACGCTGCCCTATCTCCACGAAGGCGATGCCATCATTAATACGGGTTCGGTCACAGGCCTGCGCGGCAGCAAACACCTCATGGACTACTCCGCCACCAAAGGAGCAATCCACGCATTCACCAAATCCCTGGCGCAGAACCTCATGGACAAGGGAATCAGGGTGAATGCAGTGGCTCCGGGCCCGGTCTGGACGCCTTTGAACCCGGCAGATCGCCCCGTTCAAGAGATTCGTGACTTTGGCGCAGACACCGAGATGGGAAGGCCGGCTCAACCCGAGGAGTTGGCGCCTGCCTACGTGTTCCTCGCATCGCAGGTCTGCTCCAGCTACATATCAGGAATCGTGCTACCTATTACAGGAAGCGTCGCCGAATGAGACAGCTGCAACCAAGAAAAAAGCCTTTTTCAAATTGACGGCACACACAAAGGAAACACCTATGCAAACCCTTGTCGTGACCCCTGAAATGCGCGCCTTCATTGGTGGAACTTTCTACCCAAAGAATTTTTCCTTGATCATGTTTCCCACTGAAGAAGAAGCGTTGTCGATAGCTAAGCAGCTCTCGGAAACGCGGTTCCGCGCAGAAGACATCTTTATGATTCCACCACGATTAGCGCTGCAGGAAATTGCATCTACCGCTGATAGCTCGCAATTGCCCCTTCCTTCGGTGGGCTCCGACGGAACGATGGCACGTGCGATTGCCGACCTCGCTCACAAAGGTCACTGGGGAATCCTTGTCCATACGGGAAATGAAGGGGATATTGACGCCTTGAAAGAGTCAATCCTTGATACCCGATGCTCTTTCGCCAAGGCCTATCATTCCTTCGCCATCGAAGACCTGAATTGACCTGCATTGGTGATTCCGCAGCCAGACAGCTCGGGGAAATTTTGGCGAAATCAGCCTCTATATCGAAGACATGGAGATGGCCCTCGCAGGAGGGCTGATGCTGCTGCTCGAAAGCGGTCCTTTTGTACCCGAGCCGGTCTGGCTCAAGCTGACGATGCCGAGATAAGTACCGATACCCAGAAACGGGGTTAGCCAGTTGAGCGCAGATGTGAGCGTGAAGGCCTGGTCGACCTGAAGCAGGAATTACTTTTCATGCCCCGCGGTGTTGCGAGACGCCTCCAGACAGTCGAGCCTTAACGGGGTGAAAGCGCGATCATCGACTTGACAATGACGCTTTCCGTATCCTGGCAGGATTTCCAAAGAACCGACACCTGGAATCTAGAATCGGAATATCTTCTCATAAATTAACGCAAACAAAGGCCATATCTGGCCTTCGTTTGCGTTCAGGATGCGATTCTCAGTTAATCATCCCAATAAAAATCAGGATTTCTTTTTTGCCATGCATCCAGCTGCTTTTCGGCTTCATCCTGCGCGACGCCTTGACGCTCCTGAATCTTTCCAAGCATTTGCTTCCGCTTCCCATCGATGACGTCAAAGTCATCATCAGTAAGCTTTCCCCATTGCTCCTGAAGCTTACCCTTGAATTGCTTCCAGTTACCTTTGATGCGGTCTTCGTTCATAAAGCCTCCGTTCAATCCACAGTAAACAAGTCAATTCCGTATCACAACGACGATCGGATTTGACACTCCGATCTCATTGAATGCCGTGCGGGTGTGCAGCCCTTCTAGGGTCGAACAACAATGCTGTTTTTCACACCCGTCACACCTTTAGTGTCTCTGGCGAGAGCCTCAGCTCTATCCTTTTCGGCCTGACTCTTGGCAAAGCCTGAAAGCTGCACTACACCTTTCATAGTTTCGACGCTGATCGACGTTGCAGCGACCGTCTTGTCTTCAGCATATTTGGACTTTACTGCAGTGGTTATGCCGGCATCGTCGACGTAGGATCCAACGGATTGCTGGTGCCTGGCAACGGAACAACCCGTAAAGGCCAAGCCGCTGAGACTGAGTACCGTGGCAGATAACACAATTCGAGATATCTTGTTGAACTTCATGCTTACCTCCTTAATGGACTATTAATGGATGGTCATTTTTTGATTGACCCTATCAAAAATGTGATGCCGGCAATGATGATAAATACAAAGAACAATATCTTTGCAATGTCTACCGCTCCAGCTGCTATGCCGCCAAATCCGAATACCGCTGCCACAAGGGCAATAATCAAAAATATTACAGCGTAACGCAACATAACGTCTCCTTGATTTCAATATAATCTCAATTATTCTCTTTGGCGTAAGGGAAACAAATGGATCCCCGAAGGACAACGACTACATTTCTATTACTTGGATAACGTAAATTTATTACACTTCTGATGAATTGATAACATATTCAATCCTTTTTCTTGGTGAGCATTGGTACTGCACTCAGAACTACCATTGCCAATGCCGTACTAACGACTGCAGTAGTTTCCTTCCCGAGTCCCGCACAAACACCGATCGCAGCAGTGAGCCAAATGCCTGCAGCAGTGGTCAGGCCTTTGACATGCGGTTCTGAATCCTTGCCCTCTGCCTTGAGAATCGTGCCGGCACCAAGAAAGCCAATCCCCGCAATGACTCCCTGTATAACTCTGGAAGAGTTGGCAGTATCGACGCCTGCTTGCAAAGCGACCAATACAAATAATGCAGACCCTATCGAGACCAGCATATGCGTACGCAGCCCTGCTGCTTTGCCATGACTTTCACGCTGCCAGCCAAGAATGCCGCCCAATAATGCAGCCACAGTGAGCCGCACGATGATTCGAGTTGCCTGATCAACGTCGGAAACATCGGAGAACTCGGCGCGAACCGAGCGAATGACGCTTGCCAATACATTGCTCATACGTTTCTCATTTCACATGCATCGATCGCTGCTGACAGGGATAGAGAAAATTTGAAATACAGATGCCCGCCCCCTACGCTTGGGCAGCGTGGTTGACCAAGTCGGTGCGGCCTCGAGAATTAGTATCGAAGGGGCAAACGGCGTGCCCACTCGTCCCGCGTGGTTCAAAGTTCGCTTGGTCGTGGGCTTGGCCACGGCCATGCAGCTGGGCTGTCAAAACCCAGTTGCTCGGCTCGACGCTTCTGGAGGTTCCAGTGGAGCAAACGCCTAACGCCGGCCCTCGATCGGGTTGGGGCTGTGGGGATCTGAGGGATCCATCGGGTCAGCCGGATACTGTGGCTGCTGCGATGGATCGGGATTGCCAGGCTGTTCGGGAGGCGCCGGCGGCGAGCTGGTGGCAGCAGATCCCGAAGGGATATGCGTTGCTCCGGCGGGAACAGTTCTGTGCTGCTCGGCAATGATCGTTGGCTCGGAAGCCTGGTTCTCGCCCGGCTTGCCGTTTTTGCTTGGCGTGGCTCCAGTTGGGACTGTGTGTTCGGGATCCGACATTGCAAGCTCCTTGAAAGGCGCATCCTCGCCCATGGCGAAGGAATGCTGTGTTCGGCAGCTCGGACTGGCTCTCCTAAACGCCGCCGAGCTTGGGTTTACCCACCAAATAGGCTGGAATTTTCAACGGGCGTTACGTCCACACCAGAAAAACCCCAGCAATACGCCGACCGCTAAGGCCCCGCCGACCGCTCGCCATGGTGAGTCATGGACATAGGTATCTACGGACTGAACCGCAGCCTTGGACTCATTCAGCGCCGCAGACGAAGCCGAGCGGGCTTTCTCTAGCGTCGCCACTGCCTTGCTATATAACTGTGATGCAGTCGCATCAGCGTCATGTGTCTTGGATGCCAGAACGTCTCTGAGATCGTTGAGCAGACGGTTCAGATCGTCCGAAAGGTTTGCCGTATTCGCTTTTCGCATTCTCATGCAAGCTTCTCCTTGAATCATCGAGGTTTCAGAGTGAGCATCCGGTCCCGAACAGCATGAAGATCAAGCGAGGGCCTGACGTTCTGTAATGTGTCCTAAAGCAATTATCTGCACCGCGTCAATTATGTAGCCCGAAAAAGTCGCCCATTGCTTGCTCTTGCATTCCAGATGCCTAGCCCGTGGGCTCATCGAGGATTGAAAAATCTGTGAAGCTGGTACAGATTTGGGAAAACCCAGAATCTCCTCATCTCAATTCGATCGGCTTGCCTAATCCCGGTGCTGGCCCTACTGCATATGTCCAAGTTTAATGTAGAAATAGTGCTATCAGAATAATGATAGGGATAGGAACACCCAACATCCAGAGCAAGATGGATCTCATTTTGAACTCCTAACATAGTGCTGTTGTTAAACGTTGTCGCGCTGGCGGCCACCCACAGTTGCACAAAAGCTCGCGACAAAAGCGCCAATTAGCAAAGCAACAAACATCCACAGCAAGGAATAAGCGGTTGCCTTACGAGCCTGCTCCGCTGCCTGCTTAGCTTTTTCTATCTGTGCTTGAACTTGCGCAAAGGATTGCTGAACTTTCGTCCTGGCCTCCTCGGCACTGACATTGCTTCTTTGAGCAACGATGTTGGCGATATATGCTGCATCCTGATCCGGGAGCTTTCCAGTTTGCACGGCCTGCGAGAAAATCACTCCCACCTCCTTGGCATCGTCCGCTGTGTCCCTGGCCCGTTGAGAGGTATCCGTACTGTTGACTTGAGATGGCTCAGAGACAACTTCTCTACGCAGCAAGCCATTGATCCAGTAATGCAAGTCATTGCTGCCTCTGCCATTTGGATTGGCGCTTTGTCCATCATTGAACACCCCGCTCATGCCGCCTGCCGTGCTCCCGGCCAAGCCTCCTGCAGCCCCACCGGCGAAATGTGCGGCTTCGCCTGCAACCGCACCTGCAACTCTGCTTGTACTCGACACTGCGCCGCTTACCATTGCCGCAGTCAAAACCACCATCCCAATGGTGGCCAAAGCCCAGGCAAGAAAGCCATGCGCGGTATCGCGGAAGTAGACTTCATCGGTATGCAGTCCTTGCCATTTGGTGCGCAGGCGGCCTGCCATGTAGCCCCCCACTCCTGCCGAGGCCAGCTGCGTCAGCACGAGCCACGCAAGAGTGCTCCAGCCGATCGTCTCTCCGTCAGCTCCTTTACCCGACCAGACAGATATTGAAGAAAGTCCGAGTCCCGTGCCCAGCATAAATAGAACCAAGGAAAGTATTGCAGCGGCTAGAGCACCCGCAAAAACGGCTGGCCAGGAAACGCCACTCTGACTCGCTTCGAAACGAGGTTCCACTGGAAATTCCTGCTTGATGTACGTTGCTGCCATATTGCCTCCAGACAATTATTGAATAATTGATGCCAAGATTAATTCTTGTTGCGGGGAAATGCGTAATTCATACGGATCTGTTCCTAGATGTTCAGAAACTTAATATTCTTGGATATCTCATTCGGAAAATAATCAGATTAGAACTCAGCGTAAGCTTTAAAAAGCGGCGGTACTGTAGGCCAAGCACGTGCATGCAACCTTAAATGTGACATAAGGAAACACGATCCATCACCCCCCCCTATTCATAATTTCAGGCTTGCCTTTCGGGATAAAACCAAGCAAATACCTTCGGACATCTGGATATTTAATTTGTGCCGTCATTGCTGATTACCGAGTCTAAGGAAATCTTCCTACAAGAGAAATTAGAACAAATCGATACAGGGTGAATTAGATAGAAACAATAATTTTCCATGGAAAAACTTGCATTCTTTCGGAAAATAATTCAGCAAGAAATACAAATACTGAAATATTAAATTGGGTACTGAGCAATTGACAGCGATAAATTGCCTACCGAAGCCAGCGCGGATTGAGCAAGATACTGAGTGTCGTAGGCTCTATCGCGCACGCGCCTTGTAGAAAAGGCCGCAATCGTTTTGGCAAAGCACTTCGCGGCTGAGCTTGAGCCGGGGCGACAGTGCAAGCACAGAGACGTTGAAGATCGTGTGATTAGGGAAGCGCCCTGCCTGTGGAAATGCTCGGGTCATTGCCGTCAATGCCTGGCCGCAAACCTGAGACTCAACGCGGGAAACTGTGAATGCCTTCAAACCATGAAAGAGCCATTGGCCTTGAAGCTCTCTGGGTCTCTCAGGATATCAGGCGAATGGCTCCAGCAAACCCATCTTCCACCCGCGAGAACGGTCGACCGCTGGTCGTGACCCGAGGTAAAGCAGTCCAAGCGATATGAAAGCCCAGCTGGACCAGTCTGTCCACCAGCGCTTGATCTTCACCACATCGAAGAGATTCAAATCCTCCAGCCAGTTGATAGCCCAGAGCTGATACCCCCAGATTCGCTCCATGGACATGACGGTGTCCTTCCCGGTCTTGATAGCTGGACTCAAAGCGCCTGCGCGCTATGTCGGCATTCGCGCCATGTCCAGCCCAGCTGTCAACTTCAACAGTCCCGCAGACGACTTCGGCACCTTGCTCAAGCTGCACTGCCAGCCAGTCTGGAGCTACGCAACTGTCGGCGTCGGTAAAAGCAAGCCATCGTGCCTGACACTGCAAGAGATACCGGGCACCCGCATCGCGCGCTTGGCCCACATTGCTGGCATTGATGACCAGGGCAACACACGGCCATTGGGAAACGATGGCAGCTGTGCCATCGCTGCAATTGTCCAGCACCACCACAACGCTGACGCCCTCTCCGGCAAGGCCAGCGAAGTTGGCTGCGATAAAGACACTTTGCAGGCAAGCCCCGATGAGTTCTTCCTCGTTGTGGGCGGGAATGCAGACGCCAATCATGATTTTTCCCAGACATCCAGGATAAAGTCAGCCTCGCGGTGTTCCACCAGTTTTTTGAGCGCTGAGTTGGCGCTGATCAGTGTGTGAACCGACATGGCAGCCTGCAAGATGTCAGGAGCTTGGTGCGTCCAGTGACACATCAGCCAGTGCCCTCCTGACCTCAGCGACTCCATACAGCGATCCTTGAAAATCTCCAGACCAGAATCACTCAGGTAATAGGCCAACTCGGAGACAAACAACAAATCGAAACCGCTGCCAGGAACCCGAGGCCACTCTTCGGGAATCTGCAGTCGCTGCAAATGAAGACGCCCTCGGTGCTCGCCGTTGACTGCAGCCCTGCATATACGAATGGCCGACTCCGAAAAATCCGCAGCAGTCAGTTGCTCGCAGCGCTCCAGTAAGGCAGCAGTCACCTCACCGTTGCCGCAGCCAGGCTCAAAGCCATGCCTGTAGCGCTCTTGCGGCAATGCGGACAGGAGCAGCTGACGTTTGCGCCTTTCGTACCAGGAGGTTCTGGCTCCCCAGGGATCAGAGCTCGACTTGTAGAGCTGTTCAAAGTGCTTGCGCTGGTTCATTTCAACACCACTTCAAAGGGCCGAAGCAAACGGGCCGTCGCCCAATCCGGCAGAACCGCCTGCCTCCCGGTGGAAGGGTCGGGCAAAAGCTGGCTGTTGAAGCAATCCAGCGCCTGCCGTTTCAGCTTCAGCTGCTGTGCACCCAACGGGATGCATATGGCCTGCCTCCACGGCACACTGCCATCGCCGGGTCTTGCCCAATGCCACGCCCAGATCGGAACTTCGAAAAGGCGGCAACCGAGCCGGGTCGCCACTTTTGCGCACGCCTGTGCGGTCGCTTCATGGTCTGGGTGACCGTCATAGCGCCAAGGGCAAAACACGGCGTCCACTGGCTGCAGCAAGTTCTCCAACTGCGCCTGCAGCAGGACTTGGTGAGCTTGTACCTGACCATCGGGGATTCTCAAATGGACCGTGGTGCAGCCAGGACAGAGCAGCGTCAAGGCTTTGGCACTCTCGCGCTCTCTCGTGCGAGCCAACAATTCTGGAGGCCACAGTTGGGAATCTGGGTGACTGGCTTCGCCAGAGGTGACGGAGAGGAGCATGCATCGCAGCGCGCTCTCTTCGCAATGCATCAATACTCCCGCCATTCCCAGGACTTCGTCGTCAGGATGCGGGGAGACAATGACCACCCGTTGGATGCCTTGCAGCAGTTGCTGGGCGCCTACTGCCTCAAGCGGATTGCGGATCAGCCAGTGCCGCCATTGCGACTCGGGCGTACCTCGGCCAACAATCATTCTGGACGTCAGAGGCTCCATGAAGAACAGTCCTTGTGCTGCACTCTCAGCTGCCCGAGTACGGCAAGATCGCGTTCCGCATGACTTTGGCGGATGAACACGGGAAGATCGGCGAGCAACAAGGCAAGCGCCCTGTCCTTGCACAGGGGGCCAGGACCGAGGGCGCGGGGTACGCGCTGCAATACTTGCTGCGCTGTCGCTTCGGCCATCAGTCGCACCCGATTGATCTCCATG
>Ga0209370_1002116_pt1 | contig 15112 bp, 12 predicted proteins | sample AgamicAtPrz_FD_187164 | JGI IMG/M metagenome (GOLD analysis project Ga0209370, IMG submission 187164) | Agave microbial communities from Guanajuato, Mexico - At.P.rz (SPAdes) (version 2) | ecosystem: Host-associated > Plants > Phyllosphere > Phylloplane/Leaf | place: Guanajuato, Mexico... | reverse complement strand
GACCTGACCGCCCATCACGTCGCTGGTGATCTGGGCACCGCCGCGATAGGGCACATGCACCAGCTTGATCTTGGCGCGCTCCTGCAGCATTTCCATGGCCAGATGCAGCATGGTGCCCACGCCCGAAGTGGCATAGGTCAGCGAGCCGGGCTTGGAACGCGCCAGGGCAATCAGCTCGTTCAGATTGTGCGCCGGCAGGCCGGGACGGGCCACGGCGACCACGGGGGCGATGGTGGTCAGCCCCACAGGGGTCAGATCCTTTTCGGCGTCGTACTTGACGGCGGAATTCACCAGCTGGGCAATGCTGATGGGGCCGTCAAAGCCCATGAGCAAGGTGTAGCCGTCGGCCGGTGCCTTGACGGCCTTGCTCACCCCGAGCACGCCGCCCGCGCCGGGCACGTTGTCCACCACGATGGACTGGTGCAGGCGCTCGCCCAGCTTCTGGCCGATCAAGCGCGCCGTGGTGTCCACATTGCCACCGGCACTGAACGGCACGATCAGCGTTATGGGCTTGGCGGCGGGCCAGGCATCGGCGGCGGCAAGAACGGGAGCGGAAAAACTGGCCGCAGCCATCAGGGCGGCGGTCGCGACAAGAGAGCGGCGTGGTATGGACATGTACAGGCAGCAGTGGGTCACGGGCACCTTGCCGCAGCATGCGGACGGCGGAGTGCCCGTGCAGGCCGGCAGGTCAAGACAACTGGCCGACCGGGGAGATGGGCGAAATTATCGACTCGCTTCTCGCGAAATCTCATAAATAAAACTACTTAGCAATCGATGCTTACCCTGGAAGCCTCTGATCCACGACCTCAAAGCACTGCCTGCCGGGCCATCAAGGCACCGGCGGTCTCGGCTACCAGGGCCGCCACCGCCTTGCCTGCCAGAGTGAAAGGGCGCTGACTGCTGGTAGCCAGCACCACATGCTGACGAAACACCCGCTCCGCCAGCGGAATGGCTGCGAGGCTGCCACAGGCCAGCTCCTCGCTGACGGCATGGCGCGGCAGCAGCGTGGCGCAGTCGTGCCGAGCCAGCATGCTCTTGAGGATCACCGAGGAGCTACCCTCCAGGATCACGTTCAGCCGCAGCCCCTGCCGGCCTGTCTGCTCATCGAGCAGGTTGCGGATGGCGTTGGGAGGCACCGGCAGCACCAGCGGCAGGCGCTCGAGCGTCTGCAGGCCCATGCTGACCGGCAGGGCCGTATCCGCCGGCGCCAGCATGCGCTGCAGCACACTCTGGCGGCCCACCACGCAGATCTGCGCATCGGCCAGCTTGCGGTAGCTGTTGCTGCCTCTGGCCCGGTAGCGGTTCAGGATCGCCATGTCGATGCGGCCCTGGCTCAGCGCCACCTCCATGTCTCCGCTATAGCCCTCTATGACGCGCAGCCGGATCTCGGGGAAGCGCTGCGCCACCTCGCCATACAGTGCCGCGGCCATGAAGCCGGCCACACCCGGCACCAGGCCCAACGTAACCAGGCCGCTGGGCACACCGGTCAGCTCCTTGCCCAGGCGCACCAGCGCCTCGGCCTCGGACAGCAAAGCCGAAACGCGCGGCAGCATCTGCTCGGCCAGTGCCGTGGGCTTGACGCCGCGTCCCGTGCGATAGAAGAGCGCGCCGCCCAGTGCGCGCTCCAGTTCGGCGATCTGCCGGCTCACGGCCGACTGCGCCAGTCCACGCTCGACGGCCGCGCGTGTCAGGCTACCGCCCTGGATCGCAGCGGCCAGCGTCCTCAGCGACTTCAGTGTCAGCAACTCCAGGGCTTCGGTGGCGTGGGTCATGGCAGCTTCTGCATCCATCTGAAAGCGAGATATCTGATTCTCATATTTCTGGTTGGCTCGCGGCTAGCTGTTTTCTACATTGACCTCCAGGAGACATGCACACCATGAACGGACCTCTCACCGGACTGCGCGTCCTGGACATCGCCACCATCATTGCCGCGCCCTCGGCCGCGGCCCTCCTTGCCGACTACGGCGCCAGCGTCGTCAAGGCCGAACTGCCCGGTGCAGGCGACGGCATGCGCGACTTCCCACCGCACAAAGACGGCAAGCCTCTGTGGTGGAAAGTAACCAACCGCGGCAAACGCCTGGTCACGCTCGACCTGCGCAAGCCCGAGGGCGCCGCGCTGCTGCTGCGCATGCTGCCTCAGTTCGATGTGCTGATCGAGAACTTCCGCCCCGGCACGCTGGACCGCTGGGGCCTGACCAAAGAGGCCTTGTGGCAGGCCCAGCCCAGCCTGGTGATACTGCGAACCACGGGCTTCGGCCAGAGCGGCCCCTACCGCGACCGGCCGGGCTTTGCACGCTTGTTCGAAGCCATGGGCGGCCTGACCTACATCAGCGGCGAAGCCCAGGGAGCGCCCATGCACTCAGGCTACCCACTGGCCGACAACGTCGGCGGACTGTTCGGCGCGGTAGGCGTGCTGGCTGCGCTGTGGCGCCGCGCCCGCAACCCGCAGGCCCCGGGCGAGGAAATCGATCTATCGCTGACCGAGGCCACGCTCAAGCTGCTCGAGTTCCTGCCCATCCAGCACGAGCAGCTAGGCACCGTGTATCAGCGCTCGGGCAATGCCAACCAGTACTCTGCACCGGCCGCGGTCTACCGCACTGCCGACGGGCAATGGGTATCGCTGTCGGGCAGCACCAATGCCATGTTTGCCAACAACTGCCGCGCCATAGGCCGGCCCGAACTGATAGACGAGCCATGCTTCGCCAACAACCGTGACCGCGTGCAGCATGCCCAGGAGCTGAACGGCATCTTCGCGGCCTGGTGCGCAGCACATCCGCTGGCGGCGGTGCTGGCCGCCTTCGAAGCGGCGCAGGGCACCATCGCCCCGGTCTACGGCATTGACCAGATCGAGGCCGACCCGCACATGCGCGCTCGTCAGGCCCTTTGCGACGTGCCCGACCGGGACTTCGGCAGCGTGCGCATGGCCAATGTCGTGCCGCGGTTCGCCCGATCGCCCGGCAGCATCCGCCACGCCGGCGGTTCACTGGGGCAAGACAACGAAGCGTTCTACCAGGGCGAGCTGGCAATGCCTGCCACCGAACTGGCCCGCCTGCGCGAGGCAGGCGTCATCTGAGGCACATCTGACACAAAGGAGACCCCATGTCGATTCCCGAACCTCACCACCCGCTTGTACGCCTGTCCCCCGATGAAGCCTCACTGCTTGAGCGCGTGAAAACTCTGGTGGCCGAGCGCATCGGGCCGGACGCCGACCGCGTGGCGCAGCAGGACGTCTTCGCCTGGGATACCTTCCGGCTGCTATGTCGCGAAGGCATCGTCGCCACCGCGTTCCCGCGCGCGCACGGCGGCAGCGAGGCGTCGATGATGCTGCGCGTGCGCATCATCGAGGAAGTAGCGTCTGTGTGTTCGACGGCCGCTTCGCTGGTCACAGGCACCGATCTGTCCTCGCGCCCCATCGTGGCCGGTGGCAGCGAGGCGCTGCGCTGCGCGCTGATCCCCGACCTGGCCAGCGGCGCACGCCAGTCGGCCTTCGCACTGACCGAGCCTGGCGCAGGCAGCGACGTGGCACGGCTGGGGGCGCACTATGCGCCGGCACCGCAGGGCGGCTGGACGCTCAATGGCAAGAAGAAGTTCATCACGCGCGCCAACGTAGCCGACATGTTCGTGGTGGTGGCGCGCCAGGCCGACGGCCCCGGCGGCGGCCGCGGACTGAGCGCCTTCGTCGTGCCACGCGACACGCCCGGCATCACGGTATCGCCGGTGATTCCCAAGCTTGGCTGGTACGGCGTGCCGATCGCGCTGGTCAGCTTCGACAACGTGCACATCGCGCCGGAGCACCTGCTCGGCAAGGAAGGCGAAGGCATGGCGCTGGCACAGGACACATTGCTGCGCGCACGCATCGGCCACGCTGCGATTGCGTTGGGCCGCGCCGCAGGCGCGCTGCAGATTGCCGCCCAGTACGCCAACCAGCGCCAGGTCTTCGGGCAGCCGGTGGGTGCACACCAGGGCATCCAGTGGATGGTGGCCGAGATGGCGGCCCAGATCGAGGCCGCACGCTGTCTGGTCTACAGCACCGCGCAGCGCTACGACGCGGGCGATGCCGACGTGGCCATCCATGCATCGATCGCCAAGCTGCATGCCACCGACCTGTGCATGCCCATCGTGGTCGACTGCCTGCAACTGCTGGGCGGCAACGGCTACCTCAAGGCCTTCCCGCTGGAGCGCTTCCTGCGTGACGCCAAGATGAACCAGATCGGCGAGGGTACCAGCGAGATTCACAAGACGCTGATCGGCCGCCATGTGCTGCGCCGTGCCGCAGCGCTGCCGCAGCACCCTTGCCTGGACATGGAGCCGGAGCTGTGGACATGAGCAATGCACTGACCAACGACCTCTGCCGCCGACTGGGCATACGCCTGCCCATCTTTGGTCTGGCCCACCGCATCGAAGTGGCCGCCGCGATCTCACGGGCCGGCGGGCTGGGCGTCTATGCCGCCGCGCGTGACGGCCCGCACGAGCTGCAGAAGAAGCTGCGCCAGCTGCGCGAACTGTGCCCCGAACACCCGGTGGGCGTGGACCTGCTGCTGCCCTCCGGCCTGCCCGAACACGACGACCGCGCAGCCGTGGCTGCCGCACTGCCGCAGGGGCACAGGGATTTCGTGCAGGGCCTGTTCAAGCAATACGACGTGCCGCCGGCCACCGAAGGCAACTTCTTCTCGCAGTACGTGCGCTCGCAGAGCCTGTTCGAGGAGCAGGTGGACGCCATTGCGGACAGCGATATCGAGGTCTTTGCCGCCGGCGTCGGCACGCCGGTGGAGGCGCTGGCACGCATCAAGGCGCGCGGCCTGCACACCATCGCCCTGGTCGGCAGCGTGCGCCATGCTCAAAAGGCGATCGCAGCCGGGGCCGACATCCTGGTGGCCCAGGGCTATGACGCGGGCGGCCACACAGGGCCCATCGGCACCTTCACGCTGGTGCCTCAGATAGTGGCGGCAGCCGAGGGACGGCCAGTAATCGCGGCCGGTGGCATCGGCACCGGGGCGCAGGTGGCGGCCTCGCTGGCCCTGGGCGCGCAGGGTGCCTGGCTGGGCACGCTATGGTTGGGCACGCGCGAGCACGAAATGCCGCAGGCGCTGGCAAAGAAGCTGATCGCTGCCGACAGCGAAGACACGGTGATCACGCGCGCCCACAGCGGCAAGCCCTGCCGCGTGCTGCGCAGCGCGTTCAGCAACGCCTGGGCACAGCCCGGCGCACCCGAGCCACTGTCTATGCCCTACCAGCAGGCTCTCACCGGCGATCTGCTGGCAGCGGTGGAACAGCACCAGATCGGGCCGCTGATGTACGAGGCTGCGGGGCAGAGCGTGCACTGGCTGCGCGGAATCGAGCCCGTGGCTGCCGTGATGGGCCGCCTGGTGACCGAGACACGCCAGGCCCTGCAATCAATGGCGGGTTACATCGCCTAGAACCGGAGAGACAAGCATGGACCGTCGGCAATTCCACCTTCAACTGTTGCTGGCCGGCCTGGTGCCCGGCATGGCCCGCGCAGGCATCGCGCCGAGCCCGGACGGCTACCCCGATCGACCGATCCGCATCGTGGTGCCCTACCCCGCAGGCGGCGTCGTCGACGTGGTGCTGCGCGCCGTCTGCGACCCGCTGTCCAACGCACTGCCGCAACGCATCGTGATCGAGAACCGTCCCGGTGCCGATGGCCGCATCGGCCTGGATGCGGTGGCCAAGGCCCCGGCCGATGGCTACACGCTGCTGGGCGTAGCGCCGATCCTCGCGGTGGGCGAGCACCTGATGCCCGAGATGAAGGCGCGCAGCAAGGACTTCGTGGGAGTGTGCGGCGTGGCCGCGCCGCCGACGGTGTTCGTGGTGCACGACACGGTTCCTGCCAGGACGCTGAAGGAGTTCGTCGCGCTGGCTACCGCCAGACCGGGCGAGTTCAACGCAGCCAACCCCGGCACCGGCAGCTCCATCCACCTGGCACAGGAGCTGTTCTTCGAGCGCACCGGCATCCGCTTGACCAACGTGAGCTACAAGGGCCAGCCGCCAGCGCTGCTGGACCTGGGCTCCGGCCTGCTGCAGTTCGCGCTGATCTCACAGAACCTGGTGCTGCCGCTGATCCAGTCCGGCAAGGTCCGGGCTCTGGCTGTCAACGCCGCAGCGCGCACGCGCTCGCTGCCCGAGGTGCCCACCATCGCGCAGGCCGGCTATCCCGATATCCTGGTGCAGTCCTGGTACGGCATTGCCGCACCGGCGAAGACTCCCGCGCCGGTGGTCGAGTGGCTGAGCCAACAGTTCCAGCGCGCGCTGGCGATGCCTGAAGTGCGCGCGCGGCTGGCAGCCACCGATGCGGAAATCCTGGCGCTGGATGCGGCACGCTTCACCGAGCTTATCGCCGTGGAGACCAGGCGCTGGGGCGCGTTGATCCACAAGCGCGGCATACGGTTGTGAGAGCCAGCGCCAAGAGCCGCAACTAGGGAAGATGCGAGGCGCTGCGCGCCGCGCCCTGCCCACAATCGATGGCCATGCTCTCCCCCAGCCAAGTCATCGTTCTGGCCACGCCGGTCTTTTTCGCACTGATTGCCGTGGAATGGGCCATCAGCCTAAAACGCGGGCGCAATGCCTATGCGCTGGCCGATGCCATCAGCTCGCTGAACCTGGGCATACTGAGCCAGACCAGCGCCGTCTTCACCAAGCTGCTGACGCTGGGCATCTACACCGTCGTGGCCAGCCATGTGGCTCTGATCGAGGCCGATGCCTTCTGGCTCAGCCTGCCGGGCTGGCTGCTGGCCCTGCTGTTCTACGACCTCTGCTACTACTGGCTGCACCGCATGGGCCATGAAGTGGGCGTGCTCTGGGCCGCCCATGCCGTGCACCACCAAAGCCAGGCCTACAACCTCTCCACCGCGCTGCGCCAGACCAGCTCCGGCGCGCTGCTGGGCTGGATCTTCTATCTACCCATGGCCCTGGCCGGCGTGCCGCCGCTGGTGTTTGCCGTGGTCGGGCTGATCGACCTGCTCTACCAGTTCTGGGTGCATACCGAGCAGGTCAAAAAGCTGGGCTGGTTCGACCGCTGGTTCTGCGCGCCCAGCAATCACCGCGTGCACCATGCCGTCAACGAGCGCTATCTGGACCGCAACTACGGCGGCATTCTCATCGTCTGGGACCGGCTCTTCGGCACTTACAAGACCGAGGACGACGAGGAGCCCTGCGTCTACGGCACGCGCGGCCTGCTCAAGAGCTGGGACCCGCTCTGGGCCAACTTCAGCGTCTACCGCCAGCTGGCGCATGACAGCTGGCATGCACGCAGCTGGCTGGACAAGCTTCGCGTCTGGTTCAAGCCGCCGGGCTGGCGGCCAGCCGATGTGGCGCAGCGCTTTCCCAAGCCCGCCTTCGACCTGGACGAGCACCGCATCATCTATGCCCCGCCCATGGGCACTGCGCTGCGCTGGTTTGCCGGCCTGCAGTTTGCGACGCTGGTTGCGGGCACTTCGGTCTTTCTCTGGCATGCCGACCAGTCGCCGCTGGCCACCAATCTGATCTGGTTCGGCGTGCTGCTCACCGGGCAATGGGCTCTGGGCGCTGCCATGCAGGGACGCATCAGTCTGTGGCTGGCGCTGATGCTGCAAAGTGGCGCACTGGCCACGGCCACGGCAGCGCTCGGTCTGCAGCCATGGCATTGGCTGTTCAAGCCTGCCACCATGGTTTTTGCTCTCATATGCATAGCTTCTTGCGCAAAGCAGAAATCAAAAACTATACAAAACATGTCTCAAAAGCATGTCCATCTGCTGCTGGCAGCTATTGTTTTTTCCATGGCTGGCGATGTATTCCTGATGCTGGACGGACAGTTGCAGACCAGTCTGTTCATTCCCGGCCTGGTCAGCTTTTTGCTGGCCCATGTCTGCTACGTTGCGCTATTCAAGTTCGATATGCCCTGGTTTGCCGATCGCCGCGCATTGCTGCTGGTGGCTGCGATCGGCGCCGCCATGTATGTCTTTCTCTGGACCCATGGCCTGCCCGCCGCCCTGCGTCTGCCCGTGGCCGCCTATGTCGGCGTCATCGCCCTGATGGCGGCCCAGGCCTGGGGACGCTATCGTCAACTGCGCAGCCGCGCCGCACTACTGACCGCCCTGGGCGCCAGCTTTTTCATGCTCAGCGACTCCATCCTCGCCATCAACCGTTTTGTGCAGCCGCTGCCCTGGTCCGCAGTGAGCGTGCTCGGCAGCTATTACGCCGCACAGGCCCTGATCGTCTGGGGCTGTGTGCGCCCATGGGCCGAGCCTGCAACCCACCAGGCCCCGGCGCAATTGCAACTGAAAACCACCTAGGGTTGACCCTGAACCCGGTCTCGACCGATAATCGACAGATCGCAATTTCAGGAGTCCCCACGTGGACAGTGCCAGTTCAACCAGTGATTTATCGCACGCCGCAATGGCTGCGAAGCTGGCCGACTGACAGACTCCCCCGGATCGGGAGTCGTCATCGACCGCCCCGCATCCCTCGCCCTCGCGATCCTCGCAACTTGCTGTTTGGCTTCCCGACCTTCGGGCCGCCCTGCCGTGCGCAGCACGGCTAGAGGCTTCAAGCTCGCAAGCTCTGCTCCTCACTGAGTTTTCGCGCCGCCATTCGCTCTGGTTTACTCCGGCTCGTGGCTGCGCCAAAACGTTTGTGCCGCGCTGCCGCCTGGCCCGCTCCCTCAACCGATGAGGAGAACGCCATGAGCAACCGCCTGACCCGCTCTCTGCACCAGCTGCGCCCCCTGCTGCTGCGCGCCCGCGCCATGCCCCGCCAGGCAGCGCCCGCCGCACCGGCAGCCTTGCCGCAAGCGCTGGAGCAGACGCTGGAGCTCGATGCACTGACCAGTTGGCCTACGCATCGCATCCGCAGCTATCTGAGCAGCCGCAGCGTACGCTGAGCAGCCTCGTCGCGGACCGGCTCCGGCCCGCATTTCATTCACTTTCAACCAAGGAACACGTATGGATCCCGACCCTAGTCGATCTTGCAGCGCGCCCTTCGCGGCGCACTGCCAGCCCATTGCCGTGCGTGTGACCCTCTTGGCTGCGCGCACGAACTGGAACCCCGTCCCGGGGTCGCGCGCCTGATGCCCTAGCAGCGGCGGGCAGCTCCCGGGTCACCCCCAAGGAGTATGCCCATGCAACGCCTCGCCTGGCTGCGCGTGCTGCAACGCAGCCGCCCCGCATCCCGCTTCAATGACTCTACCCGCCACCATGGCCTGACCCATGCCGTGATCTCGGCACTGAGCGAGCGCCGCACCGATGTGCTGCGCCACCTGGTCGACCGCCATGCAGCGCCCCTCATGGCCAGCGCCATGGCCAATCTCAGCATCCGCCAGCGCGCCGATGCGCTGTCGCTGCTGACCCGCGAGCAGCGCAACCGCATCGACAACCAGCTGCGCGCCAGCCAGGCGCAGCAGCCCTGGACGCGATTGGGCACCTCCGGCAAGACGCTGCACTGACCGGAGGCCGTGATGCAGACTCTCAAAAATCTGTTCCGGGCCTTTTTGCACAGCCACCGCATGGCCGGCCTCTTCGGCCGCCAGCCCATGCCCGCTGGCGACCCGTCCACAGCCGTCACAGTGCCTGCGACACAGGTACAGGCCCTGCAATCCGCCGCCTGCAGCCCCGTGGCTGCGCTGCTGCAGCAGCTTGACACATCGAGCCGGGGCCTGAGCCCCGAGCAGGCCCGGCAGCGCCAGCTACGCCATGGGCCCAACGAGGTGGCGCATGAAAGGCCGCTGCCCGCATGGCAACACCTGTGGCATTGCTACCGCAACCCCTTCAACCTGCTGCTGACGCTGCTGGCCGTGGTCTCCTATGTCACCGAGGACGAAAAAGCCACCATCGTCATCGCCAGCATGGTGCTGCTGTCCACGCTGCTGCGCTTTGTCCAGGAAGGGCGGTCCCGGCGCGCCGCAGCACGCCTGCAGGCCCTGGTCAGCAACCGCGTCACCGTGCGCCGCAAGACCGATGCACCGGCCGCAGACTTTCGCGACAGCGGCGGAGGCCATGACACCTCGCTGTCCGAGTTGCCCATGCGCGAGCTGGTGCCCGGAGACATCGTGGCCCTGTCGGCCGGCGACATGATCCCGGCCGACTGCCGCCTGCTGTCCGCCAAGGACCTGTTCGTGAGCCAGGCAGCCATGACGGGCGAATCGCTGCCCGTGGAAAAGGATGCGCGCACCCTCGCCTCCCTGCAGGCCGGCCAGTTGCTGGAAGCCGGCAACCTGCTCTTCATGGGCACCAATGTGGTCTCGGGATCGGCCATGGCCGTGGTCGTCGCCACCGGCAACCAGACCTATTTCGGCACGCTGGCAGCGCGCATCACCCACCAGGACCGCACTGCCACGGCCTTCGAGCAGGGCGTGAACAGCGTCAGCTGGCTGCTGATCCGCTTCGCGGCCGTGATGGTGCCCGTGGTGCTGTTCATCAACGGCTACACCAAGGGCGACTGGGGCGAGGCCTTTTTGTTCGCGCTGTCGGTGGCCGTGGGCCTGACGCCCGAGATGCTGCCCATGATCGTCACCTCCACGCTGGCCAAGGGCGCCGTGGTGCTGTCGCGCCAGAAGGTGATGGTCAAGCGCCTGGATGCGATCCAGAACTTCGGCGCCATGGACGTGCTGTGCACCGACAAGACCGGCACGCTGACGCAGGACCGCATCGCGCTGGAGCGCCACACCGATGTGCAGGGCCGTCCCAGCGAAGAGGTGCTGCAGTTCGCCTACCTCAACAGCTACTACCAGACCGGGCTCAAGAACCTGCTGGACCGTGCCGTACTCGAGCATGTGGAGCTGCACACGCGGCTGCATGTCAACGAGGACTACCGCAAGGTCGACGAAATTCCGTTCGACTTCCAGCGCCGGCGCATGTCCGTGGTGGTGGCCGAGCGCAATCACCACCACGAGCTGATCTGCAAGGGGGCGGTCGAGGAAATCCTGGAGGTCTGCACACATATTCGAGACAGCGGGCGCGACGGAGACACGCGGCTGCCGCTCACGTCCGAGCGCCGCGGGCAGGTGCGCGCCGTCACCGAGGGCCTGAACAGCGAGGGGCTGCGCGTGGTGGCCGTGGCCATGAAGGAAGTGCCGCTCGACAATAACACCTACGGCATCGCCGACGAGGCCGAACTGACCCTGATCGGCTACGTGGCCTTTCTCGACCCGCCCAAGGAATCCACCCAGGCCGCCATTGCTGCGCTGCTGCAGCACGGTGTGGCGGTCAAGGTGCTCACGGGCGACAACGAACTGGTGGCACGCAAGGTCTGCCGCGACGTGGGTCTGCAGGTGGACGAGGCGATTGTCGGCAACGACATCGAAGCCATGGACGAGGAGCAGCTGCGTCGCTGCGTGGAGTCGCACCTGCTGTTCGCCCGCCTGACGCCGCTGCACAAGGAGCGCATCGTGCATGCGCTGCGCGCCAACGGTCATGTCACGGGCTTTATGGGCGACGGCATCAACGACGCGCCCGCGCTGCGCGCCGCCGATATCGGCATCAGCGTCGACAGCGGCGTGGACATCGCCCGCGAGGCGGCCGACATCATCCTGCTGGAGAAAAGCCTGATGGTGCTGGAGCAGGGCGTGCTCGAAGGACGTCGCACCTTCAGCAATATGCTCAAGTACATCCGCATGACGGCCAGCTCCAACTTCGGCAATGTATTTTCGGTGCTGATCGCTTCGGCCTTCATCCCGTTCCTGCCCATGCTGCCCATGCAGCTGCTGATGCAGAACCTGCTCTACGACCTGTCGCAGATCGCCATTCCCTTCGACAACGTGGACGAGGAAATGGTCGCGCGGCCGCTGCGCTGGAACCCTCAGGACCTGGGCCGCTTCATGCTCTTCTTCGGCCCCATCAGCTCGCTGTTCGACGTGCTCACCTTCGCGCTGATGTGGTTCGTCTTCCATGCCAGCACGGCCGCAGAGCAAAGCCTGTTCCAGTCTGGCTGGTTCGTGGTGGGGCTGCTCACGCAGACGCTGATCGTGCACATGATCCGCACGCCGAAGATCCCGTTTGTGCAAAGCCGTGCCTCCTGGCCCTTGCTGGCCGCCACGGCGACCATCATGGCCATAGGCATCTTCCTGCCCATGGGCCCGCTGGCCGGACATTTCAAGCTGCAGGCCCTGCCGCTCGGCTATTTCCCCTGGCTCATCGTCATATTGCTGGCCTATGCTGTGCTGACCACGCTGCTCAAGCGCGTCTATATCCGCAAGTACGGCTGGTGAGCTCCGGGCCGCATATTTCATGAACCCAAGCACCTGTCCATAACCAATAACAATCAGAACTTCATGCAATCCCTACAGAACTTCAATCTGCTCGCCACGCTGAACACGGTGCTGTGTCTTCTCGTGGCCTTTGTCTGCGGCAGCATCATCGGCCTTGAGCGCCAGATACGCCAGCGCACGGCGGGCCTGCGCACCAATACCCTGGTCGCCGTGGGCGCGGCCGTGTTCGTCGACCTGGCCATGCGCGTCTCGGGAGCGGACGGCGCCACGCGCGTCATCTCCTATGTGGTTTCGGGCGTGGGCTTTCTGGGTGCCGGCGCCATCATGAAGGAAGGAGCCAACATCACGGGGCTGAACACCGCCGCCACGCTATGGGGCTCGGCCGCCGTGGGCGCCTGCGCGGGCGCGGGCCTGCTGCCCGAGGCCGGCCTTGCCACCCTGTTCGTGCTGGCCAGCAACACCTTGCTGCGCCCCGTGGTCAACTACATCAACCGCCATCCCGTGGCCGAGCATGCCAGCGAGGCCACCTACTATGTCTATGTGATCTGCGGCCAGCAAGCCCAGGCCGATGTGCGCGAAGGCATGCAGGAGCTGCTGGAGGCGGCCAACTACCCTGTGCGCGCAGTCGAAAAGCACGAGATCCCGCCGCACAACACCGAAATCGAGGCCGAGCTGTTCGCCACGGCCGTGCATGCCGAGGAGCTGGACCAGGTGGTCACGCAGATCGAAGCCTTGCCCGGCGTGCTGCAGGCCTTCTGGAACGCCGGACCGCAGAGCAATTGATCCCCCTGAGCCGCTGCGCGGCTTCCCCCCAGGGGGACGACATCTTCGCTGCGGGGCGGCGGGGCCGCCCAGGCCCTTGCTCGATGTCTCTGATTTGGGTTGCGCCAGTTTTATGCTGCATTGTCTCCCGGGGGCTGCAGGCCCAGGTGCCGGTAGGCGGCCTGGGTGGCCATGCGCCCGCGCGGCGTGCGCTGCAAAAAGCCCTGCTGGATCAGATAGGGCTCGATCACATCCTCGATGGTGCCCGACTCCTCGCCGATACTCGCCGCGATATTGTCCAGACCTACCGGGCCGCCGTCGAAACGATGCACCACGGCTTCGAGCAGCTTGCGGTCCATGATGTCAAAGCCCTGGGGGTCCACATCGAGCATGGCCAGCGCCTTGTCGGCAATCTCGCGCGTGATGCGGCCGTCGCCCTTGACATCGGCATAGTCGCGCACGCGGCGCAGCAGGCGGTTGGCAATGCGCGGCGTGCCGCGCGAGCGGCGCGCGATCTCGAAGCAGCCTTCCGCGTCAATCGGCGCATTGAGCAGTCCGGCGCTGCGCCTGACAATGCGCGAGAGCTCCTCCGAGGTATAAAACTCCAGCCGCGCCACGATGCCGAAGCGATCGCGCAGCGGGTTGGTGAGCATGCCGGCGCGCGTGGTCGCGCCCACCAGCGTGAATGGCTGGAGATCGAGCTTGATGGAGCGTGCAGCCGGGCCTTCGCCGATCATGATGTCTATCTGATAGTCCTCCAGCGCCGGGTAGAGGATTTCCTCGACCACCGGGCTCAGGCGGTGAATCTCGTCGATGAACAGCACATCGTTGGGCTCGAGATTGGTGAGCAGTGCCGCCAGATCCTTGGGTTTTTCCAGCACCGGGCCGCTGGTCTGGCGCAGGTTCACGCCCAGCTCGGCTGCGATGATGTGGGACAGCGTGGTCTTGCCCAGGCCCGGCGGGCCGAACAACAGCACATGATCGAGCGCCTCGCTGCGCTTCTTGGCAGCGCCAATGAAGATCTCGAGCTGCTCTCGCGCCTTGGCCTGGCCCACATATTCGTCGAGCTGCTTGGGGCGCAGGGCACGCTCCAGCGCCTCTTCGCCCTGGGACGAATGCCCGGCCGAAACCATGCGCGGCGCAGCCGCCTCGGGGTCGGCGGCCGCGCTTCTGGCCTTGCGTGCAGGTGCGGGACTGGCCGCAAATTCGTCCACATGAATCGTCATGGCGGTGATTGTGCCCCAAGCATGACAGGGACACTGATTAAAAATACAGGGAAAACAAAATCCCACAGTTGCAGTGCCCCACATTGACGGCCGGCCCCTGGCTTTGCGCACAATGACGGCAAAGATCCGAGGAGCTTTTTCATGCGTATTCACACCCTGGCCTGTACGGCCGCCCTGCTTTGCCTGTCCGTCGCTGCCCAGGCTGCGCTCAAGGCCGGCGATGCAGCACCTGGCTTCAAGACGCCCGCGGCCGTTGCCGGCAAGGCTTTTGACTTCGATATGGCCGAGGCGCTCAAGAAAGGGCCGGTGGTGCTGTATTTCTTCCCCAAGGCCTTCACCCAGGGCTGCACGCTGGAAGCCCATGCCTTTGCCGAAGCCACGCCCCAGTTCGCGGCCATGAAAGCTACGGTGGTGGGCATGTCACATGACGATATCGACACCCTCAAGCGCTTTTCCACCGAGGCCTGCCGCGACCAGTTTGCCGTGGCATCGGACCCTCGGGCCGTCACCATCAAGGCCTATGACGCGGGTGCTGCCGCCAACCCTGCCAGGGCCGACCGCATCTCCTATGTGGTGGGCCAGGACGGCAAGGTAAAGTTCGCCCTTGTCAGCAGCGACCCGCTGGCCCATGTGGAGCAGACCAAGGCGGCCGTCAGGCAGTTGCAGGGGAAATAGGCCCGGCCCTCGGTCACTGCGCCAGCCAGTTCCCGATCTGGCTGCTGAAGGTCCGGTCGAAGCGGCTGTAGACATCGGAGCCGCCGCTGACCGTACACGAGCTGCTGCCGCCGGACAACGTGCCCACGACGCGTCCGCCCGCAAACATGGCCGAGCCACTGCTGCCGCCTTCGGTCACGCCCTTGCTCCAGCCGACGTTCACAAAATCGCTCTGGGCATTGCCCGGGCTGCAGGTGATGCTGCCGGCGCCCAG
>Ga0209370_1002115_pt1 | contig 15113 bp, 12 predicted proteins | sample AgamicAtPrz_FD_187164 | JGI IMG/M metagenome (GOLD analysis project Ga0209370, IMG submission 187164) | Agave microbial communities from Guanajuato, Mexico - At.P.rz (SPAdes) (version 2) | ecosystem: Host-associated > Plants > Phyllosphere > Phylloplane/Leaf | place: Guanajuato, Mexico... | reverse complement strand
TCACGCTGGTCGGCTCGGGCTCGATCGTCGAGCCGCAGGAAGGCGCGCGAACCTGGGCGTTCAAGATGGCGCAGAGCGACCGCGCGATGGCCGACGTGATGACGCGCTACATGGCCAACCACGGCGTGAAAACGGTCGGCTTCATCGGCTTCGCGGACAGCTATGGCGACAGCTGGCTCAACGAATTCACGCGCTTCGCGGACCTGCGCAAGATCCGCGTGATCGCGACCGAGCGCTTCAACCGCACCGACGCGAGCGTCACGGGTCAGGCGCTGAAGCTGATCGCGGCGAAACCCGACGCGATCCTGATCGCCGGCGCGGGCACGCCGACCGTGCTGCCGCAGCGCACGCTGATCGAGCGCGGCTACAAGGGCGCGATCTACCAGACGCACGGGATCGCGACGCCGGAATTCATCAAGCTCGGCGGCAAGGATGTGGACGGGACGCTGTTCCCGACCCAGCCGGTCGTCGTCGCGCGCACGTTGCCGGCCGACCATCCGGCCCGCCAGGCCGCGCTCGCGTTCGTCGATGCGTACGAGACGAAGTACGGCGCCGGCACGGTCACGCAGTTCGCGGGCGATGCGGCGGGCGTGTATCCGCGCCTCGCCGATGCGGTCGGCCGTGCGCTGAAGGCCGCGCAGCCCGGCACGCCGGCCTTCCGCACGGCGCTGCGGCGCGAACTCGAACGCGCGCACGAGCTCGTCGTGCCGAACGGCGTCGTCAATACGAGCGACAAGGATCACGTGGGGCTCGACCAGCGCGCGAGCGTGATGGGGATCGTGAAACAGGGCCGGTTCGTCTATCTGAGCCAGTGACTTGCATGCCGGGCACCGGGCTGCTTGCCCGGTGCCCCGTTTTCCGCCATAATCCGCGTTTCGCCGCGCACCACCGTATGCGCGGCCAGGATCAAGCCCAGGTGGTGAAATTGGTAGACGCAGGGGACTCAAAATCCCCCGCCGCAAGGCGTGCCGGTTCGATTCCGGCCCTGGGCACCATGACGTAGTTCCGGGAAATTCCCGGAAGTCCCAAAACCCGCGACAGCACAAGGCTTCGCGGGTTTTTTCATTCCGGCAAAGTGCCGTGTGGTGCGTAGACAGCCGGGGGCAAGCGGGGGCAACATTGGGGGCAACCCATCTGAAATTGCCTTACCTGTCAGGAGTTGCCCCCGTGCCATTAACCGATACAGCCATCCGGAACGCCAAGCCTGCCGACAAGCCCGTGCGCCTGTTCGACGGAGGCGGCCTCTATCTGGAAATCGCCCCGAGCGGGGGCAAGTGGTGGCGCCTCAAATACCGATTTGGGGGCAAGGAAAAGCGCTACTCGCTCGGCGTCTACCCGGAAGTTACATTGGCGACCGCACGGAAGAAGCGCGACGAAGCCCGTGAAAAGCTCGCTGCCGGCATCGATCCGGGTGAAGCGAAGAAGGCGGAAAAAAGAGCCAGCCTGCTCGCAGCCGCCCATTCGTTTGAGGTTGTCGCTCGCGGCTGGATGGACGAGCGCAAGACGACCGTGGAGCCAGCGCAGCATGCCAAGACGCTCGCCCGCATGGAGAACGATGTATTCCCATGGCTCGGCAAGCGCCCTATCGCTGAAATCGACGCCCCGGAGATACTGGTCGTGCTGAAGCGCGTAGACGGGCGTGGAGCCAGATTTACCGCCCATCGCATCCGCAGCGAGATTAGCCGGGTATTCCGCTATGGCATCAAAGAGGGGCACTGCAAGGCCGATCCGGCCCGCGATCTGGTAGATGCAATCCCGCCCGCCCAGACAACACACTTTGCCTCAATCACTGAGCCGGAGAAAGTGGGCGAGATGCTTCGCGCGTTCGACGGCTTCACGGGCACGTTCCCGGTTCTCTGCGCGCTCAAGCTAGCCCCCATGCTGTTCGTTAGGCCGGGCGAGTTGCGGAAAGCAGAATGGGCGCAATTCGACCTCGACAAAGGAGAATGGCGCTATTTCGTCAACAAAACGAAAACGGATCACCTTGTTCCGCTGGCCGCGCAGGCTGTCACGATTTTGCGCGAGCTTCACGCCCTGACTGGCGAAGGCGTCTACGTGTTCCCCGGTGCTCGCGACCGAAATCGGCCGATGAGCGAGGCCGCTATCAATGCAGCCCTTCGTCGGCTCGGCTACGACACTCGCACCGAGATTACCGGTCACGGCTTCCGGGCAATGGCACGGACGATCCTGCATGAAGAGCTGGAGGAAAAGCCGGAAGTGATCGAGCACCAACTAGCGCATACGGTCCCTGACAGCCTTGGGCGGGCGTACAACCGAACAAAGTTCATCAAGGCACGACGCTCGATGATGCAACAGTGGGCGGACTACCTCGACAAGCTCAAAGCCGGGGCGGAAATCATTCCGATCGCGGCGGCAGGATAGACCCGTGCCGCCACGCGTATGACCCCCTTGCCTCGCACCTCCCACCGATTTTTCAGAGTCGGCACCGCACTGTCGGCTCCGTGCATTTCGGTATGAGTATGACCCCCCTTAGGCGCGCCGAGAGTAGGAAAAACACGCGGGTGTGAGCCCCCGCGTCTTTGCCCTAGACGCAGGGTCCCCCGCTTTCCGCCCGCCCCGACACTTGCGGCCGGCGCAACAATGCCCGATCGGGGGCGCATCGCGGCCCCCCCCTCAAAAACGCGTTGGCGACGCACCTCAAATCCCAGAGAGCCGCGCCCCGTCTGGCTTCGCGATCGATACAGGCGATCGACGCCTGTCCGCTCAGTGCAAAACGAGTTGGAGATTTGGAGATAAACGCCTGAATCGGCCGCAAAGCCTTATGGGGTAAGGCTTCGTGTGTCTCCAAACGATTTGGAGAACGCTGGAGATACTGGAGATAAACCGGGCTGGATTGTTACGGCTACGGCAAGATTCGCGGCAACCGCCGCCCCGGTTTCGTCTGGAGCGTATCGCTCAAAGTAACTTTGACGCACGGGCCAAAATGCCGCGCAAAGGAATGCCCGCCACCGCCCTCCCGGACGGCGGCGGCGTCTTTCACAGTTCGAGCGTGAAGATCGACGGCAACACGCGATAGACCATGAACTTGCCGTGACCGGGGATGTACTCCTGCCGGTACGGATAGCCGTCACTACGCGGCATCAGCACACCCCGCTTCATCAGTGCCTTGGCGACGATCTTGTGATCGAAGCCGGCGCACACGTCCTTGCGAAACACGGCCGCTTCGATCAGGTATTCCGTCTCGACGCTTTCGGCATCGTCGGCGCTCATCTTGCCGCCAAACTCGGCGTAATACTCGCGATCGGAGGCGATGGGCGTGCGCCGCTCGTCGCGCTTCACGTGCTGCTTGAAGCCCGCTCGATGCGGCACGTTCGGCCGATGGTCGTCCTGCGCACGGTTCATCCACACAAACCGGTTGTCGCCGTGCGCGGCGAGGAAATGCTGTACCTGCCGCACGGCTTCGGCCTCGTCGGAATTGCCGGTACCGCCGCGCAGTTCGAGCCAGCCTTCGAAGCAGCGACGCGCGGCCTCGACCGCTTCGCCCTGCGGCCAGCCGGTCAGCCCGTGCGCCGTCGCCAGCTCGCCGGCCACCGCAACGAGGCAGAACCGCTTGGCGACGCGCGCGACCTGCGAATGCGAGCCGTCCGGCACCCATTGCCCGACCAGCTCGTCGACGCGCATGCGCAGATGCTCGGCCAGCTCGCCGGCCTGCGACGACGCCCATTCGATGAACGCGGGGCCGGCCGTGCCGTAGTGCATGCCGGCGTGCCGCTCTAGATGCTCGATCAGCGCGGCCGGCGTCGGGAAGCCGTGCAACCTCTCCACCACGCCCATTTCGCCGACCTCGGCCGGGATCGCGGGCAAGCGCACCTCGATACCGCCTTTCATGGGCTTGTTGCCCTCGGCCATCAGCGCGGACACGCTCTTTTCGCCGTTCGACAGGAACAGCAGCCGCCACGTGAGAACCGGCTTGGCCGAGCCGCTCCGCGAGGCGCGGGCCTTGCCGGACTCGTTCGCGAGCATGTAGATCACATCGCCGACCAAGCGCGGCTCGACCTGCCCGATTTCATCGAGGATCAGCAGCGCATCGCTATGCTGCGTGGCGACGGCTTCGAGCGCGTTGTCGGTCGCCTTCCAGCTCCGCACGTAGTCCGGCGACCCGAACACGGACGCGGCGATGACACCGCCCGTCGACTTGCCCTTGGACGTCGTGCCGAGCAGGTGAAAGCCGCCCGACTGAAGGCCGGAAAAGTGCAGCAGCGGACCAGCGAAGGCGGTAGCGACGCAGAACAGCAGCCGGCTATTGCCGACGCAGTAGGCCGCGACCTCGCGTTGCCAGTCGTCCAGCGTGCCGCGCTCCTTGAACTGGCTCTGGATGGGCGTGTCGGCCTGATAGATCAGCGCCTCTTTGCCGGTACCGATCACGCGATCGGGCAGCACGAATGCGCCGTGATGCCAGCCGACACGCGGCACGCAGCGCACGCGCTCGTCCGGCTGCGCCATCTGCACATAGTTCGCGATCTGCGTGCGGGCGATCTGCGTGACGCCGAGCTTCACGCCCATGTCGAGCAGCATGCGGCGCAGCTCCGTGCCGTCGCCTGCAAAGAGGCCGGCCGGCACCGCCCATCGTTTCAGGATGCCGTCGCGATCCGTGAATTCGAGCAGGTAGCCCCACTCGCTGTTCATCTCGTTCCGGGTCTCGGCAATCACGTCGATTCGCGTACTGACCCAATGCGGCGGGAGCGGGTCGCCCTGATTGTTGAAGCCGTGAAACCACACGCCCTTGTCGTCCACGACGAACCGCGACTTGCCGTCCTGCGCGCGGGCCGTTTTCGGGCGCTTGGCGGGCTTCGCGGCGGCTGGAGCAGCCTTGCCCTTGCCAGCATCCGTCGAGCCGGCCGGCGCGAGCGCAGCACGTACGGCGGCGGCCACCGCATCCGGGCCGACGTGCGCAGCCAGGTCGTTGAAGTCGGTGCCGGCCGCTGGACGGTTCGAACCGAAGTCGGGCACGGCGACGATGCCGGCGACGGCATCGGCCGCCGCGCGAGCCTTCGTCACGCCCGGATTGCCCTTCGTGGTGTGGTCGTCGTCGGCGCACACGACGATTCGGGCGGCCGGATACTGGCCGCGCAGCGCCGTCGCCACCGCGTGCAGGTTGCCGGCGTCGAACGCGACGGCGGCCGGATAGCCCGTCGCGGCCGCGAGCGTCGCGCACGTGGCGTAACCCTCGCCAATCAGCAGCGTGGACGGCGCGGAAGACAGCGGACCGCCGATCAGCGAGAAGCAGCCCGCCTTGCGGCCGTTCGGCAGATAGCGTTTCTGGCCGTCCGTGAGGACGAACTCCAGCGTCCACAGCTTGCCGTCCGCGTCACGGGCCGGGATAACGAGGGCGCCGTCACATGCGGCCGTGCCAATGCACAAGCCGCCGCGATAGACGCGCAGCGCGTCGACCGGGATGCGCTTGCGAACGAGATACGGGTGATCGGCCGGCGCAGGCTCGGCCGTCGTCCAGATCGATTCCGCAAGCGCCGACGCGGCTTGCTGTTTCTCGGTCAGTTCGGCCAGCTCGGCCGCTTCGCGGGCCGCGCGCTCGGCCTTCTGCCGCTCGCGCTCCGCTGGATCGACCGGCTTCGCCCGGTGCGCGCGCGGGTCGAAGCCGCCGAGCTTGGCGAGGTGAAACAGCGTGTTGATGGTGATCTTGCCGCCCTTGAACGACTTCCACACATCGCGCGCGTCCTTGCCGTTGTAGTTCTGCGCGCCTTGGCTCCATTCGTTCCAGAGGGCGAAGCCCTCCTCGCCAAACTCGGCCTTGAGCGCCATTCCCACCTGACTCCACGTGTCGCGGTCGTCAGGCGGGATATAGCCGAGCGCGACTCTCGCCCGCTCGAATTCGGACATGGGTGCGTTACTCATAGGTTCCCACTGGACGCGCGTCGGTCGGCTTCCGATTAGTAGTCCATACCGGGCAAGCAGCTACCCGACGCGCGAAGAATTGAATGATGCGGCGATGCCTAGCGGCGCAGCGTCAGCCGGCCGCGCGAGGCACCGACAGAACGGCCCCGCCGGCCGTGACGTCGTTGCTGTAGACGTAGCGGCCGAGCCGCGACTCGCCAAGGGCGTCGTTGGCCGCCTCCAGCGCCGCGCCGATCGACGGCAGGGACGCGCGGAACAGGCTCAGCACAAGCCAATAGTCGTCATCGGACATGGCCTTGTCAGCCGCCCAATGCAGGCTGTCCAGCAGCTCCATCGCATCGCTGATCCGTGTCCCGATGCGGGCGGAATCGGGGCGGTTCACCTCGGCCACGAAGTGCGACGCGAGCGGCTGCACGGCATTCTTGTTCGTCTTTGCCATGACCGCCCCTCAGTGCGTCGTGCGCGGTTCGCGCGTGACGAGGCCGAGCGCCGCGAACAGGTGCTGCTGCACGCGCCCCATCAGGCCGGCCGCGAACGCTTGGCGGCTGATCGTCACGCGGTGCGCGTCGACGTCGCCCGCGTCCTGCATGGCGGATTCCATGCCGCGCGCGAACGCAGCGGCCTGATGCGCCGCGTAGTCGTGCAGCCGCACGTCGCCTTTCAGGTCGAGCCATGCGTCGGCGCAAATCGCGCCCAGGTCGACGGCGAATTGCAGCTCGATCGGTGCGCCGGTATCGAGCGGCGGTGCGTTGTCGAATCCGTCGACAACCGCGGTTCGGATGCGCTGATCAGTCATGGCACACCTCCGGCTGCGCAGTACGGCGCATTTCGGCCGAATACCGGCTCGCGACGCTTTGCCCCATGTCGACGAGCGCTCGCTCGTAGGTGCCCTCCGCAAGATGCGAACGGACAGCATCGAACAGGGCTTCGAGCTGGGCGAACTGATGGGCCGCACACATGGCGATCATCGTGACTTCGTTCGGCAGGCGGTATTTAGACATGGCGCACCTCTAGAATCGACGCGAGGAGGCGCCGGACGTCGATCGTGCAATCCAACTCCGCTTCGCCGCGAATCGGCGTGAGGTTCCAGTCGTGGACGGCTGCGTGCATGAAGTCGCCAGACCGGCGACCGCAGACGCTACGCCCCGAGACGGGACCGCCCAAGATCCGCACGCGCCAATCGTGATCGGGCGTCGGGCGAGCCGATGCCACCTCGACCAACATGCCGATACGCGAGCGAGCATCGCATTTCGTGACGATCGCCAGATCGCCGATCTTGCAGCGCAGCTCAGCCATGACGCACCTCCGCACGGACGAGCGCGGCGATCGCGGCCAGTGCCGCGCCGGTTGCGTCGAGCGCGTCCTGATACGTGCTGGCGGTTGCCGCGTCGCGCAGTGCTGCGCGGACGATGGATTGAATGAGGTGGGATTGCTGCCCGGTATGGGCGTGCATGGACTGGCGCAAGATGCGACCTCCGACGTTGGCGTTTCGGAAGCCCGCACCCCACTTCCAAATGGGGTGGGCGGGCAGACAGCAGGGTTGGAAGACCGGAACGTCGGCACCGGCAGGCCGAAGCCTCCCCACCATCGCCCACCCATTGAAAAAAGGCGCGCAAAGGCACACGGACGTAAAAAAACCGCACATTGGCGGTCGTCCGCCGACATTTTCCGGGCTTCCAAACCCGGTTCGCTGTTGTTTCAGCGACACGCACAGGATACCGCGCGGGGCCAGACGACGCAAATCGCGACGCCCCTTTCCCCGCATTGCCGAGCGCAAAGTAACTTTGGGCGAGCATCAGGCGGCCTCCCCCTTGAGCACGGCGGTCGCCAGCTTGAACTGTTCGATATCCAGTCGCGAGCTGCCCTGCGCCAGCGATTGGCCGAGCGCGACGCCCCGCAGCAGCGCGCTAACTTGCAAGCGGCGCGTCCTGTCCGTGCACTGCGCATCGATGTCGTTGTAAAGCGCACGATAGGCTTTCCGCAGCTGTTGGTACTGTTGACGACGATAGTTCGCGGAATCCTGTTCAGCAGCGGCAATCGCCTGGACGAACTTCTCGCAGGCGGTGCCAAGTTGCTTTGTCGTCAGGCGCGGGGCTTCGAGCGCGAGCGTCGAGGCGAGCGTGACGGCGATCGCTACGAGCTTCCCGGTGTCGTCGCCACGGTTCCAGAAGCAACCCTCGATGTCATCGAGGATTCCTGCGAGCTTGCGGAGTCGGGCGTCGCGGCAACGTACGAACGCGGCGTCGCGGGCCGTGACGGCCGCGCCCATCGCCCGACCATACGGGCCGCCGCGATCGATCATAAGGGAGGGCGCGCTCATGCTTGCTCCCGCGTCGATTGGCGGGATTCGACCCAGTTCTGGACGTCTTGCGCGCGCCAGCCGACGCTCCTGGCCCCTAACTGGACCGGCGCTGGAAACTTGCCTTCACGAATCCAGCGATACAGCGTCGTTTTCTTGACGCCGACGCAATCCAACACACCAATAAGTCGAAGAATCTTAAGAGCCATTTTCTGTTCAGAAATGGCCTGTTCCGCAAGAAGGAGGAAAACGGTGGCAATAAACCGCGCCCGTACTATCAAAGTACGGGCGCAATGAGGTTCGCGGGAGAGGCACAAAGTAACTTTGCAAAGTTACTTTGCACGGCGCGCCGTGCGCGGTATCATTCGTCCCAACAAGAGCTATGCGTTTCCTAGGCGCGGTGGCTCTTGTGGTTCCTCCAATTATGGAACAGGCAGCCAAGCCAAAAAATCGCCGGCGGGATGTGTTGGTAGCACACCCCCGGCACCCTCTCGTCAGCGCGACGAAATATGTTCAACGATTGAGCATTCCCCGCCTTTTTCCCTTGTATCGCCCACAGATTCCTAGAGCCGTGACCTTGCCCCTGTTTCACGAATCCCATAACCGAGGCAATCAGGCCGCTTGCCCTTGCTGAGCGGCGGCCCAGTTCTTCTCGAACGTCATGGGGCTGACGTAGTTCAATGTCGAATGGAGCCGACGGGCATTGTAGAAGCCGAGCCAGTCGATGACTTCGTCCATTGCCGCACGTCGCGTCGCAAAGTGCCGGCCGTGCAGCCGCGCCACCTTCAGCGAACCCCACAGGCTTTCGGTCGGTGCATTATCCCAACAATCGCCGCGCCGACTCATCGACGAACGCATGCCGTACGCCTTGAGCGTGTCCTGGAAGAGCCCGCTGCAATACTGGCTGCCACGGTCGCTATGCACAATCACGCCGGCGTCGGGACGGCGTCGGAACCACGCCATGCGCAGCGCATCCGTGACCAGCTCGGCCTTCATATGCGGCTGCATCGACCAGCCCACCACCTGCCGGCTAAACAGGTCGATAACGACGGCCAGGTACAACCAGCCTTCAGCCGTCGCCAAGTAGGTGATGTCGCTCGTCCAGACCTGATTCGGCGCCAGCGCCGTGAAGTTGCGCTCGAGCAGATTCGGCGCGACCGGCAGGCCATGATTCGAGTTCGTCGTCGCGATGTACTTGCGCTTGTGCCGAGCACGCACGCCATGCTGCACCATCAGCTTGCGAACGCGCTCCTTACCCACGCGTACGCCGCGCGCAACCAGTTCTTTCCACATGCGCGGCCAGCCGTACTCGCCTTTCACTTCCGCGTGAATCGCCTTGATGTGCGCCAGCAGTGCATCGTCACTCACGCGGCTGCGCTGCGGCTTGTCCTGGGCGACACGTTGCCGTCGCTGGTGAAAGCCGCTGGGGCTGACTTCCAGAACCTCGCATAACACCGAAATCGGCCAGTGACGGCGATTGCGTTCGATGAAGGCGTACTTCACGTTGAGTCCTTCGCGAAGTACGCACAGGCCTTTTTTAGGATGTCGCGCTCCATCTTCAGCCGCGCCACTTCGGCACGAAGTCTCGACAACTCCATCTGCTCCGGGCTTACCGGCTTCGTGCCAACTCCTCCGAGCTTGCCTTCCTGTTCAGCTTTGAACCAGTTGGAAATCGATTGCGCCGGCACGTCCAGCGTCGCGGCCACCGCCGCAACGCTCTGGCCTGCCTTGACCAGCCGAACGGCTTCCAGCTTGAATTCGAGCGTGTAGCGCGCTCGTTTCGCCTTGTTCATCTTCTTGACTCTCCTTGCTTGAGTTTAAACGCTCAGCAAGGGATTCGTTTTTCGGGAGCAAGCTCAATGCGCGGGGCGCACACGTTTCGTATCCGTGTTTCGGTGCGCTACACGTGCAGCATCGTGCGCGTGTCTGCAGCCGGAGCGAGGATTGGGCCACCGGTGCGTTTGTCAGTATCGCGCGATGACTGTGGCCGATGGCGGGAAGATTCGCCCGATGGCGCTCTGCGAGGCGCTGGCGCCGGGTGCGATGACGATGGCGCGCAGGCTGGGTGAGGTGCGTGGGGGGGCGGCGATAGCGATAGTCACGCGCCTGCGCCGACAACCGGTCGGCCGCAACTCCGTACGGAGCTGTGGCCGATCGACGATGGCGACGATGCGGTCCGGTTCAAACGGTGCTCGACGGCAGCGACGTATCCGGATTAAGCGTCGGATCGAGTCAGTCTTCGCCATCCGACGGGGGTAGATCGAGAACGAGCTTGACCGCGCTGTAGTTGGCCTTGAGCGAAAACACGCGGCCGATCACGAGAAACGTCTGCCGCGAATTTTCGAGCTCGACGAAGTCGCCCGGCTGCGGGACATGCGCGCCCTGGTCGTAGGAGAAGCTGGTGTTGGTCTGCTCACCGATGGCTTCTGCGGCGTGTTCGGTGAATTCGATCGTGAGGTGGGTGGTCATGCGAGTCCCGTTGGGTAATGGAAGAGATGGAAGAGAGTGGACGCTGCGATTTTCGCATAGCGACAGGGCGGATCCGGCGGAATTGTCGGGAAGCGACGCGTGCGGCTGGATCCCCGTCACTTCATCCGGTTGCCGAGAAAGGGGCCGCACTGGCGCTTGCCTCGGCGCGCGCCGGTGATCGAGTTGCGGCTCGGGCCGTTTGGCGAAGTGTTGAGGCGCTGGCTGTATGCTGGCATCGGCTGCTCATGGCGGTCGAGCGGGGCTTGGAATAACCGACCGCATTTAACCCGTTCTCGATTTCATGGGCTTCGATACTGGTTCCCTCCCACAACGGTACCTCGCGACATGAAGGTCGTCCTTGGCTCGGGTAAAATTGAGCAAGCATTAATCAGACGCTATCCGAGAGCGCTGTAATAATAATGAAAGGCTAACAATGAACGTGCAGAACTTGGCTGCTGCATTGCGCGGTGGCCTGATTCAGCAGGGCCGGTTGTTGAAACTCGATACGCCTCTGGGACCGAACTCCCTTGTGGTGCAGCGGGCCATCGGTCATTCGACGGTCGGCCGGGACTACATTTTTACGCTGGACTTGGTGTCGACTGACAGCGCGATCGAGCTGAAGAGGCTCATCGCCCAACCGGTTACCCTGTGGATCCAGCAAGCGAGTGGCGACTATCGCCCAATCAACGGTTATGTTTATACCGCGCGCCGGCTGGGCGCCGACGGTGGTCTCACAACGTATCAAATCACGCTGCAAGCGTGGATGCACATACTGAAGTTCCGGCGGGACCAAAGGATCTGGATCGACAAGACGGTCGAGGACATCGTTTCCGATGTCCTGAAACAGCACCCCGAGGCTCGTGGCCGGTTTCGATTCACGCTATCCCAGTCGTTACCAAACCGCTCATACACCCGGCAGAGCGAGACCGACTGGAACTTCGTGCACCGTCTGCTCGAGAGCGAGGGGCTGTTCGGCTACTGGGAGCAGGCCGACGACGGAAAATCGCACACCTTGGTGATCACCGATAGACCGGATACGTTTCCGGACCTGTCGCCCAAGAGCATTTCGTTTTACCGCGGGGCGCAAAGACCGAGGTCGACGCGCTCACGCAGTGGGCCGGTACGCGCACGCTCCAAAGCGTCACCCTTACTACTCGAACCTTCGACTACAAGAACCCGTCCGATCCCTCGAACCCCAAGGGCACGACGGTGCCGACAATCGAGAGCCAAGGCAATGTCCCGGACCAACTCGAAGTCTACGAATACACGGGTGCATACACGTACCTGCAACAGCAGCGCGGAGACGCACAATCTCGCTTTCGGATGGAGGAATGGGAGTCGCGCGCGAAGCGCTTTCACGGTATAGGAGGACTCCGTGCAATTGAAGCGGGCCGGCGTTTCGTGCTGACAGACCATCCGGTGCACGACACCGATCCTGTCGATCAGCGCGAGTTCGCGACGATCAAGTCATCCTGGTGGATCGAGAACAACCTGCCGATCACTCTTGAGTCGAATTTTCCGTATAGCCTGCATGACGATATCGCCGACGCACGAGCTAGTCACCCGGGCGATGCGTCGTTGCAGGTGCCGCATGCCGACGGTTCCGTCGGCTTTTACCTCGTCGAGGTCGAAGCGCAACGCGCGAGTGTGCCGTACCGCAGCCTGTTTGAGCACGAGAAGCCGAAGATGCATCTGGAGACGGCCGTCGTCGTTGGCCCATCGGGCGAGGAGGTTTACACCGACGAGTTGAACCGGATCCGCGTTCACTTCGTCTGGGATCGCGTGAACGAGGGTGACGAGAGCGCGTCGTGCTGGGTGCGCGTCGTTCAGTCCGACACCGGGGGCGGTTACGGGGGTGTCCATGTCCCACGGATCGGCGAAGAAGTGCTGATCGATCACGTCGGCGGTGATTGCGATCGGCCCCTGGTCGTGGGCCGCGTTTACAACGGGGTGACCCAGCCGCAGTGGCACAGCAACGGGCTTCTGTCCGGGTACCGCTCGAAGGAGTATGCCGGCAGCGGTTTCAACGAACTGGCGCTGGACGATGCCACTTCGCAGAATCGTGTGCGGTTGATGAGCAGTTCTAGCAACAGCATTCTGCACCTGGGTTACCTAATCGATCAGGAGGGCAACACGCGCGGGGCCTACCTCGGCAGTGGCTTCGACTTGCGCACGGACGCGTATGGTGCGGTGCGCGCGACCCGTGGCCTATACGTGACCACGCATCCGAAATCGCCGACGAGCCAGCCGCTCGACGTGTGTGAGACGCAGCAGCAACTTGTGAACGCGGAAAGCCTGCTCGAATCGCTGTCGGGCACCAGCGAACTGCACCAGGCGGAATCGCTTAAACCGGGCCGCGATGCCATGCGTGCGTTCACCGATGCGACTCAGGACAGTGTGTCGGGCGCAACGTCGGGCGGGCGCACGGCGGGCGGTGGCACTGGCTCGGCGAGTGCATTCAAAGAGTCGGTGATGTTGTTCGGCAGCCCGGCCAGCATCGGCCTCTCGACACATCAATCCGTTCACGTGAGTGCGGACCAGCATGTCAACTTGGTTAGCGGGCAGAGTACCCACATCGCCATAGGCAAATCGCTACTGGCGAGCGTCGGGCAAAAACTGAGCCTCTTCGTGCAGAACGCGGGAATAAAACTGTTTGCGGGCAAGGGCAAGGTCGAGATCCAGGCGCAGTCGGACAACATCGAGGTGACCGCGCAGAAAGCAGTGAAGGTTGTATCGGCGACGGACCGGATCGAGATCGCGGCCGACCAAGGAATTCTGCTGACGAGCGGTGGCGCCTACATCCTGATCAAAGATGGAAATGTCGAAGTTCATGCTCCCGGAAAAATCGATATCAAGGGCGCGTCACATACGTTCGCGGGGCCAGCGAGCACAAATTTCGTCATGCCGCACTTGCCCCAGGGCGTAGCGGCCCCGACCGACTTGGAATTCCGCCTGGTCGATCCCTACGGGCGCCCCAGTCCCGGCGTGGAATACAAAACGACGCTCAGTGACGGCTCTGTCAAACACGGCGTACTGGATGCGGATGGTTACGCGAAGATCAGTGGCGTACCTGCCGGCACCAGCGCGAAAGTCCAATACCTGACGGACAAGAGTCCACCCAAGTCGGAGGTTGGTATCAAGACTGATTCCGACTGGAGTCTGTTTCAGTCGATAAAGGTTACGGCCAAGCCTGTGGCCGACGCAGGCAATTCCAACGATCCTGATCGGAGCGGGACAGTATGAGCGAATCGTCAAGCAGCGGCCTGTTGGACGCAATCTGGAAGGAAGTGCTCGGCGACGCGGCGACCACCTTCAACTGGCTGAAGGATTTCCTGCTGGGCGAGTTCGTTCCAGACCGACCGTTCTCCGTGATCGTTGCCGAAATGCTCGCGAACTTCGTGCCGGGCGTCATTATCGTCACGAGCGCGCGCGATGCGGTCGCCATCATAGTCCGTCTTTCCACGCACCCTGAGCGGCGCAAGGAAGTGTCCGAGTGGATTCTGCTGTGCGCGTGCTTAATCGCCCTGGCCTTGCCGCTGGTGATGGCCGCCGCCGGTGCGGTCGCCGCGGGCGTCGGCGCGGTGGTCACCGGCGTCATGGGTGACGAACTCGCGGCTGCGCTGCGCGCCGTGATGCTGATGCTGATCGAGAAGTCGGGAAAGCTAGCCGAAATGATCCGCTTTCTCAACAAATTCATCAAAGGCAACATTCTTGAGTTTCTGAAGGGAGTGAAGTTTGCCAACTATGAAAAGTCGCTGCTCGAAATTCTTCAGCAGACTACGGGCAAGCTGATCGGCATCGTGCAGGAAGTACGCGGCCAGCTTCTGGAAGCCCGAGTGTTTCATGTCAAGATCGCGGATCATTTCGAGTCGGTCCAGAATCTGGTCCAGAAGCTGTCGACGTGGGAACAGCGGTTCTACGCGGTACAGCAGGATGGCATCCAGCAGATTCCGAGGGCCGTGGCAGAGTTGCAGCAGCGCCTCGACCGGTTGCTGGCGCAGGAGGCACCAAAGGACAGCCACGTGGTCTCCGCAGGGGTGACAGCGACGAAGCCACAAGCCGTCGCGCCGCCCAAGCAGGAGATCCACGACACGCCAGGGGCGACGCTTCGTGATCCGGCGGCGCACGGTGCCGACGGCACCAATGGAAGCGCGAGGACGGGTTCCGCGCCGGCCCGCAAAGAGAAGCCGAACGTGCCGCCGCCGCCGACTGGTCAGCCGAATGTGAAGATCGAGGAGGTGCATACGCCGGGTGAGCAGTATGCAGTGGTAAACGGTGTCAAGATCAAGCCTCTGCTTTACGACAAGTTGTATCACGGGGCCGACCGAGCCACGCTCGGCGTCGATACGCAGCTGAGCTTGCTCCCGAAAAACGAATCCCTTGCTGAGCGTTTAAACTCAAGCAAGGAGAGTCAAGAAGATGAACAAGGCGAAACGAGCGCGCTACACGCTCGAATTCAAGCTGGAAGCCG
>Ga0209370_1002112_pt1 | contig 15123 bp, 12 predicted proteins | sample AgamicAtPrz_FD_187164 | JGI IMG/M metagenome (GOLD analysis project Ga0209370, IMG submission 187164) | Agave microbial communities from Guanajuato, Mexico - At.P.rz (SPAdes) (version 2) | ecosystem: Host-associated > Plants > Phyllosphere > Phylloplane/Leaf | place: Guanajuato, Mexico... | reverse complement strand
TCAACAGCGACACCCGCCTGGCGCTGTCGCCGGAGGGCACCCGCGACCTGCAGCAGGCCATGACCCGCGCCGCCTACCCGATGGTCAACGTGCAGGCCATCAGCCTGTCCGGCCCGCGGGATGCCAAGGCGGCGATGAAAGCCATCGAGGAGAGCTTCTGCCAGGTGGTGCTCGACCCGCAGTTTGTCGATATCGGTGTCAGCCAGGAGGGCCGCGACTGGCGCATCGTCCTGGCCCGCCCGCTGCTCAGCGGACGCCTGGGCGACTGGCAGGCCGAAGGGCAGAAGCTGTTGCAGGAAATCAACGCCGCGCGCAACCTGCCGCGCCAGTGCGGTGGCCAGCCCTACCCCGCCGCCCCGGCGCTGATCTGGAGCGCGACCCTGGCCGGCGTTGCCGCCAACCACACCCGGGCCATGGCCAACCAGAACTTCTTCGACCATATCGACCGCGATGGCCGCACCCCGGGCGACCGCGCGGAGCTTGCCGGCTACCTGTACCGGCAGATCGGCGAGAACATCGCCGCCGGACGCGACACCGCGCGCAAGGTGGTCGACGGCTGGCTGGCCAGCCCCGGGCACTGCGCCACGCTGATGAACGCGGACTTCCGTGAACTGGGGGCGGCGTATGCGGTGGATCCGAAGAGCGACGCCGGGATCTACTGGACGGGGTTGTTCGGTACCCCGCAGTAAGGAACGCCGGACCGGCTGCTACCCTTACTTTTATTGGGGCCACGCTGCGGCCCCGCGACCTCACGACCTGCGCAACTCCAGCGCCGTACAACCGAAGCGCCGCCGCACCCACTTGCCCAGGTAACTGGCATCGCCCATGCCCACTTCATCGGCGATCTGGGCCAGGCTGTGGCTGGAGTTGAGCAACCGCCAGCGCGCCTGCTGCAGGCGCAGCTCCTGCCACCAGGCCTTGGCGCTCATGCCATGGCAGGCCTGGAATTGGCGGTCGAGCTGACGCCGGCTGATTCCCAGCTCTGCCGCCAGCGCCTCCACCGGCAGCCGCGCCGCCAGGTGATGACGCATCAGCGCCGTGGCCCGTTGCACCTGGCGTCCCTCCCCGGCGCCGGCCTCCAGCGAGCGCAAGGCGTGGCGACTGTCGCGGCTTTCATCCACCAGCATGTCGGCCAGGCCTTTGAGCGCCCGGGCGCGGCCGCTGGCATGGGCGATCAGCTCCACCGCCAGGTCGATGGCCGCCGTGCCGCCGGCGCAGGTGATACGACTGCCGTCGAAGCAATACAACTGCCCGGTCAGCAGCCGTACACGGGGAAACGCCACGCGGAACTCGGTCTCATGACGCCAGTGCACCACCACCTGATGACCGTCCAGCAGGCCGCAGGCCGCCAGCAGGAAGGCCGCATTGTCGACGCAGACCAGTTTCACCCCCGCCTTGGCTGCCTGTTTCAGCAAGGCCCGGTAGCGCGGCGCCAAGGCCGCCGTGGCGCTGGCATTGCGCCCGCCGAACAGCACCAGATGGTCGTGGGCATTCCAGTCGATCTGCGCGGGCGTCGCCTCTACCTGCACCATGGCACCGCTGCTGGACGGCACAGGCGCCAGGTCCAGGCCGATCACGGTCCAGCGGCAGTAGCGCTGGCGGCTGTAATCCTCGTCGTCGGCGGAAAAGCGCAGCTTGTCGAGGAAGGCGCCAAAGGGCAACAAGGCGAACTCCGGCAACGGCAGGATCAGCAGGCGCAGGTCGGGTGTCATGGCAATGTCCGGATATGACCATCATTTGTCCGAATACTACCCTGCGTTGCCACGACCCTGCTCTACACTGGCGCCCTCACCACCGACAAGGCACACCCATGGCACTCGACACCTGGCTCATCTACCTGCTCGCCAGCATCGGCCTGTCACTGACCCCCGGCCCCAACAGCCTGCTGGCCCTGACCCATGGCGCGCTGTACGGCGCCCGGCGCACGCTGTTCACCATCTGCGGCGGGGTGTTCGGTTTCAGCGCCCTGATCGCCCTGACCATGTTCGGCCTGAGTGCCCTGCTGCAGGCCTCGGCCTCGGTGCTGACGGTGCTCAAGTGGGTGGGCGGGGCCTACCTGGTCTGGCTGGGGCTCCAGCTGTGGCGCACCCCGGCACTGCATCTCGAGTTGCCCCGCGGCAGTACCGCGCTGGGCAATGCCGGGCTGTTCCGCCAGGGCTGCCTGTCGGCGCTGGCCAATCCCAAGGTATTGCTGTTCTATGGCGCGTTCCTGCCCCAGTTCATCGACCCGCAGCGCGGCCTGCTGCTGCAGTTCGCGGTGATGGCGGCGACCTTCGCCAGTGTCGAATGCCTGGTGGAGTACCTGCTGGCGCGCCTGGCATTTCGCATCCGCCCATGGCTGGCCAAAGGTGGCCGGGGGTTCAATCGCGCCTGTGGCGGCCTGTTTGCGCTGATCGGCGTGGCCCTGCCACTGGGACGATAGACACCTTGGATCAGCGCCGGGAAACGATCAGGAACACCACCAGCGCCAGCGTCGGCAATCCTGCCCCCAAAAGCGCCACCCCCTGCCAGCCGAACTGCGCATACACCCCGCTGGCCAGCGCCGAACCCACGGCGCCGCCGAGGAAGATGCTGGTCATGTACAGGGCGTTCAAGCGGCCACGGCTGGCCGGATCCAGCGCGTACACCTCGCGCTGGCCGATGACCAGGTTCATCTGCACGGCAAAATCCAGCAGCACACCAGTCAGCCCCAGGCCGATCACGCTCATGCCCGCGGTACTCAGGCCGCCGAGCAACGCCAGCGGCGCCAGGCTCATCGCCAGCAGCGAAGCGCGCCGTCCATGTCCGGCGTCGGCCAACCGCCCGGCCAACGGCGCCGCCACCGCGCCCACCGCCCCGACCAGGGCGAACAGCGCGATCTGGCTCTGCGACAGGCCATGTTCAGCGGCCAGCGCCAGCGGTACCGCCGTCCAGTACAGGCTGAACGCCGCGAACATCAGCGCCTGGTACAACGCCCGCTGGCGCAACGCCGGATAGCGACGCAACAGCACCAGCAATGAGGCCATCAGCCCGGCATAGCTGGCCTGGTGCGCCGGTACCCGACGCGGCAGGGTCAACGCCAGCAGCAGGATGATCGCCACCATCACCCCGGCCGCGCCGACGAATACCGCACGCCAGCCGAAGTGATCCGCCACCAGGCTCGCCAGCGGCCGCGCCAGGAGGATGCCCAGCAGCAATCCACCCATGATGTTGCCGACCACCCTGCCACGCTCGCGCTCCGGCGCCAGGTGCGCCGCCAGCGGTATCAGCATCTGCACCGCCACCGAACTGAAGCCGATCAGCAGTGCATACAGCAGGAACACCTCGCCCTGCCCATGACCGCTGGTGCCGGCCAGCAACAGGCTGCCGGTGGCCAGCACTGCCGTGCCGATCATCAGCCGACGGTTTTCCAGCAGGTCAGCCAATGGCACCAGAAACAACAGACCCAGGGCGTAGCCGATCTGGGTCAGCGACACGATCAGGCCGGCCCGCTCGGTGGACAGGCCGACGTCCGGGGCAATCAGGCCGACAATGGGCTGGGCGTAGTAGATGTTGGCGACGATGGCGCCGCAGCAGAAGGCCAGCAACGTCACCAGGGCCCGGCTCAGGCCTGGGACCGCTGGCTGGGCAACGGCGAGAGAGGGATTCATTCGAGGGTACCTCGGCTTGCGAAAGGATGTGCGCGAAGGGTGACGGACATCCGCCCCGGCGAGAATCCATCGCCCGCGCAACGGGCCTTTGCGCGAAGCGCAACGCCTCAGCCGGTCAGCACCCCCTCGCAGAAGGCGACGAACGCCATCACCCGGCGCGAGCCACGGTGATTGGGCAGGTACAGCGCGTTGATGCTGGCGCTGGCCGCCCCGGGGCTCACCGTCCAGTCGGCGAACAGGCGTTGCAGGCGCCCGGCCTCGACGTCCTCGCGCACCAGCCAGTCGGCCAGCAGCGCCACCCCGCTGCCGGCGATGGCTGCCTCGCGCAACAGGTCGGCGTTGGCGCTGCGCAACGGGCCGCTGACGTCCAGTTCCAGGCGTTGTTCGCCCCGGCTCAGGCGCCAGGGCCGCGCCGACTGGCCGTAGCGAAAGCGCAGGCAGGCGTGCGCGGCCAGTTGCTGCGGCTCGGTCAGCGGCGCCTGCTGGCGCAGGTAGGCCGGGCTGGCCACCAGCCAGCGCTCGAAGCGCCCCAGCGGGCGACACACCAGGTCATCGCTGGGGGCCGGCTCGCCAAGGCGAATGGTCAGGTCGTAGCGGCCATCGAGCAGGTCGTCGAAGCGATCACTCAAGTCGATGTCCAGCTCCAGTGCCGGGTGACGGGCAAGGAACGCGCCCAGGTGCGGGGCGATCACCCGCCGCCCGAACTCCACCGGCAGGCACAGGCGCAATACGCCGACCGGCTCCTCGCCGCGGTCGGCGACGCTGGCGTCGGCCTCGGCCAGCGCCTCGAGGATCTCGCGGGCGCGCTGGTAGTAGCTGGCGCCGGCCTCGGTCGGGCTGACCTGGCGAGTGGAACGGTTGAGCAGGCTGGCGCCGAGCGCCTGTTCGAGGGCATCGACCTGGCGGGTGACCGAGGAAGTTGCCACGCCCAGCCTGCGGGCAGCCGCGGAAAAGCCCCCGGTTTCGGCAGTGGCCATGAACGCCTTGATCGCCAGCAACTTGTCCATCGTGGTTTTCCGTGGGGCAAAGGCCGAAACCTTCCTACAATCCCTTTCTGCAATCAACTACTGCGAGCAGCCCCATGCCCGACAACCTGTTCACCGCCCTGCCGCCGCCGGCCCCCGAGGCGGACGAGCAGTTCACCGAGCTGCTGCGGCGCCCGGGATTGCGCATAGAGCGTATCGTCTCCAGCGGCCAGGCCAGCCCGCCGGGATTCTGGTACGACCAGGCCGAGGGCGAATGGGTGGTGGTGCTCAGCGGCAGCGCCGGCCTGCGCCTGGAACACGAGCCGCACACCCGCGTGCTGCGCGCAGGCGACCACCTGGACATTCCGCCCGGCTGCCGCCACCGCGTGGAGTGGACCGAACCCGACGTGGCCACGGTGTGGCTGGCGGTTTTCTATCAGGGCTGAGCCAGTGCCGCAGTGAGCGGCCTTGCCTGCAGGCGATAGAAACGCCACGGCAGCAGCACCGCCGCCACGGCCAGGCCGCAGGCGAAGCCCACCCACACCCCCACCGCGCCCAGAGCGGAATGGAAGGCCAGCCAGTAGCTCATCGGCAGCGCCAGCAACCAATAGCTGACCAAGGTCACCCCCACCGGCCAACGGTAGTCCTGCAGGCCACGCAAGGCGCCCAGCGCGGTGGATTGCAGACCGTCGGCCACCTGCATGGCCGCGACCACCACGAACATCGGCACGGCGATGGCGATCACCTGCGGGTCGTCGCTCATGGCCTCGGCGATGCGCCGGCCGAACAGCGCCAGCAGCACGGTGGCCACCAGCATCCAGGCGGTGACGCTGGCGAAGGTGGCGCTGCCGATGGCGCGGATGCGCGCCGTCTCGCCACGGCCCTGGGCCTGGCTGATGCGAATGCTCACCGCCGCGGCCATGCCCAGCGGCAGCATGTACAGCAGCGCGCCGATCGACTGCACCACCTGGTTGGCGGCCAGTGCGGCATTGCCCAGCCAACCTAGCATCCACGCCGCGACCACCACTGCGCCGGCCTCGGCCAGGTAGCCAAGCCCCAGCGGCCAGCCCTCGCCAAGCAGCGTGCGCCAGGCCAAGCGTGGTCCCAGCGTGGCCGTGCGGTAACGCGCCAGCGAAGGCGCCAGGCGCCAGTAGGCCAGGGCCAGCAGCACCGCCAGCGATTCTGCGATCACCCCGGCGATACCCGCCCCCAGCAGGCCCAGTGCCGGCAGGCCGAAATGCCCGTGGATCAGCCCGTAGCTCAGCGGGATGTTGAACAGCACCGCGCTCATCACCAGCAACACCGCCACCCAAGGCCTGCCGATGGCTTCCAGCACATCCTTGAACACCACGGCCAGGCAGTACGGAATCAGGAACACCGCCATGGCCTGCCAGTACGGTGTCAACAGCGCCACGTCCGGCAGCGGCACGCCCAGCCATTGCACCAACGGCAGGCTGGCCAGCATGGCCAGGCAGCCGAGGATGCCGACCAGCAGCCCATAGCCCAGGCCACCGCGCAGCGTGCGTGCCACTTCACCCGGATCGCCGGCGCCGAACGCATGGCCAACGCGCACGCTGAGCGTGGCGAGCATGCCGTACAGCCCGGCATGGAAGATCAGCCCGGCGCTGCTGGTCAGCGCGACACAGGCCAGCACCACGGTGCCCAGCGAGGCCAGCAGCACGGTATCGGTCAGGCTGATCAGCTCGGCCGCCGACAGGCCCAGCACCAGCGGCAGCGCCAGGCGCAACAGGCCCGGCAGCTCGCCCAGCCAGGCAATGGGTTTACGTGAAACGAGGGCAGACACGGTGACAACCTCCAATTGACATACGCCGCGTATGCTAATGTCATTTATTGACATACGCAACGTATGCTAATTTGCGCGCATCGTCTTTTTTCATCGGAGCCTCAATGTCCACCCCTCGCCGCAGCCGCGCCGCCATGAGCGCGGACACCACCGAACGGCTGATCGCCGTTGCCCGCCGCCAGTTCGCCGAAAAGGGTTTTGCCGCCGTGGTGATGGACGAGCTGTGCGCTGAAGCCGACCTCACCCGAGGCGCCCTGCACCACCACTTCGGCGGCAAGGCCGGGCTGTTCACCGCCGTTGTGCAGCACCTGCTCGACGAGATCAACCAAGCCATCGACGCCCGCTATGCCACCCACGACGACCCCTGGGAGGGTTACATCGACACCTGCCTGTACTACTACGACCTGCTGCACGAGCCGGCCCTGCGGCGCATCCTGCTGCAGGATGCCCCCGGCGTCCTCGGCCCGCGCCTGCGCGAAATGGAAGAAGCCAGCTACATCGGCCCCATGGCCCAGGGCCTGGTCGAGCTGCAGCAGGCCGGCAGGTTGCGCGCCTTCGATGCCGTGGCCATGGCCCACCTGCTCAACGGCGCCATGGGCGACAGCGGTATCTGGGTGATTGCCCAGGACGATCCGCAGGCGGCCGCCGAGCGGGTAAAGGGCGCATTACGCTGCCTGTTGGAGGGGTTGCAGGCCTGAGTTCATCCTGCTCGACCTGCGACAATCGGTCCCGATTTAAAATGTACTAACTTGTTAATTAGCTTGCTAAGGGATTAAACTGCCGGCATTCCACCTGCGAGATCCCTGGCATGAAAGACTCACCCCGCGCCACTGGCGCCTCAACCTTCATCCTGGTCGGCCTGGGCGTCGTCATCGCCCTGCTCGGCCTGCTCCTGGCCGCCGGCGGCGTCAAGCTGGCCGGCCTGGGCGGTTCCTGGTACTTCCTCACCGGCGGCCTGGCCATGCTCCTCGCCGGCCTCCTCATCGCCCGGCGCAAACCCGCCGGCGCCTGGCTGTACGCCCTGTTCCTCGCCGGCACTGCAATCTGGGCCGTGGCCGACAGCGGGCTGGTGTTCTGGCCGCTGTTCTCGCGCCTGTTCATGTTCGCCGTCATCGGCCTGCTGGTGGCGCTGGCTTACCCGCAACTGGTCCGCCGCAAGGCGCGCGGCGCCTATGGCGTAGCCGGCGTGCTGGCCGTGGCCCTGGCCATCGCCGCCGGCAACATGTTCGTCGCCCACCCCAGCGTCGCCCCCACCGGCAACGGGCCGGGCCTGACCCCGGTCGAGCCCGGCCAGCAGCAGAAGGACTGGGCCCACTACGGCAATACCGAAGGCGGCAGCCGTTTCGCCGCGCTGGACCAGATCAACCGCGGCAACGTCGACCAGCTCAAGGTCGCCTGGACCTACCACACCGGCGACGTTGCCTTCAGCGACGGCAATGGCGCCGAAGACCAGCTCACCCCGCTGCAGGTCGGCGACAAGGTGTTCATCTGCACCCCGCACAACAACCTGATCGCGCTGGATGCCGACACCGGCAAGCAACTGTGGAAGAACGCCATCAACGCCCAGTCCAAGGTCTGGCAGCGTTGCCGTGGCATGGCCTACTTCGACGCCACCACGCCGATCGCCCAACCGAGCCAGCCGAACAGTTCACCGATCACCCCGGCCAGCGTGCCGGCCGGCGCCAACTGCCAGCGCCGCCTGCTGACCAACACCATCGACGGCCGCCTGATCGCCGTCGACGCCGACACCGGCGCGTTCTGCCAGGGCTTCGGCGACAACGGCCAGGTCGACCTCAAGGCCGGCCTGGGCGATGTCCCGGATTCCTACTACCAGCTGTCCTCGGCACCGCTGATGGCCGGTACCACCGTGGTGGTCGGCGGGCGCGTGGCCGACAACGTGCAGACCGACATGCCCGGCGGCGTGATCCGTGGCTTCGATGTGATCACCGGCGCTCAGCGCTGGGCCTTCGATCCAGGCAACCCGCAGGATCGCGATGCCCCGCAAGGCGACCAGACCTACGTGCGTAGCACGCCCAACAGCTGGGCGCCGATGTCGTACGATCCAGCGATGAACACCGTGTTCCTGCCGATGGGCTCCTCGTCCACCGATATCTACGGCGTCGAACGCAACAAGCTTGATCACACCTACGGCGCCTCGGTGCTGGCCCTGGACGCCACCACGGGTAACGAAAAATGGGTGTACCAGACCGTGCACAACGACCTCTGGGACTTCGACCTGCCGATGCAGCCGAGCCTGATCGACTTCACCAAGGACGACGGCAGCAGCGTGCCTGCCGTGGTGATCGGCACCAAGGCCGGGCAGATCTACGTGCTCGACCGCGCCACCGGCAAGCCACTCACGCAAGTCGATGAAGTGCCGGTCAAGCCAAGCAATATCCCCAACGAGCCGTACTCGCCGACCCAGCCGAGGTCGGTAGGCATGCCGCAGATCGGCGCGCAGACCCTGACCGAGTCGGACATGTGGGGCGCCACGCCCTATGACCAGCTGCTGTGCCGTATCGACTTCAAGAAGATGCGTTATGACGGCCTGTACACCGCACCCGGCACCGACCTGGCGCTGAGCTTCCCGGGCTCGCTGGGCGGCATGAACTGGGGCAGCATTTCCACCGACCCGGTGCATGGTTTCATCTTCGTCAACGACATGCGCCTGGGCCTGTGGATCCAGATGATCCCGTCGCAGAACAAGGGTGATGCCGCCGCCGGTGGCGAAGCGCTGAACACCGGCATGGGCGCGGTGCCGCTCAAGGGCACCCCGTATGCGGTGAACAAGAACCGCTTCCTGTCGGTGGCCGGCATCCCGTGCCAGGCGCCGCCGTTCGGAACCCTGACCGCCATCGACATGAAGACCCGCCAGGTCGCCTGGCAGGTGCCGGTCGGTACCGTCGAGGACACCGGCCCCCTGGGCATCCGCATGCACCTGCCGATCAAGATCGGCCTGCCGACCCTCGGCGGCACCCTGTCCACCCAGGGCGGCCTGGTGTTCATCGCCGGCACCCAGGACTTCTACCTGCGCGCCTACGACAGCAGCAACGGCAGCGAGATCTGGAAAGCCCGCCTGCCGGTCGGCAGCCAGGGCGGCCCGATGACCTATGTGTCGCCCAGGACCGGCAAGCAGTACGTGGTGATCACCGCCGGCGGTGCGCGCCAGTCGACCGACCGCGGTGACTACGTGATGGCGTACGCACTGCCATAAATCGCGTCGCCGGCATCGCCGGCAAGCCGGCTCCCACAGCGTCCGCGCACTCACTGTGGGAGCCGGCTTGCCGGCGACGAGGCCCTTTCAGACCACCCGAGACTTCGCAATGTCATCCGTTTCACGCCTCACTTCCACCTTGCTTCTTGCCCTTGCCAGCACCCCTGCATTCGCCGCCGACAACACCCTGACCGGTGACTGGGGCGGCCTGCGCCACCAGCTCGCGGAAGACGGCATCACCTTCACCGGCGACTACAGCGGCGAAACCGCCTACAACGCCCACGGCGGCCTGCACCGTTCGGCCCGCTACTCGCAGAACCTCAAGCTGGGCGTGCAATTCGACCTGGCGAAACTGTACGGTCTCGACAACGGCGGCAAGGTCCAGCTGACCCTCAACGACCGCCGCGGCAACAGCGCCTCGGAGGACCTGGTAGGCAACCGCCTGCCGATCCAGGAAAACTACGGCGGCCTCTACACCCGCCTGACCGAACTGAGCTACGAGCGCAACCTGTCGCCTTCGCTGAACCTCAAGCTTGGCTACATGGCCATGGGCAACGACCTCGGCGGGCTGGACAGCGGCATCCTGTGCAACTTCATGAACGCCGGCTTCTGCGGCCACCCGTTGAACATGTCCGGCGGCAGCGGCTGGACCAACTACCCCAACGCCCATCTCGGCGCGCGGATCAAGTACGACCTGACGCCGGACTGGCAACTGCGCGTGGCGGCGTTCAACGTCGACCCCGAGAGCAACGGCAATTCCAGCCGTGCCTGGCACCTGGGGCCCAAGCACAGCACCGGCACCGTGCTCCCGCTGGAACTGGTGTACAAACTGCGTGGCGAGCTGCCGGGCGAGTACAAGGTCGGTTACTACTACGACAGCTCCAACGTGAAACGCATCGGCAGCAGCGAGGAGGTCGCCGGTCGCGGTGGCCATTACCTGCTGGTCGACCAGGCCGTGTGGAACGACCCGGCATTGCCGGGCCGCAGCCTGCACGCCTTCGGCCAGTACTCGGCCTCGAGCAAGGCCGCCTCGCCATTCACCAAGTGGTACGGTGCCGGCGTGGTGCTGTACCAGCCGTTCGCGGGCCGGCCGCGGGATACCGTGGCGCTGGGTTACGGGCGCGCAGTGCCGAACCCGCGCAGCCGCGACGTGCTCGAGGACGCCGCATTCAATGCCGGCCTGCCGTTCCCCGACATCGACAGTGCCGAGCAACTGATCGAGCTGAGCTACGGCTATCAGGCCACGCCGTGGCTGAACCTGCGCCCGGACGTGCAGTACATCATCGAGCCGGGGGCGTTCTCGGGGAAAGACATCGACAACGCGTTGATATTCGGCTTGCAGGTCAAGGCGTCGTTCTGAGCCCAGGGGCCGCCCTGCGGCCCCTGCCAACCCAGTTTTTTCCTCTGTACCAACCACATATTTACTAATTTCCCCACCTGCCACCCTGTCTCAGTATCTGCGCACTACAAAAACAGAGAGCGGGGAACTGTCATGAGTGCAAGTGCGTCCGTGCCTACCAGCGTGCAGCACGATCAAGCCGGCTTTCGCCGGGTCCTGGGGCTGGGATCGCTGCTGGCGGTAGCCGTCGGCCTGGTGGTGTCGCAAGGGGTGATGGTGATGATGCTGCAGGGGGTCGGCGCCGCCGGCCTGGGCTTCATCGTGCCCCTGGGGCTGGCCTACCTGCTGGCCCTGAGCTATGCGTTCTCCTTTTCCGAGCTGGCGCTGCTGGTGCCGCGCGCCGGCAGCCTGTCGAGCTACACCGAGGTCGCGCTGGGGCACTTTGCGGCCATCCTCGCGACCTTCTCCGGCTACGTGGTGGTGGCCATGTTCGCCCTGTCGGCCGAGTTGCTGCTGCTCGACCTGATCGTCGGCAAGGTCTATCCCGGGGTGTTTCCGCAGTACTCGGTGGCCTTCGGCGTACTTGCCCTGTTCACCGCCCTCAACCTCCTGGGCATCGACATCTTCGCCAAGCTGCAGAGCGCCATGGCCGTGGTCATGGTCATCGTGCTGCTGATCCTCGGCGTGGCCGCGATCAGCGAAGGGCATGCCGAGGGTGTCACCACCACCCTGCTGCAGGGTGACTGGAACCCCATGGGCGCCGGGGTGCTGGCCCTGACCGCCATGGCCGTGTGGGGCTTCGTCGGCGCCGAGTTCGTCTGCTCGCTGGTGGAGGAAACCCGCAAGCCCGAGCGCAACATCCCGCGCGCGATGATCATCGGCCTGAGCGTGATCTTCGCCACCATCGGCCTGTACGGCCTCGGCGCGCTGTTCCTGGTGCCCCGCGAGGCGCTGGGCAGCGATGCCCTGCCCCACTACCTGTTCGCCACCACGGTGTTCGGCGAGACCGGCGAAGTGTTCCTGGTGATCGCCGCGGTCACCGCCACCTGCAGCACCCTCAACACCTCGCTGGCGGCCATCCCGCGCATGCTCTACGGCATGGCCTGCAATGGCCAGGCGTTCCCCCAGTTCAAGCAGCTCAGCCCGCGCGCGCGCACACCGTGGGTCGCGGTGCTGTTCGTGGCGGCGATCACCGGGCTGCCGATCCTGCTGATGGGCCAGGACGCGGCGGCGATCAACCTGTTGCTGCTGGCCGCCGCGCTGGCCTGGCTGCTGGCCTACATCATCGTGCACCTGGACGTGATCGCCCTGCGTCGTCGCTACCCGCACCTGGCGCGTCCGTTCCGCACGCCGTTCTATCCGCTGCCGCAGCTGTTCGGCATCGGCGGCATGCTGTATGCGATCTGGAACGCATCGCCCAGCCCCGAGATGAGCCTGAAGATCTACGGCACCGCCGGGCTGGTGCTGGCGGTGGTTTCACTGATCGCGGTCGTGTGGATCAAAGCGGTGATGAAGAAGCCGTTGTTCAGGCCCGAGCCCTTGCGGCACTGACCGCCCATCAAGCCGACGCGCCGCGCTTGGCCCGGTAACTGCCCGGGCTCTGCCCGGTCCACTTCTTGAACGCCCGGTGGAACGCGCTGGGTTCCTGGAAGCCGGTGTGCTCGGCGATCTCGGCGATGCTCAGGTGGCCTTCGCGCAGCAGCTCGAAGGCCATTGCCCGGCGCACCTCGTCCTTGATCTGCTGATAGGAGCGCCCTTCGCGCTCCAGCTGGCGGCGAAAGCTGCTGGCACTGAGCTTCTGCCGTGCGGCCATGGCGTCGAGCGTCGGCCACTGCCCGTAATGCAGGGCGCGCAAATGCCGATAGACCTCCGCCACCCGGCCATTCTGGTTGCGAAAGCGGATCACCAGTCCCTGCGGCGCGCTACGCAGGAAACCCTTCAGCGCCGCCAGGTCCTGCACCACCGGCAGGCGCAGCCAGGCGCTGTCGAACTCCACCTCGGTGCGCCCGCTGCCCAGGCGCAGGTCCGGCCCCCAGAGCAACGCGTCATCCTCCTGCGCCGGGCGCGCCAGGGCCAGCTCGGTACGGTCGATGGCGATGCGCCGACCGGCCAGCCAGCACAGCAGGCCGATCACCAGCACCAGGTAGGTTTCCTCGGCGTAGACCCGGGTCAGCGGATCGGCGATGGTCGACTGCACGCTGATCACGGTACGCGCGCCACGCACCGTGACATTGCCGTTCAAATCGCGCAGGAACAGGGCGAAACTGCCCAGGCACTGGCGTAGCGCCTTGCCCAGGGTCGGCTCCTGGATCAACCCGCGGCAGATCAGGGCGAAGCTGCCCAGGGGCATGCCGTGGCTGTCTAGCTGGAAAAACTCGTCGTGCAACTCGTCGATCAGCGCCAGCCACAGCTGGGCGAAGGCCTTGGCCGGCACCCGCGCCAGCGGCTGGGCCAGTACCTGCGGGTCGATGCCCACTGCCCGCAGATGGGCGTCGCGCGCCTGGGGCCGGTCGCGCAGGGCGTGGACCATGGCATTGAGGAAGTACACCGCGACCGTGTCGCTATCGCGCATGGCAGAAGTCCGCTGTCTATGCTGAGTGGCAAAAAATGCCAGGTTGTCTGAACAGATCCGGCATAGGCCGCCCGCAGGCCTTTGCCTAGACTCGATCCACCCCCGCAGGGTGTGGGCGCCATTCTCGCAGAGCCTCCCGCGCCCCGCCACGCCTTCGAATACGGAGCCCCCATGAGCAGCACAGAAATCTTCGTCGTCAGTGCGGTACGTTCGGCCATCGGCAGCTTCGGCGGTTCGCTCAAGGACCTGCCCCTGGCCGACCTCGCCACCCAGGTCACCCGCGCCGCCATCGAGCGTTCGGGCGTGTCCGCCGAGCAGATCGGCCACGTGGTGATGGGCAACGTGATCCCCACCGAACCACGCGATGCCTACCTGGGCCGGGTCGCGGCAATGAACGCCGGCATCCCCAAGGAAACCCCGGCCTTCAGCGTCAACCGCCTGTGCGGCTCGGGCCTGCAGGCCATCGTCTCGGCTGCCCAGGGCCTGCTGCTGGGTGACAGCGACATCGCCCTGGCCGCCGGCGCCGAAGCCATGAGCCGCGGCCCCTACCTGCTGCCGCAGGCGCGCTGGGGCGCACGCATGGGCGACCTGCAGGGCATCGACTACATGGTCGGTATTCTTCAGGACCCGTTCGAGCACTTCCACATGGGCATCACCGCCGAGAATGTCGCGGCGGCCCATGGCATCAGCCGCGAGATGCAGGATGAGGTCGCCCTGACCAGCCAGCACCGCGCCGCCCGCGCCATCGCCGAAGGCCGCTTCGACGGCCAGATCGTGCCGATCGAGATCAAGACCCGCAAAGGCAGCGTGCAATTCGCCGTGGACGAGAACGTGCGCGCCGATGCCAGCGCCGAACAACTGGCGGGCATGAAGCCGGTGTTCAAGAAGGACGGCACGGTTACCGCCGGCAACGCCAGCAGCATCAACGACGGCGCCGCCGGCCTGGTCCTGGCCAGCGGCGACGCCGTGCGCCGCCAGGGCCTCAAGCCGCTGGCGCGGATCGTCGCCTACGCCCACGCCGGCGTGGAGCCGGCGCTGATGGGCCTGGGCCCGATCCCGGCGACGCAGAAGGTGCTGGAGAAAGCCGGCCTGAAGGTCAGCGACCTGGACGTGATCGAGTCCAACGAAGCCTTCGCCTCCCAGGCCTGCGCCGTGGCTCGCGCCCTGGGCTTCGACCCGGAAAAGGTCAACCCCAACGGCTCGGGCATTTCCCTCGGCCACCCGGTCGGCGCCACTGGCGCGATCATCGCCACCAAGGCCATCCATGAACTGCACCGCGTCCAGGGCCGCTACGCCCTGGCCACCATGTGCATCGGTGGCGGTCAAGGCATCGCCATCGTCTTCGAACGCGTTTGACAGGAGTCAGCAGCATGAACATCGAACAGATCGCCGTGATCGGCGCCGGCACCATGGGCAACGGCATCGCCCAAGTGTGCGCGCTGGCCGGCTACCAGGTCCTGCTGGTGGACGTTTCCGACGCCGCGCTGGAGCGCGGCGTGGCGACCCTGGGCAAGAACCTCGAGCGCCAGGTCGGCAAGGGCACCATCGACGCCGACAAGGCCAGCGCGGCCAAGGCGCGCATCCGCACCAGCACCGATTA
>Ga0209370_1002111_pt1 | contig 15127 bp, 16 predicted proteins | sample AgamicAtPrz_FD_187164 | JGI IMG/M metagenome (GOLD analysis project Ga0209370, IMG submission 187164) | Agave microbial communities from Guanajuato, Mexico - At.P.rz (SPAdes) (version 2) | ecosystem: Host-associated > Plants > Phyllosphere > Phylloplane/Leaf | place: Guanajuato, Mexico... | reverse complement strand
CTCTCATAGGACTGCACATAACTTTTGAATTAACAGGAACCCTGTGGGAGCGGCTTCAGCCGCGAACACCGGCGCAGCCGGTGCCATGCACCGCGTTGGATTCTTCGCGGCTAAAGCCGCTCCCACAGGGTACGCGGACCGCTTGCGAATTCAGGTCTCCATGCGACAGCGAATGCCCGCGAAGAAGACTCACCGGGCACTCAGGTCACGCAGGTAAGCCCAAGGGTAGATACCCCGCTCATGCCCATCGCTGAACACCAGTTGCACGCCATATCCTTGCGGCTGGATGTGCACCACGCGCACATCATCGCGAACCAGGCTGATGTTCCCCTGCAGCCGTGCCGCTCGGCATTGCGAGCAGGGGCAAGCACCGCGCAGGCGGGCATGGCTGAGGCTATGTTCGCCGTCTTGCCATTGCAGCACCAGTTGCCCGGGGCCGCGCATGTTGCGAAGAGCTTGCGGGGCGTTCATCAGGAGGCCCCGCGCAGTTGTGCCATGGCAATCCGCACAGCCTTGCGCACCTCGGGGTCGCTATCGGCCTCGGCAGCCTGCAGCACCGGCAAGGCACGCGCCTGGCCCAGCTCCCCCAGGGCCAGAGCGGCCTCCTTGCGCAGGTTGGCAATGCTGTGGCCAAGCAACTCGCCAAGCGCGTCCAGTGCCGCAGCATGACGTAGCCGCCCCAGAGACCGCGCCGCACGCAGACGTACTTGCCAGAAGTCATCGGCAAGGGCATTTACCAGTGCCGGGCCTGCAGGGGCCAGGCCCACCTTGCCTAGCGTGGTGGCGGCTTCTTCGCGCACTTGCCAGGCCTTGTCAGTCAATGCAGCCACCAATGCTGGCACCACCGCGCTGTCGCGCGCGAGACCCAGCGCACCGATGGCCGCGCGGCGCACCTCGGTGTCCGGCTCATCTTCGGCAAGCTTTGCCAAAGCTGGCAACGCCGGCTGGTGCTTGAGCCAGCCAAGAATACCCACTGCCTCACGCCGGACCGCGGCGTCATCATCGGCCAAGGCAAGCAGTGCAGGCTCCGCAGCATCTTCCAGGCGCAGCTCGCGCAGGGCACGCAGGGCGCTGGCGCGGACGAAGGCATCAGCATGCTTGACCCATGGCAGGATCAGCTGGCCGGCTTCCAGGCTCTTGAGCTCGCTGAGGCTCTGGGCAGCAGCCAGCCGTACCGGCTCGGCAGCATCGGCCAGCGCAGCGCACAGGGCCTGCACAACTTCGGGTTCTTCCCAGGCCTCGAGCAGGCGCGCGGCTTCGGCACGCACCTCGTCGGCGGCATCCACCAGCAGTGCATCGGTGAGCCACGGCAAGCCATCGGGGTCTTCCAGGTCGGCCAGTTCGATCAGGCCGATACGGCGTACCCCCGCGTCAGCGGCACCAAGGCGAGGCAGGAGAGCAAGGATGTCGGGGTTGTCAGTCGTTCGTTCAGTCATAGCGCGATCCGTAGCGGTGGGTGCTCAGTGTCCGGCAGGCCCAGCGGGGTCAGGCGCGGAAGTTCGCGGCCCTCCTCGTGACGGAGCAAGGCCAGACAGTGACGCTTGAGGTGAGTGAATTCAGGGCTGGTCAGCAGGCTGGCGCGGCGTGGGCGCGGAAAGTCCAGGTGCAGGTCTTCAATAAAGCGGCCAGGTCGCGGGCTCATCACCAGGATACGGTCGGCCAGGAACAGCGCCTCGTCGATATCGTGGGTGACGAACACCACGGTGGTGCGGATGCTTGCCCAGATATCGAGCAACAGCTCCTGCATGCGTGCGCGGGTTTGCGCATCCAGGGCACCGAAAGGTTCGTCCATCAGCAAAAGGCGCGGGCGGTTGATCAGCACCCGGGCAATCTCGGCCCGTTGCTGCATACCGCCGGAAAGCTGGCTGGGCCAGCGCCCGGCAAATTCATCCAGCCCCACCAGTTGCAGCATTTCGCGAGCCTGCCGGCGACGTTCGGTGCGGCCCTGGCCCTGCATCTTCAGGCCGAAGGCCACGTTGTCGAGCACGCTACGCCAGGGCAGCAAGGTATGGTGCTGAAACACCATGCCGCGCTGCGGTGACGGCCCGGCAACGGCCTGGCCATCCACGCTCAACTGGCCGCTGCTGGGCACCAGGTGCCCGGCCAGGGCGCCAAGCAACGTCGACTTGCCACAACCGGAAGGGCCAAGGATGCAGACGAACTCGCCAGGCTCTACGGCAAAGTCCAGCCGCTGCACCGCCTCGAATGCTTCGCTGCCGTGCCCCAGGCGTATCGACAGGCCACGCCCGTCGATACGCCCTGGCGCTGGTTGGTAACTGTTCATCAGGTGGCCCTCCGCGTGCGGTACCAAGGCGTGGCCAACTCCCCAAGGCGCTTGACCAGGGCGCTGCTACCCATGCCCAGCACGCCGATCAGCAGCATGCCGACGATGATGTCGGGGTAGTTTTGCAAGGTGTACGACTCCCAGGTGTAGTAGCCGATACCGAACTGCCCGGAAATCATCTCGGCGGTGACCAGGCAGAACCATGAAGTACCCATGCCGATGGCCAGGCCCGTGACGATGCTCGGCAACGCTCCAGGCAACACCACTTCACGCAGAATCGACCACCGCTCTGCCCCGAGGCTGCGCGCCGATGCAACCAGGCGCGGGTCGACGGCCTCGACGCCGTGCACGGTGTTCAGCAGGATCGGGAACAACGCGCCAGTGAACGTTATGAACACCATCGACAGCTCCGACGACGGGAACATCAGGATCGCCAGCGGGATCCACGCCACCGCCGGAATCGGCCGCAGTACTTCCAGTGGCGGCAGCAGGGTGTCCTCGGCCCATTTCGAGCGGCCGATCAACAACCCCAGGGCCACGCCAATCAGCGCTGCTGCGGCATAACCGGCAAACACCCGCGACAGGCTGCTGCCCAGGTGCGCCAGCAGGGCGCTGGAGGTCAGCAGTTGCCAGGCAGCTTCCAGCACCGCCTTCGGTGTGGGGACATAGGTGAACGTCAGCAGCCCGAGGTCCAGCTTCACGCTCGCCGCGACCTGCCAGAACAGCAGGCAGGCCAGCAGCGAAGCCAGGCGCACCGGCCAGCGCTTGAGGTTGCGGGTCATGTCGGTTCCTCTCCGGTCAGCGCTGGGCGACCAGCTTCTGGTTGGCGCTGACAAAGTCCAGCGCTTCACCGCCATGGGCCTTGGCATACTGCTCGGCCTGGTCCTTGAGCAGGAACGCCGCGAGTTCACCCTTGGCGTTGCGCACGAACCAGGCCTGGTTCGCCAGCAACTTGATTCCGCTGTCGGCGGCCTGGGCGTAGATGGCGCGGATGTCCTTGCCCTCCTGCTCCAGCTGGGCCAAGGCGCCAAGCGCGGCCTCCGGCGAAGCGTAGTGGCGGACCTTGCCTTCACCGCGCACCCAGATCTGTGCCAGGCGGCTGAAGTCGGTAATCGGTTTGCCTGTCAGCGCGTCATTGGCCTTGAGTGGCTGCGGGTCGTAGTCTTTCAGCGCCTTGTCGTAGTCCAGGCCAGCCTCCTTGAAGGCCGCACGGATGTACTGGTCGTCGATGAACTTGTCGGTGTCGAGACCGCGATCGGTCTTTTTGAGCAGCTTGAGCGTATCGATGGAGGTTGCGACTGCCTGACGGTATTCAGGCTTCCAGGTCAGGTCGCGGGTCTGCAGGCCGAGCGGACCGTGGAACAGGTAATTGACCTCGGCTTCGATGCCGGTGACTTTCTCGATCAACTCGCTGTACTTCTCAGGTTCCGCAGCGATCAGCCGATCGGCTTCGAGGCTGGCGCGCAGGTAGGCGGTGACCACTTCCGGGTACCTCTTTGCATACTCGGCATCGACCAAGGCGCCATGGAAGGTCGGTGCGTTGGCCTGGGCGCCGTCATAGATCTTGCGGGCGAAGCCGCGGTTGGGGAACAGTTCGGCGAACGGCACAAAGTCGGCATGGGCTTCGATGCGGTTGCTACGCAGGGCGGAGCCGGCGATTTCCGGTGCCTGGGCGATGATTCGCACATCCTTCTGCGGGTCCCAGCCCTGCGCTGCCACGGCACGTAGCAGCATGCCGTGGGCGGTGGAGGCGAACGGCACGGAAATGGTCTTGCCCTTGAGTTCAGCCAGCGATTGCACGCTAGACGCCGCAGGTACGACGATGCCATTGCCGCTGCCGTGCACGCTGCCCGACAGCACGCTTACGAACAGGCTGCGCTTGCCAGCATCCAGATGAGCAACGCCGTTGAACGAGCCGGGGAAGTCGGCCATGGCGCCGAAGTCGAGCTTGCCAGCGACCATTTCGTTGGTCAGTGGCGCACCGCTGGTGAAGTTCTTCCACTCAACCTGATACTTGGCATCTTTGTATTTGCCGTCATGCGGCAGGTACTTGTCCAACAGGCCAAGCTCGCGTATCAGCAGGCCGCCGGTGGCGCAGTTGATGGTGGTGTCCTGGGTGCCGATGGCGATGCGGATGGTTTCGGCACTGACATTCAGGCCAGTGAGCGCCAGCGCGAGGCCGGCCACGGTTGCAACAAGGCGCATGGGTGTTTCCCCTCGAGTCGTTATAAGAATTGGGTCGTCTCCGCCGCCCGGCTTGGGTGGTGGGAAACGAGGGGCAAAGCAGGAGGGCGTCCGGTTGTGCGCCGGATGGCGGGATGAATCAGCGCAGCAGGTACGGGATATCGACCTTCACCGCACCCGTGGGGCAGTCCTTTTCACAGGGCATGCAGTACCAGCATTCGTCGAAGGCCATGTAGGCCTTTTGCGTGGCCGGGTTGATCGCCAGCAGGTCCATGGGGCAAACCTCGACGCATACGGTGCAGCCTTTGTCGGCGATGCACTTGTCTTCGTCGATGGTGACCGGGGCACTGCTGCGGAAAAAGATTTCTTGCGGCTGGTAGGCCATTTCACGGAGTCCTTGGGGCCTTCATTGGCTCCCTTCTATCTAGAGGCTTGCACGTTTCCCTGTGGGAGCGGGTTTACCCGCGAAGAATCCAACACGGTGGATGGCACCGGCTTCGCCGGTGTTCGCGGGTAAACCCGCTCCCACAAGGTGGGGTGTCGCTTAGGCGGCATCGGCTTTGACACGCAACCGGTCATAAGCGGTCTGCTCTTCTGTATCCAGGGCGATCAGGTAGGGTTCGACGGCCTTCTTGAAGCTGGTCATTTCACCGTTCTCGCCCTTTTTCAGATGGCAATGGCAGAACCACTCGCCATCGTTGCGCTCGGGGAAGTCCACTCGGTGGTGGTACAGCCCCCAACGGCTTTCCTCGCGGAACAGCGAGGCCCGCGCCGCCATCTCGGCGCAATCGCGAATCACCGAAACTTCCATCGCACGCATCAGTTCATGAGGGTTGCTGGCTTTCATCTGGTCCAGGTCACGTTCGATCTCGGCAAAGCGCTCCAGGCCGATTTCCATTTTCCTGGTCACCTTCGGCGGCTGCAGGTAATCGTTGACCATGCGTCTGAGCTTGTACTCGACCTGCGCCGGCGGCAGGCCATGCTGACGCTGCAGCGGTGCAAACACCCGCGCACGCTCGCGCTCGACCTGTTCGGCATCGACCTCGGCGAATTCGCGCCCGTTCACGTAATGCGCAGCGTTCACCCCGGCAAACCAGCCATAGGTGAAGGCCCCCAACATGTAGTTGTGCGGCACCGCTGCCATATCGCCAGCGGCATACAGCCCTTTGACGCTGGTCTCGGCCTTTTCATTGACCCACACCCCCGACGCCGAATGCCCCGAGCAGAAACCGATCTCCGAGATATGCATCTCGACCATGTGCTGGCGATAATCCGTGCCACGCCCGGCGTGGAACTGGCCACGACTGGGGCGTTCGTTGCTGTGCAAGATCTCTTCGATGTTCTGGATGGTCTCCTCGGCCAAGTGATCGAGCTTGAGGAACACCGGGCCATTGCCGCCCTCGAGTTCCTGGTGGAACTCCCACATCATCTGACCGCTCCAGTAGTCGCACTCGATAAAGCGCTCACCCTTGCTGTTGGCGGTATATCCACCCAGTGGGCCGGTGACGTAGGCGCAGGCCGGGCCGTTGTAGTCCTTGATCAGCGGGTTGATCTGGAAGCACTCGAGGTTGGCCAGCTCGGCACCGGCATGGTAGGCCATGGCGTATCCATCACCGGCGTTGGTCGGGTTCTCGTAGGTGCCCATCAAGTAACCCGACGACGGCAAGCCCAGGCGCCCGGCCGCGCCGCAAGCAAGAATCACGGCCTTGGCCCGCACCACCCGAAACTCGCCGCTACGGCAGTCGAAACCCAGCACGCCAGCGGCCGCGCCTTCACCATCGAGCAGCACACGGGTGCAGACCATACGGTTGCTGATCTCGACCCGCGCACGCTTGAGCTGGCGGTACAGCACCTTCTTGATGTCGTGGCCTTCGGGCATGGGCAGCACGTAGGCGCCCATGTGGTGAACCTTTTTCACCGCGTAGTCGCCGGTCTCGTCCTTCTCGAACTTCACGCCCCAGCGGTCAAGCTGCTCGATGGTTTCGAAGCTGTGGGTAGCGTAGGCATGCACCGTGGCCTGGTTGACGATGCCGTCATTGGCAACGGTGATTTCCTTGGTGTACTGCTCGGGGGTGGCGTGGCCTGGGATGATCGCGTTGTTCAGGCCATCCATGCCCATGCTGATGGCACCGCTGCGCTTGACGTTGGCCTTGTCCAGCAACAGCACGCGCAGGCTTTTGTCCTGCTCCTTGGCCTTGATGGCAGCCATCGGCCCGGCGGTACCGCCACCGATAACGATGATGTCGTAGTCCTGAGTCTGGATGCTCATGCCTTGCTCCCCTTCTGGCGGTCGATGCGCAGGCGGTACTGGAAAGCATCGCCGCGGTAGTAAAGGTGTTCGAAGTCCAGTGGCGTACCGTCAGCGGCATGGGTCAGGCGCTCGATGCGCATGATCGGCGAGCCTTCTTCAACATCCAGGGCCTGGGTCAGGTCGCTGTCGGCCAGCACGGCATCGATGGCCAGGTCGGCGTGACCAAGGGCAATGCCGCAGTCGTTTTCCAGGAGCAGGAAGATGTCGCGGGTGACGAGGTCGGCCTTTTCCAGCTTCTCGCCGACGGCCTTGGGCAACCAGGTCAGCTCCAGCGACACCGGCTCGCGGTTGATCAACCGCACCCGGCGGATCTCGGTGACCAGGCTGCCTTCCCCGACCTGCAGCCGCGCGGCCACCAGTGCATTGGCCGGTACATGGCGGAAGCTGCGCAGGCGGTTGATCACCTCGTAACCCATTTGCGTCATCGACTCTCCCAACCCTTGCAGGGTGGTGACGTTCTGGAACGCCTTGGGCTTGGCGACGAAGGTGCCCTTGCCATGGATCTTGAAAATCAGCCCTTCCTTCTGCAGGTCGCCCAGCGCCTGGCGCACGGTGATGCGGCTGACTTCGAAAGCCTTGCCCAGTTCGCTTTCCGAGGGCATGCGGCTATGCGATGGATAAGTGCCGTCAAGGATGCGCTCGCGCAGCAATTCCTTGAGCTGGGTGTAAAGCGGTACCGGGGACAGGGGGAGCAGTTCGGCCATGGGATCTCTTCGCTGATCGAGCACTTGTTATAACAAGTTGTGACCAGAGGATAGAGGGCATAATAACTGCCATGGAAATATCGATATCGCATATGAATAGATGCGTTTTGTGATTGTCTCTGCCCGCCTCCCCTGCAGAGGAGTAAAAACGGCTACAGATCAAGGCGATGGACGCCATCGGATCAGATGGGTATCATGCGTGCGCGTTGCACTCGTAGCTCAGCTGGATAGAGTACTGCCCTCCGAAGGCAGGGGTCGTGGGTTCGAATCCCGCCACCGATTCCAGTTGAGCTAACTGCTTGTCCGAACTAGCTTTTTCGACAGGTATCGGGTTTCAAGGCTGGTGGGGCACTGTATAGCGCTTCTAGGTGGGACATCGCAAAGGTGTCACCAATGCCAGCTCAGCCCTCCTTCCTCACTCTCAACCGCCACGGCACCTACTATTTCCGGTTGGTGGTCCCCAAGCCCATACGCTCAAAATTCAGCTCTCAAAGAGAAATCCGGCGTTCACTCAAAACAGACAGCCAACGGCTAGCGCTTCGTCGTGCTCGGCAATACATTGCCCGCTATGAGGCCATCTTCGACAGGATGCTTGCAGTGGTAGAGAAAGACGATTACCAACCCTCTCCTGAGGACTATGAGCTGTTTCTGAGCCAGATTGAGAAGGCTGATGCTCCTACGGATTGGAGCGATGCTAAACCGTCTGAGACACCTACAGAATTCAAATCCCAGCTGTCTGACCGGGAATGGCAAGAGCTGGAGGATGGCCAACGCAAAGCGGTTGTGGCCCAGGCTTTGACCGGACATCCAAATAGACCCATACCGCAAGCCTCTCAGGAGCTTGCAGAGCGCCTTTTCACAGAAGGCCGCCCCTTACCTATCCGTCAGTTTCGACAGCTCTTACCGAAGCTCATAGAGAGGCTGGCGCTTGAACCACGGCCTCATCCAGTTCCGGCGCTCACTCAACCCGCCCATCCCTTAGAAGCTGATGGGCCAACGCTATACGAGGTCTGGCAGTTGCAGTGGGACAACCAAGAGAGGCTGAACAAGGGCCGGCAGAAAAGCGCACGGACCAAAGAGGACGAACAGGGTCATGCTCGCCGCCTGAACATCCTTAGCGGTAACAAGCCGATCAATCAGCTCACTCTGACCGACTTCGAGCAAATTTATCTGAGCATCTGTGATATCCGACCGAGCCGAGGCAGTGAATTACCGTCTCCGGACTCTCCGAGAGAGTCAATTTTGGCACAGGGGCCGGAAGACCAGCGCATCAGCACAACCACCATTGAAAAGCTCATGATCCGGCTGGGTGTGCTGCATAAGTTTGCCTACAGAAAAAAACTGACAGCCATATCGCCGGAGCTCCCAGATAAACCCAAACTGGACCACAACCCACCGGGCGCAGACGCGGTCCCAAAAGCTTTCTCGAAGTCAGATTTGCAGGCCATTTTTTCCGGCTACCTCTATGCAGGTACGGAGCCAGAGAAAAGTCGGGGAGTCTACCCCTATCAGTTCTGGCTACCTCTGTTGGGTCTGCATACCGGCGGCAGGCTCAATGAGCTGTGCCAACTTGATACTGAGGACGTGAGCGAAAAGGAAGGTATTTGGGTCATCAACATGATGGACGACGAGCGTGATCGTCCATTGCCAAAGGTGCTCAAGAACCAATCAAGCCGAAGAGTCGTACCTATCCACAGCGATCTCATCCGCATGGGCTTTTTGGATTTTGTCACCCAAGCTGTGAGGGAAGGTCGTGAAAAGCTGTTTTCGGATGGCCTGACTTACGACTCTAAAAAAGGATGGGGAAGCCGTGCGACACATTTCTTCTGTCGCTTTCCAAGCCCAAGCACGACAGCGAGCGGGTATCTATACAAATGCGGCATTCGTGAGCGAGACGCCGAAGGTAGAACCGACCGGAAGAACTTTCATAGCTTCCGTCACACCTTCGTTGACATGGCTCGCGAATCTGGTGAAGAAGCATACCTTGTAGCTCCAGACATCACCGGACACTCTAGAGGGAAGGAAGGGCAGATTGCGAGATACGGGAATGGATTCAATCTGCACAAGAAGCAGACAGTTCTCGAAGGGCTGATCGTTCCAGTTGATCTCTCAGGCGTCACGTATGCTGATTTTGAGAGGCGGCTCGGTCACAAGCTCAAGGGCGACATTGAGCGCCACCGCGAAGAGCATGGGCTGAATCAAAGGGAGTGAGGCAGCAGTTCAGCAGCGGCCTGAGAGCGGCTGTCTGGTCAATCTATAGATACAGTGGTCTCAGAGGGATAGAAATGGCATCACCTATTGATGAGCTTTACCAGATGATTTTCGGATCAATGCCAACGAAAGCAGGGACTGCCTTCGAACGGCTGGCAGCCATCGCCACCTATGTTACTGAGGAGGCTGGAGACGTCACACATGACGCCGCTCTCAAGGGGGAGCACTCCGGCAGTCGTTACCAAATTGATGTTCTTCACCATCTCCCAGGCTCAAAAACAATGGGAGAAGCAAAGGACTACACCGCTGGCAGTAACAAGGTTGGCCGCGCCGACCTACAAAAGCTTGCGGGTGCCCTTGGAGATCTGTCGGATGTCACCAAAGGAGTCTTCTGGTCCGCTACGGACTACACGAAACCTGCTAAGCAATACGCTCAGGCAGCTCAAGCAATAACAGGGAAGGAGATCATTCTTAGAGGTCTCAGAGAAAGCAAAGCTGATGACGAACAGGGGTTTGTAAAGACCATACACATTAGAGGCATCTTCCAAATACCAAAGCTGCATGAAGCCATATGGACACCACATTGGTCTCCACAAGGTCGCAAAAGTCTGAGCGCGCTCATTCCACAAGGTGAGACCTCTCTGAAACTAGACGCGGTGATCGATGACATCTTCGATGTCGATGGGAACAAGATCACCTCAATCCATGAACTCACGTCTCACGGATATGGCGAATCTGGGGAAGACAACGTATCTCGTGGCTGCTATTGGCTGCCTGGACACTACCTCAAAGCAAACGGCATTCTGGCAGCTGTGAACGGCCTTGAGTACGAAATGCCATATGAGGTCCACGTGAGTACATTTGAGATCACCGATAACAGCACCTATCGGCTGGTGGTGCTCGATGAGACAGGTACTCCCGTAAGGATCCTTACCGACGAAAAATTGAGAGAGTTTAAATTCGACGCTAAGGGCCGACTGATCCCCCCGGGGCTTGGACCGAGAACAATGTAAGCGAGTAGAAAGTAGCTAGGGGATTGTCGCTCTCCGCAATCCCCCTCTGCAAAAAGCATCGTTCCTGATCTGACCAGCCTCGCTCCCGCACAGGACGCCCTCCATTTTTGCGTCATTGTCGGGCGTCAAAATATGACGCCTCTGCCCCCCACGCACTATCAAAGAAGTAGACCTAAATGGTAGTCCGATAGCGGCCCGCCAGGAGCTATCAAATACCTATTGCTGATAGCCATATGATTCAATTATCATTGATCTATCAGATACAGGAGCAAAGGATAGTCAGCCATGAATGCCCACCTCTACCTGCGAGCGTCAACGAAAGACCAAGATGCCAACCGTGCAAAAGTCGCCCTGGAGTTGTTCGCTGCCGAAAAAGGTTTGAGCATTACTGGCATCTACGCTGAGAACATCAGTGGCACCAAGCTCAACCGCCCAGAGCTGCTCGCCTTGCTCGATGCTGCCCAGAGTGGAGAGGTGCTATTAGTTGAGTCCGTAGACCGCCTCAGCCGCCTCTCACAAGCTGATTGGGACACTCTCAAGACCACCATCAAGGCCAAGGGACTTCGGTTGGTAGTAGCTGATCTACCCACCAGCCATATGCTGGTTGAAGCCAAAGGCATCACCGGCCAGATCATGGATGTGATCAACAACATGCTGATCGACCTGATGGCTACCATGGCACGACTGGATCAGGAGAAGCGCGTGGAGCGCATCAAGCAAGGGCTGGAGAACAAGCGTGTTGCTGATCCTGAGTGGAAGCCAGCAGGCAAAGGCCGGAACACTGCCACATGGGCGGAGGTGCAGTCGCTGATGCAGAAGCATCCAACCATGCCTGCTGACAAGATCGCCAAGCTCGCTGACTGTGGTGTAGCCACCGTTTACCGAATCAAACGCACACTGAAAGAGACCTCAGCCAAGATTCAGGGGACGGCTGAACCGCACGCAATATCCGCTGCCGCAGCGAAACGAGCTTGCGCCAGCAAGCCTTCGATCACCGTACAAGGGGAATGAAAATGGCTGGCAAACAATCGACCCCGGATCAAGCTGCCCAAGCGGTGATACTTAGAGAGGCGGGATGGACTATCTCAGCGATTGCACAGCGGATGGGTATCAGTGTCAGCACCACCCAGCGCCTGCTCAAAAAGCACAATGCCGTTGCTGGCGCCGGAACTCAGGCTCTGATCGAGAAAGCCAGGGAGGAGCTGCTGACAGCGGCATTCTCATTGGACGCTGTGCAACAAACAGCAGCGTCACTGGTAGTTGAAGAGCTGGCGCTGAACCAGCAAATCCGGAGCAAGCTAGCGAACGCTCTTGAGATTCTTGATACGGCTGATCCGATTGTCTTTCGTTCGCTTGCAGCGGCATCCACCACGCTCAAGCTGACGCAGGATGTAACACGACGCGCTCTCCCTCTAGAGAAGCTGAATCAAGCACTCGACTTTGAAGAGCTTCCGGAGTTGAAGATTCACATCATGACTGAACGCGACGTCACAGAAATGCGGGCACAGCAGCGTCTAGAAGAGGCTGAGCGCGACGGAAACCTTGAAGGTGTTGAAGACGAGCTAGAAACTTTGCGCTGGTTGGAAAGCAGACGCACGGCACAGCTACAGCAGCACGACGACGAAATTGTATGTGAAGGCTTTGACTCAACCTTGCCCGGATCATGACCGGTCAATCGTCAAAGTCCTAGAAAAAAGAGCAAGGCTTCAATCCCCTGATCTCATCCAGTAGATCACATTTTTGAAAATCGCCCTCACTGAGAGCCCTGAGATCCCGTTATGACCACGGAACGCGAAATCGCCCCCACCCCTACCCCAGAGCAGGATCACCTCTCAGGCGAGCTCACAGGCAGCTTTGCGGCGTCTCTTTCTCGTGCTGCTCATGGTGCGCACGATTCCGGACTTGCTTTGCCCCTGAAACAAAAACCCGTAAAAACACGCCCCCTCAAAAAGCCTTCAACCACAGGAGCGGCGGTGCATGCGAAGGAGTTCGCTATGCACAAGAGAAGTATATTAACCAACAGCACTCCTCTCATACCTGGTTCAAAGACAAGAGCTAAGACCCTACTTGATCAACCTCTTCCCACAGAGATCAAGCTGAAACCATGGAGGCAAGCTGATGAGTACGACAAACTTGCAGCAGCAGTGACCCCTTTGTATTGGATGGCGAACAAGAAGGGTTGGGAACTCAAGACCTTCACTCTCATCCTCAACAAAAAGCTCAGCGACCGCATCGACAACGGTGATGCGACTGCTCTGGAATACATCAGGGATCAGCTCACTCGACTCATCCCGGAAAGCGTGGGTGCTGGCGCAGAGTTTTTGTATGGCATCGAAAAAGCGCCAGCCGCCCTTGCTGACTCCTCCAGCCGCAGACGTTGGCATCTGCATGGTCTGATTACTGGTCCTGCAGGCTTTGCGGCTCAGGGTCATACACCGCTAAGAAGTGCGCTGCGATCACTCAAAGGCGAGGCTGATGCTGATCTGATGTTCCAGACACCCGGTGAAAAGTTCGACCTTGAGATGAGATCGTCTGCAATCCGGTGGGGCTTCTATACTGTCAAAAATGGCCTCACCCTGGAGCTGAACCCAGCACTCGCTGGGGAATATGACACGCCACCCGGAAAGCAGACTCACATCAGTGCTCAGCTACGGCGTGAGGCGAGAAGATGGCATGACGGTACGCTGGCAGGAATGACTGCTCCGGCGCTGATTGAGGCTTGTCCTCAAGGCTTGTATAACTCACCAGTGAACGAAAGGACAATTCAATGAAAGGGAACATCAGCCTCACCGATTTCATAAAACAAGTAAAAGAAGAGCTCAAAGCGGCAATTGACGACAAAGACCCCTTCTTTGAAATGGGTGATGTCGAGTTGGAGGTTAGTTTGGCAGTGGAGGCCGAAGGAAGCGCTAAGACAAAGCTATACGTCATCGAGCTAGGGGGGAAAGCGAAGGGCGTGCAAACGCACATAGCAAGAATCAAGCTACATCCTTTCGTAGAGGACCTGTCACCGCAAACGGCATCGACTCAAGGATCGAAACATACCGTTGGCAAGGTAGTTAACGGTGCCGTAAAAAACGTATCGGTGAAACGCACAACGAGCAGCCAAGGACCTACAACCCACCGCCCTCCAAGAGCCAGCAAGGAAGGGTCGACAGTCAACGTCAAGGCGCCAGCTTCAAAATCGCGAGCCAAACCAACGGCTTCGAAGCCGTCTAAGTAGAGTGGTCATCAAAAAACCCGCCAAGTGCGGGTTTTTTCTTCTGCAATAAATGATGTCTCGGCACTGCGCTGCTTGTGACCACTATTTTTATCCGGCTTGGATGTGATCGCTCGCAAAGGCTCCAGATTGTTAAGACGATCGTAGCTGCTGAGGTTGGGGAAATTAGCCCCAGCTGTGGCTGAATAGCTTAGTTCGGAACCACTTTTGTTCTCATCAGGCAGTTCTGAGGTGCCTTGAACCAGGGATTGTCAGAATCACAAAACTCGTAAGGACTCATCGAGATGCCGTTCACCGCCCAAGATGCCGAAGGTGTGCGCTCCCTCACGTCTTGAGGCTCAACGAGGCCCGAGCAGATTTTGTCAGAGCTCAATACCGCTCCCTTTCCGCCTAAGCTGGAACGACTGTAAACGTCAGCGTCGTAAAGCCGGACCATCTCCACCACCACGCACGCGCTGTCCTTTTTCTTGCCGGTGTTGGTGAATTCACACCGGATCGCACCATTCAGTTTCGCGCTGCAATCCTCCTTAACTTCGGCCAGAGCGACCGATGCCAGTAGCATGGAGGAGGCAGCAAGCGCAGCGATTTTGAGCATCAGCAGATTCCTTTTTGATCGTTTTTTAATCGACGCATGTCGATTAATGCTAATCATAGTATGTCGACTCATAGTCTTCAAAATTCGAAATTGGCCGGATGCCTATTCAGCCCGATCAATGCCAACTCGTAGCCACCTTCGCAGCCAATATGAAACGCAGACGTATTGAGCTTGGCCTCTCCCAAGAGGAGCTCGCTGAGCGCGCAGGCGTGCATAGAACCTATGTAGGAATGCTGGAACGCGGCGAGAAGAATGCAACGCTTTACAGCATTGAAAGGCTCGCAGGTGCACTGGAGGTTGAACCAGCAACGCTGCTCCTAAGTACAAAGACCTGATACTGATTTCTCTTGCGCTCAGGCAAGCGTCCGGCTAATTTTTGCGCCACCAATCACTCCCATCTAGGTGTGACACTGCTCCAAATCGCCTCATAAACCGGCATCCGCTAGACGCATGCCCACCGGGTGGGTATTATGGCGCCCGCGTTGCACTCGTAGCTCAGCTGGATAGAGTACTGCCCTCCGAAGGCAGGGGTCGTGGGTTCGAATCCCGCCGAGTGCGCCATACCTCTTACAAAGCCCGCCTTGCGCGGGCTTTGTCGTTTCTGC
>Ga0209370_1002110_pt1 | contig 15135 bp, 11 predicted proteins | sample AgamicAtPrz_FD_187164 | JGI IMG/M metagenome (GOLD analysis project Ga0209370, IMG submission 187164) | Agave microbial communities from Guanajuato, Mexico - At.P.rz (SPAdes) (version 2) | ecosystem: Host-associated > Plants > Phyllosphere > Phylloplane/Leaf | place: Guanajuato, Mexico... | reverse complement strand
CTACAATGGCGAAGTTTTTCTGGTGGCAGCCACGGCTGTTGTCAGTGTTGGGGCGTTAGCTCAGTTGGTTAGAGCAGAGGACTCATAATCCTTTGGTCGTCGGTTCAAGTCCGCCACGCCCTACCAAGCTGCATGAAAGCCTGCCGTCTTCATTGATGGCAGGCTTTTTCTTTGCATGAACGTGAAAAAGTTGTCGATTTGGTCCGAGAGCCGTTTTTGCACTGCTAGAATACAACCCTGTTGCGGCTGTAGCTCAGCTGGATAGAGTACTTGGCTACGAACCAAGGGGTCGTGGGTTCGATTCCTGCCAGCCGCACCACAAAACGTCAAGCCTCAGAACTGAAAAGTTCTGAGGCTTTTTCGTTTCTGGGCTCAGGCTTTGGGTATCAGCAAGGTGAAGCTGCTGCCTTGGCCCAGCTGGCTGCTTATCTGCAGGCTGCCGCCATGACGCTGTGCCACGGTGCGCGTGAAGGCCAGGCCCAGGCCCACGCCATCCATGCGCTGGTGTTGCTGCAGGCGCTCGAAGGGCTGGCTGAGTCTGGCCAGCGATGCCTCGTCCATGCCTGAGCCGTGATCGCGCACGGCGATGCCCCATTGGCTGTCTTGCTCGACAACGGCGATTTCCACTTGGGCACCGCCATCCCCAGTCTGTGGCTTGCCGTATTTGATGGCATTGCTCAACAGGTTGATGACGGCGCGGTGCAGCAGGCCGGGGTCGCCATGCACGCAGGCTTCGGCATCCGGCAGCTCGAACACCAGTTGCATGTTCTGCTGCTGGGCAAGGGTCCAGCAATCCGAGACGGCCTGATCCGCCAGCAGGCCCAGGTCCAGGACTTCGCTGCGGTATTGTTGCTGCTGGGCTCTGGCCAGATGCACAAAATCGTCTGCGAGCTGAAGAGACGACTGGGCATAGCCCTCAATGCGGTCAAACAGTGCATCTTGCGAATCGATGCGCTTGCCTGCGCGCTGCATCTCCAGCAAGGTGATGATGGAGCCTATCGGTGCACGGATATCGTGGGAGATGAACTGCATGGCCTGGTCGCGCTGGGCCTGTGCGCTGCGCAGGTCGCTGATATCGACCAGGGTGATGAGCCAGCCCGAGGTGGGCGGTGCCTCGAAGCTCTGGCTCAGCAGCATCAGATGGCGGCCCTGGGTGTCGCGCCCTTCGCTCTGGCGTGACAGAGTGGCTTGCTGCAATGCGCTGTGCGTGAGCAGTGGCGTGCTGCTGGCAGCGCGGCCGCCGTCGCTGCTGGCGCTGTTCAGGCCGTGGAGCAGGGCGACCAGATCGTCACCTTGCTGGAGTTTGTGCTCCAGGCTTTCGATATAGCGGTGCGCGGCCGTGTTGGCAAGCAGCAGCAGCCCCTCGCGGTCGCAGACAAAAGTGGCCGAGGGCAGCTGGCGCAGGCTTTCGCTGACAAAGTGATGCAATGCGCGCAGCTGGCGCGATGCTTGCTCCACAGCGTCGATCCGCTGATCGAGTGCGTCGCTCTTGAGCGAGGGGGCGGGCAGGCCCTGGCCTTGCAGATCGCGCAGCTCCAGCGCCAGAAAGCGTGTGGCGGCGCGCAGGCGCAGCCAGCTCCAGAGCGGGTAGGCAAGCGACAGGCCCAGCAGTGCCGCCGCGGGGGCGGTCTGCACATGACCCCAACGCGGCGCCAAACCGGCTATCGACAGACTGAGCAAGGCCAGCAGGATGATGGAAATCAGCCCGCCAGAAGGGCCGAGCCAGGCCAGAGCCAGCAGGCCCAGCAGCACGGGCAGCACATTGAGGCTGCGGTTGAGCGTGGCAGTGGCTGGCTCCAGATGTGTGTCCTGAAGGATGCCGTTGAGCACATGGCCCAGCATCTCCACATTCGAGATCAGGCGCGCATCAAAGCCGATGGGGGCCGTGAATTTTTCGCCAAGACCTGCGGCAGTGGCTCCAATCAGCACGTATTTGCCGCGAAAAGCGACCGCTGGGATATTGCCGCGCAGGATGTCGATATAGGAGTAGGTGGTGAACGGCGAGCCCGGGCTGTTCTGGCGGTCCCGCGAAGCCCGGGCAAAAGCGATGAACTGGGGCTGCAGCTTTTGCCAGGAGTTGGCTGCAACCGAGTCTGCTGGAGGTGGGGCAGATGGTTGGCAGGGTCGGGTGGTCTGGCCCACGCAGTGCAGGCTCAGCGCCATATGCCACCAGAGCTGGCCGGCCTTGCCTTCCTGTGCATAAAAGCGTCGCACCACACCGTCGGCATCCACAGGCATCTGGGTGTGCCCCAGAGCAGCAGCCTCGCTGGCAAGGCTCTGTAAAGGGGCGGTGGCGGCGCTTTGCGCGGCGCGCGTGACGGGCAGCACTACGTTGCCGCTTTTTTGCAGTGCTCGTTGCAGCAGCAGATCGTCGCCGGGGTAGTCCCAGTCTTCCTCGCTGAAGACCACATCCATGCCGATGGCGCGGGGCTGTCCTTGAGTGATGCGCTCCAGCACGGCGGCGTGCAGTGCACGCCGCCAGGGCCAGCGGCCTATGCTGTCGATGCTGTCATCGTCGATGGCCACGATGACAACATCGGGCGAGGCTGGACGCTGGTGAAGCCAGGCCGAGGTGTCCTGAATAATGCCGTTGAAACGTGCCAGCTGCCCCGGGCCGCTGAGCCACCAGGTCATGCCGAGCAGGAAAGCGCTGAGCAGCAGCCAGCTCAGGCGCAGGTCCTGCAAGCGGTTTTTACGCAGGTTGGGCGCTTCAACCATGTGGGTGATTCGGTGAGAAGCTCATAAAACAATAGCTTCCAGCGCTTGTCATATAAGCGATCAAGATATGAATCCTATGAAGCTTCATGGAATTCAAGCACTGGCAGCTATGGTTTTTACTGGCGCATCAGGCGTGAACCGTCGCCGGAAGTCAGCGCCTGCCCCTCGGACGAGGTCACCCAGTTGCCGGTCTGGAATTGGCGCGCGACAGAGAGATTGCTGCGCAGGCCGTTGGCATCCTCGACCTGCATCTGCAGATAGTAGGTGCCAGGAGGCAGATCCTGCGTGCTCCACTGAGGCTGGGTTATCCAGGTGTCGATCAGGGGCGCAGTGAAACCGGCGTCGCTGGCCACCACGATACGGTAGCGTTGACCCTCTTCACCTGCCCAGTGAATATGGCTGCTGCCTTCGCCGGGCGCGCCGCCGATCTGCAGCTCGGGCGATTTGGGTGCCAGGGCCAGTTTCATCTTTTGCGGGGCGGCGAAAGGACCCGCATCCGGCTGGCCGTTGCCGAGCTTACGGATGCTGCCTACGCGCCACATATATTCGCCGACAGGCAGCTTGGCCAGCGCACTGGCAGGCAGGGCGCAGTCCTTGAGGTCGTTGGCGTCGATCAGCGGCTGGGCAAAGCTGCCGTCGGCGGTGGCTACCTGTATACGGTAGGCCGAGGCTTCCGCTACCAGGGTGCATTGCAGGCCGTGCTGGCCCTGTCCGATGGTGGCTTCAGGTGCTGGAGACTCATAGAGCGGCGGCACCGGATGAGCTTTGACGCGCAACACTTGCAGGCTGCGTTTGCCAGGAATGCCGTTGGCGTCAATGGCGCGAATGGCCGCAATGTAGCTGCCGTCTTCGACACCCGTCAGGCGTGCAGGCGACCTTGTGAACATGCCGCCGCGCACGATCTGGGTCAGCTCCTTGTCCTGAGCGAGCAGCACTTGGTAGCGCACGGCACCAGCCATGGCTGGCAGGGGCAGGCTGACCCAGTTGGCGTCTTCGACAAGAGCGGGCCAGGCCGCAATATCGGGAGCGCCCAGCATGGTTGTGGGCTTGCCGATCTGGCCGTTTGCGGAGACGGACAGACCTTGACCTGGCCTGAGCAAGGCTGAGGGCTGGCCCGTCTGCACGGCGACCGAGCCTTCGTCGACGGCAGCAGCCGTGCGGCCCTCGTCATCACTCATCACCAGAAACTGGGTGCCGCGCACGCTGGTCGAGGCCGCCGGGGTGCGCACCTCGAAGCGGCGCTCGCCATTGGCTTGCCTGGACACTTTTGCTTCAATTGCGCCCTCGCGCAGATCGATGACGGACTGCAGACTGCCGGCTCGGCCTTTGCGGCGCATCTGGCGCAACTCGACATCGGATTCGGACTGCACGCGCACCAGTGAGCCATCTGCCAGGCGCACGGAGACAAAGGCGTTGGCCGGAACCTGGAGCGAATCGCCTTCCTGCAGCAACTGGCCTTTTTGCACGGGCTGAGGCGGCGCGTTGACGGAGTCTGCGAGATGGCTCGCAGAGCGTGTGCTTTGCACATCGCCTTGCACAAACACCACCGAAGCCATCGCTGCGCGCAACAGGCGTGTGGGAATTTCCAGCACCGAACCGGGGCGCAGGCGCAGGGGGTTTTCCACCTTGTTGTGACTTTGCAGCGCTGTCCAGCGCTTGTGGTCGCCCAGATAGCGTGCTGCCAGCATCTCCAGCGTATCTCCAGTCACCACGCGGTGGGCAATGACATCGTTGCCGCGGGGAGTGATCTGGGCATGGGCCAGACCTGTTGCCGTCATCCCTCCAAACGCCACCCACAGCATGCCTGCACCCAGAATGGGCGCCGGGGAGTGGACGGAAAAGAGGTTTTGACGTAAATCAGGCATTTTTTAAAGCTAGGTTATGGGGGCTGCCGAACTCAGGCAGCTGGGGCTGCGGGCTGCGCAGCTTCGGGGACATCCAGGCGGTAACCATAGCCATAAACGGCTGAAATGGCATAGGGCTGACCGGCGCGCAGGTTCAGCAGATTGCGCAGGCGCGAGACATGGGTGTCCAGCGAGCGCGACTGCACCTCGGCGTTGTGGCCCCAGACGACTTCGCGCAGATGATCGCGCGAGAGCAAACGGCCCTGGTTCTGGAACAGCGTCAGTGCCAGAGTGTATTCACGGTGCGTAACCTCCACGGGCTGGCCGTCCATCTCTATCCCATTGGTGGTGGTGAGAAAGCGGTAGGGGCCGAAGTCCAGCACGCTTTGTGCGGTCAGCGGATAGGCGCGGCGCAGCAGGGCGGAGATGCGAGCACGCAGCTCGCCCGCACGTATGGGCTTGATCATGAAGTCATCGGCGCCGCTGGCCAGGCCTTCGACAATGTCGGCCTCTTCGCTGCGGTGGGTCACGAAGATGACCGGCACTTCCTTGCTGATCTGCTCGCGCACCCAGCGCACGATATCCGGACCGCTGCTATCGGGCAGCTCCCAGTCAATCAGCAGCAAATCGAAGCTTTCGCGGCGCAGGGCTTGCTGCAGGGCGGCCCCCTTGAGGTAAGAGTGACAGCTATGTCCGGCTTCCGTCGCGACTTGTTGCAACAGTTCCAGTTGTAGCGGATCGTCATCCAGAGCAGCAATACGCATCGGTAGTTCCTTTAGTGCGAAGGATTACATCCACGCTGTCCTTTGAATTCGGAGGCAGCGTCCATCGGGCAGCGAGGAGCTATTGCTCGGCCGCCTCACGCAGTTGTTCCAGAGCCTGGATCACCAGGTCATCGCTGACACCATCCAGTGTCTGCAGGCACGGCTTGATGGCGGCCAGAGCCGTCGCGCCTTCGCGCTGCAACCGGGCGATGTTCTGGCCCGCTTCCTTGGGGGCGGTAAAGCCCAGGCTTTGCAGCAGCAGCTGACCGTCAGCGGCCACCAGCTTGAAGTAGAACTGGCCATCGGATTCGCGATACTGCTTGAACTGGGGCAGTGCAGTCTTGGCAGCCTTGGTCTTGGCCTTGCTGGCTTGCGCCAGGTTGCGGATGCCGACGGCGCCGCGCAGTTGCTGCAGCAAAGGAGTCGCCAGCTTGCGTGCCTTGATGGCACCGGCCTGAAGAATCTCTTCCAGCTCTGCCGGGTGGGCAATCAGGTATTCATAACGCTCGCGCATGGGGGCGATTTCACGGTCGATGCGCTCGAACAGGATCTGCTTGGCATCGCCCCAGGCAATGCCTTCGGCATATTGCTGGCGCAGGGCGGCACTTTCCTCTTCGCTGGCAAAGCCTTGATAGATCTGGAACAGGGCGGAGCCTTCGACTTCCTTGGCCTCGCCGGGGGCGCGCGAGTCGGTGGTGATGCTGTTGATGAGCTTCCTGAGTTGTTCACGTGGCGCAAACAGCGGAATCGTGTTGTTGTAGCTCTTGCTCATCTTGCGGCCGTCAAGGCCGGGCAGGGTGGCGACGGACTCCTCCACCACGGCCTCAGGCAGCGTGAAGTACTCGCCGCCGTAGATATGGTTGAAGCTCGACGCCATGTCGCGCGCCATCTCCAGGTGTTGCACCTGATCGCGGCCCACGGGAACCTTGTTGGCGTTGAAGATCAGAATGTCGGCACCCATGAGCACGGGGTACATGAAGAGACCGGCGGTCACGCCGTCGTCAGGTTCGCTGCCGGATGCATTGTTCTTGTCCACCGCCGCCTTGTAGGCGTGGGCGCGGTTGAGCAGGCCCTTGCCGGTCACGCAGGTCAGGAACCAGGTCAGCTCCGGAATCTCGGGGATGTCCGACTGGCGGTAGAAGGTCACATGCTCGGGGTCGAGACCAGCGGCCAGCCAACTGGCGGCGATTTCGATGGTCGAGCGCTGAACGCGCTCGGGGTCCTGGCACTTGATGAGCGCGTGGTAGTCGGCCAGAAAGTAGAAGTTCTCCACATTCTTGTCGCGACTGGCTTCGATGGCGGGGCGCATCATGCCTGCGTAGTTGCCCAGGTGTGGGGTTCCGCTGGGGGTGATGCCGGTCAGAAAACGGGTGGTGCTCATAGGGATCAACAACAGATATCAGTAGCAGACCAGGCGCTGGGTTCAGCGCAGCAAGGCCATGAAGGGGTAGAGGATCAGATCGATGGCCGAGTAGCCCAGGCTCATCAACGGGCGCAGCCAGTAGCTGCCGACCACGCCGGCAATCACCAGTGCCATGACGATGAAAAAGCCATAGGGCTCGACACGCGCCACCAGTTGCGCCTGTTTCCAGGGCAGCATACCGACCAGAATGCGGCCGCCGTCCAGAGGCGGCAGCGGAAAGAGATTGAAAGCCCACATCACCAGGTTGACCAGAATGCCGGCGCGGCACATCTCTAGGAAAAAGCGCTCGTGCAGACCTGTGCCTACCAAGACGATCAGCAGCAGGCCCCAGAACACGGCCTGCACGAAATTGGAGGCAGGGCCGGCCAGCGCTACCCAGATCATGTCGCGCTTGGGGTGGCGCAGATGGTCAAAGCGCACGGGCACGGGCTTGGCATAGCCGAAAAGAAACGCGCCCGAGGTAGCGAAATACAGCAGCAGCGGCATCAAGATGGTGCCGATGGGGTCGATATGCTTGATGGGGTTGAGCGTGATGCGACCCATCATGGCTGCGGTGTTGTCGCCAAAGTGACGCGCAGCATAGCCGTGCGCCGCCTCATGAATGGTGATGGCGAACAGCACGGGCAGTGCGTAAATCAGTACGGTTTGTATGAGTTCGGTGAGTTCCACGCACTGATTGTCTCAGACGCCGCGCCAAGCTGCTGTCTTGTACCGGGACAAGCCGTTTGCTGTTGCAGAAATACGGGTTGCACATAGTTGTGTGGTAAACCAGATGTTGCAAAATGCAACTCGCGCAAATCCGTGGTTGCTGCCTGCACAGCGGAACAGGTTTTGTGCGGGTTGACGAAATCAATACATAACACGGCGTTCGGCAGGACAGGGCAAGGGGATCAATATGACGGTAAGCAAGCGACTGGTGATTGCATTTGTCAGCATCAGTGTTTTTGTCCTGGCTTTGATGGGAATTGCCTGGTCAGCGATGTCTGATGTGCTGGAGGTGCTCAAGGCGGGATCGCTCACGGCGCAGCAGTCGCAGAACTTGATGGCGGAGGTCGAGCGTTCGCGCTGGTGGCTGCTGGCATTGGGCGCCTGGGTCTGCATTTCCTGCACCTGGTCCTGGATCAGCCTGCGCCGCCGCATCGTGGCGCCCTTGCAGGAAGCCATCCTGATTGCCGAGACCGTGGCAGCAGGTGATTTGAGCAAGGAGTTCTCTTCGAATGCCGAAGGCGAGTTCGGTCGTCTTCTGACTGCGCTGAGCACCATGGAAGACACGCTGACCGAGTTGGTGGGTCGCATCAAGCAGTCCACCGATTCACTGGCCGTTTCGGCCTATGAAATCGATGCGGGCAACATCAACCTCTCCAGCCGCACCGAGCAGCAGGTCAGCGCGCTGACCGAAACCGCAGCCAGCATGGAGCAGCTCACCGTCACCGTGCGCCAGAACGCAGAGCGTGCTCATTCGGCCAGCTCTCTGGCAGTCACTGCATCGGCCACGGCCGGACGTGGCGGTGATGTGGTGGACCAGGTCGTTCACACCATGGATGCCATCAGCGGCAGCTCGCGCAAGATTGTGGACATCATCCAGGTCATTGAAGGCATCGCCTTCCAGACCAATATCCTGGCCCTCAATGCGGCCGTGGAAGCGGCCCGGGCCGGAGAGCAGGGGCGTGGCTTTGCCGTGGTGGCCAGCGAGGTGCGCTCGCTGGCGCAGCGCAGTGCCGAAGCGGCCAAACAGATCAAGGAGCTGATCACGGCCAGCGTGACTCAGGTGGAAAGCGGCTCTGGCCTGGTGGGCCAGGCCGGCAGCACCATGAAGGAAATCATGCAGTCCGTAGGTCAGGTCACAGGTCTGCTGAGCGAAATCTCCGGTGCGCTGCAGCAGCAAAGCGAGGGCATCGCCCATGTGAATACGGCCGTGGCTCACATGGACAGCACCAATCAGGAAAACGCCGCCCTGGTCATGCAGGCCACGCAAGCCGCTGCTGCGCTCAATGCGCGCACGCAGGATCTGCAGCAGGCGGTGGGGGCCTTCAAACTCGATGACGATGAGTCACCTTGTCTGGCTCCTTCTGCCATGCCGGCTCCGCGTGGAGCCGGGGCCGCGCAGGCGCGTCCAGCTCGTGCCTGCGAGCTGGCCTATGAAGAGCTTTGATTCAGCGAGCTTCGTGCAGATAGCCATAAATGGCCACGACGGTAAAGCCGAAATGGAGGCAGATAGCCGTTCCCAGCAGGACTCTGCGGCGCAGTATGGAGTCATCCGCCTGTGCCGACAGCCCTGGCGAGACATGGAATGACTTGCCTCCGGCATAAGCCCGAATCGTCCATGCCGTCCAGAGGGTCGCGAGGGCATAGACCGTCCATAGCTGGGATGTCTGCCGAAACACCAGCGCCACGACCAAGGAGTAAGCGCACAAAGAGACGATGAGCCAGGGCCAGTGGCGCTGAACAAAGTCTTGCGGCAGCTGCTGTTCCTGCATGAGGCCGCGCCTATTCGGGCTGAAGGCCTATGTCTTTCAGGCCGCCCATGCCCTGGCGCACCACGACGGGGGGATTGTTCAAAGCCATGGGCGTGAGGTCCAGCACCGTGGTGGGTTGCTGCGGGCAGGCACCGGAGTCGACCACGGCGTCCAGCTCATGGGGGAAGCGCTCCAGAATCGACTCGGCATCATTGAGCGGCTCGGTCTCGCCGGGCGCAATCAAGGTGGTGGCCAGCAAGGGCTCGCCCAGTTCTTCCAGCAGCAGTTGCAGACCTTTGCGATCCGGCACGCGCAGGCCGATGGTCTTGCGCGAAGGGTGGCTCAGGCGCTTGGGCACTTCCTTGCTGGCTTCAAGAATAAAGGTGTAGGGGCCTGGCGTGGCCAGCTTGAGCAAGCGGTACTGGCGGTTGTCCACGCGGGCATAGTTGGCCAGCTCGGACAGGTCGCGGCACAGCAGCGTGAGGTGGTGCTTGTCGTTGATCTGCCGGATGCGGCGCATGCGGTCCACGGCGTTCTTGTCGTCCAGGTGGCAGACCAGGGCATAGCTGGAATCGGTGGGTACGGCAAGAATGGCACCCTTGCGCAGCATGTCCGCCGCCTGCTTGATGATGCGGGGTTGCGGGTTCTCTGGATAGACTTCAAAAACGGTGGTCATGCAATCTCTCTCTGTGATTTATGCACGCTGTATGCGGTCCTGCAGCAGCTCCCAGACGGGAGTGAGCTGACTGGGCAGATAGGGCAGCTGCCCCAGGTCTATCTGCGATTCATCGGGGCTGTGAAAGTCGCTGCCGCGCGATGCGGCCAGGCCGAATTCCAGGGCCAGATCGGCATAGATCGCATATTCGTGCGGACGGTGGCTGCCGGTCACGACCTCCACGCCCTGGCCGCCGAGTTCCTTGAACTTGGAAAACAGCGCATATTCCTCGTTATGGCTCAAGTCGTAACGTGCCGGGTGGGCAATCACGGCCACGCCGCCGGCATCCACGATCCAGCGCACGGCGTCCTCCAGATTCGCCCAGACATGGGCGACATAACCGGGCTTGCCTTCTGTCAGATAGCGTTTGAAGACCTCATAGGTGTCGCTGCAGACTCCGCTCTCCACGAGAAAGCGCGCAAAGTGGGTGCGCGAGATCAGCTCGGGGTTGCCTGCATGGCGCAGTGCTCCTTCATAGGCGCCGGGAATGCCGGCCAGTTCCAGTTGCCTGGCCATTTCGCGGGCGCGTGGGCCGCGGCCGTTGCGAGTGTCGTACAGGCCTTGGGTCAGAGCTGCGTTATCGGCGTCAAAGCCCAGGCCCACGATATGTACGCCGCTGCCCGAGAAGCTGACGGAAATTTCAGTGCCTGTCAGATAGTCCAGCCCTGCTGACCTGGCTGCGGCTGCTGCCCGGTGCTGGCCGCCGACCTCGTCGTGATCGGTCAGCGCCCAGAGCTCAACCCCTCGCTCGGCAGCACGCAGAGCCAGTTGCTCGGGCGTCAGAGTGCCGTCGGAGACGACGGAGTGGCAGTGCAGATCGGCGTTCAGATAGGTTTTGGGCACGGCTTGATTGTAGGCGGCTGTACGCAATCATGATTTGTGTCATAACACGAGCGCTATTGCGGTCGTAGCTTGTAACAAAGCTCAAATCTCCCGCCAGTATGCCGATTAAGGATTGGCTACAGCGCTTGTGAGTTTCTGAATTCGTTAAGGCTGCCACGGTGTTGCTTGATCTATTGAGATGGATAAAAAATGAAATTGAATCAGTTCTCTGTGTCACAAAAGCTGTGGGCTTTGGTGATTGGCTTGCTGGCGGGCTTGCTGCTGGTGTCTGCAGGCAGCCTGATCTATCTGGACCGCGTGTACGTGAGCATCTCCAAGGAGGCCACGCGTACCCGAATGGCAGCCAACATTGCCAGCGAGTGGCGTCATCTGACCGAGCAAAGTGTGGATCGCTCCATCGTCGCGGCCATTTCCTCCGAGGAAAACCTGGTGGAGCAGCAGCGCAAGCTGATGAGTGACGGGATTGCGCATATCACCGAGCTGCAGAAAAAGCTCAACGAACTGGTCACTGACGATGAATCGCGCAAGGTGCTGGACGAGGTCGCCGAGCGCAGGCGCGTGACGCTTGAGAGCAATGCAGCCGTGCAGGCCGCGCGCAAGGACAATGATTTTGCGGCGGCCTTCGATCTGGTTGAAAAACAGCTGCGTCCCAACGCCAAGGTCTACGTGGATGCGCAGCGCAAGTTTGTGCAGTTGCAGGAGCAACGCAGCCAACGTGCGGTTGCCGATGGCGAAGCAAGCCAATCTCAGGCCTATGTGGCTATCGGTCTGGTCTGCGGCCTGATCGTTCTGCTGGGGCTGGCGATGGCGGCTCTGATCCTGCGCTCGATCATCGCTCCGTTGAATGAGGCGGTAACTCTGGCCGACTCCATCGCTGCCGGCGATTTGACGGCAACGGTGCGCAATGACCGTCATGACGAACTGGGCCGTCTGCTCAAGTCCCTGAACGCCATGGCCGAGCGCTTGCGCTCCGTCGTCGGCCAGGTGCGCTCGGGCGTGGAATCCGTCTCTTCGGCCTCGGGCCAGATTGCCACGGGCAACCAGGATCTGTCGGCCCGCACCGAGCAGACGGCGGCCAACCTTGAGGAAACCGCGGCCAGCATGGAAGAGCTGACGGCCACCGTTACTCAGTCTGCCGACACTGCGCGTCAGGCCAATCAGCTGGCATCGACAGCCGCCCAGGCCGCCGAGCAAGGCGGTCGTGTGGTGCAGCAGGTGGTGCAGAGCATGGGCCAGATCACCGACAGCAGCCGCAAGATTGCCGACATCATCGGCGTGATCGACTCCATTGCCTTCCAGACCAACATCCTGGCCCTGAATGCGGCCGTGGAGGCAGCACGCGCTGGCGAGCAGGGCCGAGGTTTTGCCGTGGTGGCGGGCGAGGTGCGCAGCCTGGCGCAGCGCAGCGCCGAGGCGGCCAAGGAGATCAAGCAGCTCATCACCACCAGCGTGGACAATGTGCAGTCGGGCTCGCAGCAGGTGGAGCTGGCGGGCCAGAGCATGAGCGAGATCGTGGCCAGCGTGCGCCGCGTCAGCGACCTGATTGGGGAGATCACGGCCTCGTCCACCGAGCAGCGCGACGGCATCAATCAGGTCAATCAGGCGGTGAGCAATCTGGACCAGATGACGCAGCAGAACGCGGCGCTGGTGGAGGAGTCCAGTGCGGCAGCGCTGTCCATGCAGGAGCAGGCGCGTCGCCTGGCGGAAGTGGTCTCAGTCTTCAAGCTCGGCCATGAATCCGGCTATGCCAAGGTTGCCGCACCTCAGCGCTCGGCCAGCCGCGCCATGCCGGCCATGGCGCCGGTGAAGCAGACTGCTGCTGCAGCCAGACCCGCGATCAAGAAAGCGCCTGCTGGCCCGGCTCCCACGGCACTGAGTGCCAGCAAGGCCAAGCCTGCTGCGGACTCCGACGATGGGGACTGGGAAACTTTCTAAACCGCAGGCTGACACCCGCCTGCAGGCCCGCCGCTTCTGACAGGAGGCGGCGGGCTTTTTCATTCTGACTTGCCAACTCCAGCCGTGTCGAAAAGCGGGAAAGTACTGAGAACATCAGTTGTGCGTAATGCGCAAAGCAGTTGTAACAATTATTAATATATTGATGCAACCTCGGGAGAGCATCCCGAAGAGGTGGAGGGAGGACGTCAGGGGCCAGGAATTGACCGCCAGAGTCATGCACAAGCCAGCCCGGAGTTCACGATGCGGACGTGCCTGTGTGTGTGGGTTCTTTTGTCTGGATTGGTTGGTTCATGAAGTTGTTTCAATTCACCGTGGCCCGGAAGCTGTGGGCATTGGTGATCGGTCTTTTGGCGGGGATGTTGCTGCTGGTGGCAGGCAGCCTGGCTTATTCCAAACGTGTCAACGAGGGCGTTCTTACGGCGGTGGTGGAGGCGCAGACTGCTGCTACGCAGGCCAAGGAGTGGCGCATCCTGACCCAGATGAGCATGGATCGCTTCACGGCGGCTGCCATGTCCACGGAAGAGAATCTGGTCGAGCACCAGTACAAGGCCATGGCCGGCCTGATCGCCAGCATCAACGAGTTGCGAGACAAGGTGCTGGCACAGGTTCATACCCAAGAGGCCAGGAGCCTGATGGCCGATGTGAACACGCATAGAGATGCCTTGTTTGCGGTGAACAAGGAGGTGGATCAGGCTCGTCAATCCAAGGATTTCGAGCGTTCGCAAAAGCTGATCGAAGAGCGGCTCAACCCCATGGCGCAAAAGTACTACGCGGCCCTGGATGCCTATGTGCAACTGCAGGACCGCTACCGGGTTCAGGCGCTGGAGCTGGGTGAGTCCAGCCGCTCCAAAGCCTATGTGGTGATAGCCGTCGCTTGTGGCGTCATCATGTTTTTGGGATTGGTGACTGGCCTGCTCATCATGCGCTCCATCACCCGGCCTCTTGTCAAGGCCGTGGAGCTGGCAGATGCGATCGCCGAGGGCGATCTGAGTTTCAGAAGCGGGCATGGCAGCGAAGACGAACTGGGGCATCTGCACCAGTCCCTGAACGCCATGGCCGAGCGCCTGCGCTCCGTCGTCGGCCAGGTGCGCTCGGGCGTGGAATCCGTCTCTTCGGCCTCGGGCCAGATTGCCACGGGCAACCAGGACCTGTCGGCCCGCACCGAGCAGACTGCGGCCAATCTCGAGGAAACCGCAGCCAGCATGGAAGAGCTGACGGCCACCGTTACTCAGTCTGCCGACACTGCGCGTCAGGCCAATCAGCTGGCATCGACAGCCGCCCAGGCGGCCGAGCAAGGCGGTCGCGTGGTGCAGCAAGTGGTGCAGAGCATGGGCCAGATCACCGACAGCAGCCGCAAGATTGCCGACATCATCGGCGTGATCGACTCCATTGCCTTCCAGACCAATATCCTGGCCTTGAATGCGGCCGTGGAAGCGGCACGCGCCGGCGAGCAGGGCCGTGGCTTTGCCGTGGTGGCGGGCGAGGTGCGCAGCCTGGCGCAGCGCAGCGCCGAGGCGGCCAAGGAGATCAAGCAGCTCATCACCACCAGCGTGGACAATGTGCAGTCGGGCTCGCAGCAGGTGGAGCTGGCGGGCCAGAGCATGAGCGAGATCGTGGCCAGCGTGCGCCGCGTCAGCGATCTGATCGGCGAGATCACGGCCTCGTCCACCGAGCAGCGCGACGGCATCAACCAGGTCAACCAGGCGGTGAGCAATCTGGACCAGATGACGCAGCAGAACGCGGCTCTGGTGGAGGAATCCAGCGCGGCGGCGCTGTCCATGCAGGAGCAGGCGCGTCGCCTGGCGGAAGTGGTCTCAGTCTTCAAGCTCGGCCATGAAACCGGCTATGCCAAGGTTGCCGCACCTCAGCGCTCGGCCAGCCGCGCCATGCCGGCCATGGCACCAGTGAAGCAGACTGCTGCTGCAGCCAGACCCGCGATCAAGAAAGCTCCTGCTGGCCCGGCACCCACGGCACTGAGTGCCAGCAAGGCCAAGCCTGCTGCGGACTCCGACGATGGGGACTGGGAAACGTTCTAAACCGCAGGCTGACACCCGCTTGCAGGCCCGCCGCTTCTGACAGGAGGCTGCGGGCTTTTTCATTCTGGATTGCCAACTCCAGCTGTGTCGAAAAGCGGGAAAGTACTGAGAACATCAGTTGTGCGCAATGCGCAAAGCAGTTGTAACAATTATTAATATATTGATGCAGCTCTCGGGAGAGCATCCCGAAGAGGTGGAGGGAGGACGTCAGGGGCCAGGAATTGACCGCCAGAGTCATGCACAAGCCAGCCCGTAGTTCACGATGCGGACGTGCCTGTGTGTGTGGGTTCTTTTGTCTGGATTGGTTGGTTCATGAAGTTGTTTCAATTCACCGTGGCCCGGAAGCTGTGGGCATTGGTGATCGGTCTTTTGGCGGGGAT
>Ga0209370_1002108_pt1 | contig 15140 bp, 15 predicted proteins | sample AgamicAtPrz_FD_187164 | JGI IMG/M metagenome (GOLD analysis project Ga0209370, IMG submission 187164) | Agave microbial communities from Guanajuato, Mexico - At.P.rz (SPAdes) (version 2) | ecosystem: Host-associated > Plants > Phyllosphere > Phylloplane/Leaf | place: Guanajuato, Mexico... | reverse complement strand
TGAAGCGCTGCCACTTCCTCGGACAAGGCCGCCATGTTTATTGCGATTCCTCTTGAGAACAAGCCTTCCTGGCGCTCACCGCCCTGGATGACGGTGCTGCTCATCATCATCAACTGCGTGATCTTCTGGGGCTGGCAGGCCCCCGAGGAACAGGCCGTGGAAAAAGCGGCCCAGCAATATGCCCAGACCGCCTTGCCGACGCTGGAGCTGCCTCCGTTCCTGGCCTATTTGGAGGAGCAATCCGCCCAGGGCAGCAAGCGTTTTGACCAGCACACGCTGCAGGCCGTGCGAAAGCTCTATCAGCACAAGGCCTATGCCCAGCTCTATGCGCTGCTGTGGGAGGAGAAGAAATTCCGCCAGCGCCTGCTGGACGGCCAGGTCATCACCGTCAGCCACCCACGCCATGCGCAGTGGCAAGCTGCACGTGCCGCCTTCGCGCCCCATGAGCCGCGCGGCAGCTTTACCGAGCAATGGTCCATGAGCTATGAGAATGGCGCCGGCTGGCAGCCCCTGCAGGCCTTCACTTCCATCTTTCTGCATGGCAGCACCGGCCATCTGCTGGGCAATATGGTGTTTCTGTTCCTGTTCGGCTTCACCCTGGAGCTGGCTTTGGGGGCCTTCACCTATCTGGCCTTTTACGTGATCGGCGGCATCGGCGCCTCGCTGTTCGCGCTGATGTTCTATGCCGGCATGGGCGGTTACGGCCTGGGGGCATCGGGCGCGATTTCGGCCCTCATGGCCATGTATGCGGTGATGTACCGCATGCGCCGCATCCGCTTCTTCTACATGCTGCTGTTCTACTTCAACTACGCGCGCTGGCCGGCCCTGATCATGCTGCCGGTCTGGATGGGCGTGGAGCTGCTGCAGCATCTGCTGGGCGGCAAGCAGGTGGCCTATATGGCGCACTTTGGCGGTCTGCTGACGGGTGCCCTGCTGATGTGGAGCTATATGCGTCTGCAGACCGTCGCGGCGCCAGTCAACGAAGAAGAGCAGGCCCTGGCCGCCGCCCGGCCGCTGGCCGAAGCCGTGGCCCGGGCCCAGCGCCATACCGATGCGCTGGAATTTGGCCGCGCCGCTCCGGCCTGGCGCGAAGCGGCACGCCTGGCCCCCTCGGACCCGGCCATTCTGCGGGCCTGGTTTGAAAGCTCGCGCCATCAACCCGCCAGCGAGGACTTTCATGCTGCGGCGCGACGTATCTTCAAGCTGCCGGCCACCACGGACGCCGAACGCCAGCTGCAGCTGGCCAGCTATCGCAGCTATCAGCAGCGCGCACAGCCCGGCATGCGCATGAGCGCCGACACCATGCATGGACTGGTGCGCAGCTTCGTGCGCCTGGGCGCCCTGCCCGAGGCCGAAAAGCTCTGCCGCTCCCTGCACAAGCTGGCGGACCATCCCCAATGGCCGGCAAGCTTGCTGCTGCTGGTCAACGGCATGGCCCAGGCCGGACGTGTGCAGGAGGCCAAAGCCTGGCTGCCTGTGCTGCAGCAATCGGCCCCTGAGGAAGCTCTCACGCGCTGGCTGGCACAACAGCGCTAGCCAACGCCTTGCCGCGCTCAGGTCTTGGCTTCCAGCTCCTGCAGCTCATCACGCAGCACCCACTGCACCTCCTTGGTGCTCTCGTGCTCGGGAAAGAGCTGCTTCATGCGCATGTAAACGGCCACCCCCTGCATGGGCTGCTCCACGCCCTGCTTGTAGGCGCGCACCACCAGCTCCAGCATGAATGGAATCAGACTGCTGCCGGCAAAGCGCTTCTCAAAATCCTTGGCCAGGATCAACACATACCTGGGCTTGCCGGCCTTCCAGGCCTGCTGTGCCAGCTCGTAACTGAGCTGGGCCGAGTCGGGCTTGAAGTCCGGCTTGCGCTTGACGCAGCTCACCCAGGCTTCCAGGGCCTCGCTGGCGCGCTGCTGGGCGAGCAGCATGGGAATGAAGCGCTGGCCCAGCTCCGCCAGGGCATCCGCGCGTTCGGTCAGCTTGAGCACCCGGAAGTAACGGCGGCAATCGGGCAGGCTCTCATAGTCCTCCCGCTGCCATTCGCGCGCCTGGTTCACGGCCTCGTCCATCTTGTTGTCCTGCACCAGCCTGGCCACCAGCGCATCGCGACGCTTGGCTTCCAGGGCCGCAGGGTCGATCTGCACGGTCGCAGGCCCCTCGGGTGCCTGCACGGGATCGATATCCAGAGCGGCATGATGCTGGTACATGACATAGCCGATCATGGCCGCCATCACCCAGCTGAAATAAATCATCACAAAGCTCACCAGGGGCAGCACCAATCCAGGCGCCGCAACCTTGAGCAGCATCGCCAGAACCATGGGCGAGCCCTGCTGCAGCAGAAACAGAAAAAAGCACAGCAGCAGATAGGACTTGCCGATACCGAAAATCGTCGCCAGCAGCTCGAAGGGATTAACAGCCGAGCTCAGGCTATTGGTATTGATCAGCACCATCCAGGTAGCAGGAATCAGGAAGGCCACCAACAGATTGGCAACCACGCCCAAGGTCAGGCTGCGGGTCGCCATAAAGCCCACAAATATCCCGAAAACGACGAGTACCCCGAAGAATTTCCAGGGCAGCCATTTCCAGTCTTCATCGACCTGACTGGACCGGAAATCGGAGCTATGAGTAATTCCACGAGATGCGAGTGCCGAAACCTTGAATGCATAACGGCTGACTGCCAGCATCAAGCCCAGGCCCACAAACAAGACTCCAATCCACCCGAACATCAAGCCATAACTGCATGCCGACAACAGCAAGGCATAGAGCAAAGGCTCGGTCTGCAGAGGAAACAGAAAAAAGCTATTGAGCTTTTGCCAGAACGGAGGGATTTTCCACTCGGAAGAATCACCTTTTTGGTGAACACCACGTATCGAATTCAATGTCTGCTCTCCCACTCTCGGTTTGATGAATCATCTGCAAGCCCGCTTGCAGTGACCTAATCCGCTCTGGTATTGCCCGATTTTTCTTTGAAATCGGGTCATTGCGGAATTCTGCGGTAGAAATTCGCCCTGAATCCAAATACCGATAAACAGCCGGCATATTGCTTTTTTTCGCTTGCCAGAAACCCCGCAAACGCTTTTGCAGTCGTGCTGGCTGGCCAAACCTCATCGAACCGATAACGGATATGACTGCAAGAATTGCAGGCAGCGCTTAAAGTGGCCCAGGTTTTATGGAGAAGCAGCGAATGATTCACAGCGCACACGCACAAAGCAGCCCCACCCCGTACCGCATCACTCTGACCGATGCCCAAGGCCATGTCTGGCATGCCGATGAACCCGTGAATGATGGCGGCGCCGACACCGCGCCCAACCCCATGCAGCTCATGCTCTCGGCCCTGGGAGCCTGCACGGCCATCACCCTGCATATGTACGCGGGTCGCAAGCAGTGGCCGCTAAGCCATGTCGATGTGGATCTGCAGCTCAACCCCGAAGGCAAGCCTGCGGACGCCAACCAGATCACGCGCAGCATCACCTTGCATGGCGAGCTCGATGACGAGCAACGCCAGCGCCTGCTGCAGATTGCCAATGCCTGCCCCGTGCACAAGCTGCTCGAAGGCAAGGTTTCCATCCCCACCGCCTTGACCGAAGCCGCACAGGCATGAAAAAAGGCACCTCACGCCCCCACCGCGTGGTGCTCGCCTCCTTAGGGAGGGCCGCCTTCATCTTGGGAACTGCCTGGCGATAAAAAAAGCCCTGCAGTCACCGGCAGGGCTTTGGTCGCTGTTGTGTGTAACTTGATTACACCGTCACTTCCAGCGCACCCACTTCCACATAGTGTTCGAACTCACGTTTGGCCAGAGATGCGGTTTCGGGTTGCTGGTCCTCTGGGTCAACCCAGGACAGCACATAGCTTGCGATGGCGGTATCGACCTTCATCTCTATGCCCATGGGAATCTGCTCGGACGGACCATCTCCGACACGATGCTCCACCTTGCCTGTGACGCGAGCGGCAAAGTGCTCGGGATACAGCTGGATCTCGACTGCCGAGATCTGGTTGCCTTGAGTGCTGTGTTCGTTCATGTTTATTCCTCCTGCAGTTGTTAGGTCGCTGCGCACGAATTGCGCAACGTGAAAGCCACTGCTAGCGGCCTACGCCTTTAACTTAGCCGACTCCTGGCGGAGCCCGTGTCAGCCTATTGGCTGAATCCTCACAGTGATGTAACTGCGTGCAAGGCGTTGCTGCATTCTGCCGTCTGATTGCGCGAATACCGCATATCCCCGACACTCGAATCCCCTCGCCGTCAGGATTTGTCATGAGTGAATCAAAGAACTTACAACGTCTGCCCACCCGTATAGCCGATGTCGGCGGCATCCCCATCCACCGAGCCATTCCTCAGGCCGCGCTGCGCAAAGTAGGGGCCTGGTGCTTCCTCGACCACGCCGGCCCGGCCGTCCCCCCTCCACCCGGCATGCAGGTCGGGCCCCATCCTCACATCGGCCTGCAGACTTTCACCTGGATGATCGAGGGAGAGGTACTGCACCGCGACAGCCTGGGCAGCGAGCAGATCATCCGCCCCGGCCAGGTCAATCTGATGACGGCCGGCCACGGCATTGCCCACTCCGAAGAAGCCCAGACACTGGGCGTGCATGCAGCCCAGTTGTGGATTGCCCTGCCCGACAGCCATCGCCATATCGCGCCCCGCTTCCAGCATTACCCCGACCTGCCCAGGACCGAGATCGGCGACTTTGCCGTGACCGTGCTGGCCGGTGAAGCCCTCGGTCTGGCGGCCCCCGCAGAAGTCCACTCCCCGCTGATGGGCGTGGACCTTCTGGCCTGCGGCACGGCTGGCCAAGCGTGCGCCACCATGCCGCTGCGTGCCGACTTCGAGCATGCGGTGATGAGCCTGTCAGGCGAGGTGAAGGTTGAAGGCCAGGTGTTGCCCTCGCAGGAGCTGATCTACCTGCCCGTGGGCACGCAGGAAGTGCAGCTGGAATGTACGCCCGGCAGCCGCCTCATCATCATCGGGGGCGAACCCATGGATGAAGCCATCTTGCTGTGGTGGAACTTTGTGGCCCGCACCACCGAAGAGATGCAACAAGCCCGGCAGCAATGGGAGGCAGAGGCGGCCACCGATGCGGAGCTCGTCAACGGCCAGCCACGCCGTTTTGGCAAGCCCGTGGCTTCGCCTCTGAAGTCGCTGCACTCTCCCTCGCTGGCTGGCGTCAGCCTGCGCGCCTCCAGATAATCCTGCCGGCGCTTATTCAATTCGCACCAAATTGGTGCGAATTGAATTTTTCAAAAAGAAAAATAAAAGCATCTTTGCAAGTTTTGATGGATTTTGAAAGCTTTTAGAGGCAACGCACTCTATTCAAGAGAAGGTAATCCGGACGTTATGCATGAAACGTTTGGACTCATGCACGCCAAGCTTTCATAATCGAGCCAACGCCCTGGCCACGAGAATGCGACCGCCGCTTTTCGTCCGGGGCGTTGCCACGTCCTGCCCAACTCAACTTTGCAAAGAAAGCCGATCAATGCGTCAAGAACATGACTTCATTGGCATCAAAACCATCCCTCCCGACGCGTACTGGGGCGTTCATTCCGCACGCGCAGTGGAAAACTTCCCCATCACCGGTCACTCGGTCGCGCACATGCCCGAGCTGATCCGCGCGTTTGCCTTTGTCAAAAAGGCCGCGGCCCAGGCCAATCTGCAGTTTGGCGCCATCAATCTCAAACAAGCCACCGCCATCTCCCAAGCCTGCGATGATCTGATTTCCGGCCAGCTGCACGAGCAGTTTGTGGTCGATGTGATCCAGGGCGGCGCCGGCACCTCCACGAATATGAACGCCAATGAGGTGATCGCCAACCGTGCACTCGAGCACCTGGGATTGCCCAAAGGCACTTACGACGTGATCCACCCCAATGATCATGTCAATGCTTCGCAGTCCACCAATGACTCCTACCCCACCGCCGTCAAGCTTGCCACCTACGCTGGCATCCAGAAGCTGCTGATCGCCCTGGCCGAGTTGCGCTCTGCTTTCGAAGCAAAGGCCGGCGAATTCGCCCATATCCTGAAAATCGGCCGCACACAATTACAAGATGCCGTGCCCATGACTTTGGGCCAGGAGTTTTCCGCTTTTGCAGCCATGATCGCCGACGATGAAAAGCGTCTACGCGAATCCGCCTATCTGATGACCGAGGTGAATATGGGTGGCACGGCCATCGGCACCGGCATCAACGCTCCCGTAGGCTACGCCGGCGCCGTGACCAAGGCCTTGGCAGAAATCTCTGGCGTCCCCGTCGTCAAAGCCGGAGATCTGATCGCCGCCACGGGAGATACCGGCGCCTTTGCCGACATTTCCGGCATCTTGAAGCGTGTTGCAGTCAAGCTATCCAAGATCAGCAATGACCTGCGCCTGCTCTCCTCGGGCCCTCAAGCAGGAGTGGCAGACATCAAGCTGCCGGCGCGCCAGGCCGGCTCATCCATCATGCCCGGCAAGGTGAATCCCGTGATTCCCGAGGTAATGAACCAGGTCTGCTTTGAAGTGATAGGCAACGATGCCGCCATCACCATGGCCGTGGAAGCCGGCCAGTTGCAGCTCAACGCCTTCGAGCCGCTGATGGCCTGGGCTCTGCATAAAAGCCTGAGCCACCTGAGCAGCGCCTGCAAGACGCTGCAAGTCAACTGCGTGGAGGGCATTGTGGCCAATGAAGCGCTGCTGGATTCCCGGATTGCCGAGTCGGTGACGCTGGTGACGGCGCTGAACCCTCTGATCGGCTACGAAAAGGCCGCCAAAATTGCCAAGACCGCCATTGCCAACGGCAAGCAGATTGCCGTGGTGGCGGAAGAACTGGGCATCATGAGCCGGACCGAGATGAACAAGCTGCTGGTCGCCGACAAGCTGACCCAGGCCGGCGCATTGACCGCTGCATAAGCGCACTCTTTATCGACAATGCAAAAGGGCATGTTCGCCATGAACATGCCCTTTTTGGTTGATATGCTTTTAATAGCTTGCTGTGCCTGTATTCAAAGGGCTGGAAGCCAAAAACGCTTCATACTCAAGCCACAGCGGCATTCTCGTCACTGGGGTCATCCACGCCGCGCACGCTTTCACGCAGATTTTTGTCCTTGAGCTTGCCAAGATCGGTCTCCACCGCGCGTTTGAGCTTTTCAATCGCCGCGCTGAAGGCCTCCTTGACCTTTTCGGCTTCCGCATTCACTGCGATGGGGGGGCGACCTGTGGCCCGGGTTTCGAGCACACAGCGTTTGCCTGGGCCGCCCGTGGTCTTGAGGGCATCAACGCCCGTGAGGAAGACCTCCACACGCACCACATACTCCTTCAGGCGGGCCAGCTTGGCATTGATCTCCTCCTGCGCCCATTGAGCCAGAGACTCTCCACCCTGGATGGAATCGTCGGCATGAACCTGTACTTGCATGCAAATCCTCCTAGTCACCAAATGCCGCAACCGCTGCGGCGAAATCTGTAGGGGTGCCATAAAGGCAGGCGAAAACATCGTAACGCCAGAACCTTGTTCTGCCCATCGGGGCTTGTTACGCCAGCAAAGGACAGGGGCTTTGACCATTGTGGAGGCAGCTTCTCCCGGATTTGAAAGAGATAGCAACAAGGGTAGGTTCTATGAGCTTTGCCCTTGAGCCAAAGCAAAAAGTGCCGACCGGTAATTTGCAAAAAGTAAGCGTTTTTACGCCTCGGGCCGTCAGTTAATGCCAGCCTTCGATTCAGGCTCCGCGACAAAGCCGATGCGCGTCAGGCCTGCTGCGTGGGCCCAGCCCATGACCTGCACCACGCGACCATAGGGAACGCTGGTGTCGGCACGCAACTGCACCTCGGCCTGAGGATTGCGCCGCCCCAGCTCTTCCAGTTGCTGCTGCACTGCCGCATCGTCCGCCACGCCCCCCTGAATCCAGATTTCGCCGGCGGGGCTGACCTCCACCATCAAGGCATCGCTCTTGCTCACGGCAGTCTGCTGCACTGCTGTTTGTGCCTTGGGCAGTTGCACGCGCAAGGTGGCAGCCAGCATGGGAGCAGCCAGAATGAAGATCACCACCAGCACCAGCATCACATCCACCAGCGGCGTGACATTGATGGTGTTGATCGGAGTTTCCGCCCCCTGACGGCGGCTCATGCGACCGAATGCCATGACGCCATCCTTTATGAAGCATCCACTCCGAACTGGGCATGCAGATCATGGGCAAACCCCTCCAGCACAGCCTCCAGCTGGCTGGCCGAACGCCCGAGCAGGTTATAGGCCAGCACGGCCGGCAAAGCGACAGCCAGACCGGCGGCCGTCATGACCAGAGCTTCACCCACAGGCCCGGCAAGCTGAGCGATATCGACCTGACCGCTGCCCGCCAGCGTTCCCAGTGCATGGTGAATGCCCCAGACCGTACCCAACAGGCCCACAAACGGTGCCGTTGCACCAATGGTGGCGAGCAAGGTCTGACCCCATTGCAACTGGGTCGATGCCTGACCCAGAGCCTCACGCAGGCTGCGCAACAGCCGCTGCCCCTGCGCCGCGCTTTGTGCCAGAGAGCCTTGCGCAGCCATTCCGCCCTGCGCCACGGCATCGGCCATGGCCTGCACCAGCCCCTGCCTATCCAGCGCCTTGACCTGCGCCCTAGCCTGGACCAGATCGGGCATTTGCCAGAACGCGGCCACGGCCTGCGGCACGCTGCGGCGCGCAACAGCCATAAACCAGAGCTTGTAGAGGATGACCACCCAGCTGAGCACGGACATCAGCAGCATCAAGGCCGCCGTCGCCCATGTGACCGCATCGCCCTCTGCCAGCCATTGCCACATTCCTGCAGACATCGCTCACCTCGCTCCCAGAAATAGCAAGGGGCCGTCACGGCCCCTTTGCAAATTGCGCGGTCAGCGCAGATTCAGCACATCGTACATATCGTACTGGCCGGTCTTTTTGTCGGCCAGATAGGCCACGGCGCGCAGGCTGCCGTTGGCATAGCCGGCACGGCTGCTGGATTTGTGCGCGATCTCGATGCGCTCGCCGGTACCGGCAAACAGCACGGTGTGATCACCCACAATATCGCCGCCGCGCACGGTGGCAAAGCCAATGGTGTCGGCCTTGCGCTCGCCGGTGTGGCCGAAGCGCTCATACACGGCGCGGTCGGCCAGCTTGGTACCCTGGGCTTCGGCAATTACCTCGCCCATTTTCAGGGCCGTGCCCGAGGGTGCGTCGACCTTGTGCTTGTGGTGGGCTTCGACGATCTCGATGTCGTAGCCGCCTTGCTGCAGGGCCTTGGCCGCCATCTCCAGCAGCTTGAAGGTCACGTTCACGCCCACGCTCATATTGGGGGCGAAAACGATGGAAGTTTTTTGGGCAAACTCGGCGATCTGCGTCTTTTGCTCATCCGAGAAGCCTGTGGTGCCGATGACCACGCCCACGCCTAAATCGGCCGCCACGGCCAGGTGCTCCATCGTGCCTTCGGGGCGCGTGAAGTCGATCAGGCAGTCGGCCTTCGACAGGGCTGCGCGCACATCGCTTTCGATCTTCAGCCCGCTGGGCTTACCCAGAAATGCAGAAGGATCGGTGCCGATGGCAGGGCTGTCGGCGCGGTCCAGTGCCGCAGCCAGCACGCAGTCGCTGCTGTTCAGAATCGCTTCGATCAGCATATGGCCCATGCGGCCGGAGGCACCCGCCACAGCAACGCGCTGAGGGGAGGAGGAATGGGTGGTGGATGCGGTCATGGCGCTATCACTCGATCAAATGAAAGACGGCAGGATCACATCCACGCCGTCATAAAAAGAGAGCATCCACCGCTTTCTGCAAGCGGGGAACAACCTGTTCTGGTGCTTAACGCGATTCCAGCGATGGATAGCTGGTGGCGGCGGGCGGCAGATTGGCCGCAGCCTGCTCGGCTTCGGCGTTATTGCGTGCAGGGTATTTGGCCAGCTGGGCTTCGCTGGCTTCCAGCTGCGGAACCTTGGGCGTGCCCTTCATGCCTTTGAGGCTGGCCACGAACTCGGACTCGGAAGGCATCTCGTCACCCTCGGCGCGCGCAAAGGCGTCGCCATTGAAGAAGACGGTGAGCTTGCGGATCTGCGACTCCACGCCGGGGCGATTGATGGTGAACACGTATTCCCAGCGATCGCCGTGGAACACGCTGGTCACGAGGGGTGTGCCCAGAATGTCGCGAATCTGCTGACGGCTCATGCCGGGCTGCAAGGCCTCGACCTGTTCCTTGGACACGAAGTTGCCCTGCACGACATCAATCTTGTAAGGAGTGACGGCATTGGCGACACGGTGCGCGGCGCCATCGATACTGTTGCAGCCGGCCAGTGCCGCTGCGATTGCCAACGTCAGGGCCAGACCTGCGCGGCTACGGGCTTGAACATGCATGGGTAATGGCATAGGGATATGATCGGGTTCATTGTAGCGGCAGGCCCCGGAGACACTTGGAGATTCCCTTTATCTGCGTGTAAAGCTTCTCCTTAAACAAGTGAGTCCAGCCTTCCATGTGCCCGTAGTCCACCAAGAGAGCCGACATGAAAAATATTGATGAACTCAAAAGCACGGGCCTCAAAGCCACTTTGCCGCGTCTGAAAATCCTGGAAATCTTCCAGAAGGGCGCCCAGCGCCACATGACGGCCGAAGACGTGTTCCGGGTGCTCCTGGACGAGCGCTCGGATATTGGCCTGGCCACGGTTTACCGCGTGCTGACCCAGTTCGAGCAGGCCGGCATCCTGATCCGCAGCAACTTCGAAAGCGGCAAGGCCGTCTACGAGCTCAACGAGGGCCAGCACCACGACCACTTCGTCTGCACCAGCTGCGGCAAGGTCGAAGAGTTCTATGACGCCGAGATCGAGAAGCGCCAGAACCTGATCGCCAAGGAAAAAGGCTGGGTGATCCAGGATCACTCCATGGCGCTCTACGGCCAGTGCGCCGAATGCGCCACACGCGCTGCCAAGTAAGAACGCAAAACGCGACGGTGAACCCAGGGGCAGGACATGTAGATGTCTTGCCCTTTTTACATTTGGTGAGAACTTCTTTACATAGCTCCATCAAGCCTCAAGCCAAACGCGAGCCGGACTGCGTATGCTGCAGTCATTCCCGCGTTTGAGGAGACCCGGTTCATGCGGCTGCTACCGTTTTCACCTGTCCAGGGCCTGCTCTGTCTGGCAGCCCTCACATTGACCGCCTGCGCACCGCTGGCCCCCTCATCGGGCCGCCCCAGCCCCGAGGTGCTGCAGACGCTGAACAGCAGCGCCCTGCCCGACAAGCCCAGCGCGCTGCAAAGCCAGCAATGGCTGGACCGGGTCACCTGGGGCGCCACCGACCATGATGCGGCCCGGCTGCAGCAGCAAGGCCTCAAGCGCTGGCTGGCCGACCAGCTCAGTCCCTCCTCCGCGCCCATGCCGACCGAGGTGCAGCAGCACATCGATGCCCTGGGCATCAGCCAGAAGCCCATGACGCAGATCCAGCGCGAAATTGCCGACCAGCGCCTGGCCATTCGCAACAGCCAGGATCCCGAGGAAGCCGCCAAACTGCGCAGCGAGCTGCAACGCCAGCTCAATCAGCTGGGCGGCGAAGCCCAGAAACGCCATATCTGGCGCGCGCTTTATTCGCCCCACCAGTTGCAGGAGCAAATGACCTGGTTCTGGATGAATCACTTCAACGTCAGCACCCGCAAGGGCGATGTGCGCATGTGGGTGGGCGACTACGAGGAGCAGGCCATTCGCCCCCATGCGCTGGGAAAATTCCGCGAGCTGCTGACGGCCAGCATGCGCCATCCGGCCATGCTGCTGTATCTGGACAATGCCAGCAATGCCGCCGGGCGCATCAATGAAAACTACGCGCGCGAACTGCTGGAGCTACACACCATGGGCGTGGGCAGCGGCTACACCCAGGCCGATGTGCAGGCCATGGCCCATGTGCTGACCGGTGTGGGCTTCTCCACCCGGGAAGCCGATGCCCCACCACCCAGGCTGCGCCCCGAACGCCAGGGCGACTATCTGCGCCATGGCTTCTTCGAATTCAACCCCAATCGCCACGACTACACGCCCCAGGTCTTGCTCGGCAGGCCGCTGGAAAAAAGCGGACTGGCCCAGGTCAATGAGGCGGTAGACCGCATCGTGGCCTCGCCCGTCACTGCGCGCTTCATAGCACGCAAGCTCTGCGTCTATTTTCTCGGCGACAAGCCTCCCCAGGCCGTGATCGAGCGCACGGCCCAGGCCTTCGAGCGCAGCCATGGCGATATTGCCGCCACGCTGGCGGCCCTGCTGAGCGCCCCGCAGGCTCAGCAGTTCGGCCAGGGCTTCAAGGACCCGGTCCACTATGTGCTGGGCGCCACACGGCTGGCCTACGACCAGCGCGTGGCCAGCGACGTGTCACCGGTACAGAACTGGCTCAATCAGTTGGGCCAGCCGCTGTACGGCCACGAAACTCCCGACGGCTACCCCGTGACGCAGTCGGACTGGTCCAGCTCCGGCCAGATGAATGCCCGCTTCGAGGTGGCAAGGCAGATTGGCAGCCGCGGCGCGCTGCTGTTCCGCAGCAGCCCGCAGCAGCCGCTGGAGAAGCCTCCCTATCCCGACCTGGACAAGCGCAGCAGCGTCCAGGCTCGCGTGCCGGCATTGGGTGCCGCCACACGCGCCGCACTGGCCAAGGCCAGGAACCCGGCGGACTGGAACAGCTTTTTCCTCTCTGCCCCCGAAATGATGTACCGCTAAGGAGGGCAGCCATGCAAAGACGTCAATTTCTCAGCCTCGGCGCTGCCCTGCCGCTGTTCTGCCAACTGGGCCAAGGCCTGGCCGCCCCCTTGCAAAGCGGCTCGCCCCGTTTTCTGCTGGTCTTCCTGCGCGGCGCCTACGACAGCAACAGCCTGCTGGTGCCAACCCATAGCGACTTCTACTATCAGGCCAGGCCCAGCATCGCCATTGCCCGCCCGGGATCGGCCGACGGGGCTCTGGCCCTGAGCTCTCAATGGGGACTGCATCCCGCGCTGCAAAGCAGTCTGCTGCCGCTGTACGAGCAGGGCCAGGCCTGTTTTGTGCCGTTCGCGGGCAGCAACGACCTCTCGCGCAGCCATTTCGAAACCCAGGACTCTATCGAGCTGGGCCAGCCCCAGGAAGGCGGGAAAAGCTATCAGAGCGGCTTTCTGAACCGGCTGACCCGGGTACTGCAGGCCGACAGCCAGAGCCGGCTCAGCCTCAGCCCCATGGCCTTCACCGCCCAGCTGCCGCTATGCCTGCGCGGCAGCGCCCAGGTGGCGAACATGGCGTTGGCCTCCGTGCGCAAGTCTGCGCTGGACGAGCAGCGCAGCCAGATCATTGCCTCCATGTACCAGGGCTCGGCACTGGAAGCTCCGGTGCGCGAAGGCTTTGCGGTACAGCGTGCCGTGCAGCGCAGCATGCAGGAGGAAATGGACCAGGCCGGGCGCAATGCCATCAGTGCCAAGGGCTTCAGCCTGGTAGCCCAGCGCATGGCGCATCTGATGCGCGAGCAATTCGACCTGGGCTTTGTCGATATCGGAGGCTGGGACACCCATGTCAACCAGGGCGCCGCCAGCGGCAATCTGGCCAACCGGCTCGGCGACCTGAGCCAGGGCCTGGCGACGTTCGCCGAATCCATGGGAACCGAGGCCTGGCGCCATACCGTGGTGGCAGTGATCAGCGAGTTCGGGCGCACCTTCCGCGAAAACGGCAACAAGGGCACGGACCACGGCCATGGCACGGCTTACTGGTTTCTCGGCGGCGGCCTCTCGGCCCAGGCCGGCGGCAAGGTGCTGGGCGAGCAGATCGAAGTCACCGAAAAGGCGCTGTTCCAGAACCGCGACTACCCCGTGCTCAACGAATACCGCTCCCTGCTCGGCGGCCTGTTTGCGCGCATGTACGGCTTGAACGCAGCGCAGCTGCAGCAGATCTTTCCGGCGTCCCAGCCAGGCAGGCTGCAGCTGGTCTAGAACGACTCGCCGCTTTCCATGGCGCGGCGGTGGCGCATCACGAATTCCTGGTAGGTGTCGATGCCGCGCAGCTGCAAAATGGCATTGCGCACTGCGGCTTCCACCAGAACGGCGATGTTTCGGCCCGCCACCACCTGGATCACCACCTTGCGCACGGGCACGCCCAGCACATCCTGGGTCAGCGGCTCGGCGGGCAGGCGCTCGTATTCGCGCTCCATGGTTTCCTTGCGCACCAGGTGCACGATGAGCTTGAGCCGCATCTTGCGGCGCACTGCCGTCTCGCCAAAGATGGCGCGAATATCGAGCAGGCCGATGCCACGCACCTCAAGCAGGTTCTGCAGCAGCTCGGGGCATTTGCCTTCGACCGTGGTCTGGTTGATGCGATACAGGTCCACCGCATCGTCGGCCACCAGACCGTTGCCGCGCGTGACCAGCTCCAGCCCCAGCTCGCTCTTGCCCAGGCCCGATTCACCCGTGATCAGCACCCCCATGCCCAAAATATCCATGAACACGCCGTGCATGGTGATGCGATCGGCGAAATGCTTGGACAGATAAGCACGCAGCACGTCGATGACAAAGGCCGACTGCTCCTTGGTGGAGAACAGCGGGATATGCGCGCGCTCGCACATGGAGATCAGCTCGTCGGGAGCATCCTGGCCGTCGGCCAGCACCAGCACCGGCGGCTCCAGCGTGACGATGCGGGCAATGCGGCGCAGGCAGTCCTGCGAGGTGGCATTGGTCAGATAGGCGATTTCACGCTCGCCCAGCACCTGCAGACGGTAGGGGTGGATGTAGTTGAGGTAGCCGACCAGATCGGCACCCGAGCGGGCCGAGCGCACGGCCATCTCGTCAAAGCGGCGCTCGGAGGCACCCAGCCCCGCTACCCACTGCCAGCGCAGGCTGGAGTTGCGAAATGCCTCGAACAGTACGTCGGCACTGATGGCGCTGGGTCTCATGGCAAGGCCCTGTCAGTCAAAAAGAAGGGCCAGGACTCAGGCCTGGGAGGTGATTGAGGACTGCCAGCTGTCGATCATGCCGTGCAGCTGCTGCGCATCGGTGGACGACTTCAGACGCTCGCGCAACTGGCTGTCGCTGAGCAGCTCGGCGATCTCGGAGAGGATTTCCAGGTGCTTTTGCGTCGCTGCCTCGGGCACCAGCAAAAAGATCAGCAGGCCGACCGGCTGCTCATCGGGCGCATCGAAGCCGATGGGGTTGGCCAGCTGGAACACTGCCGCCATGGGAGCCGTCAGGCCCTTGATGCGGCCATGGG
>Ga0209370_1002105_pt1 | contig 15176 bp, 7 predicted proteins | sample AgamicAtPrz_FD_187164 | JGI IMG/M metagenome (GOLD analysis project Ga0209370, IMG submission 187164) | Agave microbial communities from Guanajuato, Mexico - At.P.rz (SPAdes) (version 2) | ecosystem: Host-associated > Plants > Phyllosphere > Phylloplane/Leaf | place: Guanajuato, Mexico... | reverse complement strand
TGCTGACTGGCTCAACAGCTGGGAGCGGGGGACACTGATTGACGGGCTGGGTGATGCCCAGCAGTGGCAGGCGGCGCTCTGGCGCGATCTGGTCAGCTTCACGGAGAGCCTCGGTCAGCCGATGTGGCACCGTGCCAATCTCTACGCCCGCTTTATTGAGACGCTGGAGCGGGCTGAAAGTACGCCGCCTGGCCTGCCGCCGCGCGTATTTATCTGCGGTATCTCCGCGCTGCCGCCCGTCTATCTGCAGGCGCTTGAAGCGCTGGGCCGCCATATCGATATTCATCTGCTGTTTACTAATCCCTGTCGCCACTACTGGGGGGATATTCAGGATTACGCGTTTCTGGCAAAGCTGCAGAGCCGTCAGCGCCGCCGTCTGCATTCAGAGGAGACGCTGCCGCTGTTTCGCGAACCTGAGGCCGCCTCCACGCTGTTTAACAGCAGCGGTGAACAGCAGCTGACAAACCCGCTGCTCGCCTCCTGGGGAAAGCTGGGACGCGATAACCTGTTTCTGCTCAGCCAGATGGAGTCAGCCGCCAACGATATCGATGCATTTGTCGATCTGCCTGATGACACGCTGCTGCACAGCCTGCAGGCTGACCTGCTGAATCTGGACGATCGCGCGGTGATTGGTCTGAGTGCCGGAGAGCTGATGAACAGCGCAGAGAAGCGCCCTCTCGATCCGTCCGATCGCTCCATCACGCTGCAGATCTGTCACAGCGCACAGCGTGAAGTGGAGGTGCTGCAGGATCACCTGCTGGCGATGATGGAGGCCGAGCCCGAGCTTAAGCCGCGCGATATCATCGTCATGGTGGCAGACATCGATAGCTATGCGCCCTTTATTCAGGCGGCATTTGCCAGCGCACCGCCGGATCGCTATCTGCCATTTGCCATTTCTGACCGTCGCGCCAGTCAGGCACATCCGGCCATTCTGGCGCTGCTGAGCCTGCTGACGCTGCCGGAGAGTCGCTTCGCCTCAGAGGAGATTCTTGCGCTGCTGGAAGTGCCGGCGCTGGCGCAGCGTTTTTCCGTGGATGAGAGCGGGTTGCGTCTGCTGCGCCGCTGGGTCATGGAGTCCGGTATTCGCTGGGGGCTGGACGATGCCAGCATTGAAGCGCTGTCGTTGCCGGTTACCGGCCAGCACACCTGGCGTTTTGGCCTGCAGCGTATGCTGCTGGGCTATGCGCTTGAGAGCCGCAACGGTGACTGGCAGGGTATCCTGCCTTACGATGAGTCAAGCGGTCTGATCGCAGAGCTGGCGGGACATCTGGCCGAGCTGCTGATGCGGCTTGATACCTGGCGCAGCCGGCTGGCCGGCGAGCGCACGCTGGCGGAGTGGCTGCCGCTGTGCCGTGAGCTGATTGACAGCTTTTTCAGCGGCGATGCCGAAAGCGAGGCGGCGCTGCTGCTGGTAGAGACGCAGTGGAAAGAGATCATTGAACAGGGTATGGGGTCTGCTTATCAGCAGCCGGTGCCGGTGACGCTGCTGCGCGATGAGCTGCGCTCACGCCTCGATCAGCAGCGCATCAGCCAGCGTTTTCTGGCAGGTCCGGTAAACTTCTGTACGCTGATGCCGATGCGCTCAATTCCCTTCAAAATCGTCTGCCTGCTGGGTATGAATGATGGCGTCTATCCGCGCACGCTGGCACCGGTAGGGTTTGACCTGATGCAGCAGCAGACGCGCAAAGGCGACCGCAGCCGGCGCGATGACGATCGCTATCTGTTCCTTGAAGCCCTGATTTCAGCCCAGCAGCAGCTCTATATCAGCTATATCGGCCGGGCGATTCAGGATAACACCGAGCGCTATCCCTCAGTGCTGGTCACGGAACTGCTTGATTATCTGGGGCAGAGTTTCTGCCTGCCAGGCGATGAGCAGTGCGAGCCGGACATCAGTGAACAGCATGTACGTGAGCACTTACAAACGTTGCACAGCCGCATGCCATTTGCCGCAGAGAATTTTGCGCCTGACAGTCACCGGCAGAGCTTCGCTGCCGAATGGCTGCCGGCGGCTACCGGCCGCGGCGTGGCACAGCCCGACTTCGTGCAGCCGCTGGCGGTGAAAACGCAGGAGATCGTGACGCTGGAGCAGCTGCTGCGCTTCTGGCGTCATCCGGTTCGCGCCTGGTTTCAGCAGCGTCTTGGCGTCTCATTCTGGACAGAAGAGAGTGAGCTGCCCGATAGCGAGCCTTTTGCACCCGATAGCCTTGAGCGCTATCAGTTAAACGCGCAGCTGCTCAATGCGCTGGTGAACGGCGAGGATCCGCAGCAGCTCTATGCGCATCATCGCGCAGCAGGTAACCTGCCTTATGGCGCCTTTGGTGAACTTTTCTGGCAGAGCCAGACCGAAGAGATGCAGGAGGTTGCAGCGGAAGTCGCCGGAGAACGCCTGTCGGCAGAGAGTCAGGAGGTGAATCTGCAGCTCGGTGCCGTGCGGCTGACCGGCTGGCTGACGCAGGTACAGGCTGATGGCCTGCTGCGCTGGCGGCCTGGCGTGCTGAACATGAATGACGGACTGCAGCTGTGGCTGGAGCATCTGGTCTACTGTGCGCTGGGCGGCAGCGGCGTAAGCCGGATGTATGGCCGTAAACAGAGTTGCTGGCGCTTTCATGCCGTAGCCGCTGACCGGGCGCAGGCGCTGCTGGCAGAGTATGCCGCCGCCTGCGAGCAGGGGCTGGCGCAGCCGCTGCTGCTGTTAAATAAAAGCGGCGGCGCCTGGTTGGAGGCGAGCTTCGATCGCAAAAGCGGCCAGCTGCTGGAAGATGACGCCACGCAGAAAAAGGCGCTGAATAAGCTGCTGCAGGCGTGGCAGGGCGGCTATCAGGTGCAGGGTGAGGGCAGCGATCCTTATCTTCAGCGCCTGAATCGCACGCTGAATGAGGAGATGCTGCAGGCGATTATCGCTGCGGCACGGCAGTGGTATCTGCCGGTACGTCTCGCCCATCAGGATGATAAATAGCTGCTAAGCGTCGCGCTTACGCCAGAATAACATGTTGATAAACCTGCGCGGAAAATCAGCCGCAGGGCAGAGTAAGATTAAGGGGTTTACATGCGGATTTACGCACGCTGTATCGGCGCGCTGCTGTCAGGCGCGCTGGCGCTGAATGTTTTTGCCGATACCGGACAGGGCTGGCAGCCGGTTAATGACATTATCCGCAAAAGCGATCGCGATCCGCGCAGCTATCAGGCAATTACCCTGAACAACGGGATGACGGTGCTGCTGGTTTCAGACGCTGAGGCCCCGAAGTCGCTGGCGGCGCTGACGCTGCCGATTGGCTCGCTGGACGACCCCGACCAGCAGCCCGGGCTGGCGCACTATCTGGAGCATATGGTGCTGATGGGCTCAAAACGTTACCCGCAGCCCGACAATCTCGCGGAATTTCTCAAAATGCACGGCGGCAGTCACAACGCCAGCACCGCCTCCTACCGCACCGCATTCTATCTGGAAGTGGAGAACGATGCGCTGCAGCCTGCGGCAGATCGCCTGGCGGATGCGATTGCGGAGCCGCTGCTCGATCCGGTTAACGCCGATCGCGAACGTCACGCCGTCAATGCAGAGCTGACGATGGCGCGCTCGCGGGACGGGCTGCGCATGGCGCAGGTCAGTGCCGAGACGCTGAATCCGCAGCATCCGGGGTCGCGTTTCTCCGGCGGCAACCTGGAGACGCTGAGTGATAAACCGGGCAGCAAACTGCAGCAGGCGCTGCGCGACTTCTACCGTACCCACTATTCCGCCAGCCTGATGAAAGCGGTGATCTACAGCAACAAACCGCTCTCTGAGATGGCGCAGATGGCCGCCGCGACCTTTGGGCGCGTCGCGGCGCATCCGGCAAGCGTGCCGGAGATAGATGTACCGGTGGTCACCGGGGCGCAGAAAGGCATCATTATTCACTACGTGCCGGCTCAGCCGCGTAAACAGCTGAAGATTGAGTTTCGAATCGCGAACAACAGCGCCGATTTCCGCAGCAAAACCGATACGCTGATTGGCTATCTGCTGGGTAACCGCAGCGCCAATACGCTGAATGACTGGCTGCAGAAGCAGGGACTGGCCGATGGCGTGACCGCAGGGGCCGATCCGGTCACCGAGCGCAGCAGCGGCGTCTTTGCTATTTCTGTGTCGCTGACGGATAAAGGGCTGGCGCAACGCGATGAAGTCGTGGCCGCCATTTTCAGCTACCTCGATATGCTTCGCCGCAACGGCATTGATAAGCGCTATTTTGACGAGGTATCGCACGTGCTGGCGCTTGATTACCGCTATCCGTCAATTACCCGTGATATGGACTACATTCAGTGGCTGGCCGACACCATGCTGCGCGTGCCGGTCGCGCACACGCTGGATGCGCCTTACCTTGCCGATCGCTTTGATCCTGCAGCGGTAGCGGCACGCCTCGGTGAGATGACGCCGCAAAATGCCCGCATCTGGTATATCAGCCCGCAGGAGCCGCACAACCAGCAGGCCTACTTTGTTAATGCGCCCTATCAGGTTGATAAAATCAGCGCCGCGCAGTACGGCGACTGGCAGCAGCGTGCAGCGCATATCGCGCTCTCTTTACCTGCGCTCAATCCCTATATTCCCACTGACTTTTCACTGATTGCGCGCGACGGGAAGAAGTACACGCATCCGATTGTGCTCAGTAATGACGCGGCAATGCGTATTTTATGGATGCCGAGCCGGTTCTATCCTGACGAGCCCAAAGCGGCGATTACCCTGGCGCTACGCAATAAGGCAGCGATTAGCAACGCGCGTCAGCAGGTGCTGTTTGGTCTGAATGATTATCTCTCCAGCCAGGCGCTGGATGAGCTCAACTCGCAGGCGTCGGTGGGTGGCATCAGTTTCTCCGTGGGAGAAGATGATGGCCTGGTGTTTAACGCCAGCGGATTCACCCAGCGTTTGCCGCAGCTGCTGCAGGAGCTGGTCGCCGGTTACAGCAGCTTCCGTCCGGATGAAGCGCAGCTCGCTCAGGCTAAATCCTGGTATCGCGACCGTCTGGATGCGGCTGAAAAAGGCAAAGCGTTTGAACAGGCGATCCAGCCGATGCAGATGCTGTCGCAGCTGCCCTATACCCAGCGCGACGAACGCCGCCGGTTGCTGCCGGAGATCACGCTGCAGGAGGTGATCGCCTGGCGTGACGCGCTGCTGCATCAGTCGACACCAGAGATGCTGGCGGTGGGTAATCTCTCAGCAAAAGAGACGGAAGCGCTTGGCGCGGCGCTGAAAGCGCAGCTGCAGAGCAGCGGAGAGGCGCCGTGGCGCAGTGACTATGTTGTGGTGGATAAGCCGATTAAGGCGAACCTGCAGCAGGTGGGAAGCAGCAGCGATTCCGCGCTGGCGGCGCTCTATGTGCCTGTCGGATATGATGAATATCAGAGCATGGCCGCCAGTACGCTGCTGAGCCAGATTATCCAGCCGTGGTTCTATAACCAGCTGCGCACGGAAGAGCAGCTGGGCTACGCCGTCTTTACCTATCAGATGCCGATAGGCCGCCAGTGGGGCATCGGTTTTCTGCTGCAGAGCAACAGCCGGCAGCCCGCCTTCCTGCTGCAGCGCTTTCAGGCATTCTATCCGCAGGCAGAACAGCGGCTGCGCAGCATGAAGCCCGAGACCTTTGCGCAGTACCAGCAGGCGATGATCAATGAGCTGAAACAGCGTCCTCAGACGCTGGAGGAGGAAGCCAATCGCTACAGCCGCGACTTCAGCCGTCAGAACTATGCGTTCGATACGCGAGAGAAAGTGATTGCGCAGGTGCAGCAGCTGACGCCGGCGCGGCTGGCCACTTTCTTCCGGCAGGCGATCCGGCAGCAGGGAATGGCGATGATTTCCCAGATCAGCGGCACGCAGGAGAGTTCACCGCAGGCAGATTACGCAGCGCTGCCTGGCTTTACCACCTGGCCGGCGCTGGCGCAGCTGCAGCAGTCGCTGCCGGTTAAGAGTGATACGCCATGAGTCAGCGTGCTGAATCCCTCAATCCGCTGACGCTGCCGCTGCGCGGCGAGCGCCTGATTGAGGCCTCTGCCGGTACGGGTAAAACCTTTACCATCGGCCTGCTTTATCTGCGCCTGCTGCTGGGTCTGGGCGAAGAGAACGCTTACAGCCGCCCGCTCTCGGTAGAAGAGATTCTGGTGGTGACGTTCACCGAAGCGGCGACGGCGGAGCTGCGCGGTCGTATCCGCGCGAATATTCACGAACTGCGGCTCGCCTGTATTCGCGGCGTCAGCAGCGATGCGATGCTGACCGCACTGCTGCAGGCGATCCCGCAGCGGGAAGAGGCCGCCTCGCTGCTGCTGGCGGCGGAAAGACAGATGGATGAAGCCGCTATTTTCACCATCCACGGCTTCTGCCAGCGTATGCTCAATCTCAACGCGTTTGAGTCCGGCATGCTGTTTGAACAGCAGCTGATTGAAGATGAGCATCCGCTCCTGCGTCAGGCAACGGCTGATTTCTGGCGGCGTCACTGCTATCCGCTGACGCTGGATATCGCGCGCGTGATTGTTACCGAGTGGCTGGGGCCGGAACAGCTGCTGGCTACCCTGCGCCCGTGGCTGCAGGGAGAGTCGCCCTCGCTGCGGCTGCCGCCGGATGACCAGGAGACGCTTGCGTCGCGGCATGCACGTAATATGGCGCGCATCGCGGAGATCAAAGCGCAGTGGCGAACGCTGGGCGATGAGGTGCAGACGCTGGTTGAGCAGTCGGGCGTGGATAAGCGCAGCTACAGCAGCAAACATCTGCCCGTCTGGGTCAGTAAAGTGAGCCAGTGGGCCCATAGCGACAGCAGTGATTACCAGGTTCCGCCCGAGCTGGCACGCTTCGGGCAGCGGATACTGGATGAGAAAACCAAAAAAGGCGACGCCCCGCGGCACGCGCTGTTCAGCGCAATTGACGCGTTTCTGGCTGAACCGCTGTCGCTGCGCGATGTGGTCATTGCGCGGGCGCTGACCGAAGTGCGTGAGGCGGTGCATAAACAGAAGCGGCTGCAGGCGCTGCTGGGCTTTGACGATCTGCTGAGCCGCCTTGATGATGCGCTGCAGCAGGCGGGCGGCGCGCAGCTGGCGCAGCTGATCCGGCAGCGCTACCCGGTGGCGCTGATCGATGAATTTCAGGATACCGATCCGCAGCAGTACCGGATTTTCCGTACGCTCTATATGCATCAGCCTGAACATGCGCTACTGCTGATAGGCGATCCCAAACAGGCGATCTACGCTTTCCGCGGGGCGGATATTTTTACCTATATCCGGGCGCGTAATGAAATTGCGGCGCACTATACGCTGGATACTAACTGGCGCTCGTCACCCGCGATGGTAGAGAGCGTAAACCAGCTTTTCTCGCGCTTGCCGGCTCCCTTTCTGTTTGCTGAAATTCCGTTTTTGCCGGTGCAGTTTGCGCCGCCTAACCAGGCGCTGTCGCTAAAGGCAGAGGGCAGAGAGCAGCCCGCGCTGCGCTTCTGGCTGCAGCCCGGCAGCGGTGCCAGCGTCAGCGAATATCAGCAGCAAATGGCAAAGCAGTGCGCAATGGATATCAGCCGCTGGCTGCAGGCGGGGCAGCAGGGCGAGGCGATGCTGGGAAAAGGGCCGGCGCTGCGGCCCGTACAGGCATCGGATATCACGGTGCTGGTGCGCAGCCGCAACGAAGCAAATCAGATCCGCGAAGCGCTGGCGCAGCTCGCGATCCCCTCAGTCTATCTCTCTAACCGCGACAGCGTTTACACGACACCGGAAGCGCGCGAGCTGCTCTGGCTGCTGCGCGCTATTCTGGCTCCGGAACAGGAGCGGATGCTGCGTACGGCGCTGGCGACTTCGCTGTTTGCGCTGGATGCGGCTCAGCTGGATGCGCTCGATCGCGATGCGCGCGGCTGGGACACGCTGGTAGATACCTTTGCGCGCTGGCAGCGCCTCTGGCATCAGCGCGGTGTGTTGCCGATGCTGCGGGAAATTATGCTGGAGCGCCAGCTGGCCGAAAATATGCTGGCGTCGGAAAATGGCGAGCGCCGCCTGACCGATCTGCTGCATCTGGGGGAGCTGCTGCAGGAAGCGGCATCGCAGCTTGACAGCCCGCATGCGCTGGTACGTTATCTGGCACAGCAGATAGCGCGGCCCGACAGTCAGTCGGCCAGCCAGCAGCTGCGACTGGAGAGCGACCGCCATCTGGTGCAGATCGTCACCATCCATAAATCGAAAGGGCTGCAGTATCCGCTGGTCTGGCTGCCGTTTGCAGCCGGGTTCCGTGAAGCAGATATTGCGCTTTACCACGACCGCGATAACTTCAGCGCGGTGCTGGATTTGCAGGGCGATGAGCAGAGCCTGGCGCTGGCGGAACAGGAGCGACTGGCAGAAGATCTTCGTCTGCTTTACGTTGCGCTGACGCGCTCTGTGTATCACTGCAGCATCGGCGTGGCGCCGCTGTTTCGCGGCGCGCGCAAAAAAGAGGGCGAAAGCGATCTGCATAAAAGTGCGCTGGGCTATCTGCTGCAGCGCGGCGAAGCGGCGACGGCAGAGCAGCTCGGCGCGCTGCTGGAAGCGCTGAACGGCGAAGCGTGCGAGGTGGTGATGGCCGATCGTGCTGAAGCCGCACGCTGGCAGGTGCAGGCTGGCGTACGCGACGATCTGCATGCACGCGCGATATCGCGCCAGCTGGCTGAATCGTGGCGCGTGACCAGCTATTCAGGTCTGCAGCAGCACAGCGCGCATCGCCTGCTGGAGGTGGTGCCCCACTTCGACCTGGACGCGGCGGGTGAAGAGCAGCAGGCGGCGACCGAAGAGGTTGTGCTGACGCCACATCATTTTCCGCGCGGTGCCGCACCGGGTACGTTTCTGCATGAGCTGTTTGAGTCGATCGACTTTACCCAGCCGCCAGGGACGGAGCTGCTGGAGCAGCATCTGCAGCAGAACGGCTACCCGCTGCACTGGCAGCCGGTGCTGAGCAGCTGGATTGAGCGGGTTGTGACTACGCCGCTTAATGCGCAGCAGATCCGGCTGGCTGACGTGGCCGCACGCGACCGCCTGATTGAGATGGAGTTTTATCTGCCTATCAGCGCTCTGCTTACCGCTCCCGCGCTGGACCGGCTGATGCGCCAGCATGACCCGCTCTCTGCGCAGGCGCCGGTACTTAATTTCAGTCAGGTGCAGGGCATGCTCAAAGGCTTTATCGACCTGGTGTTTCGCCGGGACGGAAAATATTACCTGCTGGATTATAAATCCAACTGGCTGGGGGAGAGTCATGAAGCCTATACCCCGGATGCCATGGCACAGGCGATGATTGACCATCGCTACGATTTGCAGTATCAGCTCTATACGCTGGCGCTGCACCGGTTTCTGCAGCACCGGCTGCCCGATTACGACTATGAGCAGCATATGGGCGGCGTGTTTTATCTGTTTTTGCGCGGTATGGATGGCAGTTCGCCTGATAATGGCGTCTTTTTCACCCGTCCTGCCGCTGAGTTTGTCACACAACTTGATAGCCTGTTTCGCGGGCAGGGAGAGGATGCATGAGCGATATCACTACGCTATTAAAGCAGGCAACAGAGCTGCGGCTGCTGCGCCCGCTGGACGTGCAGTTTGCTCAGCTGATAGCCACCAGCGATGAACCCGCCCGCTTACTGGCTGCTGCCTGTCTCAGCGCTGAAGCCGGAGAAGGGCATGTCTGCCTGCCGCTGGCCCAGCTCAACCGCGAGCAGCTGTTTCGCGGCCGTCATCCCGAACTGGCGCAGGCGATCTGGCAGGCAGCAGGCGATCCGCACGACTGGCACAGCCTGCTGGCGGGCTGGGATGCGCTCAGCTCCCGCGATCGCGCGGCCCCTGTTGTACTGAGCGACGACCGGCTCTATCTGCATCGCTTATGGCATCATGAAGGTGACGTGGCGCGCTTTTTCCATCCTCAGGCTGCGCCGCAGCCGTTCGCCCCGGAGCAGGTACGCAGCGTGCTGGATGCGCTGTTTGGCACCGCGCCGGATGACTGGCAGAAGATTGCCGCTGCTGTCGCATTAACACAGAAGACCGCGGTGATTTCCGGCGGGCCGGGCACCGGCAAAACCACCACCGTGGCAAAACTGCTGGCGGCGCTGATCCGCCTGAGCGACGTCGCGCTGCGTATTCAGCTGGCGGCCCCAACCGGCAAAGCGGCGGCGCGGCTGACGGAGTCACTGGGGAAAGCGCTGCAGCAGCTGGCGGTCAGCGAGCAGGAGCGCCAGCGCTTTCCTGAGGAGGCCACCACGCTGCATCGCCTGCTGGGCGCACAGCCTGAAACGCAGCGCCTGCGTTACCATGCCGGTAATCCGCTGCATCTCGATGTGCTGGTGGTGGATGAAGCTTCCATGGTGGATCTCGGTATGATGGCCAGTCTGATTGCCGCGCTGCCATCGCAGGCACGGGTGATTTTTCTCGGCGACCGCGACCAGCTCGCCTCCGTAGAGGCGGGAGCGGTACTGGGCGATATCTGTCGCTGTGCGGAGGCGGGCTACAGTCCGGTGCGCGCCACGCAGCTGACGCTGATGACCGGCTGCGAGATCGGCGGCAGTAATGAAACCGCTGCGCCCGCGGTGCGCGATGCGATCTGCCTGCTGCGTAAAAGCTACCGTTTTGATGCCAGCTCCGGCATCGGCCAGCTGGCAGCAGCCGTTAACGCCGGTGATGCGCAGGCGGTGGAGCGCGCCTTTCAGAGCAATTTCAGTGATATTGCGCGTGCGCCGCTAAACAGCGGTGAAGCGTATCAGCGTATGCTGAATGAGATTGCTGCTGGCTATCGGGACTTTCTGCAGCAGGTAGCTGAAGATGCCGCACCGGCTGAGATCCTCGCCTCTTTCAGCCGCTATCAGCTGCTGTGCGCGCTGCGTGAAGGGCCCTTTGGCGTGGAAGGACTCAATCAGCGTATTGAGCAGAAGCTGATGCAGCTGCAGCTGATCCGGCGCCCTGCAGGCGGCAGCCGCTGGTATCCGGGACGGCCGGTAATGGTCACGCGCAATGACAGCGCGCTGGGCCTGTTTAACGGCGATATCGGTATCACGCTGACAGACGAGGAGGGCGTGCTGAAGGTCTTCTTCCCGCTGCCGGACGGGACCATCAAAGCGGTCCAGCCGAGCCGACTGCCGGCACATGATACCGCCTGGGCCATGACGGTGCACAAGTCGCAGGGTTCGGAGTTTGAGCACACCGCGCTGGTGATGCCGGCCCAGTTTTTACCGGTGCTGACGCGGGAGTTAATTTATACCGCGATTACGCGTGCCCGCAGGCAGCTGACGCTCTACAGTGATGAAAACATTTTCCGTCGTGCGGTCCAGCTGCGCACGCAGCGCCGCAGCGGCCTGCTGTCACGGCTTGGCGCGACGTCTGACGCGTAAAGCCTCGTACAGGATAATGTGGCCAGGGCAGGGCGCCATAAATGGCGCCCCTACGAAAAACGCCGCCGTCCCGTAGGGGCCGCATTAATGCGGCCCTGGGGAATAACGCGGTTCGGAATTTCATGCGCAACCAGGGCGCCATAAATGGCGCCCCTACGAAAATATCACCGTCCTCCAGGGGCCCATTAATGCGGCCCCTGGGGGGATAACGCAACCCGGAATTTCCCGTGCGGCCAGGGCGCCATAAATGGCGCCCCTACGAAAAACGCCACCGTCCCGTAGGGGCCGCATTAATGCGGCCCTTGGGGTAATAACGCGGCCCGGAATTTCCCGTGCGGCCAGGGCGCCATAAATGGCGCCCCTACGTGCTCCTGTAGGGGCCGCATTAATGCGGCCCTGGGGTAATAACGCGGCCCGGAATTTTCCGTGCGGCCAGGGCGCCATAAATGGCGCCCCTGGGAAAAATATCACCGGCCTCCAGGGGCCGCATTAATGCGGCCCTGGGGTAATAACGTGGCCCGGAATTTTCCGTGCGGCCAGGGCGCCATAAATGGCGCCCCTGGGAAAAATATCACCGGCCTCCAGGGGCCGCATTAATGCGGCCCTTGGGTAATAACGCGGTTCGGAATTTCATGCGCGGCCAGGGCGCCATGAATGGCGCCCCTGGGAAAAATATCACCGTCCTCCAGGGGCCGCATTAATGCGGCCCTTAGGGAAAATAACGCGGTCCGGAATTTCCCGTGCGGCCAGGGCGCCATGAATGGCGCCCCTACAGGATCACGTAGGGGCCGCATTTATGCGGCCCTGGAATACGTGGCTTATTTTAAATCTGCCATCAGCACCTTTGAACGACGCTGATAGTTATACATCTGCTGCTTGCTCTCTGGCAGCGACTCAATATCTACTGGCGTAAAGCCCCGCTCCTGAAACCAGTGAATGCTGCGGGTGGTAAGCACAAACAGCTTTTTCAGCCCCATCTGCCGCGCCTGTAGCGCCACGCGATCCAGCAGCAGCTCGCCGCGCGATGAGCTGCGATAGTCGGGATGTACTGCCACACACGCCATTTCGCCAATCTGCTCATCCGGGAACGGGTAGAGCGCGGCACAGGCGATGGTCATATTATCGCGCTGGATGATGGTAAACTTATCGATCTCCATCTCCAGCTGTTCACGCGAGCGCCGTACCAGAATACCCTGCTGCTCCAGCGGACGGATCAGCTCCAGGATGCCGCCAATATCGTTGATGTTGGCGCGACGGATCTGCTCGGCAGACTCCATAACAATCTGTGTACCGATACCGTCGCGTGAGAAGAGCTCCTGCAGCAGTGCGCCATCCTCCTGATAGCTGATCAGATGGCTGCGGCGCACGCCGCTGCGACACGCTTTCACCGCGCCGCGCAGAAAGCGCACCGTACCGGACAGAAAATCGCCGTCGCTCTCCATCTCATCAATGCGCGCCTGCGCATCGCCGGGAAACAGCTCTGAAATAATTGTGCCAGCGCGATCGGTCACGCCCTGCTCGGAGCAGAAGCCAATCATCTTCTCTGCCTTGAGCTTGATGGCGAGCTGCGTGGCAACCTCTTCTGAGGTGAGATTAAAGCTTTCGCCGGTTACAGAGACGGCGACCGGACCCAGCAGTACAATCGCATTATTATCCAGCTGACGGTGAATTGCCTCTTCATCAATACGGCGAATGCGTCCGCTGTGACAGTAGTCAACGCCATCATCCACGCCCAGCGGCTGGGCAATGATAAAGTTACCGCTGACGACATTAATATGCGCGCCCTGCAGCGGCGTATTATTCAGGCTCATCGACAGACGCGCCGTAATATCAAGCTGCAGACGGCCCGCCGCCTGCTTTACCAGCTCCAGCGATTGCGCATCGGTCACGCGGGTGTGTTTGTGATAGAGAGGCTCCAGCTGCTGCTGCGCCATGCTGGCATCAATCTGCGGACGTGCGCCATAGACCACCACCAGACGGATGCCCAGGCTATGCAGCAGGCCAATATCGTTAACGATACTGGAGAAGTTTTCATGCTCAATGGCTTCGCCGCCCAGCATGATGACAAACGTCTTGTCGCGATGGGCATTAATATAGGGAACGGTATGGCGAAAACCCTGAACCAGCTCGGTACTGCGTTCCTTCACGGTGCACCCTCTGTGAATGGTTATTCGTAATAAGTGTATTTTTATTCTGTTTTTCGCCGTATTGCAAGCGTTGCGCCTGACGTTACTTTACGATTTTTCAGATGCATCCGTTGATAACAGCCTGCATTATCTGGCTTTTCCGACGAGACAAGCGTTGCCAGATTGGATAAAGTTTTCGCTTTCTGAGCGTCGGCTGACGCAGATTTATCCATAACACAGTAGTTGGAGTGGCATGTCCCAGGCTTTTTCCCGAAGACGGTTATTACAAGGTGCCGGTGCGCTATGGCTACTTAGCGTAACGCGTACCGGGCTGGCAGCGAGTCAGCACATTGTAGCGGTACGCATCTGGCCTTCATCAACGTACTCCCGCGTCACGCTGGAGTCGAATATCCCGCTGCACTACAAGCAGTTTGCGTTGAGCAACCCTGAACGCCTGGTCATTGATATCAAAAATCTGCATATCAATCCGGCGCTGAAAGGCATCAATAAGCTGGTACGCACAGACGATCCCTTTATCAAAACGGCACGGGTCGGGCAGTTTGATCCGCACACGGTGCGGATTGTGCTGGAGCTGAAGCGTAACGTCGCACCAAAAACCTTTACCCTGGCGCCTGTGGCGGGTATCAAAAACCGGCTGGTGGTGGATCTGTATCCCAGTCAGGAATCGCACGCCGACGATCCGCTACTGGCGCTGCTCAATGATTACAACAAAGGCGATCTGGAGCGCGATCAGCCCGCGCAGGCACCGTTGCCGGGTAAGGCGGGGCGCGATCGTCCGATCATTATCATGATCGATCCCGGGCACGGCGGCGAAGATCCCGGTGCGCACGGCAAATACAAAACGCGTGAAAAGGATATTGTGCTGAAGATTGGTCGCTACCTGCGGGCATTGATCGATAAAGAACACAATATGAAAGCCTACATGACGCGTAACGAAGATGTGTTTATTCCACTGCGCGTGCGGGTGGCAAAAGCGCGCAAGCAGCGTGCCGATCTGTTTGTTTCTATTCATGCCGATGCGTTTACCAGCCGGGCAGCGCGTGGCTCTTCGGTGTTCGCGCTCTCCACGCGCGGCGCGACCTCTGCCGCAGCCCGTTTCCTGGCACAGACGCAGAACGAGGCCGATCTGATTGGCGGCGTCAGCATGAGCGGCGATCGCTATCTCGACCACACGATGTTCGATATGGTGCAGCGTCAGACCATCAGCGACAGCCTGAAGTTTGGCAAAGAGGTACTGGCGCGCATGGGGCGCATCAATCATCTGCATAAGCGTACGGTTGATCAGGCGGGTTTTGCCGTGCTGAAAGCGCCCGATATCCCGTCAATTCTGGTTGAGACGGCGTTTATCAGTAACGTGGAGGAGGAGCGCAAGCTGCGCACCGCACGCTATCAGCATCAGGTGGCCGAAGCGATTTTTCACGGTATCAAAGCCTATTTTGATAAAGGCGGCGTGCTGGCACGGCGGTAAGGGCGGGGCGGCAGCGATGCCGCTTTTTTTTCCGGCGCCAGAAACAAAAAAACACCCGTTAAGGTGTTTTATGTTTCTTCATCAGAAGAATTGGTTGCGGGGGCCGGATTCGAACCGACGACCTTCGGGTTATGAGCCCGACGAGCTACCAGGCTGCTCCACCCCGCGTCCGTCTGTCGCACTGAACGACGTTTCACATTGTATTCTTCTTAAGACAATTGGTTGCGGAGGCCGGAT
>Ga0209370_1002104_pt1 | contig 15180 bp, 11 predicted proteins | sample AgamicAtPrz_FD_187164 | JGI IMG/M metagenome (GOLD analysis project Ga0209370, IMG submission 187164) | Agave microbial communities from Guanajuato, Mexico - At.P.rz (SPAdes) (version 2) | ecosystem: Host-associated > Plants > Phyllosphere > Phylloplane/Leaf | place: Guanajuato, Mexico... | reverse complement strand
TCATCACGATTGGCCAAGCCCTCATGAACGCGAAGAAGAGCGCGCCCTCGCCCGCCCCGCCGGCGACGCTGCGCGACCAGACCGACCGCGAGTTGATCGCGCTGCTGCAGGCCAATGCCCGCGCGAGCACCGCCGACCTCGCCCGCCAATTGGGCGTGGCACGCACCACGGTGGTGGCGCGGCTGGCGCGGCTGGAGGCGGAGGGCTTGATCGCCGGCTACACGGTGCGCCTGGGCGGCGAGGCGGTGGAGCGCGGGGTGCAGGCCTTCGTGGGCATCACGGTGCAGCCACGCGCGGGGCGGGAGGTCGTGAAGCGGCTGTCGCGGCTACCGGAGCTGCGCCAGCTGGCGTCGGTCAGCGGAGAGTTCGACTACATGGCGACGCTGCGCGCCGACAGCACCGCGCGGCTGGATGCGCTGCTCGATGAAATCGGGGAGATCGAGGGCGTCATCAAGACGCACACCTCGGTGCTGCTGGCGCTGCGGGTCGATCGCAGCGCCTGAGGCGGAGCTCGTTCGTCTATCCGCTTCGTTGAGCGCGGGTAACGTGATGTTTTAGGGGGGGCCGGTGGTCAACGGCGCGAGCTGGCACGCCGTTTGCACGACATGTGTCGCCAGCTCCAGGAGCGCACCATGACGAAGCCCCCCGCCATCACCCCCCACACCCCGCCGCTGCTTGTCGGCTTGAAAGCCGTCGCGATCCTCGCGGTGGCCTGGGGCGCGGTCTATCCGGCGTTGCTGTGGGGCCTCGGCGCGATGCTCCCCTGAGCGCGGCGGCGACTTCCTCTTCTCACTCCGGAGTCCGCCATGAAAGCCCCTGCCCGTCTGGGCGGCGCCGTGCCGCCTGTCCCCGCGCGGTCCTCTGCCCGGCCTCATCGATGGCGCCGCGTGCTGCTGCGCACGATCGGCGTCGTGATCGCGGTGCTGGCGCTGCTGGCCGCGATGGCCTTGCTCGACCAGGCTGAAGGCGATCTGCGCCAGGTCCTTGCTCCGGCATTGGTTCCGCTCGCCACGGCCGTGGCTTGATCGGGACGGCCGGCGGCCGGCCGGCCCGTCTCAGAGTCAGCGTCAGAGGCTGCGCTTGCGCTGCAGCACCAGCAGTCCGAAGCACAGCGCGGCGAAGACCAGTCCGCCGATGAACTGCGGCTGCGCCATCAGTTGAAGCACCTCGGGCACCGTGTCGCGGGCGACCTCGGGCAGGCGGAACAGCGCGTCGAAGAACTCCTGCAGGCCGACGTGCTCGCGGCCTTCGTCCTTGAGGAGGAGGGTCTGAGCGCCGAGGAACATGGCCTGGGCGGCGCCGCCGACCTGGCGGGTCAGGAGGCGGGCGAGGGCCTCGGCGGCGGGCTCGTTCTTGTAGATCTTGAGGAAGGCGGCGACCGCGATGAACAGCAGCGGCGCGCCCCAGCGCTTGAGCCAGGCGGAGGCGGCCATCAGCGCGACCACGAAGGGCGCGAGCCACAGCGCCGCGACGGCCAGGCCGACCAGCAGGCGCAGGCCCATCCAGATCGTGACCTGCAGGAGCACGGCCCATTGCGTCTGATGGAGCGCGGCGAGGCCGAATTCCTTGAAGGCCATGATGGTGCCGATCAGCGCGCCGCCGAGCACGGCGAGCGCGGTGGCCGCGAGCGGCACCAGCAGGCCATGCGCCAGCAGGGGCGCGCCGAGGCTGGCGGCATGCGAGCCCGGCAGGGAGGCCCAGAACTCGATGGAGCGGTCCTGCTGGTCGCGGCGGGCCAGGCCCATCAGCTGATAGCCGCACAGGACCACGGTCAGCACCAGCACGAGGGCGACGGTGACCAGGCCGGCGATGAGCGCGACGGGTTCGGGCGCGGGGGTGTCGATGCCCTCGACCTGGCTGAACGGCACCAGCGCCAGGAGCAGCAGCACCGGACCCAGCACGAGGCCGATCCAGGCGCGCTTGTATTGCAGCCACTCGCGCAGCAGCAGCGTGTTGAAGAGCGTCATGGGGATGTCCTTGATGAGGGGATCAGGCCGATTCCGGCGTGCTGGCCTGGATCTCGGGCTTGCGGGTCAGGGCCATGAACAGGTCGACCAGGCTGGGCCGCACGCGCTGGCCGAGGTGGGCGACCGTGTCGGGGGCGACGCCGTCGAACAGCGCGGCGGGCCGTCCCTGCACGCGGTAGCGCAGCAGCGGATGGCTGGCGGCGACGGCCTCGGCGGCGTCCGGGTCGTGGGAGAGCGCGACGAAGCGCTGGTCCATCTCGGCCAGGGAGATGTTCAGGACCAGGCGTCCTTCGTCGAGCATCATCACGTCGGACAGCAGGGACTCGACCTCCTCGACCTGGTGGGTGGAGATGAGCACGGAGCGCTCGCCGTCGCACCACTCGTCGATGAGCATCTCGTAGAAGCTCTTGCGGGACATCACGTCCAGGCCGAGGGTGGGCTCGTCGAGGATCATGAGTTTGGCGTCGATGGCGGCGACCAGCGCGAGGTGGAGCTGCGTGACCATGCCTTTGGAGAGATGGCGGACGCGGTCGGACTCGGTGACGGAGGTGCGCTTGAGGAGCTGGCGGGCGCGGTCGGCGGAGAAGCGGGGCTGCAGGCCCTCCATGAGGCGGATGAGTTCGCCGGCGCGGGCCCAGCGGGGCAGGACGGCGACGTCGGGGATGTAGCAGAGGGAGGTGAGGAGCTGGCCGCGCTGGGTGTGGGGGTCCAGGCCGAGGACGCGGAGTTCGCCCTCGGGGCGCTTGAGGCCGACGAGGGTTTTCATGAGGCTGGTCTTGCCGGCGCCGTTGTGGCCGAGCAGGCCGACGACGCGGCCGGCGGGGATGGTGAAGGTCAGGTCCTGCAGGGCCGCCTTGCGGCCGTAGCGCAAGCTCAGGTGCTTGGCGTCGATGAGCGTATTCATGCGTCCTCCCAATTCAGGTCCTCGGGCCGCAGGCCGAGGCGGCGAAGTTTCTCGCGCAGGCGGGGCCATTCGTCCTGGAGGAAATGCTCCCGCTCGCTGCGCATGAGCCGGACGCGGGCGCCGTCGCGGACGTACATGCCCAGGCCGCGGCGGCTCTCGAGCAGGCCCTCGTCGACGAGGGCCTGAAGAGCGCGGCTGACGGTCAGGGGGTTGATGAGGTACTGGCTGGCGAGGGCGCGCACCGAGGGGAGCGCCTCGCCTTCAGGCGGATCGCCGTCGAGCAGCTGCGTCGCCAGGCGGTCGGCGAGCTGCTGATAGATCGGCGCTTGATCGTTCCAGCTGTGCATGACGCAAGGCGCCAGGGCGCCGGTGTGTTGCTGATGTAGCACACCATAGCAACCGGGCCCCGCAAGCCCTACCCAGGAGCGACAGGATGCAGAAATGGGGGGATGAAGCGGAAGCTTTGAGACAGGCGCCAATCGCCGCTTTCGTGGAGTCAAGTGATCCATCTAGCTCACTTTGAGCGGCTCAAGAGCCGCGCCCATCTCGACAACACGGCTCGCAATGGCCTTCACGTCCGCTGGCGCGGAGTGAGCAGGTCGAGGCAGTCCCTCAGCACAAACGACTCAGAATGTGATTTCCAAACCGGCGGCTTAAGTTCCGTACTTAGCAAAATCATAAGCACAGAGCAACTTTCTATATTCGGTCTTGAGCTTCTCCGGATATTGCCTTAAATACGCTTCGCAATCTTCGATGGAAATATTGCCATTTCTGAAATTGCAGTAAATGGCGTTTGCGTGCGCGCTCCGCGGGAGCGTCGGGTCATCGACAATTGAGGCAATGGATGTGTAGCGAGCACGGCTTCGCGGCGGTAACTGTTCGTCAGCCTGAGCCAATTTTTCCTTCTGCTGATTCTTTAATCGCGCAGCGCATTCAACGTTTGGATTAATCCGATCAAAGCCGAACATTGGGAAGAATTGGCTACTCTGAATCTTATATTTATCGATCAAACCGATAACGTGAGAATTCGCCTCTTCGATCACACCAAAGTAATTCGCCATCGTCTCAGGGGCAGTTTGATAGTGATATTGAATTGTCTTAGAGGAACCGATCGCCAATATTTTGTCAGCATTGCTCAGAGAATCAAGATCCTCCGTAATCTTGACGCCAATATTCCCACCAGCGTAGATCTCCTTAACAATATTCTGAACCTTGCGAACATCCATTGCAGAGATCGGGAGATTCAATTGCCCGAGTTCACGATAGATCGAAATATAGTCGTCCGTCTTTATCTTGTTGATTCGTATGGTAGCGAAGCCATGAAGATCAATATCATGATCCACTATCTCGCGAGACGCAGACCCTGGATCATATTCAACCAGCAGAAAGTTTCTTCGAATCTGCTCAGCCGCCTTAGAGTTTGGCTCTACGTATGTAAAGATTGTTCGCAGAAGGTCCTTGATGTTCTGATCGCCAACCCTATATCCGAGGAAAATAATTGGATTATGGATGAATATTGACAAAAGTTGCGCTCGAATCAATTCATAGCGCTCATCAAAGTTCTGGTAATCTTCTGTGGTGACAATAATCCGCAAAGGATCGGACACGCAACCATGGATCTTATACACTGACCCATAGGGATTACTCAAAAGGATGTCATTCCCTATCAGAGGCTCAAATTCGAACAACTGCTCCACAAATTTATCATAATTGGTAGTGATAATTGAGCCAATGTTCTTTCTTGTTTTCTTGAATTCCGCGATTTCTTCTTGAAGTTCCGGCTTTTCAATGCACTCCGCTAAGAGTTGAGCGATATAGAGCTTGAATCGACTTACCTTCTTCCCTGCGGCCATCAATTCATAGAATCGATCATTTATATCTTTAAACTTTCCATTTCGGTCATTGACGAGCGCATCATTAAATTTAACTTCAATGCTCCCACCGACGCTTGGATAGTCGAACTCACCATGTATTTCATGGAGAGATTTCAAGTCCAAATATCGCTCGTCGTTGCCAAACACTTCTTCGCAAATGTGTCGCAAGAGGCCATCCCACGTAAAGGAGCTCTTTAGATAACGCAGGCTCATTCCCGTACCGATAAAAAGCACCGGATGATTCTTGTAACCTCCGACGAACTGCTGAATGTCCATAGTTCCTAACCCTCGTTGTTCCGCCTTAGGTCACCCACTTGGCGCCCATAGAAAAATTAGCGAACTCCCATCATCGGCTTTTTCGCTGGGCCACTCTACCGCGGCCGACGCAACTGGGATAGCGGACATAGCCTAAGGGACCGAGTGACAGAAGCCCACGGAGGAACGTAGGCCGGTTGCCGACTGGTGTCGAAGGCGCAGTCAGGCGGCAAACTGTGTAACCGCGCAGATAGTTTGCATGCCGCTTGGCTACTGGCAATCAGAGGACGGAATGGAAGCGCACTGGTACTCTTCGATTGAGCGAAGCAAACATGAACAACTCGGCAGATGAACAGGTACAGGTGGTCGCCGCCTTTGGCTTGGGGCCGCGGACGTTGATCGCACATCGCTGTAAATGGCCGCGCAGTATGAGAAGCGTCTATTGCAGCGAAACGGGGACATGGCGTGGATTCCTTCCATGCCGACGGCCCGCCGGGCTCCCGTCTCGTTCGCGATGTCTCGATTGTTTGCTCCGTGATTTTCTCACGGAAGGTCGGTAATGATTTTCTGAGCAGCAACCGTTCATATGAACAAAATCTTCGCCAACCGGACGAGTCGGAAAGACTTCGTTTTGACCGAACTCACCAGACTCACTTCGGCGCAGCAAAACGTCTACATTGCTGTGGCGTTTTTCACCGAACCTGCGCTCGTCTTAGAACTGCTAAATCGACGCTGCCAAGTGCAGATGGTTGTGCGGCTCGGCTTTCCTACCAGCCCATCTGCATTGGACGCAGTGAGAACCCACCCGAACTTGCAGTTGCGCATTTACACCGGCCGCAGTTTCCATCCGAAGCTCTACATCTTCGGAGATCAAACGGCGCTCGTGGGCTCGGCAAACTTGACGCATGCCGCCATTACTTCGAACCAAGAGGTCATGGTAGCGATTGAGGCCGAAGACGATCGATTCGACGAACTCACAGTTGTGTTTGACGAATACTGGGAAGGCGCGGAGGTGCTTTCAGATCCGCAGTTGGACCTATACAGGAAGCTGTATCGGGAATACGAGCGGCACGAGGATGCCGCCGATGCCTTGGCCCGGAAGGCCGCTGAAGAGCTGGGAAACACTGCTCCGGCGAATATCAAGCGCGGCGAATCCAAGAAGGGAGCCAAGTCGCTATTTCTTTCGAACTTCCGGAAGGCATATCAAGAAGGCGTCGCTGCTTTTAATATCGTCCGGGACATTTACGCCGCGAGCGGCTATCGAAAAGTCGATGAGGCAGACATCCCTCTGCGCATCGAAATCGACGCATTCATAAGTTTTGTGAGGGAGAGTGTCGCCACCGGAGACTCATGGAAAAGTGCGCCGATCCGAACCGCTGTCGAGCAGCACTCGCTCATCGCTGACTTGATTGAACAGTGGCGACCGCTTCGCTGGCGACACTTCGAGGACGTCATCGTCCTGGACAACTATCCCCGGGTGCAGCGAGTATTTGCGTCGCAAGAAACGATCATGGCGGCTGACGACGATGAACTGTTCGACGCTCTGGCGACCCTGCATTCCTTCCATGACCGGTTTCGCTTCTTCGCTGGAGGTCTTCCGGCCTGGAAGCAGAGCTTTCGCACGTTCAACGACGCCAAGCGGACGCGTGAGTCGCTGGCTTATCTCGTTTTTGGTACTGACGACATCGTCGAGAGAATGGCAAATCTTCTCTTCAATGAACGCTTTCGGCTGAACGAATTTGGTAGGGCGAATATTCAAGAGCTGATTGGATGGTGCAACCGCGAGGGCCTGCCTATCCTCAATGGTCGGACAACAAAAGTTCTGAGATTCTTCGGCTCGAAGGTGCGGCAAGTCAGTTGACTCTGGACCACCAGGGGAAGCGGCACGACTTTTGGCTGTCACAAAATCCGTGTTTCCACCTGATTCAGTTGACCACCATTGGTCACAGTCCGGTCAAGTCTTGCGGATGGGGAATCGTTAAGGTCCGGTGGCTTTTTCCTCCCTCAAGAAACATGGACGCTGAGATTTCCACGGCGCGCGTCGTCGCGACAGTCACGCCTCGTCGCTCGATGAATGGCCGTTTCATGGTTGTCTCGGCGCTCTGCCTGGCCGTCGCCGCGTGCGGTGGTGGCGGCTCGGGTTCTGACACCACCGTCGCGAGTGCGTCCCCGACGCCGTCACCGACCCCTGCCCCCACGCCGAATCCGGCGCCGGCTCCGAGTCCGACCGCGGCTCCAACGCCAGATCCGAGCCCAAGCCCGAGCCCGAGCCCGAGCCCCAGCCCGAGTCCGGCGCCGTCACCGGCTCCGGCCCCCGCTCCTACGCCAGCTCCTTCGCCTGCGCCCGCGCCAGCACCGGGACCGGCTCCAGCGCCGGCACCGTCTCCCGCGCCCGCCCCCTCTTCGGGCGCCCCGGTGACCACCCAATGGGGCACCGTGACCGAGCCCGCGCTCCCGTCCACCTCTTGCGCGACTCTGCGTGCCTCGTTCACGCCGGTCGGCGGCTCCGTCGACAGCTTCGACAGCAACCCGGCCAACTCCCAGCCCGACACGAGCCGGATCCAGCAGGCCATCTCGAACTGCCCCGCCGGCCAGGCGGTCAAGCTCATCGCGGGCGCCTCCGGCGAAACCGGCTTCCTGAGCGGCCCGCTGACCTTGAAGTCCGGCGTCCAGCTCTGGATCGACCCCAACGTGACGCTCTTCGCCTCACGCAATCCGGCCGACTTCGACAACGGCCCCGGCAGCTGCGGCACCGCCACCTCGTCCGACCCCAACGCCTGCAATCCGTTCATCCTCGCCAGCGGCACCGTCAACAGCGGCATCGTCGGCGGCGGCGCCATCGACGGGCGCGGCGGCAGCCTGCTCACCAGCGGCCCCAACGCCGGAAAGCGCAGTTGGTGGGACGTCGCCTGGCAGAGCAAGAGCGGCTTGAACCAGCAGAACCCCCGCCTGATCCAGGTGAACAAGGGCAGCAACTTCACGCTCCACAACATCACCGTCCAGAACTCGCCGAACTTCCACATCGTGACCAGCGGCGTCTCCGGCGTCACCGCCTGGGGCATCAAGATCCTCTCGCCCAGCGCCGTCTACACGAAGCCCAGCTATGCCTGCCCCGCAGGCACGACCCCCGACGTCCTGACCCCCGCCACCTGCTTCACGCCCGACACCGTGAAGAACACCGATGGCTTCGACCCCGGCACCTCCAGCAAGGTCCTCCTCGCCTACTCGTACATCAGCACCGGCGACGACGACGTCGCCGTGAAGGCCGGCGGGAGCCCGGCATCGACCCAGTTGACCTTCGCGCACAACCACTTCTATTACGGCCACGGCATGTCCATCGGCAGCGAAACCGACGCCGGCCTGAGCGACCTGGCCGTGATCGACCTGTCCATCGACGGCTACGACAGCCCCAATGGCAACGGGCTTCGTATCAAGTCGGACGCCTCGCGCGGCGGCAACGTGCACAACGTGAGCTACAGCCAGATCTGCCTGCGCAACCTGCGCCGGCCCCTCGTGTTCGATCCCTTCTACAGCAGCGCGACCGGATCGAAGTACCCGAACTTCAACGGCATCAAGCTCAGCGGCGTCCACTCCCTGGGCAGCGCGAAGTACGGCGGCGGACTCATGACCTTCGCGGGCTATGCGCTCAACGGGCAGAACAACCCCCTCACGATCACGCTCGACAACGTCGTCTTCGACGGCAAGCAGCCCACCTTCGACACCGGCCACAACGGCGGCCCTTCGACGCTGCCGGCGAACGTCCACTTCACGTTCGGACCCGGTCCAGTGAGCTTCGCCTCCGCGATCGCGGCCTCGCCGTCAACCGACGTGACCGTCACAGGCACCCCGGGCACCGCCGCCACCGTCGACTGCAGCAAGGCCTTCGTGCCGCTGAGCTCCGTCTTGCCGAATTCCCCCATCTGACCGCCACCGGGCGCCGCTCGTCGGCGCCCCGATAGGTGTTTTCCTGAAAGAGTTAATGCGTCGCTCGAACTTAATATGAGCGATTGATATAGCGCAATATCAAGCGCTCAACGCCCCCCGTCCGTCCCCCTCCCCTCGGCCACCCATGACCACCTCTACTCAACGGCTCGTCGCCCTGTCCATCGTCGCAGCCAGCCTCGCCGCCTGCGGAGGCGGCGGGAGCTCCGGCACCAGCGACGCGCCGAGCCCCAGCCCGGCGGTCGGCTCCGGCACCCCGCCCGCAGCCGCGCCCGCACCCGCCGCGTCCGGCCCAGCGTCGAGCCCGGCGTCCGATCCCGCACCTGCGCCCGGCCCTGCTCCCGCTCCCGCGCCGACGCCTGACCCCGCTCCGGCGCCTGGTCCAGCTCCAGCGCCTGCACCGGCCCCCGCTCCGGCCGCCGCCACGACCTGGAACAGCCTCACCTTCGGCGGTGGCGGCTACGTGACCGGGCTCGTGTTCCATCCGACTTCGGCGAACGTCCTGTACGCGCGCACCGACATCGGCGGCGCCTACCGCTGGAATCAGACCGCCTCCTCGTGGACGCCGATCACCGATGGCCTGGGCTTCGGCGGGGCGGAGAGCTCCTATCACGGCATCGAAAGCATGGCCGTCGATCCCAATGACGACCGGCTCGTCTACATGGCGGCCGGCATGTACAACACCGACAAGGCCGACGCGCGCCTGTACATCTCCAGCGATCGCGGCGACCACTGGACCTTCGTCAACCTGCCCTTCTCCACCGGCGGCAACAACGGCGGCCGCGCCATGGGCGAGCGCCTGATGGTCGACCCCAACAAGCCGTCGACGCTGTTCTACGGCTCGCGCACCGCGGGCCTTTGGAAGAGCGCGGACTCGGGCCGCACCTGGGCCCAGGTCACCTCGCTGTCGAGCGTCAAGATGACCCAGGACCAGATCAAGGCCGCGGGCGGCAGCGCGATGGGCATCGAGCTGGTCGTCGCCGACACCGGCACCAAGGGCACCGGCACCGCGACACAAACGCTCTACGCGGCCGTCGCGCCGGACTACGCCAGCGTCGCCGGCCTGGGCTCCAACCTGTACCGGTCCACCAACGGCGGCGCCAGCTGGACCGCGCTCACCACGCCGGTCTCGGGCTACCACATCCCGCACATCGTGCGCTCCGCTGACGGCCCGCTCTACATCGTGTTCACCAAGGACGCAGGCCCGGGCGCCGGCGGCCCGGCCCGTCTCTACAAGTTCGACGGCACCACCTGGACCCTGCTCAAGAGCGAGGACCCCAACGGCGGCACCAACTTCGGCCTGGGCGGCCTGTCCGTCCACGGCAGCGGCGCCAGCACGCGCATCGCGCTGGGCGTGACCAACTCCTGGGGCAGCTGGAGCGGCCAGCAGATCGTGCAGCTATCCGACGACGGCGGCCTGACCTGGCGCGAGATCGAGGCCACCATGCCCGGCGAGACCGCCTCGGGCTGGGTCGACGACGTCGAGATCGATCCCTCCAACCGCGACCACATCCTGCACGTGCACGGCGGCGGCGTCGTCGAGACGCGCAATGCCTCGTCCACCACGCCGACGTGGCACGGCAACATCGCCGGCATCGAAGAGATCGCCGCGCTCGCCATCGTGGCCCCGCCAGCGGGCGCGCCTTACCTGCTGATCAACAGCGCCGGGGACGTCGGCACCTGGGTGCACACGAATGTCGCCACCAAGCCGACGCTCGCGCCGGGACTGGGCTGGAGCAACGGCATCTCGGCCGACATGGCCTGGTCCGATCCGCAATACATCGCCGCCTCCGGCGCCATCAACTCGAGCAACACCGGCACCGGCTACTGGTCCGGCGACGGCGGCAAGACCTGGACCACCTTCGCGAGCCTGCCCGCCGGCGCCGCGACCAACACCTCCAGCGAATCGAGCATGGCCGTCACCGCGCGCAACAAGGCCGTCTGGGCACCCGCGAACTCCGTGCCCTCGTACACCACCGACAACGGCGCCACCTGGACCGCGACCAATCTGCCGGCCTTGGCGGCCGTCGGCTGGAACCGCGGCTACCGCCTGGCGGCCGATCGCAAGAATCCGAACAAGGTCTATGCCTACGACTCGGGCGGCGCCTGGTGGGCATCCGCCGGCCGCTTCTACGTCTCCACCGACGGCGGCCACAGCTTCGCGCTGAGCCAGGGCTCGGTCACGGCCTCGCTCGCCCCGAACGGCTGGGGCGTCACCTCGATGGCGGTCAACCCCAACGTCGAGGGCGACATCTGGCTGGCCGACGGCAACGCGCTGTACCACTCGGTGGACTCGGGCGGGAGCTGGCAGAAGCTCAGCCAGTTCGCGTCGGTGCAAAGCGGCAACCCCTGGCCCGACCTGCAAGGCGCGAGCATCGTGGCGCTGGGCAAGGCCAAGGCCGGCGCACCGTACCCGGCCGCGGTGTACGTGGTGGGCACCGTCAGCGGCGTCTGGGGCGTCTATCGCTCCGACGACGGCGGCGCCACCTGGACCCGCTTCAACGACGACGCCCACCAGTTCGGCGGCATCGGCGTGATGGCGGCGGACCAGAATCTCTACGGCCGCATCTACGTCAGCGGCACCGGCCGCGGCCTCCTCTACAGCAACTGAACATGCGCCAGCACCTCTCGATGACACGCCGATGGCCCGCCCTGTGGCTCGCCTGCTTCACGGCCTTGGGTTCTTCCGCCCACGCGGCTGAACCGGCGGCTGAATCGGCGGCTGAACGGGCCGCTCAACCGGCCACGACTCCGCCGCCGCCCTTCGCCTGGGAATCCAGCGAGCCCCTGATCCGCCCGCCCGCCGGCGCGGACCAGCTGTTCGGCGTCAAGGATCCGTCCATCGTCTTCCACGACAACCGGTACCACGTCTTCTTCACCACCGCCGGCGCGGGCGGCTGGGGCCTGGCCTACACGAGCTTCGCCGACTGGAAGGACGCGCCGCAGGCGCCGATCTTCATGCTCGACAAGTCGCCCATCGGTCCCGGCTACCGCGCCGCGCCGCAGGTCTTCTATTTCGCGCCGCAGAAGCTCTGGTACCTCATCTACCAGGGCGGCGATCCGATGTACTCCACCACCACGAACGTGGCGGATCCCCGTTCATGGACGGCCCCGCAGCCCTTCTACGCGGCCGTTCCCGACAACGTGAAGGACGACAAGGGCCAAGCCGGGTGGCTGGACTTCTGGATCATCTGCGACGAGCGCAAGTGCCATCTCTTCTTCACCAACGACAACGGCAGCTTCTTCCGCGCGGAGACCTCGATCGAGCAGTTCCCCCGGGGCTTCTCCACGCCGGTGGTCGCGATGAAGGAGCGCCGCGAAGACCTCTTCGAGGCGAGCAACACCTATCGGATCGAGGGCAGCGGGCAGTACCTGACCCTGGTCGAGGCGATGCGCGCGGACGGCCGCTACTTCCGTGCCTGGCTGGCGGACCGCCTGGACGGCGAATGGCGCCCCATCCCGGGCAGCGACATGAACCTGTTCGCGGGCGCCTCGAACCTCAAGTTCAAGGGCCGCGTCTGGTCGGAGGGCGTCTCTCACGGCGAGATGGTCCGCGCGGGCATCGATCAGTCGCTCACGATCGATCCGTGCAAGCCGCTCCAGTTCCTCTACCAGGGCCTGGACATGGTGCCCGGCAAGAAGTACGAGTACATCGAGCTGCCTTATCGCCTGGGCCTCATCACGGCCACCGGCCGCAACGCCATCAGCGATCTGTGCAAGCGCTGATGACCCGCGCGGGGTGGTGATCCTCGCCACGCGGCCGGAGGGCGCGAGCCGCCCCGGCCGCCCCGGCCGCGCGGCTCACTTCGCCAGCGTGGCGATCTCCGCGGCGCTCAGCGCGCCGGCGTTGATGCGCAGGCCCTGGATGCGGCCATTGAAGGAAGGATGCGCCCAGTTGCGGCCCAGGAAGGCCACCTGATCCCCCACCTGGCGCGGCGAAAGCAGGATCTCGTGGGAAGCCGCCACCTCCTTGCCATCGAGATAGAGCCGCCCGGTGGTGCCCTTGAGCGTCACCGCCACATGGACCCAGCGCCGGATGGGCATGAAGCCGGGCGCCTCCACGACCTGCGCATCGTTGAAGCCGGCGCCGAAGATCACGAAGCGCATGCCGTTCCCCGCCTGGGGCACGATCGCCATGCTCGAGAAATCATCCTGGCCGACGAAGAAGAGCGAGCTGTCCCAGTGCAGCGAGTTCGCATAGGCCCACATCGACACGCTGAAGTCGTCCAGGCCGCTGAAGATCCCTGAGGGCAACTGCAGCCCCGCCTTCTTGCCGTCGAAGACGATGGCCTGATCGTTGAGACGGCCTTCGCCCCACACCGCGCCGTCCAGCAGCTTGCCTTCGACCACGGACCAGCCGCCCGCGGGACTCTGGAACATGCCCGCCGTGCCCGTGCCGTTCACGCCATTGAGCGGCATCGACAGGCGCGGCTCGCCCGGCACCGCGGCGCGCGCGATGTTGGAACTGGCGCTGGCGCTCCCGCCGCCCAGCGCGGTGACCTGATAGAACCAGACGCCCGGAGCCGGGCTGTCGGTGTAGGTGAGCAACTGGCCCGCGGCGATGGTCGCCAGGTGCGTGAAGGGCCCGCCCGCCTTCGCGCCGCGCTTGACCACGTAGGAGTGCGCGCCGACGCTGCCCCACCACGACAGCACCGGACGTCCGTCGCGCACCGGCGCGATGAGTCCCGACGGCGGTTTCATCGGCCCCGCGTAGGCGGTCCGCCGGTGCGTCAGCGTCGGGAAGACCATGTCATCGCCGCCGCCCGACCAGTAGTTCGGCTCGCACTGGACCACCATGCGCGCCACGTTCGGCGCGGCCAGTCCCATGCGGTTGACGTAGTGATTGAAGATCGGCTCCCAGGCGTTGCGGCCATGCTGGAAGGACTGGTTGACGGCCTTCCACATCGATGGATGCGGCTGCGACGGGTCGTGCTCGCGCGAGAACGGCATCGGATAAGTCCGGCCGTGCTCGTCCAGCAGGTTCGAGCGGGCGACGTACTCGGCCGCGGCGAGGAAGCGGTTGTTGTGCATGCCGTAGAGGTCGTCGCCCTGGTTCCAGGCCATCTCCAGCAGATCGCCTCCGAGCGACATGCCCAGCGTCGAGTGGCCCTGGTCGCGGCCGCTCTCCTCCCACTGGCCGAGATGGCCCGGGTGCAGGAAATAGACGCCATGCACGATCGAGCCGTTGCCGAAGTTGCGCAGCTTGCCGCGGTTGTTGCCCGCGTACACGTCGCAGGCCAGGCGGTACAGCTCGGGCTTGTCGCAGAACACGCCGATGGCCAGCGCGCCGCACAGCGAGGCCATCTCCCAGTTGGCATGCGAGCCCAGCCGTCCTTCGCTCAGGAAGGCCGCCGAGATGGGCGCGAAGACCGTGCTCAGCATGTTCTGGAACCGCGCCAGGTTGGCGCGCGGCCAGCCGCGATAGTCGCGCAGCAGCTCGCCGGACTGGGCCCACTGGTGGCCCTGCATGCCGGCCAGCAGGATGAAGGTGTGATCGTCATGCGCGGTCGACCCCGGCCGCACGGTGCCGATGACCTTGAGCTTCTCCGACCAGGCATCCAGCGTTTCCACCGCCTTGTCGGCATAGCGCGGGTCATCCGAGAGTTTCCAGCGCAGCGCCAGACACCAGGCGCGCTGGATGTCCCGGTACATCGCGTACTTGCTGCTGTCGGCGCGATAGACCTCGGCCTGGGGATTGGGCTGGACGTCCAGCGCGGTGGCCCGGTCGGCGCACAGCTTGTTCCACCAGTCGGTCCAGGGCTGCGCTCCGGCGGCGATGAGATCGCGGATGCGCTTGAAGTCCGTCTGCGCCATCAGCAGTCCGGGATGGCGGAAGACGCCGCTCACCGAGGCCGGCGTCGCGCCCGTTTGCGCGGAGGCGGGGCCGCTGGCCAGCAGCGGCATGGCGGGGAGCGCGCCAAGACCCGCGACAAGCGCGCGCCGGGAAAGGTCGGGATGAGTGTCGTGCTTGAGGGTCATGACGAGCCTGGTTGAAGGGTGCCGATCGCCGCCACGTGCGAAGGCATCGTGCGCGCCATGGCGTTGTACGCCCGGGCTTGGCACCGAATCTTCACCGCGTGCGTTTCGAGGCGCCGCTTACCAGGCGTTGCACCGGGTGACCCCGGCGGCCATGCTGCCGCGGTGCCGCGCTGTCGATTTCCGCCCGCGCGGTTCGTCGTCAAGACAGGCGCTCCCGCCCAAGCTTCTTCAGACTAGGACCGACCATGAAACCGCTGCT
>Ga0209370_1002097_pt1 | contig 15214 bp, 13 predicted proteins | sample AgamicAtPrz_FD_187164 | JGI IMG/M metagenome (GOLD analysis project Ga0209370, IMG submission 187164) | Agave microbial communities from Guanajuato, Mexico - At.P.rz (SPAdes) (version 2) | ecosystem: Host-associated > Plants > Phyllosphere > Phylloplane/Leaf | place: Guanajuato, Mexico... | reverse complement strand
TCATAAGTTGCTACACGCTTGTCCAGTCCGGCCATGCTCAGTCGCCTTTTGTAGTTGTTGGAACCGTACGGTCATCTTCACTGTAGTCGACTGATTTGTTAATTTTGTTTTCGTCATCGATTGATAATTTTTACAAAACAAAGGGTTCGCCCCATGAACGTCAAGCAGCTGCGCGCCTTCGTCACCGTGGCCAAGTACCAGAGCTTCGCCCAGGCCGGCGAGCACCTGCATGTCTCGCAACCGGCCCTGAGCCTGACCATCAAGGCGCTGGAGGATAACCTCGGCGGCGCGCTGCTCACCCGCACTACCCGCAGCGTCAGCCTGACCCCCGAGGGCGAGGTGCTGTTGCCGCTTGCCCGACGCCTGCTGGCCGACTGGGACGATACCGAGGAGATGCTGCGCCAGCGCTTCACCCTGCAACTGGGGCGGGTCTCGGTGGCGGCCATGCCGGCCTTTGCCGGCAACCTGCTGCCGCAGTCGCTCAAGGTGTTTCGCCAGCGCTACCCCAAGGTCAACGTCACCGTGCACGATGTGATCAACGAGCAGGTGCTGGAACTGGTGCGCCACCGTCGCGTCGAGCTGGGCATCGGCTTCGAGCCCGAGAGCAGCGAGGCGCTGCGCTTCCACCCGCTGTACCTGGACCGTTTCGTCGCGGTGGTGCCCGCCGACTCGCCCCTCGCCCGCCAACCCCAGGTGCGCTGGCCGCAGCTGCTGGCCGAGGATTTCATCGCCCTGCAACGGCCCTCCGCGGTGCGCCTGCTGCTCGAACAGCACCTGGCCGCCAACCATGGCAAGCTGGCGGTGGCCTTCGAGAGCCACCAGCTGTCGACCATCGGCCGCATGGTCGCCAGCGGCCTGGGGGTCAGCGCGGTGCCGGCGCTGTGCATCGGACAGATGCAGGAGCTAGGCGCCCGCTGCGTGCCGTTGGTCGAGCCCACCGTGGAGCGGCGCATCGGCGTGATCGCCCTGAGCGATCACAAGCTGTCCAAGGCCGCCGAGGCGCTGCTCGATGTGCTGCTGACCCATACCCATCCACAGGAGGTGACATGCGTTACGTGAATCTGGCGGGCTCCCGCGTTCCGGCCATCGGCCAGGGCACCTGGTACATGGGCGAGGACCCAGGCCGCAGGGCTGCCGAGGTGGCGGCGCTGCAACAGGGTATCGAGCTGGGCCTTAGCCTGATCGACACCGCCGAGATGTACGCCGAGGGCGGCGCCGAGCGCGTGGTCGGCCAGGCCATCGCCGGGCGTCGCGACCAAGTGTTTTTGGTCAGCAAGGTCTATCCGCACAATGCCAGCCGACGCGGCGTGCCGGCCGCCTGCGAACGCAGCCTCGAGCGCCTGGGCACCGACTGCATCGACCTGTACCTGCTGCACTGGCGCGGCCAGTATCCGCTGGAGGAGACCGTCGAGGCCTTCGAGCGCCTCATCGAACAGGGCAAGATTCGCCGCTGGGGCGTGTCCAACTTCGACCTCGACGACCTGCGCGAGCTCGACAACCCCGCCTGCGCCACCAACCAGGTGCTGTACAACCCGGCCGAGCGCGGCATCGAGTTCGACCTGCTGCCCTGGAGCCAGCAGCAGGGCCTGCCGACCATGGCCTACTGCCCGCTGGCCCAGGCCGGACGCCTGCTGCGACATCCCGTGCTGGCCGATATCGCCGCGCGCCATGGCGCCACGCCGGCCCAGGTGAGCCTGGCCTGGGTCACGCGCCACGAGGGCGTGATCGCCATTCCCAAGGCCACCGACCCGGAACATGTGCGTCTGAACGCGGCGGCGGCAGGGCTGATGTTGAGCGAAGCAGACCTGCGGGCCATCGACCAGGCCTTTCCCGCGCCGACCCGCAAGCAGCGCCTGGCGATGGTCTGAACCCCTACAGGGGCCGGCATGATCGACAACAAAGCAAGATCGTTCAAGCCGCCCCCGCGCCGCTCTGTCATGCTGGCCTGCCCTGTCGATTCGTTGTCGTTCCCATGTCCAGCCCACCGCTCGCCCGCCACGCCTTCCTCCACGGCGCCATCGCCATCCTGCCGCTGTCCCTGGCCGTCGCGCCCTGGGGCCTGCTGGCCGGCTCCATGGCCATCGAGGCCAACCTCAGTGCCTGGCAAGGCCAGGGCCTGTCGGCCATCGTCTTCGCCGGCGCCGCGCAACTGGTGGCCATCGGCATGCTCAAGGGTGGCGCCAACCTGCTGTCGATCCTGCTCACCACCCTGCTGCTGACCTCGCAGCACCTGCTCTACGGGCTGTCCATGCGCCCGGTGATGTCCGGCTTGCCGACCCGCTGGCGCCTGGGCCTGGGCTTTCTGCTCACCGACGAATTCTTCGCCCTGACCAGCCACCACGACCAGCAGCAGTTCAACCGCTGGTACGCCCTGGGGGTCGGCCTGACCTTCTATGTGGCGTGGAACCTGTTCACCCTGGCCGGCATCGTCCTCGGCCAGAACATCCCGCACCTGGACCAACTGGGCCTGGACTTCTCCATCGTCGCCACCTTCGTCGCGCTGATCGCGCCGCTGGTGCGCAACCTGCCGACCGTGGTGTGCGTGGCGGTGTCGCTGTTCTGCTCGGTGCTGTTCAGCTACTGGCACTGGGAAACCGCCCTGGTGGTGGCAGGCCTGCTGGGCATGGCCGCTGGTTTTATCTGCCAGAAATGCTCCGGAGGCCGTTCATGATCTGGCTGCTGATCGTCGCCATGGGCGCGGTGGTGTTCCTCAACCGCTACGCCTTCCTCGAACCGCGCCTGCCGCTGCGCCTGAGCTCCAATGCGCGGCAGTTCCTCGGTTTCGCCGTGCCCGGCATGCTCACCGCGATCTGCGGGCCGATCATCTTCCTGCCCGGCCACCAGCTCGAGCTGAGCCCGCTGAACCCTTACCTGCTCGGCTCGCTGGTGGCGATCGCCCTGGTGCTGTTGACCCGCAGCGTGTTGCTGAGCATGCTGGCGAGCATGCTGATCTTCTTCCTCCTGCGCAGCTGGCTGGCATGACCACGCCCCTGCGCGAACAGGCCCACCTGTGGCAGGCGCCCGCTCTCGGCGACGTCGAGATGCTGCACGCCCGCTATATCCAGCAGTGCTTCGCCCCGCATGTGCACGAAGGCTACGTGTTCACCGTGATCGAGTCCGGCGCCCAGCGTTTCTGGCACCGCGGCAGCGAGCACCTGGCACCGGTGGGCAGCATGGTGCTGATCAATCCCGACGAGCTGCACACCGGCGCCACCGCCCACGAGGCCGGCTGGCGCTACCGTGGCTTCTACCCCGAGCATGAGCGGGTCACCGGTGTGCTCGATGAATTGGAACTGGGCCGCCACGGCCTGCCCCGGTTCAAGGACAGCGTGATCCAGGACCCGGCCCTGGCCGCCGCGTTCAGCCATCTGCACCAATTGTCCGAATCCTGCGCCAGCGCCCTGGAGCAACAGACCGCCTGGCGCCAGGCAGTGCTGGCGCTGGTACAGCGCCACGGCCACTGCGCCGAGCCCGCCGCCCCCGGCAACGAGCCGCTGGCCGTGGCCCGCGCCCGCGAGCTGCTGGAGAGCCGGCTGGCCGAGCCGCCCTCGCTGGAAACCCTGGCGGCGGCGGTGAACCTGTCGCCGTTCCACTTCGCCCGGGTGTTCCGCCAGGCCACCGGCCTGCCACCCCATGCCTGGCTCAAGCAGCGCCGCCTGGCCCGCGCCCGCGAGCTGTTGCGCAGCGGCCTGCCGGCACTGGAGGTCGCCGTCACCCTGGGCTTCGCCGACCAGAGCCACCTCAGCCGCCAGTTCAAGCAGGCCTATGGGGTTACGCCGGGGGCCTATCGCCAGGCCTGTCTGGGCCTGTAGCTGCGCCCCGGTTCCAGGCGCCTGGCGTGGTGCCGGTCATGCCGCGAAAGAACGCGATGAAAGCACTGTCGCTGGCGAAGCCCAGGTCGTCGGCGATGGCGCCCAGCGGCCGCTGCAACGCCAGCTGTTCCATTGCCCGCAGCAACCGCCACTGCTGACGCCATTGCTGATAGGACATGCCGGTATCACGGCGCAGCAGACGGCTGATGGTCTTCTCGCTGGCGCCAACCTGCCGCGCCAGTTCACCCAGCGCCGGCGGCAGGCGCTCGAGCCGCTCGACCAGCCCGGCCAGGCGGCGATCGCCGGGCAGTGGCAGGAACATCGGCTGGCGCGGCGCCAGGCGCAATTCGCCCAGACACAGCGCCAGCAGGTGCGCCTGGTCACCTCGGTCCCAGGCCGTGTCGAACGGCGCCTGGGCGATGCGTTCGAGCAGTTCGCGCAGCAACGGGTTGACGCTGATGATCGTCACGTCGTCGGGCAACTCCACGTTGAGCACGGCGCTGAAATACAGCGAGCGGTAGTCCACCGTTTCGCGCATGCGCGCCCGATGCTCCAGCCCCGCCGGAATCCACGCAGCCTGGGTCGGTGGCAGCAGGCACAGGCGTCCGGGCGTCTGGATGCGCACGCAGCCCTGGCGGGTGAACAGCACCTGGCCGCGGCCATGGCGGTGGCGCCCCGAGTCGTGGTCGCCCAGGGCCGAGCAGATGCCCAGTACCGGCGCGTCGAAAGCATCGGGGTCGAAGCGGGCGTCGGGGGCTAACCAGGCCATGGCTGTAATTGTCCGATTTCAACGATAGAGCAACGGAATCGCGATAATAGCTCACGGCACAACGTCCCTACCATGAGCGCCCGTTTGTGCTGCAAGGCGTTCACTCCCATGCTTTCCCGTTCCTGGCTGGCCCTGGCCACCGCCCTGCTGATGTTTCCGCAAGTCGCCGAAACCCTCTTCAGCCCTGCCCTGGTCTCCTTGGCCGAAGCATTCGCCGTCAGCGCTGCCCAGGCTTCGCTGACCCTGTCGCTGTACTTCGTCGCCTTTGCCGTCGGCGTGCTGGCCTGGGGGCGTGCCTGCGACCTGTGGGGGCGGCGCCCGGCCATGCTTGCCGGCCTGTTGCTCTATACCACCGCAGCACTGGCGGCGCTGCTGGCGGTCGACTTCAGCCAACTGCTGCTGGCGCGGATCGTGGCGGCCTTCGCCGCGGCGGTGGGCTCCGTGGTTACCCAGACCGTCCTGCGCGATCGCCACGCCGGCCCTGAACTGGCCCGGGTGTTCTCGTTGATCGGCGTATGCCTGGCGCTCAGCCCGGCGCTGGGGCTGATCAGCGGCGCCTGGCTGGAGCGGCTGTTCGGCTATCACGGCGTGCTCGCCGGCCAGCTGCTGATGGCCGCGCTGCTGCTCGCCTGGACCTGGCGGGCCCTGCCCGAGACACGCTCCGCCGCGCAGGCGACGCCCGCGCTCGGCCAGGTGCTGCGGCGCCTGCTGCGCGACCGTCGCGTGCTGCTGGCCAGCGCCCTGGTGGCGGTGTTCAACATCAGCGTGTTCAGCTGGTACAGCCTGGCGCCGTTTGTTTTCGAGCGCCTCGGCGCCAGCCCGTGGATGGGTTACTCCGGCGCGGCGCTGGCGCTCGGCTCGCTGCTGGGCGCGCGCCTCAATGCACGACTGTTGCAGCGCGGGGTGGCCACGGCGCGCCTGCTGCGCCTTGCGTGCCTGCTCGACCTGCTGGCGGCGCTGGCACTGCTGGGGCTGGGCGACAGCCTGTGGACGGTGCTGGCCATGGCCCTGGTGATGTTCGCCTTCGCCATGGCGATTCCGCTGGTGCTGGGCTCGGCGCTGGTCGACTACGCCGACTGCCGTGGCACGGCGGGCGCGTTGTTCGGCTTGTTCTACTACCTGCAGATTGGCGCGGGACTGCTGCTGGCGGGCACTTGCCAGACCCTCGGGGCGACGCTGTTCGCCTGTGCCCTGGCGGCCTGGTTGCTGGCCATCGGCTACGAGCGGCCTGGCCGGGCGCTGCTACACTCAAGGGGCTGAATGGAGGATCGCGTCATGTCCGAACGAGAAATCACCACGCTCCTGTCGCTGATGAGCCAGCGCCAGGCCTGCCTGAGCAGCGCCTGCAAGGAGATCGCCGACTGGATCGACCGCCAGGGCGATGTGCCTGCCGCCGGCAAGATCCGCGCCAGCCTCAAGGCGCTGGAGGCCGAGGACGCGCAGGTGCGCAAGACCCTGACCTCGCTGAACATCGAGCGGCCGCTGCCACGTTTTCGTAGCTGACCGCCGAAAAGCATCGCGGGTCAAGCCCGCTCCCACCGTTTGCGTGGGAGCGGGCTTGACCCGCGATAGTGGCCGTATCAGTGGTTCATGTGCATATGGTCATGCCCGCCGCCAGCCTCGGCGTTGAGCGCGCGCACCGGTGCCTGCACCTGCAGGGTTTCCTTGGCGCCCTTGGCATCTTCGATGGTCAGGGTCAGCGGCACCTGCTCGCCTTCCTTCACCTGCTGGTTCAGGCCCATCAGCATCACGTGGTAACCGTTCGGGTCCAGCTTAACCGCCTTGCCCGCCGGCAGCTCGACCGACTTCACCTCACGCATGCCCATCACATCGCCGTTCATGGTCATCTCGTGCACCTGCACGGTCTTGGCCACGGGCGAGGCGACGCTCACCAGCTTGCTGTCGCTGCTGGCGGTCAGGGTCATGAAGGCACCGGTCGACTGCTGGTGCGGCACGCTGGCGCGGACCCAGGCGTCGCTCACGGTGGTCTGGGCGAACGCCGGCAGGGTCATGCCCAGCAGGGCCAGGGCGGCCAGGCCGCGTTTGATCGGTTGCATCGACATTCAGCAGATCTCCATCAGGGTGACCAGGTCTTCGGCGCATTCCTTGGCGTTCAGGGAATGGCCCAGGCTCAGGCGCAGGGTGCCACGCGTGTCGTAGACGTAGCTGGTGGACGAGTGAGAGATGGTATAGGTGTCGCCGGCCGGGACCTTTTCGTAGAACACCTTGAACTCCCGGGCCACCGCCTCGATTTCCTCGGGGGTGCCGGTCAGGGCGACGATCGACGGGTCGAAGGCCTTGGCGTAGGCGTCGAGCACCTCGGGGGTGTCGCGTTCCGGGTCCAAGGTGATGAACACCGGCTGGAACAGCTCGCGGTCACGGCCCCTGAGGATCTTGCGGATCTGGACGATCCGCGCCAGCGCGGTCGGGCAGACCGCCGGGCACTGGGTGAAGCCGAAGAAGATCATCGGCATCGAGCCGTAGAAGCTCGACAGGGTGCGCTCGTTGCCTTGAGTGTCCTTGAGCTTGAATTTGCGCCCGAGGATCTCGTTGCTCATGTTCTTGCCGTACTTGAAGTCCAGGCCCCGGGCCGGGTTGCAACCCGCCAGCAGGCCAAGCCCCAGTACGCCCATCCCGGCAACAACCGCGCGCCGGGTCAACAGATCATTCATGGAACCATCCTTTACAGGGAAGGTGCCGACCCCTGGGATGGGCCGGCCAGAAAACCGGGGCATTCTGTCACGCTCCCCCCGCACCATCCACCCGACATCCGGCCAATCGGGCTGCAGCCCTTTGTTTACGGGGCGCGACCGGTTGTCGCAGGGGTTGAATCCGTAACACTTTGTTGCTAGGGATCAATGCACAACGCCTGAAAAGCAGCGCGGGCGGTGCGGCGTTCCGACAAGCCTGCTCCCACGCCGTGATCCAAGTGGGACCCAGGCGTGGGAGCGGGCTTGCCCCGCGATTGAAAAGCCACCGTACTTAGTAGTACGCGTTTTCCTTCTGGCTGTGGTCGGTCACGTCACGCACGCCCTTGAGCTCCGGAATGCGCTCGAGCAGGGTGCGCTCGATGCCTTCCTTCAGCGTCACGTCAGCCTGGCCGCAGCCCTGGCAGCCGCCGCCGAACTGCAGCACGGCGATGCCGTCGTCGACCACGTCCACCAGGCTCACGGCGCCGCCGTGGCTGGCCAGCCCCGGGTTGATCTCGGTCTGCAGGTAGTAGTTGATGCGCTCGTTGATCGGGCTGTCTTCGTTGACCATCGGCACCTTGGCGTTCGGCGCCTTGATGGTCAGCTGGCCGCCCATGCGGTCGGTGGCGTAGTCGACCAGCGCGTCCTCGAGGAACGGCACGCTGACCGCGTCGAGGTAGGCGGTGAAGCTCTTCAGGCCCACCGGCTGGTCGTCGGGTTTCTCCTCGCCCGGCTTGCAGTAGGCGATGCAGGTCTCGGCGTAGGTGGTACCCGGCTGGGTGATGAAGATACGGATGCCGATGCCAGGCGTGTTCTGCTTGGAGAGCAGATCGGCCAGGTAATCATGGGCGGCGTCGGTAATGGTTATAGCGCTCATGGAAGTTCCTCACAGACTTGTCGGCAGTGTACGCCAACCCGGCCCTCGAACAAAGTCCTAGCATTTGACTCGGGATAGCGCCAGCGCGGGCTCCTGGGCGCCACGTCCCGCGAATCCGGCCTTGAGCCGCCCGTACAGGCCACGCTCCAGCCAGTGGTAGCTGAGCCACGACATTAGTCCGATTGACGGCACGCACAAGGCGAATACCAGGTATGGGTTCAGGCGCAGGCGTTCGCTGGCGAACAGGCCGCCGTACAGTACCAGGACATGCACCAGGTAGACCGAATAGGAGCAATCGCCCAGCGCCTTGAGCACCCGGTTGCCCTTGAAGAAGGGCTCCAGGGCGATGAACGCCAGCACCACCAGGGCGCTGGGCAGACCCCAGTGCAACAGGCGCTGCGAAGCGTCCAGGTGATACAGCGCATAACCCGCCACGCCAAGCAGTCCCAGCGGCAGCCACAAGCCCTGGCGGATCAACCCGCGGCGGTACAGCACGCCCAGGCCGATGCCCAGCAGGAACTCGTAGACGATGTCATTGCTGTAGAAGCGGCTGAGCACGCCGAGGCGGCCCAGCACCTCGCTGACCAGCAGCAACGCCGCCGTCACCAGCAGCAGGTGATGGCGCTGGCGCACCAGGAACGCCAGGCCGAACAACAGGTAGAAGAACATCTCGAAGTTCAGCGTCCAGCCGACGTTGAGGGTCGGGTACAGGCCGTAGCCGCCCGGGTTTTCCGCTGGGATGAACAACAGCGACAGCAGCAGGTGCTGCCATTCGAACACCTGGTGCGGCATCCAGCGGCTGGCGACCAGCATCAGCGCGGCCATCAGCAGGGTGTAGAACCAATAGGCGGGCACGATGCGCAGGGCACGGTTGAGCAGGAACTGCGCGGGCGCGATGTCCTTGTCGCGGGTCGAGAGGTAGATCACCAGGCCGCTGATGACGAAGAAGATATCCACCCCCACCGCGCCGCGATCGGCGAGCAGTTGGCCGATAGGGCCGGTGGCGTTGAAGTCGAAGAAGATCTGCATGAAGTGGTGGCAGACCACCACCCAGGCGGCGAATGCCCGAAGTGCCTGAAGCGAATACAGCATGAAAAACCCTGTGTTGACCGGTGCGTTGAGGCCCTTACGAGCGCGTTGCGCTCGTTCGCGGGTAAACCCGCTCCCACAGGTACTGTGCTCAACCCAAGGCCTGCACTATCCCTGTGGGAGCGGGTTTACCCGCGAAGGGCTGCAAGGCAGCCCCAAGGACCTGTTCACCGATTCCGACCGCAGCAGGCCGGGAAAGTCCCGGCCAACCGATCAGAGGTTCTCGTAGCGGTTCATGTCCAGCACCCCCGCCTCCACCGGCTCGGTCTGCTTGATGTAGCTGTTCAGGTCATGGAAGTAGCGCCAGAACTCGGGATGGCTGCGACGCACGCCCCAGCGCATGACGATGCGCTCGAACTTCGCCGTGTCGTCCCGCGCCGCTTCCATGTCCTCGACGAACTCCGGCACATCGGCCGCCGGGATGTTGAAGATGAAGTTGGGGTAGCTGCTGAGCACGCCCGGGACCAGGGTCAGGGTGTCCAGCCCCGGCTGGTAGCGGTAGGCCTCGCCGAGCAGGAACGCCACGTTGCTGTGGGCGCGGTTGCGCAGCAGGCTGTAGACCTGGCGCTGGCCGCCCTGCCCTTCGATGCGCAGCATGGTCGCCTCGGGCAGTTGGCCGATCACCTTCAGGCCCGCGGCCGGGCGCGACACCAGGCGGCTGAGCGACTGCTCGACGTCGCGAAACTCCTGAGACAGCCCAGGTCGCGAGCAATAGGCGCCCTGGCAGCGGTTGATCGGGTCGGGCGCCACGTTCAAGCTGCCGGTGCGCTGCAGCAACTGCAGGCCGAAGTCACGCTTGGGATCGTGCTCGTCCAGCTTCAGCGCGCTCGGGGTACTGGTGTCGATGTCCTCGTAGTCCATCCACATCTTCACCTTGCCACTGTTCTGGTACCAGTTGCCGAGGATCTCGCTACGCTTGCCGGCCGGCATCAGGCGCAGGAAGTTGACCTCGGCGCCGTTGCGGATCAGGTCGAAGTACAGGCGGGTCTGCAGCTGGTGCGAGACGTTGCCGAACACGTCGAAGTTCACCGCCAGCTGGTAGTAGGTGCGCTCGAACAGCGGGTAGTCGAACAGCCACATCGTCAGCGGCACGTCACCGATCAGGCCCTTGGTCACCGAGGCGCTGTCGAAGTGACGGAAGATGCTCAGCAGCGCGTTGTCGTTGCCGGCCCACAGGGTCGACCAGCTCGGCGCCGGTTGCTCGGCATAGGCCTCGCGACGCAGCGCCTCGTACTCGTTGCGCTTGTCGCGGTAGGCGTGCCACAGGCTCAGCACGCTGCCGACATCATCGATCTGCCCGGGCATGGCCAGCAGCGGCGTGGCCTCGCCCCGGTACTGGGCGTCGGTGATGTACAGGTCGTGGGCCGGCTCCTGGAACAGCGCCCAGAAGTTGTCACGGATCACGTCGGTGGCAATCTGTCCGCGGCATACCGGGCCGCGGATGAAGGTGCGGACAAAGTACTCGGCGTTGTCCAGCATGAACTGGTAGCGGGCCACCGCCGGGATCGCCTCGAAGGTCTCGAACGGGTTGGCGCGGTGACGCGGACCGTAGCCGGGCAGCGACGAGGCATGCCAGTCGCCGCTGTAGAACAGCTGCTTGACCCGCTTGAGCTTCTGCGGCCCCATCGGGTAGGTGATGTGGGTCTTGTGGACGATCACGCCCTGCACCGGCATCAGCCGGTAGTAGAAATCGGTGCCCGGCGGGTCGTTGGGCCGGCGGGTGGCGATCAGGTCCACCGGCTGGCCGCTCGGCGTGCGCGAACGCACCCACTGGAAGAAGTGACCCGGCTCGCCGCCGACGAAGTGGATGTGCGCCAGGAACAAGTGCTCATACAGCCAACGGCCGACCAGCGCCTCGGTCGAACCCGGGCGGTTGAGCAGCTCTTCCCAGTCGGCGATCTGCTTGGCCTCTGCCGCGCTGGGCTGGATCGGCGTCTTCTCGACCGGAGCGCCAGCCGCCAACCAACGCTGCAGGGTCTGGTACTCCTGGTCGGTCAGGCCGGTGACCGCCAGCGGCATGCCCTCTTTCGGGTGGGCGCCGGCGTAGGCGTCGAACTCGTGGGGCAACGGGCACATGTTGTTGCGGTTGAGCCCCAGGACGATCTCCTCGGGCAGCTTGGCATTGGGCGTGAGCGGGGTCTTGTGGCCCAGCTCGAGCATGCGCGCCATCAGCGCCGCCTGGCTGCCCTGCTTGTCCAGCACCGAGTAGAAGCCCTGCTTGCGCCAGCCGGCTTCGTCGCGGGCATCGTAGAACAACCGCGTGGTGGGCACCGCCTGGCTGCGCTCGCCCTGGTAGACCGGCACCTTGGACGCGCCGCGCTCGGCGCCCTCGGCGCTGCCCAGGTTGAGCTGGCAGGCGGCGTCGTTGCAGGCGTGGCAGGCCACGCACTTCTCGGTGAAGATCGGTTGGATATCCCGGGTGTATGAAATCGTCGGGCTCGCTTGGGGGGCCTGCCCGAACGCCGCGCCACTGATGAGCAAGGCGAAGGCGCTGGCAAATATGCGATGCAGCATGTGCCGAATGTCCTGGTTACTTGAAGCCATCACGATGTGCCTGGCGGGTCCTGAGGTGTTGGGGCGCGCACCAACATGAAGGAAATTCATGCAAATCGGCGGTACGCCTAAAATCCGTGCAGCTTTGTTATTATTCGGCACCTTCTGATATTCGCCCGACCAGGTAGTTCCTATGTCCGACCGCAGCGCTCGTTACCAAGCACTCCAGAAAGCACTCAAAGAGCGCATCCTGATCCTCGACGGCGGCATGGGTACTATGATCCAGAGTTACCGCCTCGAGGAACACGACTATCGTGGCACGCGCTTCGCCGATTGGCCAAGCGATGTCAAAGGCAACAACGATCTGCTGCTGCTCAGCCGCCCGGATGTCATCGCCGCGATCGAGAAAGCCTACCTGGACGCGGGCGCCGATATCCTCGAGACCAACACCTTCAACGCCACGCAGATTTCCCAGGCCGACTACGGCATGGAAGCGCTGGTCTACGAGCTCAACGTCGAGGGCGCGCGCGTAGCCCGCCAGGTGGCCGACGCCAAGACCCTGGAAACCCCGGACAAGCCGCGCTTCGTCGCCGGCGTGCTCGGCCCGACCAGCCGCACCTGCTCGATCTCCCCCGACGTCAACGACCCGGGCTATCGCAACGTTACCTTCGACGAACTGGTGGAGAACTACATCGAGGCCACCCGTGGCCTGATCGAGGGCGGCGCCGACCTGATCCTGATCGAGACCATCTTCGACACCCTCAACGCCAAGGCGGCGATCTTCGCCGTACAGCAGGTGTTCGAAGAGGACGACGTCGAACTGCCGATCATGATCTCCGGCACCATCACCGACGCCTCCGGCCGCACCCTGTCGGGCCAGACCACCGAAGCCTTCTGGAACTCGGTACGCCACGCCAAGCCGATCTCCGTCGGCCTGAACTGCGCCCTCGGCGCCAAGGACCTGCGCCCGTACCTGGAAGAACTGGCGACCAAGGCCGACACCCATGTGTCCGCCCACCCCAACGCCGGCCTGCCCAACGCCTTCGGCGAGTACGACGAGACCCCGGCGGAGATGGCCGCGGTGGTCGAGGAGTTCGCCGCCAGCGGCTTCCTCAACATCATCGGCGGCTGCTGCGGCACCACCCCGCCGCACATCCAGGCCATCGCCGAGGCGGTCGCCAAGTACAAGCCGCGTGCGATTCCGGACATCCCCAAGGCCTGCCGCCTGTCGGGCCTGGAGCCGTTCACCATCGATCGCCAGTCGCTGTTCGTCAACGTCGGCGAGCGTACCAACATCACCGGTTCCGCCAAGTTCGCCCGGCTGATCCGCGAGGAGAACTACACCGAGGCCCTGGAAGTCGCCCTGCAGCAGGTCGAGGCCGGCGCCCAGGTGATCGACATCAACATGGACGAAGGGATGCTCGACTCCCAGGCCGCCATGGTCCGCTTCCTCAACCTGATCGCCGGCGAGCCGGACATCTCCCGGGTGCCGATCATGATCGACTCCTCCAAGTGGGAGGTGATCGAGGCGGGCCTCAAGTGCATCCAGGGCAAGGGCATCGTCAACTCGATCTCGATGAAGGAAGGTGTCGAGCAGTTCAAGCACCACGCCCGCCTGTGCAAGCGCTACGGCGCCGCCGTGGTGGTGATGGCGTTCGACGAGGTCGGCCAGGCCGACACCGCCGCGCGCAAGCGCGAGATCTGCCAGCGCAGCTACGACATCCTGGTCAACGAGGTGGGCTTCCCGCCGGAAGACATCATCTTCGACCCGAACATCTTCGCCGTCGCCACCGGCATCGAGGAGCACAACAACTACGCCGTCGACTTCATCGAGGCCTGTGCCTACATCCGTGACCACCTGCCCTACGCCCTGAGTTCGGGCGGCGTGTCCAACGTGTCGTTCTCGTTCCGCGGCAACAACCCGGTGCGCGAGGCGATCCACTCGGTATTCCTCTACCACGCGATCCAGAACGGCCTGACCATGGGTATCGTCAACGCCGGCCAGCTGGAGATCTACGACGAGATCCCCGCCGCCCTGCGCGAGAAGGTCGAGGACGTGGTGCTCAACCGCACCCCGCACGGCACCGACGCCCTGCTGGCGATTGCCGACGACTACAAGGGCGGCGGCGCCACCAAGGAAGTCGAGAACGAAGAATGGCGCTCGATGCCGGTGGACAAGCGCCTCGAGCATGCGCTGGTCAAGGGCATCACCGCCTACATCGTCGAAGACACCGAAGAGTGCCGCCAGCAGTCGGCGCGCCCGATCGAAGTCATCGAAGGCCCGCTGATGAGCGGCATGAACGTGGTCGGCGACCTGTTCGGCGCCGGCAAGATGTTCCTGCCCCAGGTGGTGAAATCCGCCCGCGTGATGAAACAGGCCGTGGCCCACCTGATCCCGTTCATCGAGGCCGAGAAAGGCGACAAGCCCGAGGCCAAGGGCAAGATCCTCATGGCCACGGTCAAGGGCGACGTGCACGACATCGGCAAGAACATCGTCGGCGTGGTACTGGGTTGCAACGGTTATGACATCGTCGACCTGGGCGTGATGGTCCCGGCCGAGAAGATCCTGCAGACCGCCCGTGAGCAGAAATGCGACATCATCGGCCTGTCCGGCCTGATCACCCCGTCGCTGGACGAAATGGTCCACGTCGCCCGCGAGATGCAGCGCCAGGACTTCCACCTGCCGCTGATGATCGGTGGCGCCACCACCTCCAAGGCGCACACGGCGGTGAAGATCGAGCCGAAATACGCCAACGACGCCGTGGTCTATGTCACCGACGCCTCGCGCGCGGTGGGCGTGGCCACCCAGCTGCTGTCCAAGGAGCTCAAGAGCGGCTTCGTCGAGAAGACCCGCCAGGAATACGTCGAGGTGCGCGAGCGCACCGCCAACCGCAGCGCCCGCACCGAGCGCCTGAGCTACGCCCAGGCCATCGCCGCCAAGCCGCAGTACGACTGGGCCGCCTACCAGGCCGCGGTGCCCACCTTCACCGGCGTCAAGGTGCTGGAAGACATCGACCTGCGCACCCTGGCCGAGTACATCGACTGGACGCCGTTCTTCATCTCCTGGGACCTGGCCGGCAAGTTCCCGCGCATCCTCACCGACGAAGTGGTCGGCGAGGCCGCCACGGCGCTGTACCAGGACGCCCGCGAGATGCTCGACAAGCTGATCGACGAAAAGCTGATCAGCGCCCGCGCGGTATTCGGCTTCTGGCCGGCCAACCAGGTCGAACATGACGACATCGAGGTATACGGCGACGACGGTGAGACCCTGGCCACCCTGCACCACCTGCGCCAGCAGACCATCAAGCCCGACGGCAAGCCGAACTGGTCGCTGGCCGACTTCGTCGCGCCGAAGGACAGCGGCGTGACCGACTATGTCGGTGGCTTCATCACCACCGCCGGCATCGGCGCCGAGGAAGTGGCCAAGGCCTACCAGGACAAGGGCGACGACTACAGCTCGATCATGGTCAAGGCCCTGGCCGAC
>Ga0209370_1002094_pt1 | contig 15254 bp, 16 predicted proteins | sample AgamicAtPrz_FD_187164 | JGI IMG/M metagenome (GOLD analysis project Ga0209370, IMG submission 187164) | Agave microbial communities from Guanajuato, Mexico - At.P.rz (SPAdes) (version 2) | ecosystem: Host-associated > Plants > Phyllosphere > Phylloplane/Leaf | place: Guanajuato, Mexico... | reverse complement strand
TTCATTCATAATTTTTTATAAATGTGAGCAATGTCACTACATTAACTACTGGTTGATTTTATACTTGTACCAATAAAAGTGATAGAGGTGATTGTTGATGAGTGGCTGTATGAGTGCGTTTGGAGACATGCCCCAAGCTGAACTAAGTAAAGGACTTAAGCTATTAAAAGGTGAACACCCACCGTTATTAAAGCAATTAGATGAAATGTACGAGTTAACACAAAAAATTGACCAAGAAATAGAAATCGAGACTAATTTCTCAGGATTAATAACAAGTGTAAATGAATTTAAGGCCGCATTAGACCCCCATTCTGAAAGAGAAGAAGGTGTTCTTTTTCCGATGATGGGTGTTTATATCGGAACAACTTCAGGACCTATTGCTGTAATGGAGTATGAGCATGACCAAGCAAAATCCAAAATTGGAGAATTTCTTACGAATGCAGAAAGTAATCAGGGGTCCATTGAAGAAAAGAAAAAAGCAGCACAACTAGTTCAAAGTGCTTACTTTATTTTAACAGAGCATTTCTCTAAAGAGGAAAATGTTTTATTCCCAATGGCGGAAAGAATGCTTAGCGACGAGGAAAAGGAAGAATTATATCAAAAAATCCAGGAAATATAAAAGGATGGGCTCCCGTGCCCATCCTTTTATATTTCCTGCTTATTCCATTCTATAATTTTTTTATCGGTCGGAAGAAGGAAAGCTATTATACCTAGTAACGGCAGCACTCCGAGCCATCTTATCATTGATTGCATCCCAATCCAGTCTGCGATATAACCAAGGCCCACAGAACCAATTGCCCCCATTCCAAATGCAAGGCCTACGGTTAATCCTGACATCGTCCCAATTTTACCTGGGACTAATTCCTGGGCGTATACTACCGTAACTGAGAAACTAGTCATTAAGATAAATCCAGCGATAATCAGGAAAATAAACGCCAGAGTTGGCGGTGCATACGGAATTAAAATAGAAAAGGGAACGGTCGTTAACATTGAGATAGAAATGATGGTCTTCTTTCCAAAACGATCTGATAGAGGGCCTCCGAAAAAAGTACCAACAGCTCCCGAAACTAAAAAAGCGAAGAGGAAGAGCTGAGACTGCTTAATTGACAAGGAATATTCATTTATTGCATAAAAAGTATAAAAATTTGTAATCCCAGAAGTATACCAAGTTCTCGCAAAGATTAATAACAAAATCAAAACTAATGTCGTTTTTACCTCTTTCGTTAACCCTTTATTTGTTCCGGCACTAGATTTCTTTTTCTTTGTTACATTTGGTGAAACTATTAACCTCTGATGATACCAATTAGCGATATAGACCAATAAGATTACCGCAAGTGCAGCTACAACTGTAAACCAGGAAGCCCCAATTTGTCCTAGTGGAACTAATATTAACGCTGTAATTAAAGGGGCTAATGCCTGCCCTGTGTTACCGCCGACCTGATATATCGATTGAGCCAATCCACGTCGATTTCCCGCTGCCATATAGGCAACCCTAGAACCCTCTGGATGAAATACCGCTGACCCAAGACCAATGAAAAGAACTGACAATACGATCAATCCGAAGCTTGAGGCAAATCCTAATCCAAGAATACCGATTAAAGTGAAAGTGAGGCCAACTGGCAGTGCGTAGGGTAATGGTTTTTTGTCGGTAATAAATCCAACAATAGGCTGCATAACAGACGAAACCATATTTAAGGAAAAAGCAATTATCCCGAGTTGGGTGAAACTCAGTCCCATTGATTTTTCTAGAATAGGAAACATCGCAGGAACGACAGCCTGAATAGCATCATTTAATAAATGGCACAATCCGATAATAAATAAAATTTTAAACATGGTTGCTTCAGAAGTATTGGGTTTACGTGATGATAAAACTGCTGGTTGACTCATAGACATCCCTTCTTATGAAAAATTAGTTTGTAAATATTTGTTAACCTTATCTTACTATCGAATGATGGAAATAAGAAATATTTTATTCTTTATTCAACAAAAATTCTTATCCCTTCCTTGTCTGGTAAATTGACAACTCGTCAAAAATTTTTTATAATAATCTTGAAATCAAGATATTTATAAGATCCGGTTTCTTATATAAATAAAATTTATTTAAAACTAAAAGGATGAGTTTTTTATGGAAAATAATTCAACTGCTAATTCATTAAAGCTTTTTATCGTCCTTTCAAGAGCATATAAAGCTATTAACGAACATGTAAATAAAGTAATCCAAGCTAACGGGTTAAACCCTACTGAATTTGCCGTTCTGGAACTTCTGTATCATAAAGGTGACCAGCCGATGCAGCAAATTGGCGGGAAAATCTTGCTTGCAAGTGGGAGTATTACTTACGTGGTTGACAAGCTTGAACAAAAAGGGATGTTAAGAAGAATTGCCTGTCCGAAGGATCGCCGTGTCACTTATGCACAAATCACAGAAGATGGGAAAAAATTTATTCAGGATATTTTCCCAGAACATGCGGAGCAAATCAATAATCTCATGTCATCACTTAGTGAATCTGAAAAACTAGAGGCGATTGAATTGTTAAAAAAACTGGGATTACCTGCTGGTAAATTCTAATACGGCCATTTTGGCCGTATTTTTTTGTTTTCAGGAATGTTAGTCGATAGTATATAATATAATAGGTTGGAATATTTTACAAAGGGGTTGTTTCAATGGGGTTTGAAAACTATACATACATAAGACCGAATTTAAAAGAAGTTACTGAAAAATTTAATGCTGCCCTTGAGCGTTTAAAAAATGCAGTCACAGTAGATATACAAAACGAAGTAATGAATGAAATTAATAAACTAAGAAATGACTTAGGGACGATGTTTAACCTTTGTTATATCCGTCATTCAATTGACACGAATGATGAATTTTACAAGGAAGAACAGGATTATATGGATGAAATTCAACCTGAGGTTGAAGGGTTAGTGACAAAGTATTATCAAGTACTGGTTGATTCTAAGTTCCGGCCTCAACTAGAAGCAAAATGGGGGAAACAGCTTTTTGCCCTTGCCGAAGGACAGCTGAAGACATTCAAACCAGAAATTGTTCCTTTACTTCAGAAAGAAAATCGGTTGTCAACGGAATATACGAAGCTAATGGCATCTGCAAAGATTGACTTCGAAGGGGAAGAAAGAACTTTAGCACAATTAGAGCCGTTCGCTCAATCAACTGACAGAGGAATGAGAAAAAGAGCAAATGAAGCGAAATTTGGCTTTATGGTTGAACATGAAGCAGAATTTGATCGCATTTATGATGATCTTGTAAAAGTAAGGACTGAAATTGCTCAGAACCTTGGGTTTAAAAACTTTGTTGAACTTGGTTATTATCGAATGATGAGAACTGATTATAATGCAGAAATGGTTGCCAATTTCCGTAATCAAGTAAAGGACTACATTGTTCCAATCGCAACAAAATTAAAGGTGAGACAACAGGAAAGAATCGGTCTCGATAAGCTTAAATATTACGACGAATCTTTTAATTTTCAAACAGGAAATGCCACTCCAAAGGGTACGCCGGAATGGATTATAGAAAATGGGCAGCAAATGTATGAGGACCTATCACAAGAAACTGGGGAATTTTTCCGATTTATGCAGGAAAATAATTTGATGGATCTTGTGGCTAAGAAAGGAAAAGCTGGCGGTGGCTATTGTACTTTTATCGAAAATTATAAAGCACCTTTCATTTTTTCAAATTTTAACGGTACCTCTGGAGATATTGATGTTTTGACACATGAGGCCGGTCACGCGTTCCAAGTTTATTCGAGTCGTCATTTTGAGATTCCTGAATATGCATGGCCGACATACGAAGCATGTGAAATTCATTCCATGAGTATGGAATTTTTCACATGGCCATGGATGGATTTGTTCTTTAAGGAAGATACCGATAAGTACAAGTTTTCTCATCTAAGTGATGCTTTGTTATTCCTGCCATATGGGGTGTCCGTTGATGAATTCCAACACTGGGTCTATGAAAACCCAGAAGCTACACCAAAAGAGCGAAAGCTTCAGTGGCGTGAAATTGAGAAAAAGTATTTACCTCATAAAGATTACGACGGTAATGAATACCTAGAAAATGGCGGCTTCTGGCAGCGTCAAGGCCATATTTTTAATTCACCGTTTTACTACATTGATTATACACTTGCGCAAATTTGTGCCTTTCAATTCTGGAAGCGCTCCAGAGAGAATCAAGAGGAAGCATGGGAAGACTATGTGAAATTATGCAAATTAGGCGGCAGTATGTCATTCACTAAGTTAGTTGAAGCTGCGAATTTAATCTCGCCATTTGAGGCTGGTTGTGTAGAATCAGTAGTGGGTGTGATTGAAAATTGGTTAAACTCTGTAGATGATAAACATCTATAAATGAAAAAAGCGAAGCCATTCTAGAATTTCTAGAATGGCTTCGCTTTTACTTATTTAACAGTAGTAACATGAGAAACTACTTTTATCTCATCATCTTCCACAATAGCAGTTAATTCTTTAATCTCTGGCTGATCTAAGATAAAATCTGCTATTTTATCTTCAAGCTGCTCTTGGATGACACGGCGGAGCGGTCGTGCCCCGAAAGCTGGATGGTATCCAAGCTGTGCAAGTTTTTCTTTTGCCTCAGTCGTCAACTTTAGTTCAATCTTTTGTTCCGTTAGCGTTACTTGTAATTCATTAATCATTAAGTCGACAATATAAAGGATATGCTCTTTGCCGAGTGAATTAAACTCGATGATACTGTCGAACCGATTCAAGAATTCAGGTTTAAAGAAACTGCCAAGAGAGTCAAGAATACTCGCTTCTTCTATCGCCTCGTTTGTACCGAATCCAACATGAACGGTCTTGTGGCCCACGCCAGCATTGCTTGTCATAATGATTACGGAATCCTTAAAGCTGACAATTCTTCCTTGACTATCCGTCAGGCGTCCATCATCAAGGATTTGCAGGAATAGATGTTGAACGTCTGGATGTGCCTTTTCAATTTCATCTAATAGAATAATACTGTATGGGTTTCTGCGCACTTTTTCTGTTAGCTGCCCTGCTTCTTCGTGACCAACATAGCCAGGAGGTGAGCCAATCAATTTAGAGATACTGTGTTTTTCCATGTATTCGCTCATATCAAGGCGGATCATAGAATCTTTAGAGCCAAATAGTTCTTCGGCAAGTGTTTTCGTTAATTCTGTTTTACCAACTCCGGTTGGTCCGACAAATAAGAAGGAACCGATTGGACGATGTTTTGATTTTAAGCCGGCACGACTGCGTCTAATCGCTTTAGCTACTTTTTTCGCAGCTTTTTCCTGGCCGATAACCTTAGATTTTAGCTTTTCTTCTAAGGATTTCATTTTTAACTGTTCATCTTGTTGCAGCTTTCCAACTGGAATACCTGTTTTTTCTTCAATAATTTCCTGAATATGTGATACATCCACAATGGGTCTCTCCATACTTGAAACCGTATTTAATGCCTTTTCCAGTTTGGCTTCTTCATCGCGAAGAGTAGCGGCCTTTTCATAATTCTCGCTTTTCAGTGCCTCTTCTTTTTCAACACCAATATCTTTTAAGCGCTGTTCAATTTGTTCATTGTTTTGATAATCCGAAATAAGGTTTAATTTTGAACCTGCCTCATCCAGCAAATCAATGGCTTTGTCAGGTAAGAAGCGGTCTTGGATATAGCGATGTGACAATTGCACACAGGCAAGAATTGCTTGATCAGAATAGGTCACTTGGTGATAATCTTCATATTTCTTTTGAATCCCTTTTAATATATCAATTGCAGCGTCTGGTGTTGGTTCAATAACATGAACGGGCTGGAAGCGTCGTTCTAAAGCGGAATCTTTCTCGATTTGCCGATACTCTTTTAGTGTGGTTGCACCAACAACTTGAAGTTCACCGCGTGCCAGGGCTGGCTTTAAGATATTTCCTGCATCCATAGAGCCTTCGGCGGAACCAGCACCAACAAGAAGGTGAATTTCATCGATGAAAAGAATAATATTTTTCCGCTCTTGTAATTCAGAAATGAGTTGTTTCATTCTCTCTTCAAATTGACCACGGATTCCTGTATTGGCAACAAGGGACGCAACGTCCAGCAAGTAAACCTCTTTGTTACGTAACTTGCCAGGAACATCTCCTTCAGCAATCTTCAGTGCCAGACCCTCCGCAATCGCCGTTTTTCCGACTCCTGGTTCACCTATTAGGACGGGATTATTTTTATTCCGTCTATTTAGAATTTCGATGACACGCTTTACTTCTCGATCGCGGCCAATAACAGGATCAATTAAGCCAGCTTTGGCCATTTGAGTTAAATTTCGTCCAAATTGATCTATAAAACCGCTATGTCCGCTTTTTCTCCCAGGTTCTGTAACAGATTGACTGTTGTTATCCTTACCAGGACCTGTATTAGACATGAAAAAGTCTTCAAATGGGAAACTTGGGAAAAGGTTCATATTTTGACCTAGCCCGGCTCCTAGAGATTGCTTTTCTTTTGAATAACATTCGTGACAGAGTTTAATTTCCTTACGCTGTCCATTAATAATCATATTTAATTGTATGTTTGCATTATTTTCATTACATTGTTGACAAAGCATAAGTAAATACCCTCCTATTAAAAAATTTATTAACATGTTTGACTTTGACTATATTTGACCTTATGACGATAGTATACTCTGACCTTTTTTGACTTTCAAGTGATTTGTTTTGGTAATGGTTTCTAATTTGCTGTGTTAACCTTGTCTGTTGAGTTCCGCTCCAATCAACAGAGTGGAAATATCAATATTAAGTCTTTAACAAAGCTTTCTAATTAAGGAAAAAAGCTCGTCTTTGTTTGTCCTTATCATCATATATTGATGATAAGGAGGAGATGATGTGAAAAGGGAATGGACACAAGCATTTCAAATAGCTGCAGTCTATGTAGGGACTGTGGTAGGAGCTGGCTTCGCCACAGGAAAGGAAATCGTTGAATTTTTTTCACGGTTTGGTTTCTTTGGCTTAATAAGTATAATAATGAGCGGTTATCTCTTTATAGCGTTGGGCTCGAAACTAATGAGAATGGCTGCACATATAAATGCAAAATCCTATCAAGAGTTTAATGAGTATTTGTTTGGCAAATGGCCAAGTCGTGTCATTAATTTCTTTATGCTTTTTATGCTTCTTGGAGTTAGTGCCGTTATGCTTTCAGGGGCTGGGGCCGTGTTTGAGGAACAGTTAGGTTTGCCGAAAACAGCCGGTGTTTTCATGACCATTTTTTTATCCTTTTTAGTTATGTTAGTTGGAACAAAAGGTTTATTTGCTGTTAATACGTTTGTTGTTCCTCTAATGATAACTTTCAGCCTTATCTTAATGCTTTTTTCTGTACAGATGCCTCACTTTTTAGATCAATTACTATTTATCCCGCATGCGGATGATGGCTGGAAGAGCGTCGTCGCCCCATTTTCGTATGTGGCATTAAATCTTGGTCTATCTCAAGCAGTTTTGGTTCCTATTGCTACAGAAGTGAAGGATGATTGGACGATTAAATGGGGAGGAATTCTTGGAGGGTCAGCTTTAACTATCATCTTAATTGCGAGTCATTTTTCCTTAATCATGCTCCCTAGTTTAGAAATATATAACATCCCAATGGCCATTGTCATGAAAAATTTAGCTCCTTTTTTATTTTGGATTTTTGTTCTCGTTATTTATGGAGAAATTTTCACCTCAGTGATTGGAAATGTCTTTGGACTCGATCGGCAGTTGAAACAATATTCGTCTATACCGACAATGCTATCTGTAACGCTCATTTTTGTTGTTTCTTATCTGATCAGTCTTGTAAATTATGGGACGCTGCTCTCCTATTTATATCCTTTGTTTGGGTATATTTGCATGATTTTTTTTATTTTACTTTGGATAAAGCCATTACCAACAAGTATCAGAAAATAACAAAAGCAGTTGTTCAGGAGAGCAACTGCTTTTTAATGTAAAGGTAAGATAATAAACATCATCAAGTCAAAAATGATATGAGAAACAATCACCAAAGGCATACTCTTTTTCCATAGATACAGATATCCCCAAGCTAAACCAGAAATAAAGGCCGCAAGAACTAACAAAAATGAGCCAGCATAAATATGGACGGAAGCATACAAGAGTGACGCTGCCAGAATACTGAACCCTGGCTTAAACTTTTTACTCAATCTTTTTTGAATAAAACCTCGCCAGAAAAGTTCTTCTCCAGGGGCTGCAACTAATAAAAGGGCAAGATATTGCCAAAATATTGTAGGAGCAAACCATTTATATAGGTTCTTAAGACTTGTATCATAGGGTAGATGCAGTATCTTCATTCCACGGATCCCAAGCCAAAAGATAATATATAATATTAAACCGGTTAGTGCCCCAAGAAAAATATACTGAATAAAGGATACGTTATCATCCACCTCTTCTTGAAACATAGCATAAGCGATTAAGATAAGAATCGAACCAGCAAAAATATACCAAAAGATCGCTTTATCATGAAATGAAAAAAATAAAAGTATATGTGCAATAATTAAACCAATCAATATGCGTGGGTCTTGGAAGAATTTCTTCATTACGCGATCTCCTTTTTAGAAAACATAAAATTTATTTTATCAAATAAGTTTTTCAAATGGAAATCATTACATCTCTAATATTACTGTTTCATTAGGTTAGAACATAAAGAATAGAAAAAAATAAAAAAGGAAGGGAGTGAAAGAAATGAGCAAATCAAAAAGTGAACAAGAACGAGAATGGACTGTCCGTAAACAAGATCAAAATCCACATGGAAAAGTAAAATCATTAAAACAGTTATCAAATGAAGCTGGTAAGGGCCAATAACAATTCAGGCTGAGGTCAAAAAAGAAAAGGCAGCCATAACGAGGACTGCCTTTTCTAGTATTCTATAATTTTAATAAGCGCTTTCTTTTATAACTTTATAGTTTTTGTGATTAACAACAGTTCGTTGATCCAATTCTAAATCCCGATAATTATCCATAACTGTTAGGTCGACAATGACAGAATTTTCATTTACCTTTTCAACAATCCCTTTCAAGCCACCACGGAATTCTATGATATTTCCAACTTCTGCTTTTCTCATAATGTCTCTCTCCTTTACCTCAAAAACTATAAATAAAATCCAGTTAAATAACAGTTTGCACTACTTTTTTCTTTTCGTAAAGCCTTTTATTTGACAATTATGTTAATTCTTTATTAACAATGTAATTATATGAGAAAAAAGGCAACAAAAGAATAGGAAACGCTTTCAATAATAGTGAAAAGAAATTACAATGTTGGATTATGGAAATACAGTTACGTTAATATAAGACTAGGTAAAGGTGGTGTTTGGAATGACGGAAGATATGATTACAGATATCTTGGATCGCCTTATGACAGGGGAACTTTCTGAGTATTATGTCACTAACGATCAGTTTATGGAATTTCGTCAGGTATTGGTGAAAAGAAAAGATTTTAAGCATTTCCGCGGGATCGGGCAAAGGGGCGGCGATGTTTTGTATCAATATCTAAAAGAAGCAAGGAGTTAATTGCAAATTTTCAAGGAGCTTCGGAGAAATGTATGATAGTTTTTGATAGTTTTTGACAGTTTTGTGACAATTCAATATAAAATAGAATTTTCAGTTGTTCGAATAAGTCGAAAATGGTATTATTCATTACATGTTTGTTTTCTTTTTGGAAAAAATAGCTGAAAAGAAATGATTTTTTCTCTTTAGTTAATTATCGATTTAGTTGACTAAATGATGAGAAATGTTTATTTTTAATGAAGCAAGTTTGAATTTTATATAAATATTAAAGGAGTATGATTAGCATGTCAGAAAAGCAATTTAAAATAATCGCAGAAACAGGAATCCACGCTAGACCCGCAACTTTATTAGTTCAAACAGCAAGCAGATTTGATTCTGAGATTCATTTAGAATATAAAGGTAAAAAAGTTAACTTAAAATCAATTATGGGCGTTATGTCTCTAGGTGTTGGCCAAGGGGCTGATATTACCATTTCTGCAGAAGGAAACGATGCAAATGATGCATTAAATAGCCTTGAAGAGACATTGAAAAAAGAAGGATTGGCAGAATAATGACTTTTTTACAGGGGATAGCCGCATCAAATGGTATCGCTATTGCAAAAGCATACCGTCTTGTTGAACCAGATTTATCATTTGAAACAAAAACAATTGATGATGCTGCTGCAGAGGTTGACCGTTTCCGCAAGGCAATAGAGAAATCTAAAACAGAACTCGAAGCAATTCGTGACCGTGCCAAAGTAGACCTTGGAGCTGATAAAGCAGCGATTTTTGAAGCACATTTACTCGTGTTAAGTGACCCTGAATTAAATTCACCAATTGAAGATAAAATTCAGTCTGATAAGGTAAATGCTGAATCTGCATTAAAGGAAACAGCTGATATGTTCGTTATGATGTTTGAACAAATGGATAATGAATATATGAAAGAACGTGCTGCAGATATTCGTGATGTAACAAAGCGTGTATTAGCCCATCTATTAGGTGTGCAGCTAGTTAATCCAAGTATGATTGCTGAAGAAGTGATTATTGTGGCTGAAGATTTAACTCCTTCCGACACAGCACAATTAAACAGACAATTTGTCTTAGGATTCACAACAAATATTGGTGGTCGTACCTCACATTCAGCCATTATGGCTCGATCAATGGAAATTCCAGCGGTAGTTGGAACAAAGTCAGCGACAGAAGAAATCAATAATGGAGATCTTGTCATTGTTGATGGACTAAAGGGCGAGGTACATATTAACCCGACAACTGAGCTTGTTGAACAATACCGTAAAATTCATGACCAATACGAAGTTCAAAAAGCCGAATGGGCCAAGCTTGTCAATGAACCAACTGTAACAAATGATGATCATCATGTTGAATTAGTGGCCAACATCGGAACTCCAAAGGATTTAAAAGGAGTTATTGAAAATGGTGGTGAGGGTGTAGGTCTATATCGGACTGAATTCCTATATATGGGAAGAGATCAATTACCAACAGAAGAAGAACAGTTTGAATCCTATAAGGCTGTATTAGAGGGTTTAAATGGTAAGCCAGTTGTTGTTCGTACCCTTGATATCGGTGGAGATAAGGAACTTCCTTATTTGGACCTTCCAAAGGAAATGAACCCATTTTTGGGCTTCCGGGCTATTCGCTTATGTTTAGAAGAGCAAGACATCTTCAGAACCCAGCTCAGAGCACTATTACGGGCTAGCAACTATGGAAACTTAAAAATCATGTTCCCAATGATTGCAACTCTAGATGAGTTCCGTGCTGCCAAAACGATACTTGAAGAAGAAAAGCAAAAACTTCTTGCGGAAGGCCAAAAAGTTGCCGAAGGTATTGAACTTGGTATTATGGTCGAAATTCCGTCAACGGCTATCTTAGCGGATCAATTCGCAAAAGAAGTAGATTTCTTTAGTATCGGTACAAATGATTTAATTCAATATACTATGGCTGCTGACCGGATGAATCAGCGTGTTTCTTACTTGTACCAGCCATATAGCCCGTCCATTTTACGATTAGTAAAAATGGTTATTGATGCAGCACATGCACAAGGAAAATGGACAGGCATGTGTGGGGAAATGGCAGGAGATGAAACAGCCATTCCAGTTCTCATCGGACTTGGACTTGATGAATTTTCAATGAGTGCGACATCAATCTTAAAAGCTCGCTCTCAAATCAAGAATTTGAGAAAATCTGATATGGAAAAGCTTGCTCAACAAGTTTTAAATATGCAAACAACTGATCAGGTTATCGAAGCAGTTAATGCTGCGACAAAGTAATTATATGAACAGAAAGACCGGCTGATGATTAGCCGGTCTTTTTGTGATTATATTTTTTGACTTTTCATATTATTTATCTTTTTTATTATCGATTTTTGAGTATAATAAAAAGTAATGCCTAATACCTATTTTTTAGTAGTGCTTATGGACGGTTAATAGACAAAAATAGGAAAGTTATTAGGTAATAATTGTACATAATATAGTAGTAATGGTGGAGGTGAAAGAAAATATGGAACAAAAACCTGTACATTATGATGGAAGTTCACAACTAGGTCAGGCAACAAATGAGACATTGGTTAATGAACCATTCCCGATGACTGATGAAATGAGAAGTAATATTGGTCGTAACCCTTACTCCCTTGATACAAATGCATAAATAATGGAGAAAAAGGATTTGTCTTCGGGCAAATCCTTTTTGATTATTTTTTTGTCTTTTGACTGATAATAATATTGTCTTTATTTAAATGAAAGGTGGAGCATGAATGGTACGTGTTTTGTATATAACGGCACATCCTCACAATGAAACACAGTCCTATAGTATGGCTGTAGGTAAGGCTTTTATTGATAGCTATAAACAAGTTAATACCAGTGATGAGGTTATTCATCTAGATCTGTATAAAGAAAATATACCTCATATTGATGCTGATGTTTTTAGCGGATGGGGCAAGCTCCGTTCCGGTCAAAGCTTTGATGAACTAACTGGAGAGGAGAAGCAAAAAGTCAGCCGTCTTAACGAGTTAAGTGAGCAGTTTGTGAGTGCCGATAAATATGTATTTGTCACGCCTCTATGGAATTTCTCATTTCCACCGATTATGAAGGCTTATCTTGATTCAGTAGCTGTTGCAGGAAAGACTTTTAAATATACGGAAAAAGGTCCAATTGGTTTGTTAACGGATAAAAAAGCCCTGCATATACAAGCAAGAGGTGGATTTTACTCTGAGGGGCCTGCAGCAGAGATGGAAATGGGACACCGGTATATTAGTGTGATGATGAGTTTCTTTGGTGTTCCTTCCCTTGAGGGACTATTTGTAGAAGGTCACAATGCCATGCCTGACAAAGCACAAGAAATTAAAGAAAATGCAATTGCAAGAGCAAAAGATTTGGCACATACCTTTTAAAAGTATCGCTAGTTTGATGAAAAGAGACAGAAGAAATCTGTCTCTTTTTTTATGAACTTTTACCAAGTATTCCCTCGATATATCCTGTATACTAGTAGTAGATTTAATAAGGAGGAATCGAACACGATGGAGTTAAATTTAACAGGTAAAACAGCTTTGGTTGTTGCTTCGAGTCAGGGCCTAGGATTTGCAATAGCTGAACGTTTAGTAAAAGAGGGAGCAAACGTTATGATTTCTGGCCGTGAAGAGGAAAAGCTGAGACAGAAAGCAAGTCAGCTTGAATCTATCGGTATGGGAAAAGTAGCCTACCAAAAAACTGACATAATGAATGTAAACGATATTAATCAGTTGGTAAAAGTAACTGCAGATACATTTCAAAGAATTGATTTGCTAGTGAACAATGCTGGAGGTCCTCCTGCAGGTTCGTTTGAGGAATTAACAGATGAAGAATGGCAGAATTCCTTTGAATTGAATTTATTATCATATGTTCGACTAATTCGTGCAGCATTGCCCTATTTAAAACAACAAGGGGGAAAAATTCTTAACATCGCATCTAGTTCAATTAAAGAACCGATACCAGGATTGATTCTTTCAAACACTTTTCGGACAGGTATTGTTGGACTTTCAAAGACACTAGCATCGGAGTTAGCTCCCTATAATATTTTAATTAATACGATTGCGCCTGGTCGAATTGCAACGGACCGCGTTAATCATTTAGATCAAGTAAACGCAGATAAATTAGGGGTGGACAGGGAAACAATTGCATTAAAGGCTAAAGAAGGAATTCCTTTAAAAAGATATGGAACTCCTGAGGAATTTGCAAATGTTGCCGCTTTCCTATTATCTGATGCTAATTCCTATATGACAGGCAGTTCATTCTTAGTGGATGGAGGGATGATCAAAACAATCTAAAACAAAGTTTTTTCCTATATTAACCTTTCTTTACGTTTATTACCGATGTATTTTGGCTATGGTAAAAATATTAAGGGAGTGTTATTACATGCTGAAAAATATTCGATTAATGACTGTTTTGCTCTTGGTTCTATGTGGGTCCATGCTAACAAGTGGCTGTGGTTTACTTTTTTCCAATGAATTAATTGTCAATCGTTATGCAGATGCTTTGTTGACAAAAAACAATGAATTACAGTTCCGATTTCGAATTAACAATGAAATCTTATCAGGGCAGCAATTATATAAGGTAAAAGTGACTATTCATGATGATAAACTAGCAGCTGCAATTGGGAAAAGAGAAATAGTTTACGGCGAAGATCAAGTGTTAAACGGTGAATATTTAGAAGTAAAAGGAAAAAGCGGAAAATATATTTTTATGGACCCGCTTCCTCTGAAAGAAGATTTACATATTCATGAACTTAAAAACATGATAGAAAAGGATAATGCGGTTTCGATTGAAGTATTTAATAATCAAGAAGTATTCGGCCGTGCCTATTTAACAAACTTTTCATCAGAGTTGTAAATTATGATTATGTTGGGATGAAAAAGGACAAAATAAAAATGTGCATAATATTGGAGATGGAGCACAAAGGCTGGAGCGATTGGGACGCTCCGGTTTTTTTTTGCCAAATTTTTTTTGTATAATGCTAAAATTAAAAAGATAATAAACATGAGAGGGATGATGATGTTGCTTACACCAGAAAATACGGTGATTGGTTTTATTGGTACTGGGGTTATGGGAAAAAGTATGGCAGGGCATTTATTAAAGGCGGGATACTCCTTAGTTGTGTATTCAAGGACAAAGGAAAAAGCACAAGAACTATTAGATCAAGGTGCAGAGTGGGCTGCAACACCCAAAGTGGTGGCTGAAAAGGCATCGGTAACATTTACAATGGTCGGGTATCCAACCGATGTGGAGGAAATATACCTTGGTGGAGATGGTTTAATCAATAATGGAAATCCAGGTAGTTACTTTATCGATATGACAACCTCCTCCCCTTCACTTGCGCTTAGAATTTATGAGGAAGCAAAGAAAAAAGGGATTCAGGCTATAGATGCACCAGTATCTGGTGGAGATGTAGGAGCAAAAGAGGCTAAGCTCTCAATCATGATCGGGGGTGAAAAGGAAGCTTTTGATGAGATGCGGCCTATTTTAGAATTAATGGGAACGAACGTAGTCTATCAAGGTAAACCAGGTGCGGGACAGCATACAAAAATGTGCAATCAAATTGCCATTGCTTCAAATATGATGGGTGTCTGTGAAGCGATAATTTATGCTGAAAAAGCTGGCCTGGACCCTGAAAATGTCCTTAAAAGTATAACCACGGGGGCTGCTGGCAGCTGGTCGTTGAGTAATCTTGCTCCAAGAATGTTAGCAGGAAATTTTGAACCTGGTTTTTACATAAAACATTTTATTAAGGATAT
>Ga0209370_1002093_pt1 | contig 15259 bp, 13 predicted proteins | sample AgamicAtPrz_FD_187164 | JGI IMG/M metagenome (GOLD analysis project Ga0209370, IMG submission 187164) | Agave microbial communities from Guanajuato, Mexico - At.P.rz (SPAdes) (version 2) | ecosystem: Host-associated > Plants > Phyllosphere > Phylloplane/Leaf | place: Guanajuato, Mexico... | reverse complement strand
TCGATCAGCGCTTTGAGCAATAACTTGGCACGTTCGTCGAGCATGATTTCATTTTAATGATGTAATTTCCCAGATGACATCCACGTTCCACCATATTGCCCTGATCGGCAAGTACCACACACCGGCAGCAGGGGTTCCCTCCGATGCGGCCAGCGAAGCACTGCAACGGATTGCCGGTTATGTGCGCAGCATGGGTTGTGAGGTGATTCTGGATACCCAGTCGGCCATCTACGCGGGCCTGCCCGATTACCCGAGCATGGACGTGGACGGCCTGGGCAAGCATTGCGACCTCGGCCTGGTGGTGGGCGGCGACGGCACCATGCTAGGCGTGTGCCGCCATCTGGCGCGCTATGGCACGCCGCTGGTCGGCATCAACCAGGGCCGCCTCGGGTTTGTCACCGACATTGCCCTGGATGAATTCGAAGCCTCCATCACGCCCATCCTGCAGGGCGAATACGAGGAAGACGAACGCACGCTGATGAATGCTCGCGTCATGCGCGACGGCCAGTGCGTGTTTGAAGCCCAGGCCATGAATGACGTGGTGGTCAACCGTGGCTCTACCTCGGGCATGGTGGAGCTACGCATCGAGGTCGGCGGCAGCTTTGTCTCCAACCAGCGCGCCGACGGCTTGATCGTGGCCACTCCCACGGGCTCCACCGCCTATGCGCTCTCGGCCGGCGGCCCCATGCTGCACCCCTCGATTCCGGCCTGGGTGATGGTGCCCATCGCGCCGCACAACCTCTCCAACCGCCCCATCGTGCTCTCCGACGCCCAGGAGGTGACTATCGAGGTGGTGGGCGGCCGTGGCGATGCCAGCGCGAACTTTGACATGCAGTCCCTGAAATCGCTGCAGCATGGCGACCGCATCCTGGTGACCCGTGCCGACCACAGCGTGCACTTTCTGCACCCCAAGGGCTGGAATTACTTCGACACCCTGCGCAAAAAGCTGGGCTGGAACGAGGGAGGCGTCTGACCATGGCCTTGAAGCGCATCGTCCTGCGGGACTTTGTGATTGTTCAGTCACTCGATCTGGACTGGCAGACCGGCTTCACGGTGCTGACCGGCGAAACCGGCGCCGGCAAATCCATCATGCTCGACGCCCTGCAACTGGTGCTGGGCGCACGCGCCGATGCACAGGTGGTGCGCGAAGGCTGCCCCCAGGCCGATATCTGCGCCGAGTTCGATTGCCCCCCTCACCTGCACGGATGGCTGGAAGAGTCGGGTTTTGCGCAGGAGCAGGATTTGCTGCTGCGCCGCGTCATAGACAGCCTGGGCCGCAGCCGCGCCTGGATCAATGGCTCGCCCGCCACCGCCACACAGCTGCGCCACCTGGGCGATCAACTGATCGACATTCATGGCCAGCATGCCTGGCAAAGCCTGACCCGCCCGGACGCGGCACGCGCCATGCTGGATACCTACGGCGGTATTGAAACCGCACAGCTTAAGTCGCTTTGGCAGGAATGGCGCCAGAGCCATCAGGCTCTGGAGCAGGCGCTTTCGGCCCAGGACAATCTGCAGCGCGAGCGAGAGCGACTGCAATGGCAGATATCCGAGCTGGACAAGCTGTCGCCGCGCGCCGAAGAATGGGATGAGCTCAACGCCCAGCACACACGCCTGTCGCACGCGCAGACCTTGATGGACTCGGCCCAGTCCTGCCTACAACTGCTGGAAGATGACGATGCAGGAGCGGCCACCCCGTTGGGCAGAGCCCACCACCTGCTGCAGGATCAGGAGCATCTGGAGCCCGAGTTTCAGAGCATTGCCGACGTGCTCGGCTCCTGTGTGGCCCAGTTGCACGATGCCCGCCACTCGCTGCAGGCCTATCTGCGCCGCGCCGACCTGGACCCCGAGCTGCTGGCCGATCTCGACGAACGCCTGTCGCTGTGGATGCAGCTGGCGCGCCGCTACAAGCGCACGCCCGAAGAGTTGCCCGCCCTGCTCGAAGGCTGGAAGCAGGAGCTGCACCAGCTGGATGCCGCCGTCGATGTCGAGGGCCTGCGCGCCAAAGAGCAAGCTGCCCATCTCAAATATCAGACGGAGGCGCGCAAAATTTCGCAGCAGCGCACCCTGGCTGCGCCACGCCTGTCACGCGCCATCACCCAGTCCATGCAAAGTCTGGGTATGAAGGGCGGCCGTTTCGAAGTACAGCTGGAACATGCCGAAGCCGCCAGCCCGGCCGGCACGGACGGCATCACCTTTCTCGTGGCCGGCCATACCGGCGCCACTCCCAAACCCGTGGCCAAGGTGGCATCAGGCGGCGAGTTGTCGCGCATCTCGCTGGCCATTGCCGTAACCACCAGCGAGCTGGGCCAAGCCGGAACCTTGATCTTTGACGAGGTGGACTCAGGCGTGGGCGGAGCCGTGGCCGAAACCGTGGGCCGCCTCATGCACTCTCTTGGCGGGTCGCGCCAGGTGCTGGCCGTCACCCACCTGCCCCAGGTCGCGGCCTACGCAGACCAGCATTACCGGGTGACCAAGCGCCCCAAGTCCAACACCACCATCAGCAGCGTGGACCCGCTGGCGGGCGAAGAGCGCGAGATGGAAATGGCCCGCATGCTGGGCGGCGAGCATCTGTCCGAAGCAACCATGGCCCATGCCAGAGAAATGCTGGCCATGGCAAGATTGCCTGCAAAGCAGGCAGCCCACAGCGCCCTGCGTTCGTCGGCCACCCCGGCCCGAAGTGCCAAGGCCAGCACGGCAGCCCGCAAGAGCGGCAAAGTCAGAGGAGTTTGAAATCATGTCCATGGAGATTGTTCTGATCAGCGGCATGTCCGGATCGGGCAAATCCGTTGCGCTGCACGCGCTGGAAGATGCTGGCTACTACTGCGTCGACAACCTGCCCCCGGAATTGCTGCAGTCCTTTGTGGAGCTCAAGCTCAACCATCAGGACGAGAAAGTGGCGATTGCCATGGATGCACGCAGTGCCAAGGGCCTGCCCCAGTTGCCTGACCAGTTGCATCGCCTGAAAAAGCAGGGGCTGATGCCACGCATGATTTTTCTCGACGCCGACAGCGGCACTCTGATCAGGCGCTTTTCGGAAACCCGCAGACGCCACCCTCTGTCCCCTGGCTCCCTGACCAACGAGCGCCAGGCACTGGAGCTCGATATCGAAAAGGAACGCGAGCTGCTGGGCCTGCTGCGCGACCGCTCCATCGTCATCGACACCGGCGACCTCAAGGCGGCTCAGCTGCAAAGCTATATCAAGCAGATCATCGAAGCACCGGCAGGACAGATGACGCTGATGTTCCAGTCCTTTGGATTCAAGCACAGCATGCCCATCGACTCGGACTATGTGTTTGACGTGCGCATGCTGCCCAACCCCTTCTACGACAAGGAACTGCGTGCCTTGACGGGCCTGGACAAGCCCGTTTCCGACTATCTGGGAGCCCTGCCCGAGGTGCAGCAGATGCAGCTGGACATACAGCAGTTCCTCGAACGCTGGCTGCCGCTGCTGGCCAGAGACCACCGCAGCTATGTCACCGTGGGCATAGGTTGCACGGGCGGGCAACACCGCTCGGTCTTTCTCGTCGAAGCCCTTGCCCGGCATTTCGAGAAGCAGTGGCCCACCGTGCGCCGCCACCGCTCGCTGGATTTCCGCGACAAGTTCATCCAGGTCTCTCAACAGTTTCTGGCCCCGGAAGCCGCCCACCCGATCAGCTGACCCGCATGCTCAGCCCTCAGACGTCAGCCATGCATGTGCTGCTGCTCGAAGACGACCCGGCCATTGCACGAACGGTTTGCTACGCTCTGGAGCGCGAGGGCATTGCCGTCACCCACAGCCTGCTGATCGCCGATGCGCGTCAGCAATGGAGCAAGACACCGTTTGACGTGCTTCTCATGGATGTAGGCCTGCCCGACGGCAACGGCCTGGACTGGTGCCGCGAGCTGCGCTCTGCCGGCTCCATTGTTCCGGTACTGGTGCTCAGTGCCAGAGGCGAGGAGATGGACAAGGTGCTGGGCCTGGAACTGGGCGCGGACGACTATCTGACCAAGCCCTTCAGCCCGCGCGAACTGCTGGCGCGCACCCGCGCCCTGCTGCGTCGCTCCAGGCAATTTCAGCCTGCAGCGCCCGCCCAGCTTACAAAGGCACTTCAAATAGATGAGCAAGGCCAACGGGCTCTGATCCACAGCAGGGCACTGGATCTGACCAGGCGCGAATATCAGCTGCTGCAAAGCTTGGTCAACGCAGCGGGCCGCATCCTGAGCCGCGACGCCTTGCTGGAGCAAATCTGGGGGCTGGACAGCGAGAGCACGGACCGCACGGTGGACACCCATATCAAGACCCTGCGCGCCAAACTGCGCGAGCGCTTGCCCGATCAGGAGCTCATCGTCACCCACCGCGGTCTGGGCTACAGCCTGAACCAGCCCGGATAGCCGGTATGCGTCTGGGCCTGCGTCTCTTCTTTGCCTTCTTCCTGATCAACGGCCTGGCCGCCTTTTTCGTGCTGCGCGTCTTCATGGTGGAGATCAAGCCCAGCGTGCGCAAGGTGACCGAGGACACGCTGGTGGAGACCGCCTATGCGCTGGCCACGCTGGCCAGTGCCGACATGGAAAAAGGCCGGCTGCAAGCCGGTGCGGATAGCGCTTTTGCCACCCAGCTGCAGGGCTACACGCAAAAGCCGATACAGGCCTGGATCTGGGACACACGCAAGACCACGCTGGATCTGCGCATCACCGTCACCGACGCCCGGGGCATGGTGCTGTTCGACTCCCAGGGCAAGGACCAGGGCGCCGACTACTCGCGCTGGCGCGATGTCTACCTGACGCTGCGCGGTGAATACGGCGCACGCACCACGCGAGCCGTCAAGGAGGACGAATCCAGCAGCGTCATGTATGTCTCGGCGCCCATCATGGTGGAAGGCAAGATTGCCGGGGTGCTGACCGCCTCCAAGCCCTCCAGCTCGGTACAGAAAATCGTCGACAGCGCGGAGCAGAAGATTCTGCGCGGCGGCCTGCTGTTTGTGCTGCTGTCCGCCGCCGTGGGCTGTGCCGTGACCTGGTGGTTTGTGCTTCACGTGCGCCGGCTGCGCAACTATGCACAGCAGGTGCAGGCCCCCACGCTCAACGAGTCTGCCCACCCCGCACAGGCCTCGGCTCCTGCGGCCATACCCGACATGCCCGGCGAGCTGGGCGAGCTGGCCCAGGCCATGGACAATATGCGCAAGCGCCTGGAAGGGCGCGACTATATCGAGGGCTATGTACGCGCCCTGACCCACGAACTAAAAAGCCCGGTGGCCGCCATACGCGGCGCAGGCGAGTTGCTGCAGGAAGAGCTGCCGCCCCAGGACCGGGCCATGTTTGCCAGACAGGTGGTGGACCAGAGCCTGCGTCTGCAGAACCTGATCGACCAGCTGCTCCAGCTCAGCCGTCTCGAACAGCGCCAGCAACTGGACACCCGCCATGGCTGCAGCCTGATGGAATGTGCCCGGCAAGCCATGGATTCCCTGCAAAGCCATGCCGAGCAACGCGGCATGGCCATGCGCCTGAACGGCGTGGACAGCAGCGGCCCCTGGGAGGCAGGCCTGGTCACTCTGGCCATCAGCAATCTGCTGCAAAACGCCCTGGATTTCTCTGCAGAGAACAGCGTGATCGAGCTTGATCTGGCCCCGCACCGCATTACCGTCAGCGATCGGGGCCCGGGCGTGGCCGAGCCCTTGCTGGCCCGTCTGGGCGAGCGTTTCTTCACGACTCCCAGACCCAACGGAGAGCGCAGCGGCACCGGACTGGGCCTGTCCATCGTCACCCGCATCATGCATCTTCATGGCGGCAGCATGCAGGTGGCAAACCGACATCCCGGCCTTGCCGTGACACTGGATTTCGCTCCCGAAAGCTAGGCGGCCAGAGCTCTCAAGCAGGACTTCACACCCGCTTCACAGACTTCATTCCGTTCACACAGTCGCTGCCGACACTGCGTCCTGAACCCCTCATTCAGGAGCACGCATGAAAAACCGACTGCTGTTCAAGACAGTCTCACTACTGATCGTTCTGGCCTTGCTCATGGCCGGTCTGTCCATGATTCAGGATGTGGTGAAAGACCGCATCCGCAACCGCGACTACGCCGTGCAAAGCGTGGTCTCCAGCCTGGCCGGCACCCAGACGCTGATCGGCCCGGCCCTGGTGCAGAACTGCACGGAAACCACCAGCACGACCAATGGCAAGAAAATCGAATACAGCACACGGGAATTCCAGCGCATGCTGCTGCCCGACACGCTCAATCACGATGCCAATGCCAAGATGGAAGAGCGCTCGCGCGGCCTGCATCACATCAACACCTATGTGCTGCACGACCAGATATCGGCCGGTTTTGCCAATCCCGCGCAGTATGCCGAGCTACCAAAGCCCAGCGAGCCCAATGCCGTGGTGCGCTGCAAGAAGGTCCTTGTGGCATTTGCGCTCAGCGACCCGCGCGGCATCCGCAGCGCGACGCTGCAGGCCAACGGCCAGGATCTAGCGGTCGAATCCGGCACGCCGTTGGAGCGCTATGGCAAAGGCATTCAGGCAGAGATTGATGCCAGCCTGCTGAAAAAAGGCGAAGCCCTGAACCTGGACCTCAAGCTGCAGCTGCTGGGCACGGAGCAGCTCGCCTTCAGTCCCATCGCCACGGAAAGCAAGGTCACGCTGACTGCCGACTGGCCTCATCCCTCGTTTGGCGGCAGCTTTCTACCCAGTCGACGCGAGGTGACGGACAGCGGCTTCACCTCCAGCTGGGAGCTGTCCTCGCTGGCCACCTCTGCCAGCACGGCTTTCACCCGCCAGCAACGTCTTTGCAGCCCCGGCTACTGGGGCAGCTCGGAAACCTATGCCGCCTCGGCGGCCCGCGGCCATGACGACAGCGGCCCCTGCCTCGAAACCATGGACACGGAGTTCGTCAACCCGGTCAATGTCTACTCGCTGAGCGAGCGCGCCACCAAGTACGGCATTCTTTTTGTGATCCTGACCTTTGTCGCGGTCGGTCTGTTCGAAGTCATGAAAAAGCTGCGCGTTCACCCCGTGCAGTACCTGCTGGTCGGCTCTGCCTTGTGCAGCTTCTTCCTGCTGCTCATCAGCCTGTCCGAACACCTGGGCTTTGCCACGGCCTATGCAATTGCTGCCAGCTCCTGCGTGGCTCTGCTGGCCTTCTATGCCAGCCATATTCTGGGCAGCATCAGACGCGGCCTGCCGTTCGCGATTGCCATCTCGGCCCTGTACGGCCTGCTGTATGTGCTGCTGCAGCTGGAACAGACCGCTCTGGTCGTCGGCTCCATCGCCCTGTTCGGCGTGCTGGCCCTGGTCATGATCTGCACCCGCCATGTGGACTGGTACGCGTTTGGACGCAGCGAGAGCGACGTGCCGGACAAGTCTTCGAAGCAGGAGGAGGCCGCATGAGCCAGTCACGACACAGCCCACAGGCCCAGGCCTTGCTGAACGTTTCGTCGCGCCATCTGCTCGGCGAGCCTTGCCAGCTCAGCGTGCAGCAATACCAGCAACTCTGGCTGAGCGCACAGAGCCAAGGCGACCGCAGGGCGCAGCAAGCCCTGCGCCAGCAGGTGGTGACCGCCGGCCGGCAATTGCAAGCGCAGCGCAGCAACCCGCAGGCCAGGGCCCTGTGGCTGGCCTTGATGGGGCTGCGCTGCTCCATGCTGATGCCCAGATTACGCTTCTGAAATCTGCAGCCATGAAAAAAGGTGACGCCGGCCGTCACCTTTTTTCATTCATGCGGCGGGCGCTCAGGCCAGCTCGGCGTCGAGCAGCTTGCGGATTGGAGCCGGCAGACCCAGCTCGGCCCATGCCGCTGCATCCGCCCAGCAGGATTCATCGGCCTCTGACACCAGGGCGGCATGGGCCTGATCGACGGGCACCAGAACCGGATGCAGGTGCAGGTCCTTGTGGGTCAGCACATGCAGAAAGCCTGGAAGATCCTGCCAGCTCCGGGTCCCGTCCTGAGACCAGGCAGCCTGCGCATGGCTTTGCAGTGCCGCATAGTCTTCAAAGACCGGTGGGCTGTAAAGCCCGGCCCAGATACCGGCTTGCGGACGCTTTTGCAGCCATACGCGGCGCTGCGCATCCACCGCCAGCAGGAGCCACCAGGACTCGGAGCTGCGCTTGATCTTGCGCGTGCGCACAGGATAGTTCTCCGGGTTGCCGGCGCGGGCCGCCCGGCATTCGGAATGCAGGGGGCACACCAGGCAAGTGGGCTTGCGCGATGTGCAGACGCTGGCGCCCAGATCCATCATGCCCTGGGTGTAGCGCGGCATGGCTTCGTGCAGATTCTCGGTGGGGCACAGTTGCTGGGCATATTCCCACAGCTGCTTTTCATTTCTGGACTGCGCCAGATCCGCATCGAACGCCAGCACCCGCGTGAGAACACGGCGCACATTGGCATCCAGAATCGGTACCCGCTCTGAAAAGCAGAACGATGAAATGGCGCCGGCCGTGGAGCGGCCAATGCCTGGCAGGGTCGCCAACTCTTCGGCCGTTTGCGGAAAGGCCCCGCCCCATTGCTGCATCACGGTCTGTGCGCATTTGTGCAGATTGCGCGCGCGGCTGTAGTAGCCCAGGCCGCTCCAGAGTGCCAGCACGGCATCCTGAGGTGCGGCAGCCAGGCTGGCCACATCCGGAAAGGCATCCAGGAAACGCTGGTAGTAGCCCAGCACAGTGCTGACCTGAGTCTGCTGCAGCATGATTTCGGACAGCCAGACGCGGTAAGGATCACGGGTCTGCTGCCAGGGCAGATGATTGCGGCCATGACTGGCCTGCCACTGCACGACGGCGGTGGCAATCGAAGGGAGAGTCAAGATTTCAGGCTACCAGGTTGATGTCCAGCGGCATGGAAGCGACTGCCGGCCGCCCTGCACCGAGCGGATCCAGCAACTGCGCCGATGCGCTGGTCAGCTGTGTCTGCAGCGCTGCGAGGCGGGTTTGCGCATTCTCCATGTCGGCAATGCGCTCCTCCAGCTCCGTGGCAGCGCCGCTGATGCGGTCCACCGCTTCCAGGCGGCGCGTGTAACTGCGTTTACGTTCACGCAATTGTGCATCGACCGGCGCAGTCAGTGATTTGCTCCACATCTCCACATCGTTCGATGCCGCTTCGAACACCGTACGCAGACGCAGCGCCAGCGCCTTGATCAGGCGCTGTGAAAAATCGGCGCTGCTGAGCTTGAGAGCGCTGCTCAACCCAAGGTACTGGGTGTAGCTGCCCTCGATGCCGCGCAAGTCGTCCCTGAACTCGGACAGCACCAGTTGCGGTGGCGTCTGCAGGGAGAAACCGAACTCCGCATTGAGCTCCTTGAAAGAGGCACTCATCATGGTCTGGATTTCATCGGCCTGGACCTGCACCCTGGCAGCCACGGCATGCAGACGCCCGAAGGTCTGCTCATAGACATTGCGCAGGCCCAGTTTGAGCCCCCGCTGATCCAGGGTTTCTTTGAGCTCCGACAGCTCGGCCTTCAACGTGGTCGAACTCAACAGCTGGAAAAGCTCCTTGAGCATGCGCAGATGGATGTTGCGCATGGCCTGGATGCGGCTGGCACTCTGGTCGAACTCCCTGTGCTCGGCCTCGATGCGGGACCGCATGCTGGCTATCACCGTCGCATTCTTGCCGCGCAGACCGCAAAGTTCGGCCAGCTGATCATCGAGATCGCCGCGGCGCATATTGATGACGCGCTCCACCTGCGACTGCAACTGCTGCACATTGGTTCGCATGGCGGTCTGCAGCACTTTCTGGCGCTGTCCCATGATGCCGTTGGCCAGCAGGTCCTCGAAGGCGGGCAGTCCGCTGGCCTGAAGCAGGCTGTCGTTGTGCCCCACCTTGGCCACCAGTCCCTTCTGGGCCGAGACGGGCAGCACGCGCTCCAGCGCCACCCCCAGCAACTGGGCCGAGTCCTGCTGCTGGCGGCGCAGCTGAGCCTGCACCTGGGCACCGGAGCTCAGGCTGTCCCAGAGCGTATCCACCTTGTTGAGCACCACCAGACGCGATGCAGCCAGCGCTTCGTCGTCCCCGACCTTGCCTGCCCCTGCCGGCAGCACATGGTCGCGCCAGATGGCCAGATCGGACTTGGTCACGCCGGTATCGGCCCCCAGCACAAAGACCACGGCATGCGCCTGGGGTATCAGATTGACCGTCAGCTCCGGCTCAGCCCCCACGGCATTCAGCCCGGGGGTGTCGAGAATCACCAGCCCCTGCTTGAGCAGAGGGTGAGGCATATTGATCAGGGCATGGCGCCACATGGGCACTTCGACCCAGCCGTCGGCATCGACCATGGGGTTGTCGGCAGTCTCGTCGTCATGCCAGAAGCCCCAGGCCCTGGCCTGGTCGATGGAGACCTTGCGCACCTCGGCAACCTTGGCCAGGGTGTCCGCAATCTGCTGCGCATTGGCGATATCCAGCGGGTGCTGCACCCAGGCATCGGCGCGCATGCGCCACTGGCCCAGACTCTCCGGCGACTCTCTGGTATCGATGGGCAGCAGACGCAAGCAGGGCGGCAGCTCGGGCTCCCAGCCCAGCTCCGCCGGACACATGGTGGTGCGACCAGCACTGGCTGGCATCAGCCGACGGCCATAATGGGCGAAGAAGACGGCATTGATCAGCTCGGACTTGCCACGGGAGAACTCGGCCACAAAGGCCACCATGACCTTGTCCGAGCGCATCTGCTCTTCCAGTCTCTGCAAGCGCTCCTGCACCGAGGCGTCCAGCAGGTCCTGGGCAATCAACCATTCACGCAACTCCTGCAGCTGGGTGGCAAAGCCTCGTCGCCACGCGCCATACTGACCGAACTGCTCGTTGAATGAAGCTGACACATCTACCCCTCTTGTTTGTCTGAGTCGGCAGGCCAGACAAGGCTGGCCGCCTGATCAATATATAGCATTGCCCCTTGACGGCATCTACGGCTCTTCCAGAGTCTGGCCTGATATTTATCACTGTGAAGTATCGGCGCTCGGCGGCACGGAACAGCGCCCGTCCCGAGGCATTGACGACAGCTCCGAGACATATCAGGCCCGGCCTAGAATTGTGACGTCAAAACAGGGTGTAACGCATACTCAAGCTAAGGTATTTGCTATCAAATTCAGAGAGTTTTCACGGCTTTCTGGCAGCTGGCGCAGTAATAGGTACTGCGCTGCCCCTGGCGCATGAGCCGTATGGCTGCGCCGCAATGCGTACAGGGCAGACCATCGCGGCCATAGACCTGGGCCTGCAGCTGAAAATGCCCTTCCATGCCGTTGGCCGCGGAAAAGTCGCGCAAGGTGGTGCCGCCTTTTTCCACCGCCATGGCCAGCACGGCGCGAATGGCCTCATACAAAGCCCTGACCTTGCGCGCCCCCACATCGCGCGCCGGGGTTGCGGGGTGAATACGCGACAGAAACAGCACCTCGGAGGCATAGATATTGCCGACACCCACAACCACGCTGCCGCTGAGCAGCAACTGCTTGATGGGCGAACGGCTGGCGGCCAGCCCGGCCTTGAAGGCCGCCAGCGTGAACCCCTCGCTCAACGGCTCCATGCCGAGATGGTCAAGCAGCTTGCGCGCCAGGGCATCGCTCTCGCCCGGAACATAGACCACGGCACCGAAGCGGCGCGGATCATGCAGGCGCAGCAAGCCGCGCGATGTCTGCAGGTCGAAGTGATCATGCGGCCCGCCATCGCCCAGCGGCGCCTCGTCACGGCCCACGAAGCGCAGACTGCCCGACATGCCCAGGTGCATGAGCAGCAGGCCTTCACTCAGGTCCAGCAGCAGATACTTGCCGCGTCTGCGCACCCCCAGCACCACTCTGCCGGCAAGCGCCTGCGGCTGCAGGCCCAGAGGCCAGCGCAGGGGCTTTCCCAGGGTGGCGGCTTCAATCTGCGCGCCCGCAATACGGTCTGCAAAAGAGCGGCGCGTGACCTCGACTTCGGGTAACTCAGGCATGCAATCTCTTCTTCGCCAAGTGTTCAACAAGCTTGGATTATTATGAGCCGATGGTTCATCCTCTACGTTTTCAGGGACTCGCCGTGGCTGCCGTTGTGGCCATGGGATCGGCAATCGCATCCGCCCAGCCTGCCGACCCGCCGCCCCAGCAGGACAAGATCGAGCAAAGCACCGATCTCGAACGGGCCGCCGAGCGTGAGAATGAGCAAGCGGCCCTGTCTGCCGAGCTGTTCTACGAGATTCTGGTGGGGGAGATGGCAGCCCAGGAAGGCGCCCTCACCGACGCCCAGGCCCTGATGATGGAAGCGGCGCGCAGCAGCAACAACGAAAACCTCTATCGCCGCGCCACCGAACTTGCCGTCCAGTCCCGCTCGGGTGACCGCGCCCTGCGCAATGCCCGCGCCTGGCTGGAGGCCTACCCCGAGTCACGCGCCGCCAATCGCGCCGTGCTGCGCATCCTGGTGGTGATGAACCGCATCGCAGACTCGGCCAGCTATCTGCGCCGCGAGGTCGAGCTGACCCCGCAAGCCAATCGCAGCGCCACTTTTCTGGCCATCACCCAGCTCTACAACAATGCCTCGGACAAGCCCCTGGCCGCCGATGTGGTCGAGCAGGCGCTGGAGATCGACCTCAAGGACCCGCAGAATGGCCCCATGGCCTGGGCGACCATAGGTCATATGCGCCTGATTGCCGGCCAGAAGCCTGCCGCACTGCAAGCCTTGCAGAACGGCGCCAAGCTGAGCCCGGAATCGGGCGCCATCGCCTTGCTGGCCATGGAGCTGCTGGAATCGGGCTCGGCCGAAGTGGAGCCGCTGGTCAAGCGCTATCTGGAAAAGAATCACTCGCCCCAGCTACGCCTGACCTATACCCGCGTGCTGCTGGGACAAAAGCGCAATGCCGATGCCAAGAACCAGTTGCAGCTCATCACCCGCGAAGCGCCCGAATTCCCCGAAGCCTGGGCCATGCTCGCCAATCTGCAACTGCAGGACAACGAGCTGGATGCTGCCGACACATCCCTGACACAGTTCAGCTCCCTGTTGCCCAAACTGCCTGAAGGCGTGGGCCGCTCCGCCGGCGAATCCCAGCTCTATCTGCTCAGGGCCGATCTGGCAGAAAAACGCCAGCGCTACGATGAAGCCGACATCTATCTGCAGCGCATCCCCGACTCCGCCAATCTGCTCAGCGTGCAGGCCCGCCGCGCCGATCTGCTGGCCCGCCAGGGCAAGGTAAAGGAAGCTCGCGCCCTGATCCAGGCCATTCCAGCCAACGGTCCCAACCAGAAGCGCCTCAAGCAGATTGCCGAGGTGCAGTTGCTGCGCGATGCCGGTCTGAACAAGGATGCCTACGCACTGCAGGCCCAGTTGCTGAGCCAGTTCCCCGATGATGCGGAACTGGCCTACGACACCGCCATGCTGGCAGAGCGAGCCGGCAATTTCAGCGAGATGGAGCGCCTGCTGCGCGACATCATCAAGCGCGCCCCCGACTTCAAGCATGCATACAACGCACTGGGCTACTCCTATGCGGATCGCAATATCAAGCTGGAAGAAGCCCAGACCCTGATACAGACTGCTCTGGACATGGAGCCCGGCGACCCGTTCATCACCGACAGCCTGGGCTGGGTGAATTTCCGCCGCGGCAATCTGAACGAAGCCGAGAAGCTGCTGGAGCAGGCCTATGCCAAGCGCCAGGATGCAGAGATTGCCGCCCACCTGGGAGAAGTCCTGTGGGCCCTGGGCAAGCAGGACCGCGCCCAGCTTGTATGGCGCCAGGGCCTGAAGGCGGACAGCAGCAATGACACGCTGCTGGAAACACTCAAACGCCTCAAAGTGACGCCATGAAGCGCCGCCCGACCTTCTTGAAGATGCTTCCGGCCCTCGGGCTGGCCCTGGGAGCGGTCATGCTCGGCGGCTGCGCCCAGCCCGTGCGGCAGCTGCAGCTCGATGCGACGGCCAGCCACCACTGGTCCGGCCGCATGGCGCTACAGGTTCAGGATGCGCAGCAACAATCCTTCAGCGCCGGCTTCGAATTGCAAGGTCAGCCCGAAAGCGGCACCTTGCTGGTCTTCAATCCCCTGGGCTCCATCATGGCCCGGCTCCAATGGACACGTGCCGGGGCCACCTTGCAGCAGGGCGATCAGATCACCCAGTCCGACTCCCTGCCCGAACTCATCAGCCGGATGACCGGCAGCGAAATCCCCGTTGCAGCCCTGTTCGACTGGCTGCAAGGCAGAAACACTGCCGTCAGCGGCTGGCAAACCGATCTTTCCCGCATCGGCGAAGGCCGCCTGCGCGCCGACCGCACCAGCCCGCCCCCCGAGGCCTCCTTGCGCATTGTTCTCGACCAGGACGCCCGCTGACCCGCCAGCAGCCCGGCGCCATCGCCGCACCGTTTTTTTGACTGACACATACACGCCATGCACTCGCTCTATGACGTGCCGGCCCCGGCCAAGCTCAACCTCTTTTTGCACATCACCGGCCGCAGGCCTGATGGCTATCACCTGCTGGAGTCCGTCTTCATGCTCATCGACTGGCATGATGTGCTGCATTTCGAGCGCACGGCCTGCGGCCAGATCAGCCGCGAGGACCTCAACGGCATCGCCCTGCCCGCCGACGATCTGATCACCCGCGCGGCCCGCGCCCTGCAGCAGGCCACAGGCTGCACCCAAGGCGTGCGCATAGGCATTGAAAAGCAGCTGCCGGCTCAGGCTGGCATGGGCGGCGGCTCGTCCGATGCAGCCAGCACGCTGATGGCGCTGAACCGTCTCTGGAATCTGAAGCTCTCGCGCCAGGAGCTGCAAAGCATTGGCCTGAAGCTTGGCGCCGACGTCCCCTTCTTTCTTTGCGGCCACTCGGCCTGGGTCAGCGGTATCGGCGAAGTCATCACCCCCCTGACAAACGGCGACGCCCCGCCGCAGCAGCAGTTCCTGGTGGTCAAACCCGAACAGGGCCTGGAGACCGCAGGAATTTTTTCCAGCGAGTCACTGAAGCGCGATACAAAGCCTGCTACAATCTTCGACTTCGCTGCGAATCACTTCGGTTTTGGCCGAAACGACTTGCAGCCCGTCGCTGAAGGTCTGCAGCCTGAAGTGAAGAAAGTCAGAGAATGGCTCGAATCACTGAAATTGCATGCTAGAATGACGGGCTCAGGAAGTGCAGTATTTGCACCGATCACGCAAAACATTGATCTGAGCACTGCTCCAAGCAGCTGGCAGATCAGGGTTTGCAAAAATCTGGAAAAACACCCACTTCACAGCTGGATTCCAGAGAACAAGTTATAAGGCTGTTTGTCTTCGACAAAAGGCCTGTGTAGGGGAGTCGCCAAGTTGGTTAAGGCACCGGATTTTGATTCCGGCATGCGAAGGTTCGAATCCTTCTTCC
>Ga0209370_1002092_pt1 | contig 15275 bp, 11 predicted proteins | sample AgamicAtPrz_FD_187164 | JGI IMG/M metagenome (GOLD analysis project Ga0209370, IMG submission 187164) | Agave microbial communities from Guanajuato, Mexico - At.P.rz (SPAdes) (version 2) | ecosystem: Host-associated > Plants > Phyllosphere > Phylloplane/Leaf | place: Guanajuato, Mexico... | reverse complement strand
ATTGCCGATGAGCTGAATACGTCGGTGAAAAGCCTCTATCGCAAACGAACGACGCTCTCTGAACGCCTGGGAGCGGAGAACTTCAACGAGGCGTGTTTGTTTATCTTTAAAAACAAACTGCTGGATGCGGTTGGGAACGATCCCTGAAAGTATCGGGAACCCAAAGCGAAAATCCACCTCATTGGCCAACGCCGTTCACTTAAGCGGAGCGGCATGAAGATTCATCGGATAGTGGGTTTTTGACATCTTTACCGCCCTCAACTTGGTGGTCGTGGGCGTTTTGTTATGAATACTGTCTCTGGGTTTCCCCGCAGGTACTACAGCCGTTTCAGGATTGTCCTCGGCGATACCGTACTTCCAAGCACTATCATCTCTGTCGCGATAAAATGGAACGCGAACTTAAAGCTCATTTCCGAGGGCGCTTTTTATGTTTCTTCGCCGCCTTTGTCGCCTCCCTCCGTATCAGGTTATAGGCCAGCAACATGCCCCACACCTCCTGCTCCTAGCTCAACCTTACGACTTCTTAGTACCAGCGCGTTATCCGGCAGGCTGCTATCAGATTCCTGAACCCGACTTCAATTTCCCTCCGGGAATGATAAAGCTCCGCCACATCCTTTGACTGTTAACGGTTTGCCGGGAGGGAGGTCAGGACGGTCTTTTCTGCGCCATTTACCTCATAAGTTACTGCATGGGCATACCAGTATTCTGGAAGGGAAGGATTCTTTTTCAGGGCCTGCGGCGGGACCTTCAGCTTCAGCAATCTGTCACCCAAGCCGATTCAGCCACGACATTCTTGCGCGCAGGCAACAGCCAGTGCCAGTTATTCGCCTGTTGTTTCAGTATCAGCAGCGGGTCGGTGTTTTAAAAAAGTTTATCGAATAGCGTGCCTGAGTTATCCGGGACAGAAGCCGTCATCGACTTAACCAGCAGATTTTACTGCGGAGAAATGGTGTTGTGACGGTGTTGAGCAGTATATGAATCCCCAAATTCATCAGTGACACCATGCACATAACAGGATACGGGCTCTGATGTTTACCGGAGGTGTTAGCAGAACCGTAATGTTCACGAAGTTCTGGTTCGTTCGGAGTTCTGAACTTGACACCATCAACGGCAAATAACTGCAGTTCATGCCAGTCATCCTTGTGGCAACGCTCAGCTCCCATGTCCGTGCTACTGGTGGAAAAGCCATTTAACAGGACTCGCTCCCACACGCTGGCGAGCCTTGATAACGGTGCTGCGGCCTGCCCCACCGTCAGCGCTGAGGTTGAGACGACGAACTACAACAGTGACAGGTTCGTTACGGAAGAAGGCCATAGCGACCACCATTCAGATGACCATATCGCCGGGCAAACGGCGACGGCGAATGATCGCATGCTCAGAAAGCGTCAGACAGTGTTTATCCATTCAGTTGGAAGAGGCTCTGCAAAAATTTTTGTACAAGGGGACATAAGGGGATGGTCTCAGAAAATGAGCAAATCATTGAAAAGTGGCATGCGTAAACGGTTCCCTGCGGTGGAGCCGATATAGTGTCGCAGTTTAAGTCGGTAAACTGGTGAAGTGAATGGCAACAACCCGAATGTGAGTGAGAGGGTGGAAACGTCAGGAAGCCGCTAAACTACGCCGCGCCTCCCGTAGCAATGCAGGCGTGGAAGAACGTGTTCTCCAGAGAGGTTGCTCGACTTCAAATCCAATGGGAACTACCAGCGGTCCCGGGCAGGTTCGACTCATGTGATCGCCAGAATAGAGAATGTCTCTTTGTATCACTTTCCTTTTTATCTTTTTTACCAATAATCAGTGTGTAAACTATTACTTCCTCGTTTCAGATTGGCAAAGGGTTCACAATGTCAATCATGACTTTCTTTTAACCTTCAGAGAAAATTGTTTAGGTGTAATACCATAGTAATTTTTAAAGTTGCGGATGAAATATGAAGTACTTACGTATCCAACCTCATCAGCAATACTGTTGATATGTTTTTCAGTTGTGGTTATTAGCTTTGCAGCATGGTGCATTCTGATATCGAGTACCAGGTTGTTAAAGTTATTATCTTCTCTCTCAAGTTTTTTACGAATCGAAATCTCTGACATATGTAATATGTTTGCAAGATCAAGCAATCGCCATGATTTTGAAAGATCAGCCTCTATAATCATCTTTAGTTTTTCTGTAAAAGTGGTATCTGTCGAAACAGATAATGAATAGACCAATGATTCAATGTCACTCACTTTAGACAATAGATAGGTAATTTTATAAACCTGCCTGTGCTGTGGGACGTTGCTTTGCAATAAGCGTTCAAATATTTTAGTATCAGTTTCATCCATCTGGCAGCTAAAAACTCGGGTACGCCTATAACTGACTTTTTGTGGATTCAGCAAAAGGGGTTCCATGACTTTACAAATACAGCTCAACACATTGCTATCAATACCAAAAATCTCGTAAGGAACTCCCTTACTTAACACATTAAGTGTTACGTCAATCACTGTATTTTTTTCAATATAACATATTGATCCTGGAGGAATATTTATGGCATGCCCTTCTTTTGTTTTAACGAGTAATTCAGAATTGCGGAGATAGATAATTGTACAATTGTAAAAACGAATATTTTTCAGCACTAATGTATTGCTGTAAGCCGTATTCCCTTTGACAGAGAAATGAAAACTACTTAAAGCACTTTGACTATTCATACAGTCACCCCCACATGCTTTGTATGCATATAATTTCATGGGTTATTAGCTATGTAAATTCGAAAATACCGTAAACGGAAACTACTCTCAATAAATGAGTACCTCTCCTTCAGAAGACTAGCATTTTGAGATGTAAGGAGTTATGCCCCTTTAATGGAGAAATTAATTTGCATTGATAATAATCCCTTTAAGAAAGTACACGAAAAGATAGAAGTTAAAGATGTGTCAATCAGAAATAGTCCTTGAACACTATTGGAAGCTTCTGTGAGGTTTCTGCACCAAGCTTGATCTTTATCGTCCTTATGCGATAATAAATGTTGCTTACTGCTATCTTTGTAATTGCTGCAATTTCTTTAACTTTTTTCCTTTTAATGAAATACAAAAAAAGAATGTTTTTTTCAACATCATTGAATGATCGTAAAAGTTGCTTTGGTAGTTGCAAATCATCGGTTGATAAAAAAAACTTATCTTCATTTAAAATGATATTACCTTGGTGTATACATTTTACCGAGCCTCCTGAGAACAGAAGAGTATATAAGGAATGATTTTTACAGTCACAAACTATATAAGCATCCCTATAGTTTCTGGATATTTCTTCAAATGAATTTATTTCATTAAATTCAAGTAACTTATAATCACTTATCAGATGTGCAAGGCATTGAGCACCATATTTGAAATAAGTGTTTTCCGTGGCCATTATTAATGCAAAAGGCATAATATCTCTTAGTAGTGTTAAACATTAGCAATCTTAATTAAAAATGACTATATGATAAAGCAAAGTTAAACACCATCACTAAAAATAGAAGGATTCGATAAATAATTACCTTTCTTTGTTTTTGTATAAATAAATATAATTATCATTACCAATTCAATGTTAAGAAAGCCTGAACAATTAGAACAGGCTTGTTTCTCTACTTAAATTATATCTTTAGAAGGTATAGCGGAAATTTGCATTGATAAGCTTGTCAATATTGTAATGGCCAAATTCGGAACGCTCAATATTCAGACTTATCCTAGTGTTTTCTTTAATTTTGCCGTTAATGCCAATATTAAACACCATTCGGTTATCTTTACCATTTTTAATAGATGTATCCCCAGACAAATCCTCTAACACGGTCTTTTCAGGTTTAAACAAATCGTACTGATAACTGACACCAGCTAATGCCGTCAACTCCCAATCTTTACCCCTGAAGGTTTTTCCTGATTCAATACCTGTGCGACCAATAAGCGGTTGCATTTGTTTACGCTGCATCTTGATTTCAGAATCATTAAACTGCCAGGCAAACCGATTCCCTGTTACTGTTCCATAGACCAGTTCCGTCTGTGGCTGGATATACGCTTCACCAGGCAGGAAAAATCGCCAGCCAACCTCTGTGCCTAAATACCATGAGTGAGAGCCGTAATTTTGTTCTGGCATTCCAAGCTCATTTGACGAGTAATGATTGTCATGACGAACATATTTGCCAATAACGTCCGTGTAGAGGCCGGAGTCAAACATTGCCGAAGCATAGACGCCAATACCGGTTGAATTCGTTTTCCCGGACCACCCGGTTCCCTGGTTAGCGCTGTTTGTGAACGTCGCAGTCACCCCGGTAAAGAGATCTCCCCCCTCAAAGGCCTGTTTTCTGTCTGCACCAATTTGCAGGTGAGTGTAACTTCCTGAGAATCCATCACTTGACGAACCTGAGGCATTATTAATTCTCGCCCAGACCCCTGTTTCACCATGGGTGTGACGTAAATCCCCCATCCGATCCTTCAGATTATTTATCTCTGTAATGAAATTCTTATACCCCACATCCATGAAGCTTTTACCCGCCCGCAAAGCGCGTTTGTCAGGTTGTACATCAAACCCTTGTAAACGCCATTGCTTACCGGTATCCGTCTGAAGCACTTCTAACTTCGGTGTGAAATTATGGAGCCCAGCGTGTAGGGAAACGGGATTAAGCGTAAAGACACCGCTTTGAGTTTCTTTCGGTGCTGTTACTAACGGCACAGCAGACGCCCCCTGTTTTACCGAGGCGGCAGTAGGAACAACGAACAGTCTGTTGTTGTTACCTGCCAATGTCTGGCTTACCGTCACAGTATCTGCAGCTTTGCCATCGACATTCATAATGAACGTACTGTTGTCCGTCATTAGGGTATCAGCCGTCAAAGAACCTAAACCCTCGCCGTTGCTAAAACTCAGCTTTGCGCCATTCAGCGTAAGTGATTTCACTGCTGATTGTCTATGCGCCTCCCAGTCAGTATCCTTCAACGTCGCACTGGCCAACGGAGCGTGAATATCGCCATAGTAAACCGTGGAGAGATTTGAATTTTCCGTGCCAAAGTTGATATTGGCACTCGCATCTGCATAAAGGTTACCGTTGAGGACTATGCCATCCCCAACATTCAACGTCGTATTTTGCCCGGTGAGTTCCCAGCGCTGCGCAGAATACGTTGTTCCCGGCTGCTCTGATAATAAGGAAAGCGTGGCCCCTGCATCGCTTTTGATCGTCCCATCAGAGAACAACCCAGCCGTGGTGGCAAGTTTCGCTCCCTTAGCTAATGACAAAGAAGATTGCGTGAAGCGGCTGAACTGACTAAGCAGTGCGTTAGTCGAGGTTATTGACGTCGCGCTGTCCGTACTATCGATTCCACCTGTAAAATGATCATTAACCGTCAGTGTTGAACCCTGCCTTAACTGCACGCGCCCACTAAAACGACTCAGATCTTCTTCCGCCGTTGCCTTCGACTGACCTAGTTTCGGTGTGATTTTCACACCATTTCCGTCATTAAGATCGATATAAAGATCGTCGCTACCCAGCGTAACGGCAGAACTTTCGGCATTGATAACAGTGTTGAGACTGGCGTTTCTTGCAAGGTTAAAGTCAGCATTTTGTAGGTTAAGCTCCGCCATGCTGAACTGTCGGTTTTGCCAGTCGGTCTGGGAAAATGACACCGGTTGGGTCAGCACAGAATTGTCGCCCAGAGCTTTAAGCTTATTTGCTAAAGCCTGGCTGCTGACAGCGTGAACAACCGGATGTCCCTGCATAAATAGTCGGCCGTTTTGCTGGGTAATGCTCCCTTGGGTATCTACCCCGCCATCAATGACAAAGTCATTCTTTGTGCCCGGCGTAACTACATTGCTGACCTCAATATTGCCGGTGAAATGGCCATGCCAGATATTGGCAATGTTCGTCGCGTCAGGTTTGTTGAAATCCAGATTGACGTTAGCCAGTGAACCGCTATTGGTCAGGACAGCGCCGTCATCAGCGCCATTAAGTTTATGGAAAGTCAGGTTATTTCCATTGATGTCGAGCTTACCGCCGCGATAACCCCATTTGATACTGTCGGGATTAACCTGTTTTTCGTCACTTAACACAACGGTTGGACGGCCGCTCACGATACTGACATTTTTAAAAGCCTGAACATTACCATCGCCATCCGGCCGTTGTGACAGTACAACAGTTCCTTCACCAACATTGAGTCCACCAGGGTTAACGCCTGTGCCATTTATTTTCAGTGTTCCGGTTCCGAGTTTGTGCAAATCATCACTCTGCATACCCTTAACCTTCCAGTCGACGGTTCGATCGCCATTAACGATGATCCCGCCCCCTTTCCAGGTCTGAGAGTCAAGCGGTTTGACTGTATAATCATTATTAAAGATCAGCGCTCCCGCCCCCTGGTTAACGGTATTTTCTAACACAACGGTACCGCCACCCTGAAAAGTGAGATCTTTACCGCTATTTAATGAAGCCGGCAACGTAGCGCCCAGTATGCCATGCATTGACCAGGCTGTGCTGCCCTGGGTTAATGAGCCGAGCCCCGTATTTTCGTCATATGACCAGTGTATCTCACCTTGTTCTTGTTTCGTCTTTACGTGGGCATCAGCATCCTGTGTCATGGTATGACTTACATCGCCAGCAGGAATTATCGTGTACCAGTTCGTATTTCCCTTCATCCCGGCATAAGCATTAAGTACGGCTGTCAGCACCCACTTATGTTGCTGTGCGTCCCAGGCAAATAAAGGAGAACCACTGTCGCCCGGAGTACCGTAGGTTGAGAGCGGAGTCGTCGTAGTATTCGTGACAAAACTCGTGTCGGATATAACTGGTGCGTTAACTATTCCACCCGTTTTATACGAGTACGCCCCCATTAGATGGGTGATCTTTCCATGAGTATCAGATACATATTGTGTCCCTGTGCCGACCCGATAGTACACAGGAAAACGCTCAACGTTCTTATACGTGCCTTTGGCTGTTCCCGCGTTGGTGGTATCCAGCGGTATAACCTCTGTGACTATTTTATTTAGACGGGGGGTGTGGAAGTCTCTTTTAGGGTCATTATTCCTGTCTACCAGAGAATAGGTTGTATCATCCCCATAACCAAATTTGACATTTTGGTAGCCACCATTGTGCTTCACACTCACAACATATTGTGGTGAAATCAATGTAGCAACCCCAGTCCTGTCATTAGAACTGAAGTCAATCATGGGGGCGCTATTTAACACTGAAACCACACTCCCATCGGTATCAAATAAAGGAATGTTCTTTGCCCCTGGATAGAATGCTCCTTTATTTTCAGCAAAATCACGGTAAGTTTGGTAAGAGGGATGGTTTACACTAACGGAGGCAACTGATGCCGTTGAGTAAGATAGCCCCATCCAGCTGATTAAGAGGAGATTAAATGACACAGGCGAGGTTAAACACAGTCTGATATTCTCATGAATGTACCTTCTTTCATCTCCGGCTTCCGAAACCATGATAACCTCTCTCTTTCGATTAAATTTTACAACATTTTTTATATTCAATTTGCTCACCTAGCATAGTGTTCACCAGAATTAGCAAAAAATTAATTAAATAAAACCATTCCTCAGTCAATAGATGTTGATGTTTATAGTATTTTTATATCTCTTTGTGTCATTATGAAGATGAAATTAATTTAACCATCATCTAAATCACAAGTAACATAAAAAACAAAGGCCAGAATAAACTGTAAGGGGCAGGGAGAGGTGTTTGGTGATAAATTAAAATGCTCAGATACAAAAATAACAATATCCTGATTATAGCTTGCGAATATAATTTCTACGTAATATGTTTGATTTCGCTCGCTCAGGAATATTTGATTTTTTGTGAGCAAACAATTTAAGTCTATCTTCATTTTTGATTTTGGAGTTTATATAAAATGAAAAAACTTATTTTAAGTTCGGCAATTCTTGCAGTTCTGGGAGTAACATCTACTGCTATGGCTGCACCAAACACCGGTACCGTGAATTTTACAGGTGTTGTCACTAGCGCAACTTGTGATATTTCTCTAAAAGATAAGGCCAACCAAGATGTCTCAAATGTCGATTTTGGTTCTGTGTCAAATGCTAATCTCAACGCTACTTATGAATTCAAACTTGTAGCTCAATCTCAAGAGTGTCTAGAAAAATCTTCTGCCAATGTAAGCTGGTCCTCTCCAACATTGGGTTCGTCTGGTATTGCTAACGCAGCAGGAACGGGGGGAACTAACGCATACTTGAAGGTGCAGGCAACGAATGCCACGCAAAAGGGTGATGATTCAATTATCAAACGAGGACAAACCTCTTTTGATTATAACGAAGCAAAAGGAGGTATTGCGTCATTTGATTATACTGCCACACTTGCTGGGCCAGTCAAAGGCGACTTGACAGCAGGTCCATTCAACGCATCTGCAAGTTATGTTGTGGCATATAAATAATCGACTTTAGTCACCACCTTTAAATGGAAAGGGAGTTGTAACTCCCTTTCCATATAAGACAGAAATCGGCAATAAAATGAAAATAAAAAAATTATACGCTGCTATAATATTTTGCTTATGGTCAAACGAAATTTTTGCCGGCGATTTTAACTTTAGTTTTATCCAGGGCGGTAGCAAAGAGATACCCGAGGTACTCAAAGATAATGGACAAAACACGCCCGGCAAGTATTTTGTTGATGTCATATTTAACGGTTCGAAAACAGCGACAGCAGCAGAGCTGAATATTAGCGATACTGATAAGTTGCATATTTGCCTTTCTGATGAATGGCTATTAAAACAAAACATTGCTATTAACAAGGACTTTTATAAAAATTATTTTAATCCCGTACAGGGATGTTACATCATTGATAATGAAAAAAACAGTCGTGTAAAATTTGATCCCGGCTTACAGGAGCTATCAATCGAAATACCTCAGGCTGGCTTTATAGATGTAAATAAAGAAGGAAGTGTCTGGGATTATGGGAATACAGGGTTCAAAGTTGCCTATGATGTCAATACCTCAAAGTCAAGTAGACAGGACAGAACCACTTACGGCAATGTTGAGGGTCAGATCAATATGGGGGAATGGGTTCTGCTTGGTAGAGGGTATGCATACCAGGGTGAAAAATTCGAGAGTAATAATCTACTATTAACTCACGCAATAAAATCAATAAAATCGGATATTTTGATAGGTAAAACACAGTCTTTCAACACGCTCAGTGATGGCTTTGTTTTTTACGGCGCCCAATTAAAATCCAATCAAAATATGTATCCTGGTGATTCCCAATCCTATTCTCCTGTTATAAATGGTATTGCCAGAACACATGCAAGGGTAACTGTTGAACAGGGAGGGTATACATTGAAATCGTTCATTGTACCTCCAGGTCCTTTTGTCATTAAGGATCTTACAGGAGTTTATTCTGGTGATATCATTTTAAAAATATATGAAGAAGACGGTTCGGTTAAAGAACAGCGGTTCCCGGTTGCAGTATTACCCAATTTATTGAAACCAGGGAATTACAACTATTCTATTGACGCAGGCAGTAAGGTTGACCAATACAATGGCAAGAGAGATGATGAAAGTTTATTTTTCCAGATGAGCTATGATTACGGTTTTGAGCCGTTTACTCTCAACACATTAGCACTCTTAGATAAAAACTATACAAATATCGGACTGGGTTTTAGTCGTTCATTTGGTTGGTTAGGTGCCATAGCAATGAATGGAAATATTTCTCAGGCAAAATATAAAAATGGCACCAACATGAATGGCTTGAGTGCATCAGTAAAATACGCAAGAGCGCTAGGTGAAAATGCTAATCTTCAGTTAATTGGCTATCGGTTTAACTCAGAGAACTACATTGACTATTCTGATTTTAATTATAGCTATTTTACCCCGTTAAAAAACAGACCCAAGCAACGTTATGAATCAATTATTACCTATCAGTTACCGGAAATAAGTGTTTTTTTTAATATGTCAGCCTGGAAGGAAGATTACTGGGATAATTCTAACGAAGTTGGTGCAAACTTAAACTTAAGTAAGAGTTTTAATAATATGTCGGTCTCTCTGAATGCGGGATATTCCAGACTGAAGGGGATTGAAAAAGATTATAGTGCAGGGGTATCGCTTAGCGTACCATTTACCATTTTTGATAGATCGCATTCCAGTTACTCAGGCATAAACTATGATCGTCGTAGCGGAACAAATTTAAGCACTGGTATTTCAGGAAGTGTAAACTCGCGATTAAGTTATAGCGCCTCCGTTAACCAGTCGCGCAACGCGAAAGGGAGTGCTATATCAGCATCTTATTTATTTGATTGGCTACAGACTTCCGCAAGCTATTCGCAGGCGGGAAGTAATTCGAGTACATCTCTCCAGCTTGGAGGAAGTATTATCGGAATTCCTGGGGCTGGAGTTATTTTTACACCGGTGAAGAATGACGAACTTGCGGTCGTTGAAATGAAAGATGTACCTGGTGTCAGGTTTAACGGATCAATGCCTGGTGATAAATCTGGTCGTGCCGTTATACCGCTAACAGCCTATAACAACAATACAATTACTGTCAACGCGGACAACCTCCCACAGAACGTGGAATTAATAGAGAATGCAATAAATGTGACGCCAACAGAGAATGCTATTATTTATAGAAAGGTCAAATACAAAAAAATTAACACTTATATCGTTAAAGTGATCAGCAAGAATAATTTTGTACTTCCTATGGGAAGTATAGCTAAAAACGCCGAAGGGAAAGAGGTTGGTTATGTTAATAATGGTGGCATTCTTTTAATGAACCTTGAAAAACGTGATGAAGGAATAATCTCAGTCGGTGAATGCAAATTCGACTCTCGGGGTCTAAAAAAAGATGCGGCAAATGTACAGGAGATTAAGTGTGACTAATACCAATATTCTAAAAAAAATAGTTATTTGTGCGTCACTATATTTATGTGCTACATCAAGTCAGGCAGCATTTGTTCTAAATAGCACACGATATATATTTGATGAAAAACGCGACAATATATCATTGCAAATTACTAATGAATCATCTCAAGAATATGGTGGGCAGATCTGGATAGATAATCAGTCACAAGATGATAAAAATGTTTATTTTGTTCCCACACCTACTTTTTTTAAAGTGGCAGAAAAAAGCAAACAGGTTTTACGTATTTTGAATGTTAACAAAACATTGCCAAAAAATCAGGAGTCTCTTTTCTGGATTAATGTGCAGGAAATTCCTAAAGCGCCTAAAGATGGTGTGAATGCACTATCTATCGCTCTTCACACTCAAGTGAAAATGATATATCGACCTGATCAATTGAAAGAGAAAAGGCAAAACGCCGAACAAAACATAAAGATTATTAATAATGATAATGATACAGTTTTGTTCAATGACTCACCATATTATTTTGCGATAGTTAACATTAAACAGAATGGTAAGATAGTAAATCTTGACGAAAACACAAAGAGCAAAATATCTATTTTTGCACCTTTTAATAAAGTATCATTGAACAAAAAAATAACAGGGGATGTTATCGTTGTTGCTTTTGACGATTACGGTGTTGACAGAGAGTATAATATTACACAGCATTAATGGTAGGAAGGTGCTTATATGAGAAAAATATTTTTATTATTATTGATTTCTTTGTCATCATTGTTCGCATTTCCTGTAATGGCAAAAAACTGTAGTACAGGATTAGGCATAGTATGGCGCATAGGAAGCGAGGGCCAAAACCATTTGATGGCTGGTACTTACACCTCAGCAGATAATGGCCCGGCAGGGCAAATTTATGCTGCTATAAATGGAAATATGGATTGTCAAGGTGACTATACTGACCCAGTTAGCGCTCAGCAAGTGAGTCAAATGGTCTTGACATTAAGCAATGGCAACTACTGTAAAAATAGTGATACTATTTCAATAGGTAATACTGGTCTTGAATGGAAATTAGAAAACATGACTTGCCAAAATGGCACAATAACTTCTAACACTGTAAAGAAATTTCCCCTGACGGACTGGACAGTTCAGTGGCCTGATAACACTCAGCTTGGAACGGCTACATTATTCATAAATGACGAATACTGGAAACGCTATACCGATGATGATGCTCGTGATGTAATGTATTCAGTTCCAAGTTTTGGCATGGGCAGTTTATCTAACAGCCCCACTACAAATGTTGGTTCAGATATAGGGAATAGCAGGGTAATGACTATATATAATCAAGGCACATGTACTATGGGGCTCTCTTCTGAAAACTTAGACTTCGGGCGATTATCGCCAAATGATATTAATAACGGGGGAGCTTTTAAAGACGTCACAATGAGCTATTCTTGTTATAACAAAGCTACTGTAAATGGTTTAAATATACTCGTTGAGCCAGAACACGTAATTGATGCTTCACAAGGCAAATTTAGCGCCAAAGATAATAATGGAAGAGATTTGATTTTTCAACTATCAAAACAGCAGATGAATCCGGTGGTAGAGCAGGCGAATTCGGTGGTAGTTCCTCTTAATACGTCATGGCCAGTATCATCTCCGTCGAACTCAGACCAATATGGACAAATTGCTCTAAGAATCACGGCCATGCCATCGGCACCGTTCCCTTCTGGCTTAGTGTCAACTTACTTAAATATTCATCTAAAATATAGATAAATTGGTGGGCGGTATGAATAAATCTTTATTATATTTTTTGTTCATAGCAACATCCTGCAGCAATGGATATGCAGCTGAAGTACAAAAAAGGATAACGATCAATGCAGAATTAGCCTTAAATACATGCGCGCTGACATTGTCACCAACAAATGTTAATTTTCAAGAAGTGAGCTTAAGTCAACTTGAAAACAATGCTGCAACGCCACAAACGGTTAGCTTAGATATAGATTGTAGTTGGCCTGCAAGCGGTGTGTCGTTTAAGTTTTCACCCGCTAAGGGCGTTTCTACAAGTGCGGCAAACTTAATGAAAACAGGCTTGTCGGGTGTCGGTCTCGAATTATTTTGGAAAAACAATGGCAGCACGGATTTTGTTTCGACAGATTTTAGCAAAACTATCTCACCAACAGTGACAACACTAAGTGAGAAACAAACAACGCTTGGCCAATTTCAATTATTACCAAAAAAAATACCTGAAGAAAAACTTCAGGCAGGAAACATTTCTACAACTTTGACTGTCGAGGTAACATATGAGTGACAGGGCTTGTTTATTCTTGTCATTAATTGTGGGGTTATTAGGTCCTTCAGCGGCTTTTAAAACTTATGCAGTACAAACGGCAAGTGTAACTCTCCCCATCGAGATGACCGTGACTAACCCACAATGCGAGATCAATAATGGCCTTGGTTTACCTGAAACGGTTCAACTTCCTCTGATAACAACCGAAGGTGTAGTTTTAAGTGACAACAACGTGGACGTTCCTATTTTAATTAATTGCGTCAGCGACATAACAAAATTTGACATCACCTTGACAGGAGGTAGCCATTCAAAACTTAGTACCTCAAATAATATGGTAGACATTACTCTTTCCTGGAAAAAAGGGGGGGGTGCAGTTGAATTTGGAAAGCCAGTTGAACTCAGTAAAGCACCTTTTATCGTAAGTGAAAAAGAGTTTGATGGCACCTTAGTGGCCAGAGTTTCCCCTCATACAGGTACAATACCTGCTGGAAATTACACTGCCAGTTTGCCAATAACATTTACTTATTATTGAATCTGGTGAACTCTTTTTTCGGTGACTATAAAAATTGTGTTTCAAACTGACCAAGCTGCCGAGGGGCTCCCCCCGGCTCTTATTAATTTGTTATTAAAACACGCGAAAGATAATTGTGGCCGCCACTGCGATGTTGGGTTCATTTAAAACAAAATCTCCCCAACAATTCATGGTTTTTATCAGGCGTTCCTGATAGCACCGCACTGACGGTGCGTATTGTCATGACTGGAGGTCATCTAATAACATCAATCACCACTGGTAATCATATCTGAGCAGATCGCTGAATAAAATTCATAGCGATCGCCTTTGCCTCACTCTGTTATTCTATAATCTCTATCAATTTTATTGAAAGTAACAAGTGTTGATCAGTATCCTTTGCTAATCGCGCAAACAACATCCAATGTTGTTTTAGGAGCGATGTATCTAAGCGTGTGCGCTATCGATGTCATCCAGAAAATGTTCATACGCCTTGAGACCTCGGGGAACACTTAACCACTCCCGAAAGGAATGACAATGCCCTACTTCATAGTCTGTTGAATTCTGTGTCTGACAGTCGTTCCGGTGTGTTGGAGGAGATTGAGTGGGCTGAAATCCATACGTGTGAGAGGTTGTCCCTTCTACAGGAAACGGTTCAGAAATTTGATTCAGGGGAAAGGGCGGGACGGTGCTGCCGATTTACAGGAGTTAGCGGGTAATATTTATCTTAGGGTTGTCACGCGGTGTACCCCATAACAGATACAAAACGTTGTTGCAGACGTGCGGCTATTTCATAAATTTCTTTTGCTTCAGCGGCTTTCACCGGAACAGGTAGGTTAGGTGTTTTTAAGAGGGTTATTACGGATGCAAAATCTGTCTAGGGGTGATAACGTGTTGGTTTTCGAGGGGAATATAAAGTAAAAACGGACCTCCGTGGAGGTCCGTTAATATGAAATTTGGTGCCCGGACTCGGAATCGAACCAAGGACACGGGGATTTTCAATCCCCTGCTCTACCGACTGAGCTATCCGGGCAACGGGGCGCATTAAACCCGATCTGCCCCGTGGCGTCAACGAAAAATGTTGTTTTCGTTACAGACTGCGCAATCTCTCACCATTTCGCCGCACTCTTAAGCGAAAAAGCGCGTCCAGAGCGCGGAGAGCGGCATGGCGAGCAGCAGCGCGGGCAGCATGTTCACCACGGCAAACATCTTAATCCCACAGATGCGCAACCCGGTAGCCAGCAGCAGCAGGCCGCCGACGGCGGTGAAGTCCGCCATCATCGCAGGCGTCGTCAGGGGCAGGATCAGCGTGGCGCAGGTGGCAAGCGCCAGCTGGATCAGCAGCATCGGCACGCAAATCGCGGCAACGGCAATACCGAGCGTGGTGGCAAAAATAGTGGCCGTAAAGAAATCAAGAAACGCCTTGGCAATCAATATGCTCGGATCACCGGTCATGCCTTCCTGCATCGAACCAAAAATCCCGGTGCCGCTGGCGCAAAACAGAATAATGATGGCGACATAGTTTTGAATAAACGACTCGTGGGTGCCGTGTTTCGACTTGCCCGGACGGGCAATCAGGTTTTTGGCTTTGCCTACCGCATTATTGATGCCTTTTTCCAGGTAGCAAAATTCACCAATGAGCGCGCCGAGCAGGGTCGCGAGCACCATGACGGGCAGGTTGGCGCATTTGATC
>Ga0209370_1002086_pt1 | contig 15290 bp, 11 predicted proteins | sample AgamicAtPrz_FD_187164 | JGI IMG/M metagenome (GOLD analysis project Ga0209370, IMG submission 187164) | Agave microbial communities from Guanajuato, Mexico - At.P.rz (SPAdes) (version 2) | ecosystem: Host-associated > Plants > Phyllosphere > Phylloplane/Leaf | place: Guanajuato, Mexico... | reverse complement strand
GCTGCATCGGTGCTGGCAGCTTGGCCGACCGCTTTGGCGCGGGCCGGGTGTTCGTGATCGGCAGCCTGCTGCTGCTGGCGAGCTCCTGGGCCTTCTACCACAGCCTGCCGACCCGGCCCGAACTGCTGTTCCCGCTGTATGCCGTGACCGGTTTATGCGTGGGTGTGATCGGTGCGGTGCCTTATGTGATGGTCAAGGCGTTTCCGGCGGTGGTGCGGTTCAGCGGGCTGTCGTTCTCTTACAACGTGGCCTACGCGATCTTTGGCGGGTTGACGCCGATGGTGGTGACTGCGCTGTTGAAAGTGAGCCCGATGGCGCCTGCCTACTATGTGGCGGGGTTGTGTGCCGTTGGTCTGCTGGTGGGGCTGTACCTGCTCGCCAACAAGCGCTGACCTGTTGCAGGCGCGGCCTTGTGTCGCGATGGGCTGCGCAGCAGCCCCGGCAATTCGTGCCGGGTTCGTCATGTCCGGGGCTGCTGCGCAGCCCATCGCGACACAAGGTGTTGCCAGGCAGCTGATGATGGCCTTTCATCCAATTGTCACATTCAAGTCATATCGTATTCATGCGGCCTGCAGATACTTGGGCCCGTTCCATCCAACACCCCCTATTCCTGCTAGGAGCAAGGCATGAAACTGAAGCGTTTGATGGCGGCCCTCACCTTTGCCGCCGCTGGCGTTGCAACCGCCAACGCGGTAGCCGCTGTCGATCCTGCAATCCCGACCTACACCAAGACCACCGGTGTTTCGGGCAACCTCTCCAGCGTCGGTTCCGACACCCTCGCGAACCTGATGACTCTGTGGGCCGAGGCCTACAAGAAGGAATACCCGAACGTAAACATCCAGATCCAGGCGGCCGGCTCCTCTACCGCGCCACCCGCGCTGACCGAAGGCACTGCCAACCTCGGCCCGATGAGCCGCAAGATGAAGGACGTAGAGCTGCAGGCCTTCGAGCAGAAGTACGGCTACAAACCAACCGCCATCCCGGTTGCCGTCGATGCCCTGGCCGTGTTCGTGCACAAGGACAACCCGATCAAAGGCCTGACCATGGCCCAGGTCGACGCCATCTTCTCCTCCACCCGCCTGTGCGGGGGCAAAGCCGACGTCAAGACCTGGGGTGACCTGGGCGTGACCGGCGACCTGGCCAACAAGCCAATCCAGCTGTTCGGCCGCAACTCGGTATCCGGCACCTACGGCTACTTCAAGGAAGAAGCCCTGTGCAAAGGCGACTTCAAGCCTAACGTCAACGAACAGCCTGGTTCGGCTTCGGTCGTGCAGTCGATCAGCTCCTCGCTGAACGGCATCGGCTACTCGGGCATTGGTTACAAGACCGCCAGCGTCAAGACGGTTGCCCTGGCCAAGAAAGAGGGCGGCGAGTTCGTCGAAGATAACGAAACCAACGCCCTGAACGGCAAATACCCGCTGTCGCGCTTCCTGTACGTGTACGTCAACAAGGCCCCGAACAAGCCGCTGGCTCCGCTGGAGGCCGAGTTCGTCAAGCTGGTGCTGTCGCAAGCTGGCCAGCAGGTGGTGGTGAAGGATGGCTACATCCCGCTGCCGGCCAAGGTCGTCGACAAGACCCTGGCTGACCTGGGCCTGTCCCACTCGGATAACGTCGCAAAAAAGTAACTGACTGAGGCGGAGGCCGGCGCGAATGCCCGGCCTCCTCCAGGATTTCCCAGCCCGAAGCCAGGCTTACTGTGCGGCGGGCTTTCGTGCGTCACTACTTTGTAATGTTTTTGTCATACGGGATCGCTAGGGTGTGCGCATGAATGATCTGGCCAACTCCACCATGACCCAAAATACCCAGCCCGAGCGGATTGACTTCAATACGCCGGAGTTGCAACGCAAGCGCCGCATGCGCGCACTCAAGGACCGCCTGACCCGCTGGTATGTACTGGTGGGCGGGCTTGCCGTATTGGCGGCAATCACCTTGATCTTCTTCTACCTGGCCTATGTGGTACTGCCGCTGTTCCAGGGCGCCGAACTGACCAGCAAGAAGGCCCTGGAGCCAACCTGGCTGCAACAGGATGCCGGCAAGCCGCTGATGATTGCGCTTGAAGAGCAGAACCTGGTGGGCATGCGCGTTTCGGACAAGGGCCAGGCACTGTTCTTCGATATCAAGACCGGTAGCGCGCTCAAGCAGATCACCCTGCCACTGCCGGCGGGCACGCAGGTTACCTCGATCAGTGCCGACCAGCCGGGAAGCCCGCTGGTGGTGCTGGGCTTGTCCAATGGTCAGGCCCTGGTGTTCCACCACAGCTACAAGGTGACCTACCCCGACAACAAGAAAACGATCGACCCCGGGATCGACTACCCGTACGGCGAACAACCGGTCGTGCTCGATGACCAGGGCCGCGCGCTGGAGCATGTCAGCGTCAACGTCAATGGCGATGCCCTGCTGCTGGCCGGTTCCACTGGCGCGCACCTGCAGGTGGTCGAGCTGGCCCGCAGCGAAAACATGATGACCGGCGAGGTCACCACCGAGCAGAACCGCATCGAACTGCCGCAGATGACCGAAACGGTGAAGAACATCTTCATCGACCCGCGTCAGCATTGGCTGTACGTGATCAACGGTCGCGCCACGGCCGACGTCTTCAGCCTGCGCGACAAGAGCCTCAACGGCCGTTACAAGCTGTCTGACAGTGCGGACACCGAAATCACCGCCACAGCCCAGCTGGTCGGCGGCATCTCGCTGATCATGGGCGACTCCAAAGGCGGGTTGACCCAGTGGTTCATGGCCCGCGACCCGGATGGCGAATCGCGCTTCAAGCAGATCCGCAGCTTCCAGCTGGGCAAGGCCCCGATCGTGCAGATCGACGCCGAAGAGCGCCGCAAGGGCTTCATCGCCCTGGATGCCGAAGGCAAGCTGGGCGTGTTCCACAGCACGGCGCACCGTACCCTGCTGGTCGAGCAGGCCGCCGAAGGGGCCGGCATCCTGGCCCTGTCGCCACGCGCCAACCGCATCATGATCGAAGAGGGCGGCAAGCTGCTGCCGCTGAGCCTGCGCAACCCGCATCCGGAAATTTCCTTCAGCGCACTGTGGGGCAAGGTCTGGTACGAGAACTATGACGAGCCGAAGTACGTCTGGCAGTCGACTGCCTCGAACACTGACTTCGAACCCAAGCTGAGCCTGTCGCCGCTGACCTTCGGTACCCTCAAGGCCGCGTTCTACGCCATGGTGCTGGCGGCCCCGCTGGCGATTGCCGCAGCCATCTACACCGCCTACTTCATGGCCCCGGGCATGCGCCGCAAGGTCAAGCCGGTGATCGAGCTGATGGAAGCGATGCCGACGGTGATCCTCGGCTTCTTCGCCGGCCTGTTCCTCGCCCCGTACCTGGAAGGCCACCTGCCGGGCGTCTTCAGCCTGTTCGTGATCATGCCGATCGGCATCCTCGCGGCAGGCTTCGCCTGGAGCCGACTGCCCGAGTCGATCCGCCTGCGCATTCCGGATGGATGGGAGGCGGCCATCCTGATCCCGGTGATTCTGGTGATCGGCTGGTTCGCCTTGTACATGAGCCCGCTCCTGGAGACCTGGTTCTTCGGCGGTGACATGCGCCTGTGGATCACCAACGACCTGGGTATCACCTACGACCAGCGCAACGCCCTGGTGGTGGGTATCGCCATGGGCTTCGCGGTCATCCCGAACATCTACTCCATCGCCGAAGATGCCGTGTTCAGCGTGCCGCGCAGCCTGACCCTGGGCTCCCTGGCGCTCGGTGCCACGCCCTGGCAGACCCTGACCCGTGTGGTCATCCTCACCGCCAGCCCAGGGATCTTCTCGGCGTTGATGATCGGTATGGGCCGGGCGGTGGGTGAGACCATGATCGTGCTGATGGCCACCGGCAACACCCCGGTGATGGAGCTGAACCTGTTCGAGGGCATGCGTACCCTGGCCGCCAACGTGGCCGTGGAAATGCCGGAATCGGAAGTCGGCGGCAGCCACTATCGCGTGCTGTTCCTGGCCGCGCTGGTGCTGCTGATGTTCACGTTCATCATGAACACCTTGGCCGAGCTGATTCGCCAGCGTCTGCGCAAGAAATACTCGTCGCTTTGATAGAAAGGTAGCGATCCGTGAAAAAGGATTCCCTCAAAGGCTGGTTCAAGAGTGGCGCCCCGGGCGTCTGGATGAGCGGCGGCGCGGTGGCCATGGCGGTGATCATGACCGTCGGCCTGCTCGCGGTGATCGCCGTGCGCGGCCTGGGCCACTTCTGGCCGGCCGATCTTGTCCAGGCCACCTACAAGGTGCCGGGCCAGGCCGATCACGTCGTCATCGGCGAAGTGGTGCAGAAGGAGGAAGTACCCCGGGCGCGCCTGAAGGGCGCCGGCCTGCCGGTGCCTGACCAGGGTCCGGAGTTCATGACCCGGGAACTGATCAAGGTCGGTAACCGCGACCTCAACGGCAGCGACTTCACCTGGGTGGTTGGAGAGTGGCTGGTCGATGAACAGCACCCAGCCGACCTGATTGCCCTGGAGCGCCGCGAGTGGGGCAACTTCTATGGCTACCTGGTCAGCGTCAAGGAACAAGGCCGTGTGGTCGCCGAGGGGCCCGCCGCCTGGAGCGAGCTGCAGGCCCGCCTCAAGCGCGCCAGCCAACTGAGCAGCGAGCTGCAAAGCCTGGAGAAGAAAGACATCGGCGCCATCAACCATGGCCTCGAGCGCCTGCGCCTGCAAGCACGCAAGCTGGAACTGGACGGCAAGCTGGATGCCGCCGCCCAGGCCGACCTTGACGCCGACCGCGCCGAGCTGAACAGCCGCTACAAGGCCATCGAGGAGCGCCTGACCGGCCTGCACCAGGCCTTTGCCCGTGACAGCCTGGTGGCCCGTGATGGCAATGGCCGTGAAGTGGAAATCAACCTGAGCAAGGTGGTGCACGCGATCCAGCCGAACGCCATGTCCGGCTTCACCAAGCTGGGCAGCTATTTCACCAAGGTCTGGGAATTCCTCAGCGATGACCCGCGTGAAGCCAACACCGAAGGCGGTATCTTCCCGGCTATCTTCGGTACCGTGATGATGACCTTGATCATGGCTGTCATCGTTACCCCGTTTGGTGTGCTGGCTGCTGTCTACCTGCGTGAATACGCCAGGCAGGGCCCGGTAACCCGGCTGATCCGCATCGCGGTGAACAACCTGGCCGGTGTGCCGGCGATCGTCTACGGGGTGTTCGGCCTGGGCTTCTTCGTCTACGTGCTGGGTGGCTCGATCGACCGTCTGTTCTTCCCCGAGGCGCTGCCAGCACCCACCCTGGGTACCCCGGGCCTGCTGTGGGCATCGCTGACCTTGGCGCTGCTGGCGGTGCCGGTGGTGATCGTGGCCACCGAAGAAGGCCTGGCGCGTATTCCGCGCACCGTGCGCGAGGGCTCGCTGGCCCTGGGTGCAACCAAGGCCGAGACCCTGTGGAAGATCGTCCTGCCCATGGCCAGCCCGGCGATGATGACCGGCATGATCCTGGCCGTGGCCCGCGCCGCGGGTGAAGTGGCGCCGCTGATGCTGGTGGGCGTGGTCAAGCTGGCGCCGTCGCTGCCGGTGGACGGGAACTACCCGTACCTGCACCTGGACCAGAAAATCATGCACCTGGGCTTCCACATTTATGATGTCGGCTTCCAGAGCCCCAACGTCGAAGCCGCGCGGCCGCTGGTGTACGCCACGGCGCTGCTGCTGGTGCTGGTGATCGCGGCCCTCAACCTCTCGGCCGTGTGGATCCGCAACCACTTGCGCGAGAAGTACAAAGCCCTCGACAGCTGATCCTGATCGCAAGCGTGCCGCGCCCACGTGGCGCGGCCCTTTGAAACGAATTGTTAGCGTATGGAGTTGACCATGCAGCAAGAATCCCACGCCCACGGCATCGACATGTCTGCCCTGGGCCGCGACAAGCAAAGCCTGCGTCTGGCCGAAGAAACCGTGGCCATCGAGGTACCGGGCCTGAGCCTGTTCTATGGCGACAAACAAGCGCTGTTCGACGTGCAGATGAACATTCCCAAGCAGCGTGTGACCGCTTTCATCGGCCCGTCCGGCTGCGGCAAGTCGACCCTGCTGCGTACCTTCAACCGCATGAACGACCTGGTTGACGGTTGCCGCGTGGAAGGCGCCATCAACCTGTACGGCCACAACATCTACCGCAAGGGCGAAGACGTGGCCGAGCTGCGCCGCCGTGTCGGCATGGTGTTCCAGAAGCCCAACCCGTTCCCCAAGACCATCTACGAGAACGTGGTCTACGGCCTGCGTATCCAGGGCATCAACAAGAAGCGCGTACTCGACGAAGCGGTCGAGTGGGCGCTGAAGGGCGCGGCCCTGTGGGACGAGGTCAAGGACCGCCTGCACGATTCGGCCCTGGGCCTGTCCGGCGGCCAGCAGCAGCGCCTGGTCATTGCCCGCACCATCGCCGTGGAGCCGGAGGTGCTGTTGCTCGACGAACCGTGCTCGGCGCTGGACCCGATCTCGACCCTGAAGGTCGAGGAACTGATCTACGAATTGAAATCCAAGTACACCATCGTCATCGTGACCCACAACATGCAACAGGCGGCGCGGGTTTCCGACTACACCGCGTTCATGTACATGGGCAAGCTGGTCGAATTCGGCGATACCGATACCCTGTTCACCAACCCGGCGAAGAAGCAGACCGAAGACTACATCACCGGTCGCTACGGCTAGCAGCCCTGCGGCACAGGGAACCAGACGATTACTTGAAGCTTTGAGCTTCTTCGCGGAGCGAATGATGATCAACAAAGAAAGCCTTACCCATCACATTTCCCAGCAGTTCAACGCCGAGCTCGAAGAGGTGCGCAGCCACCTGCTGGCCATGGGCGGGCTGGTCGAGAAACAGGTCAACGACGCGGTCACCGCGCTGATCGAGGCCGACTCCGGCCTGGCCCAGCAAGTGCGCGAAGTCGACGAGCAGATCAACCAGATGGAGCGCAACATCGACGAGGAGTGCCTGCGCATCCTGGCCCGTCGTCAGCCGGCAGCGTCCGACCTGCGCCTGATCATCAGCATTTCCAAGTCGGTGATCGACCTGGAGCGCATTGGTGACGAGTCGACCAAGATCGCCCGCCGCGCCATCCAGCTGTGCGAGGAAGGCGAGTCGCCGCGCGGCTACGTCGAAGTGCGCCACATCGGCGACCAGGTGCGCAACATGGTCCGCGACGCGCTGGACGCCTTTGCCCGTTTCGACGCCGACCTGGCGCTGTCGGTGGCCCAGTACGACAAGACCATCGACCGCGAATACAAGACCGCCCTGCGCGAGCTGGTGACCTACATGATGGAAGACCCGCGTTCGATCTCGCGGGTGCTCAGTGTGATCTGGGTGCTGCGTTCGCTGGAGCGGATCGGCGACCACGCGCGCAACATCTCCGAGCTGGTGATCTACCTGGTGCGCGGCACCGATGTGCGCCACATGGGCCTCAAGCGCATGACTGCGGAAGTGCAGGGCACCGCGCTCGAGGATGGCGAAAAAGCTAATGTTCCGGCTGAACCTGACGATAAATAAGGTTGCTCCCGAGCATCGACGCCCGGCCTTGGCCGGGCGTTTTCGTTTGCGGTCGAGGAGCCGGCAGGCACCCGCGAACGATGTGAAGAAGTCCCGGCGTGACCAGGTTGTAGCGAATGGCCATTATTCGGCGGTAGGCTAGCCGGGATTCAGAAGGAGTATCGATGAGTAAAGTGAATGTGCTGGTTGTGGATGACGCCCCGTTCATCCGTGACCTGGTCCGCAAATGCCTGCGCAACGCCTTCCCGGGCATGACCATTGACGATGCCGTCAACGGTCGCAAGGCAATGGCATTGCTGGGCAAGGAAGCGTTCGACCTGGTCCTGTGCGACTGGGAGATGCCGGAAATGTCCGGCCTGGAACTGCTCACCTGGTGCCGTCAGCAGCCTGAGCTGAAAAACCTGCAGTTCATCATGGTGACCAGCCGTGGCGACAAGGAAAACGTCATCCAGGCGATCCAGGCCGGCGTTTCCGATTTCGTCGGCAAGCCGTTCACCAACGAGCAATTGCTGACCAAGGTGAAAAAGGCCCTGACCAAGATCGGCAAGCTCGATGGCCTGATGTCCAGCGGCCCGGCGCGCGTCAACTCGGCGTTCGCCAACGATTCGCTGAGTGCCTTGACTGGCGGCAAACCGGAAGCGGCAAAAGTCACCGCACCGGCAGCGGCGCCGGCACTTGCCAGGCCATCGGTCAGTGCCCCTGCCGCCGCTGCGCCAGTGCCGACCGGCCGCGGTCAGGGCCAGTTACGCCTGGCCAGTGGCATGCAGGCCTGCGTGATCAAGGCGTTGAGCCTGAAAGAGGCCTTGCTGGTGGTTCGCCGTGGCGAAACGCTACCGCAGGTGCTGGAAGGCGCCGTGCTGAACCTGGAGCAGGGCGAGAATGCCGAAGTCGCGCGTCTGAACGGTTACCTGCATGCCGTGGTGGCACTAGAGCCCAAGCCCGACAGTGACTGGCTGCAATTGACGTTCAAGTTCGTCGACCAGGATGCACAGAAGCTCGACTACCTGTCGCGCCTGATTGCTCGCGGGACTGCACAGAAGCACTTCACCCCGGGCGCTTGACCCGCAGCCCCACGCCGCCCTCTTTGCAGGCGCGGCCTTGCACCCTTCGCGACGCAAGGCCGCGCCTGCAAAAGCCCGCACAGCCGTTGTGCCATCCGACCAACTGTCATACCCGCCATAAAACCGGCTGCTAGTCTTCGACAGATCATAACTGTCAAAAAGCCACTATCATGCCCGCCCGCCTGCTGCTGTTCTGTGCAATGCTCATGGCTTCGGTGTCGAGCCAGGGCATGACGATCTACACGATCACCGATGATGGCCGTGTAACCTCCTATACCGACCGGCCTGGTCCTGGTGCCAGACCCTTGGTGCAGCGCGAGCCCATGGTCGAGATGCACGAAGGCCAGGTGCAGCTGAATGCGATTACCTTCGACGGCGGCGTCAGCTTCTCGGCCCGCAACCAGCTGCATGTGCCGGTAGAGGTGGAGTTGCGGCTGGACAACCTGGTGAACGCGCAAGGCGGTAACGCGCCGCGTATCGTGCGCCGGGTGTTGCCGCCGCATACCACGCAGATGCTCAGCGTGCTCAGGGGGCGGCCCGGGACGTTGCTGAATTACCGCTCGACCCTGCTGCAGGCCATGGGCGACCCGGGCAAGCGGCCGAAGGGCTTTCGCTATGCCTTCCCTTGGGTCGGCGGGCCGTTCCGTGTGACCCAGGGCCCCAACGGCCGAGTCAGCCACTTCGGGCCGAAAGGGCGCTATGCCATGGACATCGCCATGCCCGAAGGCACCCCCATCATTGCCGCGCGGGAAGGTGTAGTGGTGAAGACCGAAAACCGCCAAAGCGGGCGCGGGCCGAACCCCTCGGGCAATTTCGTGCGGATCCTGCACCCGGACGGCACCATGGGTGTGTACCTGCATTTGCTGCGTGGTTCGGTGATCGTGGCGGAGGGGCAGCGGGTGCGGCAGGGGCAGCTGCTGGCCAAGTCCGGCAACACGGGCAACAGTACCGGGCCGCACCTGCACTTCGTGGTGCAGCGCAATGTGGGGCTGGCGCTTGAATCGATACCCTATCAGTTCGACCGGCCGATCAACGGGTTACCCGACTTCACTGCGGGCAATCCTTGAGATTGCCGGGCCTGCTGCGCAGGCCCGAAGCCATTTAATCCAGCATGAGCACCTTGGCCAGCACGATCTTCGGCCCTTTCATCTTCTTGATGATGATGCGCAGCCCTTCGACCTCCAGCACTTCCTCTTCTTCCGGCACCCGCTTGAGCGTCTCATACACCAGCCCGGCCAGGGTTTCAGCCTCGATGTGGTCAAGGTCGATACCCAGCAGGCGCTCGACCTTGAACAGCGGCGTGTCGCCGCGAACCAGCAGCTTGCCCGGCTGGTAGGCGAGAATGCCGCGCTCGGCCTTGCGGTGCTCGTCCTGGATGTCGCCGACCAGCACTTCCAGCACGTCTTCCATGGTCAGGTAACCAATCACCTTGCCATCGGCCTCTTCCACCAGCACGAAATGCGCGCCGCCCTTGCGGAACTGCTCCAGCAACTGCGCCAGCGGCATGTGCCGCGACACACGCTCCAGTGGCCTGGCGAGATCGTCCAGGTCGATGGTTTCGGGCAGGTGCTCAAGTTCCGCCAGCTCCAGCAGCAGGTCCTTGATGTGCAGCAGGCCGGTGAACTCCTCGCGCTCGGCGTCGTACACCGGGTAGCGGCTGAACTTGTGGCGGCGCACCAGCGCGAGGATCTGCTTCAGTGGCGCCTGGGCATCGATGCTGACCATGTCCTCGCGCGAGTTGGCCCAGTCGACCACCTCCAGCTCGCCCATTTCCACAGCCGAGGCCAGCACGCGCATGCCCTGGTCGCTGGGGTCCTGGCCACGGCTGGAGTGCAGGATCAGCTTGAGTTCTTCACGGCTGTAGTGGTGCTCGTGATGCGGGCCGGGTTCACCCTGGCCGGCGATGCGCAGGATGGTGTTGGCGCTGGCATTGAGCAGGTAGATGGCCGGGTACATTGCCCAGTAGAACAGGTACAGCGGCACGGCGGTCCACAGCGACAGCAGCTCGGGCTTGCGGATTGCCCAGGACTTTGGCGCCAGCTCGCCGACCACGATGTGCAGGTAGGAAATGACGAAGAACGCGACGAAGAACGAGATGGCCTTGACCAGCTCGGGCGTGTCGACGCCCAGGTAGGCCAGCAAAGGCTCCAGCAAGTGGGCGAAGGCGGGCTCGCCGACCCAGCCCAGGCCGAGGGAGGCGAGGGTGATGCCGAGCTGGCAGGCCGACAGGTAGGCGTCGAGCTGGTTGTGTACCTTGCGCAGGATGTTGCCGCGCCAGCCATGCAGCTCGGCGATGGACTCGACGCGGGTGGCCCGCAGCTTGACCATGGCGAATTCGGCGGCAACGAAGAAACCGTTGAGCAGCACCAGCAGCAGGGCAAAGATGATCATGCCGAAGTCGGCGAATAACGAGGTGAGGCTGATACCAGGGGAAGGGTCCATGATGGAGTTTTTACAGGTTCCGTCTTTGGGATAGAGAGAAAAAAAGTGCCAGCTCTGGCTGGCACAGGGGATCCAATGTAGCGGCTGGGGCGGTAAAAGCAAAGGGTGGTGGTCTTATCGGGCCGTTGCGGGAGCGGGCGTGCCCGCCAAGGGCAGCGCTGCAGCGGCGGTATCAGCCCTTGGCGTTAGCCAATTGTGCCGGCGCAAAATGACAGGTAAAGGTGCTGCCGTGCCCCGGCACGCTGCTGATCTCCAGCCGGCCGCGGTGGCGCATCAACACATGCTTGACGATCGCCAGCCCCAGCCCGGTGCCGCCGGTATTCGATGCGCGGCTGGAGTCGACCCGGTAGAAGCGTTCGGTCAGGCGCGGCAGGTGCTTGGCATCGATCCCCACCCCGGTGTCCTGCACCGACAGGTGCGCGCCCTGGGCGTCGGCCCACCAGCGAATACGGATGCTGCCCTCGTCCTGGGTGTACTTCACCGCGTTGAATACCAGGTTGGAGAAGGCACTGCGCAGCTCCGATTCGCTGCCCTTGAGTTTCACCCCGGGCGCGGCTTCAAGGCTGATGCGCTGGTTGCGCGGCCCGGACAGGGCCTGGGCATCGTTCTTGATTGCAGTGAGCAAGGCATCGACTGCCACCGGCTGATTGTCCGATGGGTAGTCGGTGGCCTCCAGTTTGGCCAGCAGCAGCAGGTCGTTGAGCAGGGTCTGCATGCGCGAACCCTGTTGGCTCATCTGCTGCAGGGCACGGCCCCAGCGTGGGTTCACGTCTTCGACGTTGTCGAGCAGGGTTTCCAGGTAACCGGTGATCACCGTCAGCGGTGTGCGCAGCTCGTGGGACACGTTGGCGACGAAGTCCTTGCGCATCTGTTCCAGCTGGTGGATGCGGGTGACGTCCCGCACCAGCATCAGGTGCTCGTTGTTGCCATAGCGCGTGATGTGCAGCTGCAAGCGCATGCGGTCGTTGATCGGCGACGGGATTTCCAGCGGCTCAAGGTAGTTCTCCGCCTCGAAGTATTCCTTGAAGCGCGGATGGCGTACCAGGTTGGTGACCTGCTGGCCGCCGTCCTGTGGGGTCTTGAAGCCCAGCAAGGTTTCGGCGGCGCGGTTCCACCATTCCAGGTTGCCGTCGCTGTCGAGCATGATCACCGCGTCACGCAGCGCGGCGGTGGACTCCTGCACCCGGTCGATCACCGCCTGCAGGCGGCCGCGCACGCGCTGGTCGCGGCGTTGCAGGTGATAGATGCTGTCGAACACCTCGCCCCACAGGCCGTAGCCATCGGGTGGTGCTTCATCGGGTTGGTGGTTGCGCAGCCAGTCGTGCAGGCGCAACAGTTGCTTGAGGGTCCAGCCCAGGTAGAGCGCCAGGCCGATGGCCAGGCTCCAGCCATAATAGCCGCTGACCAACCCGCCGATCAGGCAGACGGTAATCAGCAGCAGCAGGTGGCGGATCAGGGTGGCATGCCAGTTCTGGTTCAATTGACGGTCCTTGTACAACAACGTGCAGCTTGGCGCTTTGAACTCGATCAGCTCTTGGTCGAGAAGCGGTAGCCGGTGCCCCGGACGGTTTGTACCAGATTTTCGTAGGCCTCACCCAACGCCTTGCGCAGGCGGCGGATGTGTACATCGACGGTGCGCTCTTCGACATAGACGTTGCCACCCCACACCTGGTCCAGCAACTGGCCACGGGTGTAGGCGCGCTCCTGGTGGGTCATGAAGAACTGCAGCAGGCGGTATTCGGTGGGGCCCATCTCGGCCGGCTTGCCGTCGATGGTCACGCGGTGGCTGATCGGGTCCAGCAGCAGGCCGCCGACCTCGATCGGTGCTTCGCTGTCGCTGGGGCCGGTGCGGCGCAGCACGGCCTTCAGGCGGGCGACCAGTTCACGTGGCGAGAACGGTTTGGTGATGTAGTCGTCAGCGCCCACCTCCAGGCCCTGGATCTTGTTGTCCTCTTCGCCCTTGGCGGTGAGCATGATGATCGGAATGTCGCCGGTCAGCTCGTCGCGCTTGAGGCGGCGGGCCAACTCGATGCCGGAGGTGCCTGGCAGCATCCAGTCGAGCAGGATCAGGTCCGGTTTGCGGTCGACGATGATCGCATGGGCCTGTTGGGAGTTTTCCGCTTCCAGGCAGTCATAGCCGGCCATTTCCAGGGCAACGGCGATCATCTCGCGAATAGGCGCTTCGTCGTCGACGATCAGTATGTTCCTGCCAACCATGCTCAAAACCTCTCCTGGATACGATGTCTTGGCCCGCATTAGATAACGGAATTATTGCAGCTGTGTGACAGGCTGTTGGCCAGTCTGGCGACATTGCATGACTGAACTAGGCTTGAAAGAGCCGCTTTTGCGGCATTACGAACCCAATCCCCCCGAAACAATGGTGAATCCAATGACACGACAAACGCTGAGCTGGATGGCCCTTTTCACTGCGCTGGCGCTACCGGGGGTGGCCTCTGCTGACCATGCGATGGAGAAGGGCGGCATGTTGGTCGACCCTGCCGGCATGACCCTGTACACCTTCGACAAGGATGCGGGCGGCAAGTCGATGTGCAATGGCGAATGTGCCACGAACTGGCCGCCCTTGATGGTCAAGGCCAATGACGAGCCGGCCAAGGGCAAGTGGAGCGTGGTGATGCGCGATGACGGCGCCAAGCAGTGGGCCTATGACGGCAAGCCGCTGTACACCTTCATCAAGGACAAGAAGGCCGGGGATATGACTGGTGATGGCATGAAGGACGTCTGGCACGTCGCCAAGCCATGAAATTGTCGGGGCTGCCCAGCAGCCCCACATTTCTCAGCGCAACGCGTAATCCAGCACAACCCCGATGAACACCAGCATCCCCGCCCAGTGGTTGTGCAGGAATGCCTTGAAGCATGACTCCCGGTCCAGCCTGCGCGTCGACCAGTACTCCCAGGCAAAGCACGCCGCCGCGCCCAGCAGGCCCAGGTGGAACCAGCCCCCCAGTTCGAAACGGTTACCCGCCAGCAACAGGCAGCCCAGCGAAAGCAGCTGCAAGGTCAGGATGATGGCGCGGTCGGCGTCGCCGAACAGGATCGCGGTCGACTTCACGCCAATCTTCAGGTCGTCATCACGGTCGACCATGGCGTAGTAGGTGTCGTAGCCCACCGTCCACAGCAGATTGGCGATGTACAACAGCCAGGCACTGGCCGGCAGTTCACCACCCGCTGCGGTAAAGGCCATGGGAATGCCCCAGGAATAGGCCGCCCCAAGCACCACCTGCGGGTAGTAGGTGTAGCGCTTCATGAATGGGTAGCAGAACGCCAGCGCCACCGCACCGAACGATAGCCACACCGTGCGGCTGTTGGTACACAGCACCAGCAGGAAGCTGACCCCGACCAGGATGGCGAACAGCGCCAGCGCCTCGCGCGGACCGACCCGACCACTGGCCAGGGGGCGGTCGGCGGTGCGTTTGACGTGGCCGTCCACCTTGCGGTCGGCAAAGTCGTTGATGCAGCAGCCTGCGGCGCGCATGAGCACCACGCCGAGGCCGAAGATCAGCACGTTGGCCAGGGTCGGCGAACCGTTCCCGGCAATCCAGACCGCCGACAAGGTTGGCCACAGCAGCAGGTAGATTCCGATCGGCCGGTCCATGCGGCTGAGTTGGACGAAGTCCCAGGCCCGCGGGTGCAAGCGATTGAGCGACTTGAGCAGATGCAGGTACATTAGCGGTTTCCCTCCTTGGCCGCTTGCCACAGCGCTGGCAGGAACACTTCCGCCACCAGCAGCTCCAGGCCGCCACGTTCGAAGCGTGAGCGGCGGCCCCACAGCGCGGCATGGGCGGCTGCGCACGGCAGCCAGGCCTGTGGATAACTGCACACCTCGATGGGGTGGCGGATGAATGCCTGGTCGCAGAACAGCAGCTCGCCCAGCGAGCGACTGCCCAGGGTTTCCAGGTCCAGCCCGCCACGCTCGAGGGCGCTGCGGCTGGCGACGCTGCGGGCGAACACCCAAGGTTGGTCATGGCCACGCAGGTACACCTCGCGCACCCAGCCTTCTGCCCCTGCGGCGATGCCCAGGGCCTGGCATTCGTCATCGCGCAGCGGTTGCCAGCCCTCGAACAGCGGCGTGACAGTGAAGTGATCGTCGGACAGGCGGGTCAGGCGGCGGGTCAGGGAGCCCTCGTCGAACAGCCAATCCAGGGTGCGCTGGTCGATGCCGGTCGCCAGCTGTGAATACGGCAGCCACGCGACAGCGGCTGCTTGCGGGGATTCGTACGACACGTCGGTCTGCTTGTTACAACCAGAGAGGCGGCGAGCTTAGCATGATTGCCCCGACTGCTTGCA